>Ga0207083_1019_pt1 | contig 35906 bp, 27 predicted proteins | sample Alteio_BWMinHeat_57_FD_153516 | JGI IMG/M metagenome (GOLD analysis project Ga0207083, IMG submission 153516) | Enriched cells from forest soil in Barre Woods Harvard Forest LTER site, Petersham, Massachusetts, United States -... | ecosystem: Environmental > Terrestrial > Soil > Temperate forest >... | reverse complement strand
CAATGCTGAAGACCAATTGCGTGGAGAAGCGTCAACGTTGTCTTTTTTCTCCAATGGACAATATCAAAATCCCATGGTTTTGCGAATCGCCTCCTTGGCGTACCAGAAAGGATTTGGTGGTCATTTTCATAATGACAATTCCATTGCTATCTTACGTGATCTACCGGGTGTGATCGTGGCCTGTCCATCGAACGGCGCTGATGCGGCAAAAATGCTTCGCTCTTGCATGAGCATGGCGCAATATCAGGGGCGCATTGTGGTTTTTTTAGAGCCGATAGCATTGTACATGACGAAGGATCTGCATGAGCCGGGTGATAATGGTTGGTTATTTCATTATCCTCCACTGGAAGAAAGCATTGTACTGGGAGAGGTCAGTGTATATGGGGAGGGGGACATTGTCATTCTCTCGTATGCCAACGGTTATTATCTATCTCGGCAAGCGGCAAAAGTATTGAATGAGGAACACAATATCGCGGTGAAGGTCATTGATATCCATTGGTTGAATCCATTGCCTATGGAGGCTATAGTGCGTGAGATCGGTCAGGCAAAACGTGTATTGATTGTTGATGAAGGCCGACGGAGTGGATCGGTTAGTGAAGGTTTGATGACTTTATTAATGGAGCAGGCTTCACCGAAATTAATGATCAAACGCTTGACGGGTGAAGATTGTTTTATTCCACTGGGGAATGCTTGGCAATATTTATTGCCTAGCCGAGATAAAATTATTGCCGCAGTCAAAGCAATGAATAAAGAGAGAGAGCATGGACGACTTACTATTTCTTGATGAACAATTTCGAGATGATGAACGTATGATTCGCGACAGTGTGGCGCGATTTGTACAAAATGATGTAGTGCCACTGATGCCCGAGGCATTTGAGAAGGCCACTTTTCCGTTAGAGTTGATAAAAAAATCAGCGTCGCTAGGATTATTAGGATTAACGTTACCCGTTGAATATGGCGGATCGGGAGCGTCCTACGTGGCATATGGTTTGGTTTGTCAGGAGTTGGAACGAGGAGACAGTGGTTTACGTAGCTTTGTGTCGGTTCAAAGCTCGTTGTGTATGTATCCCATTTTTCGTTACGGTGATGATACACAGAAAAGTAAATTTTTACCAAAAATGGCAGCTGGCGAGGTGATTGGTTGTTTTGGACTTACGGAGCCTGATTCTGGCTCCGATCCGGCCAGTATGCGAACAACGGCTAAAAAAGTGGATGGTGGTTGGCAGCTCAGTGGTGCAAAAATGTGGATAACCAACGCTACGATAGCTGATATTGCCATTGTATGGGCAAAAACGGATAAAGGTATTCGTGGCTTCATTATTGAAAAGGAATTTAAAGGATTTTCCACGCGTGAAATCGAGTTAAAGATGTCTTTACGTGCGTCGCTCACGGGAGAGTTGATCTTCGATAATGTGTTTGTGCCTGATGCAAATTTATTACCAGGCACTGATCGAGGATTGGGGGCGGCTTTAAGTTGTTTAAGTCAAGCGAGATATGGTATTGCATGGGGGGCGATTGGTGCTGCTATGGCTTGTTTTGATATTACACGCAATTACCTGTTGGATCGTAAGCAATTTGAGCGGCCATTGGCGAGCTTCCAATTGATTCAAAAAAACTTAGCGGACATGTATACAGAAATTATCAAAGCCCAATGCATCAATTTACAAATCGGTCGATTGAAAGATGAGCAGCGTGAAACACCGGTGATGATTTCATTGGCGAAAGGAAATGCCTGTCGAGAGGCTTTAAAAATTGCTCGTACGTGTAGAAATTTATTGGGTGCGAATGGAATCAGCCTTGAATATCAGGTCATACGCCACATGTTGAATCTAGAGTCTGTATTTACGTATGAAGGTACAGACAATGTGCATACATTGGTATTGGGTAAACACATTACGGGAATAAATGCATTTGACTAACTTTATTAGTCCCCCAAAAGTCACACAGGACCTTTTGCGCTCGTCCCTATATTTTTAGTGCCCTTACCATGTGGCTTGACCAAGTAAAATAGACACACCAATGAAGCGGCCTGGGTTAGTGATGATAGACTAACTTGCGAAGAGCAGTTACAAAAGTGAAAAAACTAACTTTCGAACAAATGATCTATAATTATACTACAAGCCCGTAAATAAATCTTTTTGTGTTATGCCAACGAGTTGAGGCTATGTTGTATCGAATGCGCGTTGGTTGTCCTTGCCCGACCAATGTAATTTTGATTTTTGTTGCCTAGTTTTAGCGCATTTTTTGTATTTGTAGAGATTGATTTTCAAATCACACATTATAGAATACTCCCCCCATAAAATATCAACTAAATTTTGGTCAACCATTTAGGTCTATATGTGCATCTTCAAGCCTTGCGGGGACCCAGTTTTTTGATTCATAGGATTGTTATTTAAGGAAAGAATCGGTATGATCCATCAGCATTCGGGGCGTAGCGCAGCCTGGTAGCGTACTAGCATGGGGTGCTAGTGGTCGAAGGTTCAAATCCTTCCGTCCCGACCAAGCCCAGTAAGGGTTATACCGGCTCAAATCTTCCAGAAGAAATATCCTAGGTGTACTTCTGGGTGTACTTCCTGAAAAATTCCATATCTATTATCCACATGCTTAAGAAAGGTAAATTTTAGTAATTGCAAGGCGCGAATGGCCCAATTCGCGGCTGATGATTTCACGGGCCTTACGATCCATTGCCCTCTCATCACTACTTAACGATTTTGTGGGTTTTCCACCAGCAATGGGACAAATCAGTCCTTTTCCCGCTGAATCAAATTGTTTGGTCAGCTCATGGTATCGTCGTTGCGCATAGCCGTGCCGCAGGCCATGCAGTTTACAAATATTCATTGTTTTAGCTTGGGCTTGATAGTGACTTAAGTGCTGTTTATAGGTTCTGTCTTTAGGAATTAACGATTGCCCAACCGCTACTTGTTGGATAGCCCTCACTAACCACTGTCGTTGTTCATCATTGGTGAGTTCAAGGGTTCGTCCAATTCCACCTTTTGTCCAACTGGGTTTGATTCTTAAGTAATTGCCAATCCAAGCCTCACTGAGAATGAGTTTAAGCGATTCTTCACGGCGCAGGCCAAATAGAGATTGGGCCTCCAAAGATAATCGAATCATCGGATCAGTGCATTTTGAAAAATCCACTTGATGGATCGCTTTATTATAGGTCGGTGCAAAATTGCGGCGGTTAATTTGGTAATCATCATTGCTGGGCTTGATTAAGTTTGGTTTGTCGAGCAGCACGGCTAGTTTGCGTAATTTGGACATATAGTTTTTAATTGTTCCTGGATTTTTACTTTGTTTTTTCCAATGATCGACAAGAATATGTATATGCTTGGGTTTTAATCCTTGTACGTGACCCACTTTGTAACCCAACTCATGCAAATCCTTGATGCAACGTTTCAACACGTGATGCATGTCAGCACGGCTTGCAAAAGAATAGCCCTAATTTGCTTAATGCTTTCATTAATTGAGTAGTAGGCGCTGCGCAATTTAGTATTACTCATTGAGATACAACCACAAGGTGTTACGAGATTTAATCCCCATTTCCTCTCGAATCAACCAGCTTGTTTGATAACTGCCTAAGGTCGGGGTTAATTCGGTTTTTAATTGTTGGGCATAGAGATAACGAAAATTTTTGTTTATGGGTAATTTTTGCTCCATCAATGCCATGCGCCACTGGCAGCGAAGCAGAGTATAGCCATAGCGCTGTGCTAAGCTTTGGTTGCTATTGATGTATTTATTTAGCTCTGTCAGTGTTATTTTTTGCATTTCATTGCGTAAAGGGATATGGCGGTCTGTCGAATTAAATGCAATTTCGCGGGTGATCCAAAGCGTATGTTCCCGCTTATGAATATCGGGCATAAAATGGATTGCCTCGCTGAATGTTAAACCAAATTGAATTTGTAATGCCATGATCAAACGAGCCAGGGGCTCAGGGATGGTTTGCCAGAGTTCAGGTTGAATTGTAATTTTTTTATGGCGCTTATACTGTCGAGTTAAGCCCAGGCTTTGATTGTCAATATTGGACAGCTTGCAATCTATGTCGCTCAAATAACTTCTGATAATTGTCATGTAACGCATAAGAGTGGCTGGTTTGATCTTATATTTCTGCCAATGTTCTACCAGACTTTGAATATGGGATGTTTTTAGAGCATCCCATGATGTCGGAATGTCGCCAATAATAAATAAATCGTCAATCAGTTTATGAATGACAAAAGCACGGTGTTGTTTCTCCTTGAATTGGCCCCGATTATCCATTCTTAGGTATCGGTTAGCCGTTTGTCTCAAAGATTGTTTACGCATGATCATATCTCAAAAAAAATTGCCCTGACTTTGGTTTAGTGTTAGTCGAGCGGTTCACTCAAAGGCGATACCTGGTTTGCACCATAAGCTCGATACAGGGGGCAAAACAACCGTTATAAGGCAAACGGTATGCTGGTTTACTAAAGGTTTTAGCTGTTTTTCTCCTCTTGGTATAGAACATTAATTGATCAGACGGACAAATAAGACAAAGCAATTGCCTTAAACGATTCTTAATATTCTGTGGTCAATACAGAATTGTAGATGATTTTAAATTCCGTGAGGAATTTACCCTGCCGATTGGCAGATCTCCGTGAAGGGTTCCCGACTAACGTCCAGCCGCATGGTTAGGGAATGAGAGAGGCTTTTGCATAAGACCCAAGAGTGCTCATGGGTTTCGCCTGAATAAGGCTCATCAGTTATGCCTAATGAAAATTTATCAAAGCGTTGCAGGTAGCGCAAGGATTTTTAATGGTTTTAAGAGGCTATTTGGTCCTATCGCATGGGGTGCGATAGGACCATGATGGTTAACGCATTGATTTCAAATTGAAAATAGTATGATATTTTGCTGCGTCACTGCAGATAAACTCGCAGTGACGCAGTTTTTGGACCGGCGTGTTGTTGCAGTGAGGGCAAATCTATTGAGCCATCAATTGTAATGTTAATCAACAATCTGAACGCCTTGTCCGATTTGGTAGCCAAGTAGTAACAATGCTTAAAACTAAAAAAAAATGAGCTACATGTTCAATGAACTTGTTTTTACGGGAGTGTGCTTGACTGCATTCGAATTCTCCATCCAACTTAGCATTTGATGGGCGACTGGGATCGCGGCAGCAGACTGACTAGGGTCAACTCCAGAGTCCTTTTTATAGGGTTTTTCTAGAGCCGCTTTAATGACATCGCAAATGCCTACGGACGTCACTTTATCGGACAGAAATACCACCCTATCATGCATTAGTTGTTGTCGTTTAGCATCATATGGTTCCCAATTAACCAACTTTTTAGCAAAAGAAACACCATGGTCAGGCATGATCGTATCCAACGCTAAAATAATCTCGGCGATTAATTGATAACCTTCACCTGAGGCGGCGTGAAAGCCTAAGGGATTCTTTAAAAAAGGCCGCATGAGAGCAAATAGTTTATTGGGATTAGACATATCAAACGCTGGATGCTGCATGAGTTTTCTGACTTCAGTCACAATATGAGGCGACTGGGCAGATGCTTGTATTCTGAACCAATAATTAATAGCACTGACATCTTGACTCCAACAGTTATAAAATTGACTTAATGCCATTGCAGTTTCAGGTACATGCATTTCACAAAGGAGGGTTAAGGCATTCATTGTTTCACTCATATTGTTGCCTAAAGCGTCCCCAAATTGTTGCAGAGCAAGTTGCTTTGTTTTACTAGGCTCAACGTGACTCAGATAGTTTAAACACACTGTTTGCAAGCGACGCCTGTTTGCTTCATTGATATCAAAAGACTCAAAGGGAGACGGTGATGTCAGGGTGTGCCGATTGATACGAGTTAAACAAGTTTTAAAATCTGACACTAACTCTGCTGCGAGTGCATTGACAATCAATTCACGGGCCTCATGGATCTTATCGAGATCTGGCGTTTTAACGTCATCAATCAAAACATTCTCTGCGGGTATGCTAATTATTTCAGCTAACACCCCTGTGTTAATCGTTTCGTCGTGTAATAAAGCCCGATAGGTTGCAAAAAAATCAGGACTTAATTCAATTTTTTTATCCGAACAATAATGTTCAATTAAATTTAAAATGATCTTCTTTGCTGCTTCGGAACGATTAAATAAATCGCTATCATGTTGCATTAACACTAATAAATCGGCCTCTGTGTGGCAGTAATTCAATTTTACCGGTGCGGAAAAGTGGCGTAGCAACGAAGGAATAGGCCGAGAAGTGACGTCATTAAATACGATATCTTGCGCTAGTTGGTCAACCAGTATCGTTCTGTCGTCGACTATTTCTTTGCCATTTTCATCGAGCAAACCAAGCTTCAGTGGAATGGGTCTTGCAGAGTAATCGTCTGTTGGTCCAGATTGTTTAATGTGCAATGTGTATTGTTGATTTTCTGCATCATAAGAATCAGTAATACCCAACTGTGGGATCCCCTCCTCGGTGAACCACGGGAGAAACGATATAAGATGAATGCCCGATGTCTTTTGTAAGGATAAGAGCAAGTCTTCTATCGTGATTGCTCCACCATCGTTTTCCCTTAAAAAATGATTCATCCCATGATAAAAACGCTCATCACCCAAAACTGTTTTGATCATCCTGAAAATTTCAGCACTCTTTTCATAAGCCGCTGCGGTATACAAACTTCGCACGGCCGTGTATGAGTCCGGTCGAGACACCGTCGCATCCAAGGTTTTACCTTTTAGTATGCGCATGAGATCACGACCAAACAAGTCCTCACAAAATTCAGCTGCTCTAAAGGTTGTTAAGCCTTCTTTCCACGCTAAATTATGCCAATCTCGGATAGTGACCCTATCTCCAGTCCAATAGTGGAAATATTCATGTGAAACAACGTTGGCAATGGTTAAAAAATCAGCATCTGTTTTGACTTCAGGGCTTGCAAACAAATATTCCGTGTTAAACAAATTTAATCCCGTAGGCTCTGAAGCACCTGACGCATACTTATTAACACCAGCAACCATATGCCGTGAAAGTTCGCACTCTAAACCATAGGTTTTTTCATCCCAACGCATGGCTTCTTGCAGTACTGATTTGGCAAAATTACATTTATGGATAGAGTCCTTATTCACAAAAAAATCGATATTCAGTTCATGGCCAGACTTGGTTACAAAAGGCGTAGAGACCATTTCAAGGTCGCCTGCAACCAAGGCAAAAAGATAGGTAGGTTTCGGTGTCTTGTCGAGCCAGGTAACCGCTTTGATATTTTCAGATAACTTTTCCTCTTTGATTAACTGCCCATTGGACAACAAAACAGGAAATTCATTTTCATTGGCAATAATCGTGGTTTGATAGGTCGAAAGCACATCAGGCCTATCTTTACAAAAAATGAAACGACGCATGCCTTGTGTTTCAGCTTTCACGAGATAAATACCTTCGGTTTTATAAAGACCAAATAAAGTCGTGTTAATTCCAAGTTGTGCCCCTGTTTCTAGATAAAACGTTTGATCGAGGGGAACATGATGGATGGTGAGTGAATTCTCTGTCAGGGTATAATGTTCTTGATCCCTGAGTACGTGTCCGTCCAACTTTATTGAAAGAACGTTCATGTTCTCACCATCAAGGACAAGATTTTGCGGTATGTTTTTACATTCAGGGTTGGCTTTAATGGTTAAACGTGACTTTACTTGGACAGGCGCTTGCGATAAATCAACCTGTAACTCAATATGTGTGATTAAAAAATAGGGTACTTGGTAGTCATTTAAACGGAATACTTTTACCTCACTTTTTTCTTTCATATTCTCTTCCCTTTGAAATAGTTAACAGCTGTTGTTTATGAAAATTCACTAAAATGAGCGAACTTATTATAGGTTTTATTTGTTAAAGTAACCACCTGTCTGTAGGGTAGGACTCTTGGACATCTTTATAAATAAGAATCCCAATGGTTCCGTAATTTATGGTAAACCGTATTATTCATTTTGGCTCGGTTTTAGGCTCTGGATTAAGTTTATAATCTAAACCTCCTTTGCACGATTCCCAGATGAGATCAATATCGGATTGTTTTTATAGGGAGTATAGTTTCGATTGTTATTTAACAATGGTTGTAAGTCTGTAGTAATTTCATCTTCCCAGCATTGTTGCTTCAGCCAATTAGCTGCAAACTTCCAGGAAGGTACCCATTGGCCGAATTGACGTTGTTGTTGGGATGCATCGATTTGTTCGTTGAGCGCAGTCAACATTTTTGAAAATAATTCCTCGCTCGGATTTAGGTCTGCAAATACATCCCAAGCAGCTTGTTTTGCTTTTTTCTGTGGATAACTTTCCCAAAATTTTTCAAATTGGCTATACACACAAATATAACTAACTTCTGACTTCTGAGGTGGGTCGGCCTCAAAGACTTTAGTTATGTTGGGATTTTTATCGCTCTCATCGTAATCGATTGATTTTGCTGGGTTAGTCTGTGTCGGGTTGGTGGCGGGATAAGAGGTCGGCCTAGGGTCGGCCTGTTTTTGGTCAATTTTATCCAAAGTTGCAAGCGTACATTTTAAAATGAGGTTTCTCACCGTGGATTGTATTTCTACGAGACCAGCACGCTCTAAGGATTTCACGGCACGTTTCATTTGTTGATGACTTGGACTACCTGTTTTTACTCCAGCAATGGGGCTAACATATAGCATTTCACGTAGGGATTGATAACTTATTTTTCGTTTAATGCCAACGATGCAAGTTTGCCTGTCCATATATGGGCGAATTCCCATGAGGTAGGCTACCCGTTGAATATGGGGTAATTCAGCGAGAGCTGCTAATTCATGGCTGTTTGCAAATAAAAAACTCATTTTTTTCACCATCCATTACCAATTGGTTGAATATGAACTGATAGGAACAGTATCATTCGATATCAAATTATGTCATTTAATATAACAATTTGATTTGTTATTCACTTATTGTAAAAGACTAGATGTTGGTGTCAATGGAGTTGATTGGTGTGTTATTGAATGAACCTAAATGAACCTTCGACATGGCCTATTCTACCAGTCGGTCAATACCGCGTTACCGTGATTGACGTTCCCCAATCGGTTACATTCGCATACCAGCCGAATCATTGCCGAATCATTGCCGAATCATTGCCGAATCATTGCCGAATCATTATAGAGCTTTTGCGGAAATTGTTATTCCCGTCGATGAGTGTCAATAGACCACGTTGTTGTCTTTGTAGTTCCGACCGAAGAAATCATTCCTTTGTCTCTTAAATTAGCCAAATCGTACCGTAAGGTTCTTTCTGATGGCGGATCTTGCATTTGTTGTTTAATCGCATGGCTAGACATGGCATTTCCAGTGCTAAGAATAGCAATGATTTCTTTTTGTCGCGGAGTCAATTGTTCGAGCAGAGACGGTTCTTGTTTTTGTATTGCTGTGCTCATTGCTTCTTTGAAATGAAAAATAGTAGAAAATCCACCTGAATATTCTTCAAAGTCAGGTTCTGGGGTGCCATTTTCTCGGCAATACCCAGCCATGCGTAGGGTACCTGTACCCCAACCTTCTACCCAGCCTCTTTGATAGAAGACGGTGGCAATTATTTTGTTTCTCGGTACCGAATTATGTCGTTTTTTCAAATCATCGATTGTTAATTTTTTAGATAACTCGCCTGCATTCCAAATTTCCAATCTATTATCATAGACCGCTAAACTGACGGTCGAAGAATCTGCCGTGTATTCGCGATGACTGAGAGCATTAATTAAGGCTTCTCGCAGTGCTAAATTAGGGACGGTTGGTTGATCGATGCGTTGCATCCTATTAGGTTCGAAATAACTCGCGATAGGTAAATGGCGCTGCGTAAATGCGAGAGCTGCGGCAACTAATTGAAAGGCATTGCCATAGGTGCGTTGATTATCAATAAAATCACCTAAGTTATCATTACCTCTGAACCGAGCCATTCTGATCATGCACTGAGAGTAATCGGGGCGAACCTCTTTCGCGAATAAAACCACGGCGGCATTGATTAAATGACCATGTTGTATCAACTCCAATTTAGTTAAGATATGTTCAATATCATAATCTAAGACCTCAACCCCAATTCGATTTTTCGCGATGCCGTCTCTAATGGTGTTTTTGATTTCTTCATGATCAAGATCATCGATCTCATAGCTGTAAGCGGGCTGTTTTTCCCAAGAGTGATTTAATTGCCCCCGATTAACAATAAGTTGCTCATAACGGTGTTGCGTCATTTTTTCCGTACTTGATTGATTCCGCTCAAAAGCGCGGCCATCATAGACATATGGAATATGCTTTCCGGATGAAACCTTGATCACAATAATTTGTTTTTCTGCGGTAAGATCGACATAAAGTACTTCTATCTCTGGTTTAGGTTCGATTTTTTTAACGTTGCGGGCAATTTCTTGGCGAGTATTGTCTGTCACCTGTTGTCCAACGAGTTGGCCATTATCAGTCACTCCGAACAAAATAACGCCGCCTTTGTCATTCAAAAAAGCGCACACTGTTTCAAAAGCCGGTTTTAGTTGTGCAGTCGATTTTTTAAATTCCAAATGTTGGGACTCACCTGTTGTTATTAATGCTTCAATTTGCTGGAGATTCATCATTGATTGCCTTTGTTGGGAGACTGATTGAATATGCAGTTTCATGATCTTTCATGTTGTTAAGCCGTTTGTTTCAGCTCAATAGACACCACATTATTTTGCAATAAGCATTCAATGTAATTAGCCCATTGGTTTAATGCCTCTTTTCTCTGTGGCAGCATTTCATTTTTATTGTATGTTGCCATCATTTTAGGCATTTTATGACCGAGACATTTTTCAACAACGACCGGATCAACATGTAAAGCCTCTCCAAGTTGAGTAGCAAATGTACGACGCAGATCATGAGCAGTCCATTGTGGAATACCAACCCGATTTTGAATTCGTCTTATTGCCTTAGCTATCGCTTTGTCATGCAAAGGTCGCTGACCGTCTGCACCAATCATGACACATTCCGAGCCATTTTGATGTTTCAGCTCCATCAATAAATTTTTGGTGATTTCGCTAAGGTGAATTTGCATAACGATGCTTGTCTTAGTCCGCTCCGCCGGAATAGTCCATAAGGAGTTGTCAAAATCGAATTCAGACCAAACTGCGAGTCTAATTTCACCAGTGCGAACGCCGGTAAGCAAAATAATTTTAATGGCATTTTTTATTTGAGTAGAAATGTCATGTTCGTCACTATCAAGAAATTGCCATACGGTTTTTATCTCACTGACCGACAAATGCCGTTCTCTAGGCTTTTCAATACCACCGATATCACGTGAGCGGATATTCATTGCAGGATTATGAACCATCTCCCCTCGACTAACGGCATAATTAAAGGCTTGTTTAAGAGCAGCCAATACTTTATTAGCGTGAACAGGTGCGCCACGAGAGACAATTTTATCTAATGACTGAGTGATTTCTCTCGTTTTTAATTTGTCTAGGAGTTTATCGCCAAGAAGCGGGATAATATCTGCTGAAATCAGTTGCAAGATTTGTTGAGGTTGGGCCCGATGTTTCTTTACATAACTTTCATACCAATTCAGCATTAGATTTTTTATAGTACTATTTGCTTGATGTTTTTCTTCTTCAACCTGATCCTGCGGGTTGATGTCTTCCTTGCGTAGATCACTTAATTCAATAAATCGCTTTTTTGCGGCAGATAAACTAATTGTTGGATAATGACCTAGTGTAATAAAATACCGTTGACCATCTATCCGATATCGGTAAATCCAGGTTTTTAGTCCTTTTGGGGTAACTCGAATACCAAAACCCCCATCTCTGAACTCTTCATAACGCACCGATTTGGGCTTTAGCGATTTAATATAAGCATCAGTAAAATATTTTTCCATGGTCAGCAACTCAAAAAAAGGTGTACTTCTAGGTGTACTTTTAAATGTTCTCTTATGAAATAAAATGAAATCATTTGAAGTATATCACTCTATGAATTATATTCAATTACAATGAGTTACGTATACATTTGACATTGAATGATACTGATATATAATCACTATTCTCAGCATGGGGTGCTAGTGGTCGAAGGTTCAAATCCTTCCGTCCCGACCAAGCCCAGTAAGGGTTTTAAGAATTTGCCAGCGGATTAAAATATTGTCAGTGGGTACTTTGCGTGACCCCAAGTTTTAATACATAAAAAGCTACGTAAGATCAATTTTCTTATCAAACATAAAAAAGCCCCAGTTATGAGGCTTGAAGACGCGAAAAAATATGTAATTTACCTTCTACATCCACCGAAATAAAATCATTTGTAAAAAGATCACGGGTATAGGCCGCGTAATCGAAATAGAAACTTAGATTTTCCGGTAATGCGTTGCAATAGCATTCATTAAACAATGTATAGGCAAAATCAACCTCTGACTCAAAAACGCCATGAAAGTGATTTTCCAGTAGCGCTTTTGCATATTTAAAGCCCAAGTCAGCAATTAAGTTAGCTTCTAGATCGCCATGTTTGGCAATGAATGTAGCATAGTTAATGACGGTTTCTAAACCATCATAATGACTAAGTTTTATTCTGCAAAACCCTTCGTAATCATGCAGAGCATACTCTTGGGCACCTTCAATCGGACTATTTGTCAGCATGTCTTGGATTTCTTTTTGGATCTGGTGAAGACTTTGATCCGCATTAATCCATCGACCGTAGACAATAAATTTATTGAAAGAAGAAATGCAGGCTGCATAGATTTTAGGGGTATCCATTCAACATGGACACGACCACCGAACGTATCAACAGGTAATTTTGAGTCCTCAATCAGCAAATGATGTGGTTTTTTTAGTGGTTCCAGAGGCTCACTATTTGGGTGACTGGGTATTTCGGGCAATTTCATCCATTAAACCTTCAAAATCAATGAAGTAACGGATTATCACAGATTTCAACTGATTTTTTTAGGTTCAAAGAGCATCACCGCAACGCTGCTCGAACAGGCTGCAATCAAATGCTCATACCCTGCGATACCGCCGGCGGGTTTAGATGTTCACGCGACTGCGTGAGATCGACGGTTCTCACTTCATCGAGGCGCATTATAGCCACCAAATCATGCTTGGCACTCAGCGGACGCGGCCGCGCGTCCCAGCGGGGGCTGCCACCACGCGCGCGGCAATGCCCTCTCTCCACGCGCATTAATGCAAAATCGAAACCAAGACCAGATTTAGAAGACTCCAGAGGAAACCAAGACCCCCAGCCGCTAATTATGTTGGAAAAACGGAACGCCCGCGGCAATGTTGCTTCGTTGAACTCAGGCCTCGGGTAAAATGCGCGGTCTTGCCTGCAATACTCGTGCGCCCAATGCGCCGGCACGTCTCGCTGCGCCATACCAACCTTCATCCAAGCTGCTTCTTGTTGATGATAATTCCATCTATCGAAATGAGTCACAAACGTATCCAATGCTGTGATCAATGAATGGAAATCAAACTGTAGTTTTTTACTGAGGGTTTTTGCAGGAGAGGTACCAAAGAAATCAAAAATACCCGTTGGACGGTGTTGTTCTACTATTTTTTTAAGTGTTTCATATTCGGTTGCTGTAAACGATATTGTTTGATAGTTATCGACGGTAGCTTGGTGTAGTTTTGCATGGCCTTGACCTACCATCGTTTGTAATTGACGAAACTCTTCGGTATTTAAGTTTTTTAGCACAAAACTCATGTCATAGTGTGCGTTTTGATAAGATTTCCCATGTTGTTGATAAGCAAGGCCTGAATGTTCTATCTTATCAACTCTTTCTAACAGGAACGCTTTGGTTTCATCATCCATATGGTGCTCTAACATACGCTGCATATGCGTATCTTTCGCCCAGTAGGCATACTCATAGGCGGTACAATTAAAGGTTCGCCCTGAGTAATCGGTAAATTTACCAGGCGTTCTGAGTAACGTTTGAATATCATCGGATGATTTTAACATAGCATCCGCTTCCTTTTGCTTCCCTTTGGCAACATAATCCAACAGCTTGCGAACTTTAAATGCAGGTAAAGCGCGGAACGTATCAACAACCTCTTTGGGAAGCCTTTCCCACTGTACATCATCTAGCTTATTGATGAGTGCAACGGGTTCGATATCAATCGTAATCACAGGTTCATCTTGAGGTGTGACAATGTCGCGATGCATGCGCGCCTCTTGACGTATCGTTGCAAAATAATCTTGGTTTTGGCCTGTGTTAGGAGCAATATTCGCAAAATCGGTGCAAATCAACCCACGACTGCTGATAAAGATATCATTTTTGCCGTGTGCTTCTGTATCTAAAAACATGAAATCATCCATATGTGGATTTTCGTTCGTCGCAGTAACCGTTTGGTAAGTGCTAGCAAATTTTTGTTTAATGGCCATAATGTCTTCACTAGTTAAAGCGCGAGTTAATCCGAATTCAGTACCGTGTGCATTAAAAAATTGACTTATGCGCTCTTCCACATCAACGCCAGTACTTAATGATGCAAACACAATAGCCGTAAGTTTATCACTTAAGTCGTATGAATTGTCCAGAATGACTCCAAAGTTTGCAGTACTGATGTTTTTCGCTCGGCAATATATATTTACATTCGCTAAAAAGAATTGAGTCAACATGGATAACCGTTCTGTTCTTCCAGAAATAGCTTCTCTCTTTTGCGTCGCGGGTAAATCCTCTGCAATATTAGCTATTTTATAAAAATGCGATGTGGGAATATCAATCCATAGGTTTGGAGCACAAAGATATAACAGTCCATCGATATATTCTTCAGGGCTTGTGTCTCCTAGAAATCCTGATTCTGCATCAACAGACGCTTGTGTTACAGATAGTTTTTTAACCTTACCATTTCCACCCTTTTCGTGCTTAAAATAGTGATTAAAATCAACATCAATGCCAAACAGTGCTTGGCATTGCTCATGCAACACCTGTTGAATGACTTGAAAGGTGGGGGGTAATGCTTTTACTAATACAGCTTGGGTTAATCGTGATTTGGGGTCCATCGCTCCAATGACCACATCAGCAAATACTTCATGCATTCTTTTATACAAAGGAGATAGTGGTCTACCACGACTGTCATTGCGTCGATTTATAGTAAAGACTGGGTTCACCACCCTGGAGTAATGGTCCTGACCCGGTGGTCTTAATTGAATGCTGTATAAATTTGAAGGCTTGCGCAGAAAACCATTGACTATACCCATGTAACTATTTCCCATGTCAACAACCGCTTTAATATACCTATTGATTTGATCTAAGCGATCCTTTTTTGAGTGGTACTGTGCATTACCTTCTTCTAGCAAAGAAAGATGAAATTCAAGTGTGTTTTTATAAGACTCCAATTCATTGAAGGCGCCTCCTCCAAAAAAAGCATTTAACTCGAGAAATGATTTACACGTATTATCGGTACTCACATCAAGGCCCGCAATAAAAGGAACCAGAAGATGAATGTGATTGGTTACGGGATTAATGTGGATGTAACGAAAATGACTCGGTTCAATTAGAGGTATTAGCATAATATAGTCCATTTATTATACATCATGACCTTATTATAGCTTATTATAAATTTGGTGTTTTTTGAGCTAAGCATTTTTAGGGGAAGGGTGCCACAGAACCCCAATAACCGGAATGAGGAGAAAAATCTTTATTACGCGACACCGACCGTGTGCCGTAGAAGCATAGAACGTGAATTCAAGTAACGAATTTACCTCGAAGCATAGAAGCTATAGAAAAGATGGCGGTAGTCCCGCCGAAGCAAGCGACCAAGAGCGGGCTTGAAACCACTTCATGTGGCGTATGTTAATAGCATGGGTCATGAGTGATGAAGAAAAGTCAGAATAGATCTGGCAGGTGTGGAACAGAAAGACGAATGAAAGTGAACCACTGATGACGCGTCGATAGCGCGTGATACTGACATCGAAACCGGAGGCAAGGTCGTACTTCCGGGAAGAGTTTATGAGCGAACTTGGATGCTGCATAAATGGTGTCCGGCGTGTAGGTGGCGTGAGTCTGTTGAATTTCTAACATGCGGCACATATGGGTGTCTTTAGCCCAGTAGGCGTATTCGTAAGCTGTACAGTTGAAGGTTCGACCGGAATAATCAGTGAAGATGCCTGGGGTTCGCAGTAAGGTTTGGGTGTTGGCAGGTGTTGTCGTCAATAAAACCTCTGCTTCCTTTTGTTTCCCTTGGGCCACATCCTGTAAAAAGTGACGTGCTTGGAAACTCGGATGCGCACGACAAGCCTCTTTAGTCGCTGGGGGGAGTCTTTCAAATTGCTCATCATTGATGCGTGCACGCAAGGTCGCAACGTCTATCTCTACATCGCCTGCCACGGATTCATTTCGGTGTGGCACTTCTGTCGGGTGTACTGCAAAATCAGCGCGAATGCTCGCAAAATAGGCTGAATTGCTGGATGCAACCGTGGGGTCAATGAGTTCGGCAAAATTCACACAAATAGACCCTTGATGGGTCACAAATTTCGCCGTTTCTCCCGTTTCTCCCGTTGCTCCTTTATCCAAAATCATAAAGTCATCCATGTGAGGATTTTCTGCTGTAGCCGTGACCGTACGATAGGTGCGTTCAAATGTTTGTCGAATCGCGGTCAAATCCTCTGCATTGAGTGCGCGTGACAAAGCAAATTTATCGGCATTCACATTACAAAAATTATAAATGGCTCTTTCTACGTCCTCACCACTCGTTAAGGCCATGAATATCACCCTGACTAATTCTTGACTTAACTCAGGTGATGCATCGAGAATCACCCCAAAATTTCGGCCGCTGAGGCCACGCGCTTTGCAATACACATTCAGGTTCGCTAGAAAAAATTGGGTCAGTATCGATAATCGTTCTGTTCTTTCATCCACAGGCGTTGTGGCTTGAATACTATAAAACGGTGGTGTGGGCAATGTTTTCCACACATCACGAGCACAAGCACCTAATAAAGCTTCAATGTAATCCTCTCTTGTAGCATCTGCTCCAAACCCCATGAGGGTATCAATCACCTCTTTGTATCTGTCAGACTCCTAATAGATGGGTAAAGATGAACACCAGACTCTTTGAATAGTCTAAAATCATGTCGCTTACCATTGGTGAAATTTGTACGATATTCACGAATATATTCCAGCGCCATTAACAACTGCTCCTCTATGCATAGCTTATTTTTTCGCCCTGTTAACATTGGTTATGGATGCTCTTCAAGTGGTTTTAGGCCTGGTGTTATGTGTTGCAACCCATATACAACGTACATGCCTATTGGCGAATAAAAGAGAGGAACCAAAACTATAGATGACATAAAAATGAGTAGAATGCAATAAAAACACTCAAGTACTTTTATTTTTCGCCGTTAATACCATTAACGACTCATTGAACAAGATGCAAAACATCTTGGAAAGGACCTATCGATGGAAATCATTTTTCAAGGTAGACTCAATAGCGAAGAAACGGTGGAAAGTTTGGAAAGCGTGATACGTTTATTTAAAGATCGTTATCATATTAGCCAATTTCGTGAAGTACATTTATCGGTGACCCTGGTAAGTGAGCAAGGTGAAGATGTTGAGTTGATTGACAGTGAAACGCAACACGCTTTTCGGGTTTTTGAGGTTTATCGTGATGGGTGTGAGTTGACTAGACGTCATGGTAAGCCTGTGTTGAAATTGGTCATTGATAATACCCGCTAACTGTTCTTTTGGAGCATTGCCATCCATTGTTGTAACATGAATCAATGCCTCCTAGAAAATCGTTTGGAATGGAGTGAAGCATGCATATCGTTATGGCAGCGTTTGCAATTGTCATGAGTTTATTGTTAGTCGTTGGTCTTCATGAAGCAGGGCATGCATTTGTAGCGAGGCTATTCAAGGTTAAGATCCATAAAATTTCCATTGGTTTTGGTCCTATACTATTACGTAGACAAATACATGGTTGTCAATGGGTATGGGCGTTTTGGCCTTTGGGTGGTTATGTGCAGTTACTGAATTCTCGGATTGAGCCAGTACAACCCAAAGACTATCCTTTCTGTTTTGATAAAAAACCACTCTTTGCACGCTGCCTCATTTTGATTTCTGGTGTATTTGTCAATGTGCTTGTCGCATGGCTTGCGTTGATATTGTTTTGGATGATAGGTCATCAAGAGATCACACCTGTGATTGCGAACGTCACCCCTAACAGCATGGCCGCTAAGGCTGGGTTAACGGCGCATGATAAATTATTAAGTGTGGCGGGTAAACCCGTTTCTTCTTGGCAAACCGTGGGGATGCAACTCCTCATGAGCATGGGTCAATCGGCCGTAGAAATAGCGGTAAAACATCCTAACAACATTGTGCAACATGTCTCACTTGATTTATCAGTTTTGACTTTCAAACACCACCGTGATTCTTTTGTTTCGAGGCTCGGCATCCAACCGGATCTGGCCCCAATAAATCGTCATGTTGTTGCACCTCTCGATGGTTTGGTGGCATGTCAAAAGTCGTTCACTCAAATGTTGGCGCTTTTTTGGTTCTTTGGGGTCATGTTAAAATTATTACTCACAGGCGTGATTCCATTTACCTTGTTGCTTGGGCCTTTGGGTCTCTTTACCTTGATGGTCAATTCTTTTCTCCAAGGGTTAGCGGTGTTTCTTTATTTTCTGGCGAATTTGAGTATCGTGGTTGCTTTAATTAATTGCCTTCCCATTCCTGGCCTTGATGGGGGAAGCCTCCTGTATGCAGGGATAGAAAAAATTCGCGGGAAACCTATATCAGTGGCCATGGAAGTTTTATTGCATCGATTGATGTTCATTGTTTTATGTCTGGTTTTAGTGCAATTATTGCTCAATGATGTCAAACGATTTTATTTAACCTAGTGCCTCATCAACCCTAATATTTAATGTTGATGAGGCACTAGGCAAAGCAGTTGAATCTGTTTAATTACACCATGCCTTCAATGACCCTCGCACAACACCACACATCTACACGTGCGATCCCTTGCTTTTTCAAGAGTTTAGCCAGTTCATTACTGGTGCTTCCGGTAGTGATTAAATCATCCACAATGGTCACATGTTGATACGATAGGCGGGGTACACTAAACGCGTGACGTAAATTTTTCCGGCGTTGATTGGCGTCTAAGCCGGCTTGTGGGGCTGTGTTGATTATCTTTTGACAACTCGATAGATCATAGGGAATTTTTAATTGATGCCCCAGGTGTTTGACGAGCTCTGCCGCTTGATTAAATCCACGTTGACGCAAACGTTGGCGATGCATGGGTACTGGAATCAGGCATTCAGTTTCTTTGGCTCTTGGTGGCAGTGAATTGAGAATCAGGTTTGCAAATAAAGTGCTTAAATACAGTCCTTCTTGATATTTAAAAATATGTAGCAAGGTACGAAGTGGCTCTTTAAATACATAGCCTGTGATTGTTTGATCAAAATAAGGTTTTTTCTTGCAACAACGGCCGCAAATTAGAAACGTAGTATCGGGCAGCGGCTGTGCGCAATGGTTGCAGGCTGGGCCTAGCGGCATGAACAAGTCATGACATGGAATGCATACGGCCAATGATCCCCGATGATATTGATTGCATAAAGCGCATATAGTAGGCAGCCGAAGACGCTGTGCTATACTGTGTAGTTTATGGCGCATGAGTATTGGACTTCCTTGGCTTGTTGCTAACCCATTTTCGGCTGTAATCATGAATGTGAACATTGAAATTTGCAATGCTTTTAACACACACGCCCATCAATACGAGCGAGCGGCGGTTGTTCAGCAAGAAATTGGTGAGCGATTGTTTGAGCGTCTGGATTATTTTAAAAAAAAACCAATGACTATTTTGGATCTGGGGTGTGGCCCAGGTGGATTTTCAAAAAAATTAAAGAAACAGTATCCCCGTGCTATGGTGATAGGTTTTGATTTAGCAATAGATATGCTCAAGCAAGCGCAATCCAAGCAAAAATGGTTTCAAAAGTGGCCTCTCGTGGCTGGAGACATGGCAAACTTGCCTTTTGCCATGGGCGCTTTTGATTTGATCTTTGCGAATCAAGTACTTCATTGGTCGTTGTCAATTCCCTCTGTATTGAGAGAACTTAACCGCATCATGAAGCCGGATGCTTGTTTAATCTTTTCAACCTTAGGCCCAGATACATTTCAAGAAATTCGGCACGCCTGGGCACGTGTGGATAACTATTCCCACACGAATGATTTTATAGACATGCATGAGATGGGTGATCATTTAATGGCGCAGCATTTTCTTGATCCGGTAGTTGATATGGACATGTTAACGATTCATTATCCCAGTTTATCGCAGCTATTACAGGCCTTAAAAGCGCAAGGGGTTCGTAATGTCAATCATGCGCGTAATCCAGGGTTAACGGGTAAACGTGTGAGGCAAGATTTTGAGAAGGAAATCACCCAGTTTAAAACAGTGGATGGGAAATTTCCGTTAACCTATGAAGTCGTGTATGGACATGCCTGGAAGGGTAATCAGTATTATACAAATAAAGGAACAGAGACGATGATTTCTGTTGATCAATTGCGTAAAACAATTAAATTATAACACTGTTGAGGAGGTTTTATGGAGTTTGTTAGTCGTTATGTATCTCATCAACCCGATCAACATGGGAACATTGAATACTCTACCGAGGAACATCGGGTTTGGAAAATTTTATTCGAACGGCAAAAAAAACTATTACCTGGCCGTGCATGCGATGATTTTTTACAAGGGTTAAAAAATCTTGGATTGACGGCAGACAAAATCCCTCAATTGCCTGCGGTGAGTTCCCAACTCAAGGCTCGGACGGGCTGGCAAGTTGAACCGGTCGCCGCGTTGATTTCGGCACGTGCTTTTTTTGAACTGTTGGCCGATCGACGCTTTCCTGCCGCTACATTTATCCGATGTGAAGAAGAATTGGATTATGTAAAAGAGCCTGATATTTTTCATGAATTGTTTGGGCATTGTCCGATGCTAACGCATCAAGTGTATGCTGATTTTGTTCATGATTATGCGTTGAAAGTTTTGAGCTTTCCGGAGTCTGATTGGGCGTTGTTACAACGATTATTTTGGTTTACGGTGGAATTCGGTTTAATCAATACGCCCCAAGGATTGCGCGCCTATGGCGGAGGTATTTTATCTTCCACGAATGAAACCGTGTATTCTGTCGAAAGTGATGTGCCCATGCGGGTATTGTTTAATCCCGTAGTAGCTTTTCGTACGCCTTATCGGATTGATCAATTGCAACCGGTGTATTTTGTGATAGACAATTATCAACAGTTGTATGATTTTGTCGTTTCAGATATCCATCAGTTCATACAACGTGCCCGAGAGCTAGGCGAATTTCCGCCGATTTTTCATGTGGACAAGGATAATCCTAATATTCATATTTTAGCATGTTAGGATCGCGAGCTTCGTGAGACATTGTAATGAGGGGGGACTCTTGCTAATATCATTGCACCTTTTGTGTTCATTGGCATGACAGTCAAGGAGCATCGCTTGATAAAAGTACTAATTGTTGATGACCATGCATTGGTTAGAATGGGTATTCGGCGATTATTAGAAGATTTACCTGATATGGAAGTGGTGGCTGAAGCCGAGAGCGGTGAAGTGGCTTTAGCACTCGTTAAATTGCATCAACCCGACGTGGTGTTGCTAGACATGAAGATGCCCGGTATTGACGGTTGGGAAGTCACTCGACGTTTAACAAAGACTAATCCACAGGTCAAAGTGATCGCAGTCACTGCACTCAGTATCGATCCGCTGCCCAGTCGGATGTTGCAGTTGGGCGCGATGGGGTATCTTACGAAAGAATCAGGGCTTGAAGAAATGGCTGCCGCTATCCGTAAGGTCGTGATGGGCGAAAAATACTTGAGTGCTGAAATCGCGCAAAAAATGGCAATTAACAGTTTACAAGCCCCTCGTGACACCCCGTTTGATCAATTATCAGAGCGTGAAATGCAAGTGATGTTAATGATAACGAGCGGTATGAACGTGCAAGAAATAGCAGACAGGTTATTTTTAAGCAGCAAAACCATCAATGGCTACCGCTATCGAATGTTTGAAAAATTAGCGATTAAAAATGATGTAGAATTGACTTATTTGGCCATGAAGCATCGCGTGATTGAACAACCCTGCGATTCTTTGCAAGATGAATGATAAAAAAATTCCTGCTGATTTGAATGGCTTTCTAGCAAACCTTACCTCAGAACCTGGCGTCTATCGGATGTTAGATGGTGATGGCCATGTTTTGTATGTAGGCAAAGCCGCCAATTTAAAAAAGCGGGTGAGCAGTTATTTTAATAAACAAAACACCAGTGTAAAAACCCGATCATTGGTGAGTCAAATCATTCGTATTGATGTGAGTGTCACACGCAGTGAAACCGAGGCTTTTCTATTAGAAAGCAGTTTGATTAAATCCCTTAGGCCCAAATACAATGTGCTGATGCGCGATGATAAATCCTATCCTTTTATCCATGTTTCACGATCAAATCCCTACCCGCGTTTGGAATTAATCCGAAGTAAAAAAAAATCCCTGAAAGGGGAGTATTTTGGACCTTATCCAAGTCCGGGAGCCATTCGTGAAACATTAAATATCATTCAAAAAGTATTTAAAATACGTAATTGTACCGACAATTTTTTTAATGGACGCAGTCGTCCTTGCCTGCAATATCAAATTAAACGTTGTAGCGCTCCGTGCACGTCCTATATTTCCGAAAAAGATTATCAACAGGCTGTTTCTGATGCGATTCGATTTTTACAGGGGAAAAGCCAGCAAATTTTGGATGAATTCACGCAGCGAATGGAAAATGCCGTAGCATGCTTGGCGTTTGAAGAGGCAACAACCCTGCGTGATCAAATTAAACAGCTGAGATTGGTACAAGAACAACAAGGGGTTGTACAAATGCGTGGTGATGCGGATGTGGTGGTCATTGAAGCCCATCCGGGTTTTGCCTGTGTACAATGGGTGACGGTCAGGGATGGGCAGGTTTTAGCAAGCCAACGTTTTTTTCCTACTGTACCTAAACAGGGATTGGATGTGGAGGGGGACAGTGAGGTCAACCTTTGGCAACAAGTGTTTCAAGCGTTTATTGCCTATTATTATTTTGATACGCCTGATCGTATTCCGGGAGTGCTTATCACCAATCATCAGGTGGATGATCGAGACGTTTTGCAAACTATGTTAAGTGAGTTACGAGGAAAAATTTGTAAAATTCAAATGAAACCTCGAGGCATTAAAGCACGTTGGTTGGATTTCGCAATGAATAATCTTCAACTTGCCATCACTGAGCGCAAGACGTCTGCTCAGTTAATGAATGATCGCTTTCAGGCGTTGGCAACCTTTATTCATTCCTCAAAACCTATCATAAGAATGGAATGTTTTGATATAAGTCATACTCAAGGCGATGAAACTGTTGCTTCTTGCGTCGTATTTGATGCAAATGGCCCATGCAAACGCGCCTATCGACGATTCAATATCAGCGGAATTACACCCGGGGATGATTATGCCGCGATGGAGCAAGTAATAACACGTCGATTCAAGCGACTCATCATGGAAAAACAATTGCCGGATGTCTTGATCATTGATGGAGGCAAGGGCCAAGTGGCTGTGGCGCAACGTGTATTTGCATCATTGAACATTGAAGGTGTAAGCATTGTGGGGATAGCCAAAGGCCCGCATCGAAAGGCAGGTTGGGAACGCTTGGTATTTGCGAAGGATGAGCAGGAAGTGACCCTCCCACCTGATTCGCCAGCGTTACACTTGTTACAACACATTCGAGATGAAGCTCATCGCTTTGCTATTACCGCTCACCGTAAGCGACGGCAAAAAAAGAGCTTGGATTCTTCTTTGGAGTCCCTTGAAGGGATCGGTAGTAAACGTCGCCAAGCGTTGCTGAGTCGTTTTGGTGGATTACGTGAATTGGCGAAGGCACCGGTTGATGAAATCGCCAAGGTTCGAGGGATTAGCCAAGTCTTGGCTGAACGGATTTATCAACATTTTCATTGCCTTTGAAGAAGCGGTTGATGATTATCTTGAGACTTGCAAACAAGCAGGCAGATCGGCACAAAAGCCTTACTCTGGTAAAATCATGTTACGTGTTCCACCAGAAATTCACGCGCGAGTGGCTATGATGGCGGAAGCACATGGAAAAAGCTTGAACTCATGGATGACGGAATTACTCGCCAAAGTAGGTTAATTAAAAAGAGTTGTTTGAAGATTTGTTGTGGCCCCAAAACGCACGTTCCGTAACATCGGGTCTATTAAAAGAACGGCAGCTTCGTTTATCGCGAAAAAACGCGTATAGGCCGTATTGAGCTGGGGTTTCATTTTTTAGCTGCGACACGATCCGGGAACACAAACCCCGGATAACACCAATTTGTTGGAAATTTAACCCAGCCGCTTATGCTGCTGGGTTACTTCAACAGGCTATTAAACGCGCGTACCATGACCTGGTTCAGGGTCTGCCGGCAATAGAATCTCGCGCGACTGCTTGAGATCAGCGTCTCTTACTTTATCTAGGCGGCTAACGGCCGCCACATCAATCGAAGCGACAAACTTCCACCCACAGCGTGTGCTCGCAGCCCGCATGCAAGGCGCCCGGCCCCCCCGATTCTCGCCGCGAACTAATGCAAAATTAAGACCAAGCCCAGAAGTACGAGAACGCCCAAGAGGATACCAAGGGTCATCATTACCAGTCTCATAATTGTAAAACTTTAAAGCTCGGGGCAGGGCCTGCTCCGCAACATTAAATGAAGGAAGGGGAGAAAAAGAACGGTCCTGCCTGCAATATTCCTGCGCCACATGAGCTGGGACATCGCGTTGTGCTAGACCTACTTTCATCCAGGCCGTCCGCATCGCCGCCCAGTTATTTGTGCGGTCCCAATCATCATAACCGTCAATATACTCTTGCAATGCTATCTTAAGAGGCGTCAAATCAAAGTGAGCACTCGTATGCTCTTGACCTTGTTGCTGATAACTCAGGCCATCGCGCTCCATTGTCTCGATGCGCATTGACATGCCAGCTTTAGTTGCAACATCCATATGACGCTCTAGCATCCTGCACATATGGGCGTCTTTGGCCCAATACGCATACTCGTAAGCGGTGCAATTAAAGGTTCGACCTGAATAATCAGTAAAAGCGCTAGGTGTTAATAGAAGTTGTTGCGCGTCAGGACATGCTGTCAATAAACGTTCAGCCTCGTTCTGTTGGCCTCTTGCAACACAAAGAAGAAACTCAGACAATATTTGAATCTGTTGTCGTCGCGCTATCTGCGCCATGCGTTCCGGAGAGGATTGGTTGATTTCTTGCCGAATTTCTTGGGGTAAACTCTCTAGTAACGTCATTAACTGTTCATCGGTGAGCACGTCAATATTAAGCTCAATACGGCCTGCAATCCATTCGTTCTTATGCTCAATGTGGCCATTCATTGCTTGGAAATCCTTGCAATTTTGCTGAATAAAAAATGAATTTTCAATTCCAGCTAGAAATTCACAAAAATCGGTGCAAATACAGCCTTGATGGTTGATAAATAGTCCAGGTTTACTCGCGTCAAATACCATAAACTCATCAAAATGCGGTGAGTCTTTTATCTCGGCGTAGTGTTCGGTGAATTGTTTTTTGATAACTGCCATGTCTTCGGGCGTTAAGGCTTGTTTTAGTTGCAAATCGCCTTGATGCTCATTGACAAAATTAAACAAGGACTCTTCAATGTTGGCATGACTGGATAAAGCGGAAAAAACCCGTGTGGCAATTTTCGTGCTTAACTTGCGGGAGGAATCTAGTACCTTTCCAAAATTGGCGGGACTTAATTGTTGAGCACGGCAATAAATGTTCATGGTGGCTAGAAAGAATTGCATTAAAATAGAGAGCTCTTCTGCCGTTTTTATCGTGTAAAAAGGTGATTCGGGCAGTGTTTCAAAAAGAGTAGGGGCGCAATAGTTAATAAGCGCATCAACATATTCTTCAGCTGTTGCAGGATTGTCATCAAAGCCCATTTGCTTATCAATAAAATCTTGAGTAATGTCCTCATCCCTATCAATGTTGGTATAATCTTTATCAATTTTAATAAAATCAGCCTTTACACCCAATAACTCGCCGGCTTTTTGACTTAACGCTTGTTGGATACCTTGAAAATCAATACGCTGTCCTGCAGGGGATGCAATGACTGCCGCGGTTAAACGAGAGCGTGCGTCCATAGGAACAAGGGTCATTGTTTGATAGACAGCATGAAGCGCTCGGTATAATCGCGAATCCGGGTTACCCTTTCGATCATTTGTGCGTTTAACACTAAACACGGGGTTGACTGAGCGAAGGGATGAGTCTTGGACGGTTGGTCTTAGCACCATACTATAAAGGTTCGTGTGTTTTTCCCGCATGAGTGCTTGTAGCGGCTCGGGGTAAGCAGGCGATTGGTTATCTAAGGTATTTAATACCTCATTGCTTTGAATCTTATTGATGAGGACAATGTAATGATTGATTTGGTCGAGCCGCTCCTGTTTTTGTTGTTTTAATTCGGGCATCTCCATCACCAGGCTTAAATCAAATTCTAATGCCTCTTTGTACTGGTTTAATTCATTGAGTACCGTGACTTGTTGGGGGCGTCCACTTTTACCAAAAAATTCTTGGAGCGCATAAACTGATTTACACGTATTATCCAATCCAATGTCGGTGCCACTGATAACAGGCATCATTAAATGAACTCGATTACTGTTTGGGTTAACGTAAATATAACGCGGTGATGTGGGCTCGGTGAGTGGTATGAGCATCGTGATTACCCCATTATTTAATTTAATGGTTTATGTGAGTAATTGTAGCATAATTTGGGCAATGTGGCGTTTAGTTGGCCACATAACTGGTTACTAACGATGCGATAGGTCTTGATGTGCTCGCTCAGGCCATAGGATGTCTAATCAATGCTTGTTTGGATAGCATTCGCGTGGAAGTTTTGATTATATCATTCTGAAAAATGGCTAAACTCGAGAAGAGGTCATTTGAATTTTAATTAATCCAAGCCTACCATGAACTATAGGTACTCATCGGAGATCAATACATGAAGGACTATCATGGTTTTATTGGTTTAAATACAGCCACAGAAGGTTTTGAGAAGGTTGTTATGCAGCCAGAGGAAATTTCTCGTTTGCTTACAGGGCGGCGTTTCGATTCTCCGCTCATATATCCTTGGTTACCAGCCGATGCTTTTGGAAAGCCGGTGCTCTTTTCAGGGATTGATGTTGGAGAAACCGGATTTACGTTAGAAGCAAGGATCACAAAAAATAAAAAACCGAAGATACTCTCCTCTTGGGCTTTATTTCCTTTCCCCGATGAATATATTACAAAAGATCGTATTGAATATATTCATGACATTGAACATGGTTATGGCGCAGGTTCTTTTAAAATTACTTCTCTAAGTTGTACAAATTCAAAAGGGGAGAAAGCGAGGTTGATAGAAGGGATAGTGAGTGTCAAACATCGTCCAGGATTGTTTCTTAAAGTGCCTAATAGTGAGGGTGGCTTTTATAATAACATAGCTATTTTTTTTGCAGATAAAGTTGATGGTCTGATGCATAAACCTGTTCAATATGGCGAAGCGTTTGTTTTGACTGAAGAAGGTCTGGAAATTGATCCAAAAATAATTGGAGATATTCAAGCCGCATTTGATAAACTTGTTAAAAAATCCTATGGATCTCAGGGCTTATACAGTGTGAAGGATCAAAAGGCTTTAGAACTGCTCCTGCAAGTTTCTCCGGCTCCTAAAGGTCCCTTACCTTGATCAATATCTATTTTCGTATAAAATTCACTCATTATGGGTTTTAAATCCCAATTGATGCCAAGCCTCAAATAGAATAATGGCTACAGCATTGGATAAATTGAGGCTACGGCTGGTGGGTAACATCGGTATACGGACGGAGGGGTAGAGGTTGAGCATGGTAGGGGGGAGTCCCCGAGTTTCAGGTCCAAACAATAATATGTCATCTGCTTGGTAAACCACGTCTGTGTAATTTTTCTGAGCTTTGGTTGAGCAAGCGAAGACGCGTCGTTGAGCATTTTTTTCAATAAATGTTTGTTCATCGGGATAATGAATAATATTTGTCCATTCATGGTAATCGAGTCCTGCGCGCCGCATACGTTTGTCGTCCAAGGCAAAGCCTAATGGGTGTATTAAATGAAGTTGCGCGCCACTATTGGCACATAATCGGATGATATTCCCCGTGTTCGGCGGGATTTCAGGATGAAACAATGCAACGTTGAGCATCTTATGAGGAAGTAAGTGGAAATTTTGGTGGTAGAACCTGTTTTTCCGGTGTCGTGGTCATCACGCTATTGTCTGTTTCATCACCCACATACAAGGCCCCGGTTTCTGGCTGCTCTCCATTGATCAAATAATTACGATGTTGCAAATAAGCGTCACGAATAAACGCATATTTGTCGATGGCTTCATCGATAAATTTGTCAGTTTCAAGCATTTGTGCGCGAAGATCGATATAGCGAACCCCGAGGAGGCTATACAGTATGGCATTGGAGTGGATATAGGGGTAGGGTGTAAATAGCGCATAATCAAAAATCATTCCCATGCCATCACGGAATGTACTGGGACCCAGCAGAGGAATCACGAAATAAGGTGATTTTTTATCTCCCCACTTGGCAAATGTTAGACCCATATCATTGCTATGAGGCGGTATTCCAAAGGTGCTGGCTGGATCAAATATCCCCCCTATACCAATCGTGGAGTTTGCAATAAAACGCCACGTATCTTTAATGGCATAAGTCCATTGGCCTTGCAATAAGTCATTGGCAACCGTTGGTAACATATTGACGTTATTGTAGGCATTATTAATGCCATTACGGATCAAGGTAGGGACGATCTTTTTGTAAACTTTTGCGGGAGGACGTAATACGTATTTGTCGAAAGTGGAGTTGAGCCTATGCGTTCTACGGTTAATGGATTCAAAAGGATCGTCTGGATTGGTTCCTTTTGATACACAGGCTGATAATAACAACCCAGAAAAAATGGCCATGGTATGGATTAAACGCATAATGACTTTAGTTAGGAGTAAAAATCCATACTACACCAGAATATCAGGCTTGAAAACAGTGGTTTTTCGAGGATAATGCATGAACGCAGATTTTAGGTGGAATGATTGATGCAGAAGGCAGCATGGTTGGAAGGACTAAATGAGCAACAACGCAATGCGGTGACGGCACCCATGGGCAATCTTCTGATTTTGGCGGGAGCTGGCAGCGGTAAAACACGCGTGCTTGTCAATCGCATGGCGTGGTTAGTGGATAATGAACACTTGTCGCCACATGCGATTTTAGCCGTTACGTTTACCAATAAAGCAGCCGGTGAAATGAAATCTCGATTAAGTCACTTATTAAATTGCGCTGTGCAAGGCTTGTGGGTAGGAACTTTTCATGGCTTGTGCCATCGTTTATTACGTCGACACTATCAAGAGGCGCGTTTGCCGGAATCCTTTCATATTTTGGATAGTGATGATCAAGCACGTGTCATTAAAAAAGTGATTAATGGACTTCATCTAGACATTGAGCAATGGCCGGTGAAGCAAGCTCAAGCCTTTATTAATGGTCATAAAGATGAAGGGGTCCGTCCTCAACATGTGCATGTGCCACCTTATGGCCCTGACCGCACATTGCTGTCCATTTACAATGCTTACGAACAAGCATGCCAAACAGCGGGGGTGATAGATTTTGGTGAGTTACTCTTGCGTTGTCATGAAATGCTTCGCGACAATGCACCCTTGCTCATGCATTACCAAGAGCGATTTCAAGCGATATTGGTGGATGAGTTTCAAGATACCAACACGGTTCAATATGCATGGATACGGTTGTTGGCAGGTGAGGAGACGGCGGTCATGGCCGTGGGTGATGATGATCAATCTATCTATGGTTGGCGCGGCGCTAAAATTGAAAATATTCAACGATTTTCTCGCGATTTTTTATCTGTTCAATTGATTCGCTTGGAACAAAATTATCGTTCAACGGCAACCATCTTGGATGCGGCGAATGCTTTGATTACCCATAACCAATCTCGTATGGGCAAAGCGTTGTGGACTGAAGGAAAGATAGGTGAAAAAATAGTTGTTTACAATGCGTTTAATGAGCTTGAAGAAGCGCGGTTTGTCAGTGAAACCATTCAAAAATTGATCAGTCAGGGACGCAGTGCTCATGAAATGGCTCTTTTATATCGCTCGAATGCGCAGTCACGCGTTCTTGAAGAAGCGTTACTTCGCCTCGGGATTGCTTACCGAATTTATGGAGGAGTGCGATTTTTTGAACGAGCAGAAGTGAAGGACACCTTGGCCTATTTACGATTGTTGGCCAATCCGCATGATGATACTGCTTTTGAACGCGTCGTTAATTTTCCCACGCGAGGAATCGGTGAGAAAACCTTGGATGATCTACGCCACCTTGCAAAAACCGAACAAATTCCATTATGGCAAGCCGTATCAACATTGATTCAATCAGAGCAGTTATCGCAGCGCGCGGCGACTGCCTTATCACAGTTTTTGACGCTCATTGAGCAATTACGAACGGATACAGTCGATCTTCCGCTGGATGAACAAATGAGTCAAGTTATCTTAATCAGTGGATTGCAAGCACATTTTGCTAAAGAAAAAGGGAATAAATCTGAATCTCGACTGGAAAATCTTCAGGAATTGGTCAATGCAGCGAAACAATTTCGTTACGAGCAAATGGAAGAGGATGAAGCATTACCAATGCTGGTTGCATTTCTAGCACATGCGTCGTTAGAAGCCGGTGAAATGCAAGCGAATGAACATGAGCGATATGTGCATTTGATGACCTTACACGCGGCCAAGGGGCTTGAATTTCCAATCGTTTTCTTAGTAGGCATGGAAGAGGGATTGTTTCCAGGAAAACAATCCCTGGGTGAGCCCGGACGGCTTGAAGAAGAGCGCCGGCTTTGCTATGTGGGCATGACTCGTGCGATGGAAAAATTAGTGATCACTTATGCTGAAATTCGACGCCAATATGGTCGTGAGGAATATCACCGGCCTTCACGGTTTTTGAGTGAATTGCCAGCTGAATTATTGGATGAAGTCCGAGCCCATGCGCGGTTTCAAGTACCCATTAAACCCAAAGCGGGGTTGTCAATACCGGACGACTCCGGTTTTCACTTGGGTGAGACGGTCAATCATGCAAAATTTGGACAAGGTGTTATTTTAGCTGTGGAAGGAGGGGGCGCGCATACGCGAGTGCAAGTCAAATTTACTGAATATGGCAGTAAGTGGCTGGTTTTGGCGTATGCTAATCTACTGAAGGCTTGAATTTAATTGAAGCAGGTGCTAGGGTCTGGGGTCGAAGAAAATCAATTTAAGGAGAATGGTGTGAATCTAAAGAAAATACTAACGGTTGGAGCATTAGCGAGCTTATTATCATCACCGATTGTGATGGCAGCTGAAACCTCTTCAAACGATCAGAAGGATTTTGAAAAAAGGGTTCATGATTATTTGGTAGCTAATCCGGAGGTGTTGGTTGAAGCCTCGCAAGTGTTGCAGCAAAAACAACAACTCAATATACAAGAGCAAGCCAAAGCGGCTATTGGTGAAAATGCGAATGTAATTTTTAATGGCACACTCGCTGTCGCAGGTAACCCCAAAGGAAAAGTGACCTTGGTAGAGTTTTTTGACAATCAATGTATTCATTGTAAGCACATGGTACCGGTCATCAATGCATTGGTACAAAAAAACAGCGATCTTAGAGTGATTTACAAAGAATTCCCTATCTTTGGACAAGACTCTGAACTCGCTTCAAAGGTTGCCTTGGCCGCTGCAATGCAAGGAAAATACCAACAAATGCATGATGCATTGCTTAAATTAGAAGGCAAGCTCAATGATAAAGTGGTGATGAATGCAGCGAAGTCTCTGGGTTTGAACATGGATAAATTGAAAAAAGACATGGACAGCAAAACCGTGACCGATCTATTGGATGAAAACCGCCAACTCGCAGAAAAATTGCATTTGATGGGAACCCCGGCCTTTATTATAGCCGCTACACCCAATGGTACATTTGATCCAAAAATTCAACCCACCTTTATCCCGGGTGCCGCCAGTGAACAGGATTTGCAAGCCTTGATTAAAAAAGCAGTGGGATAGATACACTCTGCGGAAAACGAAGGTCGCCTGAACTATAAACCGTTTATGGAAGGTTTATAATTCAGGCGACTGTTACCCTTTAGAGATTTAAATGAAAAAACCGACTACTTTCCAAGACATTATTTTAACGTTGCAACAGTTTTGGGCAGCTCAAGGTTGTGTCATTCTACAGCCGTTGGACATGGAGGTCGGTGCTGGTACATTTCATCCAGCAACGTTTTTGCGAGCCATAGGCCCCGAGCCCTGGTCGTCTGCCTATGTTCAGCCTTCTAGACGACCAACGGATGGGCGTTATGGGGAAAATCCCAATCGCGTTCAGCATTATTATCAGTTTCAAGTGGTGTTAAAACCTTCCCCTTTGGACATTCAAGAGAAATACCTAGACTCGCTTCGAGCATTAGGCGTTGATCCGCTAGCGGACGACATCCGATTTGTTGAAGACAATTGGGAGTCACCCTCTTTAGGTGCTTGGGGACTGGGATGGGAAGTTTGGCAAAATGGCATGGAAATTTCCCAGTTTACTTATTTTCAACAAATCGGTGGTTTGCCTTGTAAGCCTGTGACGGGGGAGTTGACGTATGGGCTTGAACGTCTTGCTATGTTTCTTTTGGGTGTGGATAGTTTGTTTGAGTTACCATGGGCAAAAACAGCCCAAGGGGTGGTGACGTATGGGGATGTGTTTCACCAAAATGAAGTTGAAATGTCGGCTTACAATTTTGAGCATGCCAATATCGAGGCGTTGTTCAAACAATTCGATTATTATGAAGCGGAAGCACAAAAACTGGTGGCTTTGCAGTTAGCATTGCCTGCCTTTGAAATGGTTATCAAAGCATCTCATGCCTTTAATTTATTGGATGCTCGACATGCCATTTCGGTAACTGAACGCCAACGTTATATTTTGCGAGTCAGGCAGTTGGCTAAATCCATAGCCCTTGCGTACTATCAAACGCGTGAAGCGTTGGGTTTTCCTCTTTTGTCCTCAAAGGTGTGTGATGTTGAATGATTTGTTGTTTGAATTAGGTACAGAAGAATTGCCTTCAGGCGCCGTGTTACCTTTGGCAGAAGCCCTGGCGGATCAGTTAAAAATGGCATTTTCAAAAGAAAACATACAACACGGTAAAATCCATTCTTTTGCGACCCCACGACGTTTGGCGGTGTTGATTCATGATGTAGAGACTGTTCAAGGTAATCAAAAAATATCTCGACGTGGGCCTACGGTTGCTGCGGCTGTTTCTACTGAGGGACAAGCCCTTCCGTCTCTCCTTGGTTTTGCAAAGTCTTGTGGTGTAACTGTGAATGATCTAACCACCGTCAAGACAGATAAAGGCGAGTGGTGGATGTATGAGGCCGAAAACCCAGGTGCAAAAACGCGAGACTTATTATCGGCCATGATCAATGGTGCGATAGCTGCGTTGCCTATTGCCAAACCCATGCGTTGGGGTGCGGGTGATGCGACGTTTGCTCGTCCTGTCCATTGGGCGGTTTTTCTTTTTGGTGATGACATTGTTGATGCGCACGTGTTGGGTGTCAAAACAGGACGACACAGTTTTGGTCATCGGTTTCATGGATCTGAAGAGATCAGCATTCCAACACCACGTGCCTATGAGGCACTATTAAAAGAAGCGTTTGTTATTGCAGATTTTGCAGAGCGTCGTCAACTGATTGTTGATCAAATCAATCAAATCGCTAAAGCCCATGATTTTCAGCCAATCATGCCTGAATCATTGGTTGATGAGGTTACTTCCATCGTAGAATGGCCGCAAGCATTGTTGGCTAATTTTGAACCTGAATTTCTTGAAGTGCCCTCTGAAGCATTGATTGCTGCCATGCAATCTCATCAAAAATGTTTTGCATTAAGAGATAAACAAGATCAGTTGCTCCCGAATTTTATCACTGTTGCTAACATTGTCAGTATAAATCCAGAACAGGTCATCTTAGGTAATGAAAAAGTGATGCGCGCACGATTAAGTGATGCCGCTTTCTTTTTTCGACAAGACAAACGCCAAACCCTTCATCAATACAGGGATGGAATGGCAAACGTTGTTTTTCAGGCGCGGTTAGGGAGTCTGGAAGATAAAGTCAATCGTTTACAAGTGTTGATGGGGCACTTGGTGGATCCCTTACAACTCAAAGATTCACAAGCGATACGGGTTGCTGAATTAAGTAAATGTGATTTGATGACCGGCATGGTGGGAGAGTTTCCTGAATTACAGGGTTTAATGGGATATTATTATGCTCGTCATGATAACGAAGATGAAGCGGTTGCCCAGGCACTGAACGAGCAATACATGCCGCGATTTTCCGGTGATGAACTACCAAAATCTTCATTAGGATTGGCTTTGTCCCTAGCCGATAGATTGGACACCTTGGTGGGTGCATTTGTCATTGGCCAAAAGCCAACGGGGGATAAAGATCCTTTCAAATTGAGACGGCATGCTTTGGCAGTTGTCCGATTGCTATTATCCGCTCAAGCCGCATTGAATTTATCAACGTTGATCCATGATACCTTGCATGGGTATGGGGATTTGCAATCCACGGATTCCTGTATCGTTGAATTGAAACCGTTTATTCTTGAGCGTTTGCATTCCTATTATCATGGAATAGGGGTGGCGCAAGAAATTGTATATGCGGTTCGGGCGCGTCAAGATGACTGGCTATATGACTTGGATAAACGGGTACATGCATTACTGAGTTTTACACAGCGACCTGAGGCGGTAAGTCTCTCAGCAGCGTGTAAACGCGTTAACAATTTATTGCAACACGCCTCTATTGATCCACGGTTACATGACGTTGATAAAAATAAATTCACAGAAACCGCTGAAAAAGCGTTGTATGAGCATATTAGAACGGTAGAGCAACGGATCTCTCCACTCTATAGCTGTGGTGATTATTCACAAATTTTGTCGCAGCTGGCTAGCCTTCATGGACCCGTCGATCATTTTTTTGAACATGTGATGGTCATGATTGATGATGAGGAGATCAAGCACAACCGTTTGAGTTTGTTAGCCCGGTTGCAAAATGTGTTGCAGGGGGTCGCAGATATTTCATTATTGCAGCAAAGTCCATGATGAGCCTATTCTCAGGGAAAAATCCTCGTCTCATCATTTTGGATCGTGATGGTGTGATTAATCAAGATTCCCTCCACTACATCAAATCACCTGATGAATTTATCCCTTTACCCGGGAGCTGTGAAGCGATTGCACGCCTAACGCAGGCTGGCGTTCGGGTTGCCGTCGCGACAAATCAATCTGGCATTGCCCGGGGTTATTATAATGAGGCACAGTTACATACAATCAACGAAAAAATGAAAGCGTGTGTGCGGTCTGTTGGGGGATGCATTGATTTTGTGGTTTATTGTCCCCACATGCCTAACGCAGGATGTGGATGCAGGAAGCCTCAATCAGGCATGCTATTAACGATAGCGAAGCATTTCGATTGTTCTTTAGAAAATGTGCCTTTTATTGGCGATCGTGTATCTGACATTCAAGCGGCTGAAGCGGCAGGGGCTATCCCATTGATGGTTTTGTCCCCAATGACTGATCGTTCAAGTTTAGTCGATTACCCACATGTCCCTGTTTTTAATACATTAATGGATTGTGTTGATGAATGGTTAGGCATACGATGTCTCATGTAACGGCTGTGGGTTTTGAAACCGATGTGTTACGTGATAAAGCTGAAGCACTTGCTCTGAAATTAAATCTTCAGGTAGATAATCAGGTATTACCGCGCTTGTGTGTTACTGTTAGTAAACTGGTATTACTGACAGCGCATTTTACGCCGCTGTATGTTGATTTTAACACTGATCATTGTCAGAAAAGACGCGACGCGGGAAAACAGGGTTTGATTCGGGCTTGTGGCCCTAAAAAAGGTATTCGAATCATCGATGCAACGGCAGGTTGG
>Ga0207083_1018_pt1 | contig 36756 bp, 34 predicted proteins | sample Alteio_BWMinHeat_57_FD_153516 | JGI IMG/M metagenome (GOLD analysis project Ga0207083, IMG submission 153516) | Enriched cells from forest soil in Barre Woods Harvard Forest LTER site, Petersham, Massachusetts, United States -... | ecosystem: Environmental > Terrestrial > Soil > Temperate forest >... | reverse complement strand
TATCCGTACCTTTAGCGGTTCTTGGCATTTTCTTAGTCTCACGCCGAAAGTAGGCGTATGAATTCGTCGCTAAAAGGAAACAAAGTTCGACATAACGACAGAGGTGGCGACTTGGATAGAAAAAAATTGAACATCGAATTGTATCGAAAGATCTTTCTGATCCGCGAAGCAGAAGGCGCCATCCGTAAATACTATCATGAGGACGTCATGAAGACGCCGATGCATATGTCGACCGGAGAGGAAGCCATATGTGCCGGCGTATGTCAGGCGCTGGCGCCGTCTGATCAGGTTCTTGGCACATACCGAAGCCACGGTCTTTACCTCGCCAAGACAGGTGAGACAGATCGCTTCTTTGCAGAGATGTACGGAAAGGCGACCGGAATGGCGAAAGGCAAGGGCGGGTCGATGCACCTGACTGCGCCTGTTGACGGCATGATCTGCACCTCGGCCATCGTCGCCACCACGATACCAGTCGCTATTGGAGCTGCTTTTGCCAATAAGTGTCGAGACAATGGGCGACTGGTTGCAGTGTTCTTCGGCGACGGCGCAGTCGATGAAGGCGCGTTTTGGGAAAGCCTTAATGCTGCCTGTTCGATGAAACTACCGGTGCTGTTCGTATGTGAGGACAATGGCTATGCTGTGCATAGTCCGGTAACGCAACGGCATGGCTACGAATCGATCGCTGATATTGCGGAGCGATTTAACTGCGATGTCTTCAGGGCGGATACAACGGATGCGGAACCGATCGTCGAACTAACTAGGCAGGCGGCTGCCTCGATCCGAGTCAACATGCGCCCCGCCTTCCTCCATCTAAAGTACTACCGCTATCTGGAGCACGTAGGCGTAAACGAGGACTTCAACCAGGGATATCGAACTCGCGATGAGTACGAGCCGTGGGCTAAGATCGATCCGATCAAAATCATGCGGCTCAAATTGCCGCAATGGCTCTCGGAAGCAGAAATTGCAACAATTGAGCAGTCGATTCGCGTGCAGGTTTCCGAAAGTGTTCGTAAGGCGATCGCCGCGCCGTATTCTGCGCCGGCTGAGCTGTATGAAGACGTGCTCGCATGACACGCACGCTTTCATACCGTGATGCACTAAACGAAGCGATGGCGTCTGAAATGCGCCGCGATTCGGGTGTCTTCGTTTATGGAATTGATGTCGGCGATCACAAGCGCATCTTCAACAGTACGAAAGGTCTGATCGAAGAGTTTGGATCCGAGCGTTGCTTCAGCACTCCGCTGGCCGAGGACGCAATGACCGGCTTCGGTCTCGGGGCGGCAATCAATGGCATGCGTCCTGTGCATGTGCATATGCGAGTTGATTTCTTGTTGCTCGGGCTCAATCAGCTTGTGAACATGATTGCCACGCATCTCTACGGTTCGGGCGGTCAGATGCCAGTTCCCATGGTCATCCGGGCAATCATCGGTCGCGGCTGGGGGCAGTCCTTCCAACATAGCAAGTCGCTGCAATCATGGTTTGCCCACATACCTGGCCTCAAGGTTGTCATGCCGTCGACGCCGAGAGACGCCAAAGGAATGTTGATTGCGGCGATTCGCGACGACAACCCGGTGATATTCATCGAACACCGGTGGCTTTACGATGCCGTGGGAGAGGTTCCCGAGGGCGCGGAGGCGGTTCCGCTTGAGGGCGCTCACATCCTTCACTCAGGTAGCGATGTGACCGTAGTTGCCACGTCATGGATGAACGTTGAGGCAGTCCACGCAGCAAGAATCCTTGCGAGACGTGGAGTCAGTGTTGAGGTAGTGGATTGCCGTTCGATCGCGCCATTCGATCGCGAGACGGTTATCCGTTCCGTCGCCAAAACGGGCCATTGCATCGTTGCCGACAATGATTGGATTCATTGTGGGTTTAGTGCCGAAGTGGCGGCTCAAGTTTACGAAGGATGCTTCGGCAGATTGAAGTCGCCGGTAGAGCGAATCGGCTATGCGCCGACTCCGTGTCCTTGCACCCGGCCATTGGAAAACGAGTTTTACCCAAGTGCAGTTGATATCATTCGGGCGGTTGAGAAGAAGCTCGGTCTATCGGAAACTGACCTATCCAACGAAGATTTCTACAGTTACGAAAACAAGTTCAAGGGACCATTCTGATGAGCGTTCGCGCATTAGAAATAAAAGCCGCCGCTACTAGGCTGAAAATATTAGAAACAATCGCGGCGGCCGAGAAAGGACATATCGGCGGCGCGTTGTCTTGCACTGATATCCTTGTCGCTCTCTACTATGGCGGCATCTTAAGGGTGAAACCGACGGACGAATACTGGCCGGAACGTGATCGGTTCATTCTCAGTAAGGGACATGTTGGTTCTGCGCTTTATGTCGTCCTGGCCGATCTTGGATTTTTTGATCCTGCCGAGCTTGCCCGACTTAACAGAGGGGGCATCCTTGGCGAACATCCTGATCGCAGAATACCCGGTGTAGAGATAGACAGCGGCTCGCTCGGCCATGGGCTCGGCATAGGGGCGGGTATGGCTCTGGCAGCAAAACTCGACAGCAAGTCATACCGAACCGTTGTCCTACTCGGCGACGGGGAATGTTACGAAGGTTCTGTATGGGAAGCGGCGATGTTTGCCGCGCATCACGCGCTAGATAACCTTGTCGCCATTATCGATCGCAACGGTCAGGTTGTAAATGACTTCACCGAAAGCATAAACCGCTTCGGTTCGATGCCGTCAAAATGGGAGGCGTTCGGTTGGGAGGTGCGCGAAATCAACGGGCATTCCTTCGGCGAACTGCAAGCTGCACTTGGTGATCTGCATACTCGGTGGGCGGAAAGGCCACTGGCGGTCATAGCCAATACAATTAAAGGAAAAGGCGTGTCGTTCATGGAACGGCAGCTTGTCTGGCACCATGGGGGCATTAGCGGAACGAAACTTGAAAATGCGCGCAACGAGCTGACTACATCGTTGAGGGAACGCGAAAATGCCGTCAGCTAATCTCGACATGCGAGATGCTTTCTTCGATAGCGTTTACGAGCTTGCCGCGCGTGACGCCAACATCGTATTTATGACGGCGGACCATGCGGCATTTAGCCTGGAGAGGTTCAAGAAGGATCTACCACGGCAATATTTTAACGTCGGTATCGCAGAACAGAATATGGTGAGTGTTGCTGCGGGGTTGGCCCTGAGTGGGAAGCGGGTTATCATCTACAGCATCATCAATTTCGTAACATTGCGCTGTTTCGAGCAGATTAGCGTCGACCTCGGCGGCATGAAGCTTCCGGTAATGATCGTAGGTGTTGGTGCCGGCTTTACATATAGTACCGACGGGCCAACTCACCATGGCACTCAAGACATTGCGGCGATGGCTTCGATTCCGAATCTCGTTATATTCAACTGTTCCGATGCCACGAACAGCCAGGCTTTTGCGCGCGTGGCATATGAGCGCGATGGCCCGACTTATGTAAGAATCGAAAAAGGGAAATTTCCCTCGCTATACGGCTCCGGCCAGATCGATTTCTCACCAGGCTTACACCTACTCAAGGCAGGGCGTGACGCCATAATTGTAACTTCTGGATATCTTGTGCACACTGCACTGGAGGTATCGTTGCGATTGCAGTCAGAGGGCCTCGACGTCGGTGTTCTGGATCTCTATCGGATTAAGCCATTGAACGTATCGCTACTAATATCTTCGCTAGCATCTACTGCGCGGGTGCTGACGTTAGAGGACAATATGATGACCGGCGGCATTGGCAGCATGGTCGGGGTCATTCTACACGAACACGGCAACCGAATTTCGTTTCAGCGCGTGGCGATCGGCGATGAACATTGCTTTCGCTACGGAGACAGGGAATGGATGTATGCGTCATCCGGACTCGATCCCGGCGCCATCGAACGGCTGACCAAGGTCTTTGTCGCCGGTTGCTAGCCACGATCCCCGCAATATTGAATGCGTATTATTTGGGAGCCAATCATCTTGAACGCCGAATTCGGCTCGGAGGTTGTCTCGCGCTCTTATATGCCGTCTACTGGACAATAAGTGTATAAAGGCAAAAGGGTGCTGGTGGCCGGCGGTACCGGAACGATCGGAGTGCCGTTGGTCAGGCAATTGTGTGAACGCGGTGCCGACGTAACGGTTGTATCGCTGGATGATCCAAATTATGCGCGCCGATTGCTGGGCCCCGACGTTTCTTACAAATGCGAAGACCTTACAGAACTGGCCGGTTGTTTGCGCGCGACCGAGGGGCAGGAGATCGTATTTAATCTGGTTGGGATCAAGGGGTCAGTGGGTATCGGAGAGACCAAGGTAGCGAGCTATTTTGTGCCAATGCTTCGCTTCCAGACCAACTTGATGGACGCGGCATTTCGTTGCAAAGTCAATCGCTATCTATTTGTCAGCAGTATTTGTGGTTATCCGCAGGCGGCGCTCCATCATGAAGACAACATGTGGAACGGCATGCCGAAGCAGAATGATCGCTATCCCGGTATCGCAAAACGCATCGGCGAGATTCAGGGCGAAACGTATTTGAAGGAGTTTGGATGGGACGCGGTTCGAATCGTTCGTCCTTCCAATGTGTACGGCCCATACGATGATTTTGATCCACGCACGGCTCAGGTTATTCCAGCGTTAATTCGCCGGACAGTCGATGGTGAAAATCCGCTAATTGTTTGGGGGGATGGTTCCGCGATACGCGATTTTATTCTATCTGATGACGTTGCATATTGGTCTCTGGAGGCGCTTGAAAAGGCCCCTCCATGTACGCCGATAAATTTGGGTTCCGGGAATGGCAGTACGATTCGGGAAATCGCTGAAGCAATCGTCAATAATGCTCCGTCGCGGCCGCGGATTGAATGGGACCCAAGTAAGCCTTCGGGAGATCCCATCAGATTGATGTCGATGGAGCGAGCACAAACTCTAATCGGTTTTAAACCACGCACGAGTTTGGACGACGGAATTCGTCGAACGATCGCTTGGTACCTTGATCACAAAGAATTTGCGTCGCAACGGAAGCGGATGGTGCAATGAGCAAGAGCCCAGGGGGTCCCGCTCCACCAGTGGGCAGTGGACGAAAATTTCTGCCTCCTTTCGCAGAGTTGGTTGATCGCCTAACCGTCGATCAAATTAAGGAAGTGCTGATTCCCGCGCGGGCGAATGCCTGCGCGCAGGAAATGCAACAGATCGCGCATGATCTTGATCTTATGATTTCTCAGAAAGACATAAAACTTTCTGCGCGTCTCATTCGTATGATTATTGTGATTGCACAAATGAATCTGCACATTTGGTACAATAAAGATCTGATGGCCGAGTCGCCGGACCGATACCTCGAATTGCTCAAACTTGCGCATCAACTGAACGGCCTTCGCAACCAAGTGAAGAATCTGCTTCTTGAGGAAGTCGGTGACCGCGAAAAGTCCGCGCAATGGACGAATTTCAATACTGACGGGCTGGAGGGGTGGAGCATTAGTCTTCTGGAAGAACCCAAGTGACATGAAACGAAGGCGCCTCGGCCGTACGGACATACAACTGCCGTTGGTAGGCCAGGGCACTACTGGTACTGGTTCATTCTCTTCATTGGACGAAGAGCGCGATCGCAACCGTGTTTCCGTTTTGCGCGCTGGAATCGAGTCTGGGTCGAATTTTATCGATACGGCTGAACTTTACGGTGGTGGCCACGGAGAGGAACTTGCGGGTCGGGCGATCGCGGGGATACGAGACCGCGTCTTCCTCGCGTCCAAATTTAATCCGTCGCATAGTGCGGCAGCTGAACTGGAAAAGGCATTAGAGAGAAGCCTGCGCCGACTCGGCACGGATTACCTGGATCTTTATCAGGTGCATTGGCCGAATCCTTTTGTCTCTCGGGAAGAGACGCTCGGCTGCCTGACTCGGCTGGTCGAGAAGGGTAAGATCCGCCATATAGGCCTCAGTAATTTCTCGTTGGCCGAACTCAAAGAAGCGTGCCGGATTGCGGACATTGCTTCAGTGCAGTTGGAATACAACTTGATTGAGCGAAACATTGAAAATGACATCCTGCCGTTCTGCGAGCGCAGCGGCATCACGGTTATTGCCTACAGCCCCCTCGATCGCGGACGCAGCCTGCTCGGTGGTCCCCTATTAGATCGATTGGGTGAGAAGTACCGGTGTACGTCCGCCCAAATCATCTTGAATTGGGTTACCAGATACGAATCGGTTGTTGCGGTCACGATGACGACAAGTCTTGTCCATATGATGGAGATCTCAAGCGCCAGTAAACTTAGCTTAGAGCCAGCCGATATGCTGACTTTAGGCGAAGCCACGCGATGCCCCATAGAACGAATCGCTCCCGCGGATATCGAAGTCATCCCGGGACCTCGCCCGACCCATTTGACTGTCGAGGAAGCACGTGAAAATACCCAGGATCTCATTCCTCACCCAGTTGAATTGGCTGAAAATCTCCGTCGTTACCAGATTGAAAAGCCGATTCGCGTCGTTCGTATTCAAGGCAGCACTTCGCCAAAGCGCTTCAGGCTTGTCGACGAGCATTTGCGCTTCTGGGCTTGGATCATCGCCTACGGTTGGGACCGACTGATACCCGCATACGTTCTCGCCTGATTGGCTACCAACATGATCTTCAAGAAACTCGGAAAATCAAAAGCGACTGTGGCCGCGATCGGTCAAGGTTGTATGGGCGTAGGAGGTGACTTGGCTCGGAACGCAATGAGTGATCAGGAGCATGTGGCCGCGCTTCGGCTCGGAATTGAGCTTGGCATGACATTGATCGACACGGCCGAAGTCTACGGAAATGGGCATTCAGAGGAACTCATAGGGCAGGCGACACGAGGTATCAGAGACGAGGTATTCATCGCTACGAAGTTTTCTCCCGAGAACAATGGGTGTGAAAATGTGCTTCGCGCGGCCGAAGGTTCTCTGCAAAGACTGCAGACAGATCAAATCGATCTCTACCAAGTGCATTGGCCGAACCCGGCGATCCCAATTAGCGATACCATGCGCGCGCTCGAAAAGCTCGTCCAGGACGGCAAAGTGCGATATATTGGTCTGAGTAACTTCTCTGTTGCTGAAATGCGGGCGGCGGCAGCGGTCACCAATTTGAATATTGTCTCAAATCAGGTTGAGTATAATCTGTTCGATCGCTTTATTGAGCTTGGCGTACTTCCATATTCCCAGGCCGAGGACATGACAGTCATCGCTTATAGTCCGTTGGACAAAGGACATATTTCCGCTCGCAATGACCTGTTGAACGAAATCGGCAAGCGTTACGGCATGACTCCTGCCCAGATTATTCTTAATTGGATCATTCACCAGAAAAATGTAGTGACCATCCCGAAGGCGACCAATTTAGTGCATGTACGCGAGAATGCCGCAGCTGCGAACTTTGTCTTAGACGAAGAAGATATCAGACAGATCGCAAAGGTGTTCTCAGCCGAGCCTATCCTCGTGCCTGTCGATGACATCAGTGTCAGTCTTCATGGCGAGGGCAAACGACAGGTTTACCAAACTCTCGATCAGGCACTGCGCAATGATCTTAAGTTTGTTCCTAGCCCAGCCGAACTCGCCGGCAATATTCTCAAGGGCGAGACCATTAAGCCGGTGCGCATTGTTCCGGCCGAAACCGGCGCCCACCAGTATGATCTTATCGAAGGGCGCATCCGCTATTGGGCTTGGGTCATTGCCCACGATGGCAACCGTCCTATCCCTTCTTTGGTTCGACATTCAAGGCGATGAAATTCCCATGAATAAATCCGATCCATCCATCATCAAGACCTATGACAGCCAAGACGAAAAGGCCGCTCGCGGAGAATTCGTCCAGCACTTTCGACGCTGTCCAATTCCAGACAACCAAATGCTTTGGAACCTTGGACTATTTCTTAATTCAAAGGCATTATCGCGCATCCTCTTTATGGATCATATTTACCGTCAAATCGTTGACGTTCAGGGGTGTGTGCTCGAATTTGGAACGCGGTGGGGCCAAAATCTTGCATTGTTTGCCGCGCTTAGGGGCATCTATGAGCCGTTTAATCGTCATCGAAAGATTATTGGATTCGATACTTTCGAAGGTTTCCCTGGCGTCACTGCCAAGGATGGCACTTCGGAAATGATGCGAGCTGGCGAATTGGCGGTGACGGAAAATTATCTGGATTACCTGAGCACGTTGATGGAGCTGCAAGAGCGTGACAACCCTCTTGGGCACATCAAAAAGTTCTCTTTGCGAAAAGGCGACGCTACTTTAGAAATTGGACGATTTCTCGACGAAAGCCCTGAGACTATAATCGCGTTAGCCTATTTCGATTTTGATCTCTACGAGCCAACCTTGAAATGTCTCAATGCCATAAAGTCACGCTTGGTCAAAGGGAGCGTGGTTGGGTTCGACGAATTAAACGACCCAGACTCTCCCGGCGAGACTCTTGCTCTGATGGAAAGCTTTGGGTTGAACAATGTTCGTCTGAAGCGCTTTCCTCATGCTTCGCGGGTTTCCTATTTCGTGGTGGAATGAGGGTCGAGCGCGCGGTTACCATTTAGGTCCAACAATGGTCAAAGACGAAGTTCTCCGCAGCTTTTCCGGCCGCAATGTTCTGATAACTGGTGGCACCGGCCTCATTGGCCGTGGGATCGTACATATTCTTTGCGACGCCGGAGCGTTCGTTAAAATCGTCTCTCTCGATCGGGTCGAGGTTGACGCCCGGGCCAGCCACGTTTACGGCGACCTGACGGATTTCTCGCTCTGCAAGGAGCTGACCAGCGGTATGGATTTCGTCTTCCACGTCGCCGGAATCAAGGGCTCGATCGAGGTGACGAAATTGAAGCCCGCCAGCTTTTTCGTGCCGCTGCTGATGTTCAACACCAACGTCCTCGAGGCTTGTCGGCTGAATAAGGTGAAGAAGGCCGTCTACACCAGCTCTATCGGCGCCTATTCCGGCGCCGAGGTATTCCGGGAGACGGAAAATCTGGATGGCCCGCCGATGGACATGTTCCCGGGCTGGGCCAAGCGCATGGCCGAGCTGCAGATCAAGGCCTACCAGATTCAATACGGCATGGAGAATTTCGCCGTCGTGCGCCCGTGCAACGTGTATGGGCCGGGCGACAATTTCGACCCGAACAACGCCATGGTGATCCCGACGCTCATGTCTCGCATCTTCAACAAGGAAGATCCGGTGGTCGTGTGGGGCGACGGCTCGGCGGTGCGCGATTTTGCCTATAGTCGCGACGTCGCGGAGGGGACTATATTGGCGCTCCACCACGGCACCAAAGGCGGCTTCGTCAATCTGGGCAGCGGCAACGGCTGCACAATCTGCGAGCTCGTGGAAACGTTGCACTCGTTTCTCGACTTCAACTATCTCCTGGATGCGAGCAAGCCTTCCGGCTTTCCTCGCCGCGTCATGGATATCAGCTTGGCACGCCAGCTGATCGACTATGATCCGACCACCTCTCTAAAGGACGGACTCAAGGCGACCTGGGATTGGTTTGTAACGAACCAGGACGAATATCTGCGCAAGAAGAATTATTTCGCCGAAACAACCGCCTGAACCCGGGCGAGGACCGACACGCGAGACGCGCAACAATGCAATTGGAAAAGACAAAGCTTGACCGCGTACTGCAGATCAAGCTCGACGTATTTGAAGATTTTCGTGGCCAATACGTCGAGACTTACAATGAAGACCTCTATCAAAAAAGCGGCATCGAGGTGAAGTTCTGCCAGGACGATATTTCTGTCTCCACCCGTCATGTATTACGCGGCGTTCACGGAGATGCCGAAACATGGAAGCTGATCTCCTGCCTGTACGGCAGTTTCTATTTGATGGTGGTGAACAACGACAAGAATTCGCCCCAGTACAAGAAATGGCAGGGCTTTTCTTTGTCAGACACGAACCGGTATCAGATTTTGGTTCCGCCGAACTTCGGCAACGGTCACATCGTACTGTCCGACAGGGCGATATTCCATTACAAACAGAACACCTACTATAATCCGAAAGGCCAATTCACCATCGTCTGGAACGATCCGGAATACGGTATGTGGTGGCCAATCAAGAACCCGATTGTTTCGCAGCGAGACGAATTAGGAAGATTCACGGATTGATGTAGGCTTTCATCGCGCACATAAAACGACTCCACCTCGCATCTCTCATTTCACGTCTTCACAGAGTCTAGGAATGTTCACGAACGCCAATGTTCTGGTGGCCGGCGGCGCGGGCTTCGTCGGCACCAATCTGATCAAGCGGTTGCTCGATGTCGGGGCCAATGTCAGCGCGACGCTGCACATCATGCCGCCGGCAGTAAAGGACGAGCGCGTCCGCTATATGCGGACCGACCTTCGACGTCCAGAGGATTGTGCGATCGCGGTGCGCGGCGCCGACTATGTGTTCATGTGCGCGGCGAACACGTCAGGTGCTGCGGTCATGGCGAAAACACCGCTCACGCACCTCACTCCGAACGTGTTGATGAACGTCTCGATGCTCGATGCAGCCTACCAGGCGGCGGTGAAGAAGTTTCTGTTCATCAGCAGCAACACAGTCTATCCGCTTACAGATTACGCCGTGAAGGAAGGCGACGTCACCAACGAGTTCTACGAGAAATATTTCATCGTCGCCTGGATGAAGCGTTTCACGGAAATCGTCTGCGAAATGTACTCGACAAAAATTGCAAAGCCGATGGAAGTCTGCGTCGTCCGCCCGGCGAACATCTACGGCGAGTTCGACGATTTCGAGTGGGAAACCTCGCATGTCATTCCAGCCCTGATCCGCAAGGTTGTCGAGCGTCACGATCCGCTGGAAGTCTGGGGTGACGGCAACGATCTCAAGGAATTCATCTATGTGCAGGACTTCATCGACGGCGTGCTGCTGGCGATGGAGAAGAGCGATGGCTTCGATCCGATCAATATCGCGACCGGCCATCCGTCCACGGTGAAGGACGTCCTCGGCGCCTTGTTGAAAATTGATAACTATGAGGACGCCCGAATCGTTTTCGACACCTCCAAGCCAACCATGATCCCAAAGCGGTTGATCGATATTTCGAAGGCAAGGGCCAAGCTCGATTTTCAGGCCAAGGTATCATTGGAGGAGGGCTTGCGGAGGACGGTGGTTTGGTATCGCAACTCATTGAAACAAGCGAAGCCGGCTTGAACTCCGACATAGGTGCAACTCGCTCATGATCATCAGTAGAACGCCGTTTCGAGTGTCCTTCTTCGGGGGAGGAACCGATTATCCGGCTTGGTATCGCGAGCACGCCGGAGCGGTGCTTAGCGCCGCAATCAACAAGTATTGCTACATTACCTGCCGTTATCTACCGCCGTTTTTCGATTACAAATATCGCATTAGGTATTTTCAGCGCGAGGAAGCTAGCAGAATTGACGAAATACAACATCCGTCGGTGCGAGAGTGCCTCATTTTTTCAGGTTTGGACAAGGGTATAGATATTGTCCATCATGCCGATTTGCCGGCCCGATCGGGGCTGGGCTCCAGTTCAACGTTTACGGTAGGCCTCCTTCACGCGCTTTGCGCGCTCAAGCACGAGATGCCGACGAAACGGGAACTCGCAATCAATGCGATTCGTATAGAACAGGATCGCATTGGGGAAAGCGTTGGGTCGCAGGATCAAACCGCAGCGGCTTTCGGTGGATTAAACCGGATCGATTTTGGCGGCGTCAATGAGATTAGCGTTCAGCCGATGATCTTACAGCCGTCAAAATTGCAACAGCTCGAGAAAAGTCTGATGTTGTTTTTCACAGGGCACTCTCGAACGGCTTCTGAAATTGCGGGGGAACAGATCAAGAAAATTCCTGATAAAAAAAATAAACTACATCAGATGATGCAGCTGGTGGATGAGGCAATACGAATACTGCAGGAAAAGGGCGACGTCTTGGACGATTTTGGACGCCTCTTGAACGAGCAGTGGTTGATCAAGCGGGAAATGTCTATTTCGATTTCAAACGATGAAATCAATGCTATTTATACAGCCGGCATAAATGCGGGGGCCCTCGGCGGCAAGCTGCTTGGCGCGGGAGGCGGCGGCTTCATGTTGTTTTTTGTAAAGCCCGAACAACAGGCCCGAGTTCGGGAGGCGCTTAAGCATTTGCTTTATGTTCCGTCCCGGTTTGATCACCTTGGCAGCCAGATTATCTATTACTCGCACGATGACACGTATTAGTTGTCATTTTGATTTGGTCGACTCTAAGCATAACTTCATTCGAGATGTCTTTTGCAGGTCGATGCGCAATAGAGTCGAATTAGGATCACTAGCGGCGATCGATGTACTCGTTCTCTGCGGCGGGTTGGGTACTCGTTTGCGAGACGCAGTGCCGGACCGCCCAAAAGGTATGGCACTCGTGGGTGGTATTCCGTTCTTGGATATCCTCGTCGATGACCTAGTCAAGCAAGGAATACGGCGGGTCATCTTTTGTGTTGGCCACCTGAAGGAACAGATTATCGACAGGTTTAGAAAACGAGACGACGCGAAATTTGTTTTTTCAGAGGAAGATAGTCCGCTTGGAACTGGTGGGGCCGTCTTAAATGCGATGCCACTTATTCGTAGCAATCCCGTGTTGGTCATGAACGGCGACTCATTTTGCCGCATCGAATTGGACAGATTTTATCAATATCATTTCGACAAGGCGGCCACGGCGACACTGGTATTAACAACTCCTGAGGGGCGTCATGATGGAGGGTTTGTCTGCTTAGATAAGGCTCATCAGATCCTGTCTTTCACTGAAAAAGTTATTCCGCGTGCGACTGAACTCTTTATTAACGCTGGCATTTATTTTCTTCAGACAGAAGCCATCAGGTTACTTTCTGCAGCGCCTCCATTCTCGCTCGAGCACGATGTGCTTCCTGCCCTCGTGAAGAAGAAGCCGTGTTTTGGCTTTCTAGTAGGAAGTCCTCTAGTTGATATTGGAACACCAGAGCGGTATCGGAAGGCCGACGAGAGTTTTTCGACGTAATTATTTGCGCCTACAGGAATCTGACCTATCCGAAAAGCATCGTGTCATTCTGTATTATAATTTGCGAAATTAGCTAATAGGAGCGAATAGCATGAATTTTAGACGACCTGCAAAAGCCGTTATTAGGCGAGTTCGGTGTCTAATTAGGCTGCTGCTGCCAGAATCGATAAGCACAATCAAGAAAACTATCGATGATCTGCATATCAGGAATAGTGTCGATAAGGGAACGCAAATTCTTCTATCCCTCAAATATCGAGAACTCGCTTTTGCGCAATCGAGTCTCCCGTTCGATGAAGTTGAATTCAGAAATTATTCACAGAATGGTGAAGACGGAATTTTGCTCTACATTTTCTCACTAATAGGAACCACAAATAAGAGATGTGTAGAAGTTTGTGCAGGTAATGGAATTGAATGTAATTGCTCGAATTTAATCATTAATCATGGATAGCTTGGGCTACTTTTTGATGGGAGTAAAGAGAATATAGAATCTGGACAGCGCTATTATGAGGCTCACCCAGATACATTTACATGCCCTCCTACATTGAAGCACGAATGGATTACAGCCGAGAACATCAACACGCTAATTGAATCCAATGGTGTTGTAGGAGATATCGACCTTTTATCCATCGATATAGATGGAATGGATTACTGGATTTGGAAAGCAATAGAAATCATATCACCGCGAGTGGTAGTTATTGAAGTTAATTTGATGTGGGGTACAGAAAGGGCCGTAACCGCCCCTTATGATCCCAATTTTGTAACACAATACTCAAATGGAAAGCCGCTGCCAAATTCTGGAGCTTCGCTTCCAGCGCTAGTCAAATTAGCAGACGCCAAGGGATACCGACTGATCGGATGCCAAAGATATGGCTTTAATGCATTTTTCTTAAGAAAGGACATTGGAGCCGATCTCTTTCGCACTATGTCGGTTGAAAAAAGTTTTGATCACCCGCATGCAAATCTGGCACGAAAACATTTTAGGCCGCAGGCAGATCAATATGATTGGGTCGAGGTTTAGAAAAGTGTCCGCGGCGATGCGTCGCCGGTCTTTGGATACGTATGTGCTCCCCACCTGTTATACGTACGCCCGGTTCGTTTTATACTCTATAGAGTATATGGTGCTGCCTTTCTCGTCAGAGACAGTTCTTCTCCGCTTTCGCCCCCGTATTAAATGGTCTTCTGAAGATGACGCGGTTTCTTGAATCTCCAGTTATGCGCTGTCCCACTGTCGCTGATCTTCCGCCGCCGCCGCCCTCCAAGATTGGCTGGCCATGGACAGAGGCGTCGCCTCCTACGCCCAATGATGCACCTGATGGTAGGACTTGGCCAAAGATCAGCATCGTAACTGCGTCTTTTAACGACGGCGAATTCATCGAAGAAACGATAAGGTCCGTTCTGCTTCAGGGTTATCCAGATTTAAACTACATCATCATTGATGGTGGCAGTAAGGACAACAGCGTTGAAATTATTCGTAAATATGAGCGTTGGCTCAGCTATTGGGTAAGTGAATCTGACGACGGTCCGGTTGACGCAACCAATAAAGGCCTAGCAGTCGCGAGCGGAGAAGTATTTGGGCTGATGTGCGCAGATGATTATTTCGCCCCAGGAGGCCTTCTGAAACTTGTCAATCTTCGGTTCGCCAATCCAACATCGATCGCTTGGGTCGGAGCATGTCAAGTGATTGACCTGAATTCGGCCATTCTTGATCCAGGCCTCCCATTTGTTTGCGACCCTAAACAAATCGGAAATTGGGGTGTTGGCGCATGGTTTGTTTCGGTAGCATGTCTCTTTGATGCGGGATGCTATCGCTCTATCGGCGGACTCGATAATAGATTTCGCAACGGAGGCGACGTCGATTTGTGGATTCGGTTGTCGAAAAAAGGTTCGTTCTCTCTGACAAAGGAAATCGTCGCATCAGCTCGTCGCCGCCTAGATTCTTGGGCGAATGGAGATCGCCCGCTAGAGCTATCAAGTTGGATCGCGTCGAATTATATAAATGGGAATTATGATGTGGCGAGGGCGGTTCTGATTCGCTACGGGGAGGAACAGATAGCCCAGGCGGCCACCCGGCTTTCGGTTGGCAATTTCGCTCGCTTAAAAGTGCGAAGCGTTTTAGCCAAGGCTGGCCGGATCGCAAACCGCCTGCAAAGGAGAGCGGTTGACTTAATTGCCACGCGTTCGGAGTGACTAATATTGAGTTCAAGCTGCAATGTCTTCGAGTGTCGATCTGCGGCAGTCTTGTGTGGGGGCTCAGCCGCTCGTAGGAAGGTCGCTCATAGGCGAGGATTTGTTTATAAGAATGAAAGAAATAATAATTTGCGAGTCGTGGTGCCGTGGATTTGAGCACGTTGAATTTAATGCCGCATTCCTCCGCACGGTCAATCTCGCGTTTCCTGAAGCGAATTTGCTCTTTCTGTCTGAGCAAGAACATGGCGTCTTGGTGCAACAGAGATTGCAGTCAATTGCCAATTTGCCCATCACTTACGGTTGCGTCCCTGTGCCGCAGCGGGGCGTTCCTAATCTGCGGCAGTTTTTCACCGAAGTGAGAGCTTGTTGGCAGGCGTTGTCGTTGGTTGGGCGCAGCTCAGCTCACGCGCTCATCTTCACATGTTTGCGGGGGCCGAGCCTTTTAGCAGTGAAGGCACTCATTCGCCCACTTGGCGTGAAGATCCCTACCGTAGGCATCGTACATGGAGAGCTCGGAAGTCTTCTTACGAAGCCGCTTCGTCGACCATGGAACCGAGTTATCAGCCTTCGTAGTGTGCTGAAGTGGCCAACACCGAGTAGCCTACGGCTCATCGTGCTTGGTGATTCCATTAATCGAGAAGTTGCGCAGCTGCTGCCAGCCGGCCGCCACGTGTGGCGTTCGTTGGAACACCCCTATCTATGGTCTGATTACGAGCCTCCGAGTAACCCAACCTTTGCGCAGGGGCGGTCAATACGGTTCGGTTTTCTCGGGGCTTCCTCGAAAGGATTAGAAGAATTTTGCCGAATTGCCCAGATCATTAAGAGCGAATTTCCGGAAGCGATATTTGAAATGATTGGGTTTGTTGGAAATAAAAAGCCATCGACAGAAGCCATGAAATATATAAGCGGAATATCAGACTCGCCGCTTGCATCGAAAGAGTATCGAAAGCGATTAGAAGGCCTCACGTATTGCCTGTGGCTAGGTGATCCAAAACATTATCGACTTACGGCCAGTGGAACCTTTCTAGATGCCCTTGCAAGTGCGAAGCCCTGTATCGCGTTGAGCAATTCATATTTGACGCATTATTTTAAGGTGCTCGGAGATATTGGCTATTTATGCGAAAGCGTGGACGAGATGTGCGCATGCATAAAAGGTATACTTAAGCAGCATCCCGAGGAGCGCTATGCAAAACAAATGGGAAATATTGTAAGAGGGCGAAACATTTTCGCTCCGGACCAGGTTGCCAGGAAGCTCAGAGATATTTTTAGCGAAATGGCAATGCCAGCCGTTGAATATAATGTGACAGATAATTCGTCGTAGAATGTTCGGTAAAATATGAATACTTCTGAATTGAAGCGGGTGCTCGTTCTCTTCGGTACGCGCCCTGAGGTTATCAAACTTGCGCCGGTAGTGCGCGAACTACGACGTTATCCGGGTCAATTTTTCACGCGAATTGTATCGACCGGTCAACACCGCGAAATGGTGCAACAGGCGCTCGATGCATTTGAGCTAAAGCTCGATGTTCAACTTGATGCAATGTCGACCGCGAAATCACTTGGTACACTCACCGCAAAGTTGTTTGCGGATTTAGATCAATTGTTAGAAGCCGAGGCACCCGATTGGCTAATCGTGCAGGGCGATACGACATCCGCGATGGTTGGCGCAATGAGTGCATTCTACCGACGCATACGGGTGGGCCACGTCGAGGCAGGCCTGCGTACGTACGATCGCTGGTCGCCGTTTCCGGAGGAAATCAACCGTACCGTCATCACCCATGTCAGCGACTTAAATTTTGCTCCGACAGAGACATCCGCGTCCAATCTCCGTAATGCGGGCGTCCCCGAGGAGGCGATTCATGTAACGGGTAATACTGCCGTGGATGCGCTGTTATGGGCGACTAAGCAGCTCAGTGATCGCAGATCTTCGAGCATTGACCAGGGGCTCGTGCGATTTACCGATGGAAAACGCCTCGTGCTTGTCACCAGCCATCGCCGTGAATCATTTGGCGATGGCTTGGAAAGTATCTGTCAAGCTCTAATCGGCACGGTAGAGCGTTATCCAGATGCGGTGATTGTCTATCCTGTTCACTTGAACCCAAATGTACGCAATGCAGTGTACCGGCTGCTTAGCGGTCATCCTCGTGTCAAACTCGTTGAGCCGTTAGATTACCTAACGCTCGTTTGGTTGATGCAACGCAGTTACTGCATTTTCACCGATTCTGGCGGTATTCAGGAAGAAGCACCGAGTCTCGACAAACCAGTCTTGATCATGCGTGATAGGACCGAACGGCCAGAGGTAGTCGAAGCCGGTTGCGCTCGACTCGTTGGCACAAAGGCGAAGACCATCCTCGCCGGCGCCCGCGATATTTTTGAAAATCCCGCCGCGTACCAAGCGATGGCCCGAGCGAAAAACCCTTTTGGAGATGGCTATGCAAGTGCACGGATCGCAAAGGTTCTTATGCGCGAAGGTAGTAAGGTCGCGGTACCCAAAACGGGATTTGTTGATAAATCGCTTGACGTAATATCATAAATAAAACATCTGACCTTTGTACTCTCTCAAGAACAAATATTATGAGTGTATTTATGTCGTGTGAACAGTTATGAAAAAACTACTCCAACTCAGCGTAAACGCACTACCTCTAGCGATGCGCGGCTGGATCAAGCACATTCCCGTTGTTGCTGGATCCCAACGTTGGCTGGTGAACCGTTTTCTATCCAGTGAGCCATTTACTCATACGATCAATGCTGGCCCGGCAACTGGACTACGCTTTGAAATTACGTTACCGAACGATAAGGCAATTTGGGCGGGGACGTTTGAATCCGAATTCAGCGCAGCTCTTCATGGTGGCATTCGGCCAGGAGATATATGTTACGATATTGGCAGCTATCGCGGTTACATGTCGGGTATCATGGCATTGGCAGGTGCCGGGCAGGTGGTGGCTTGTGAGCCGCTGCCGGAGAATGTGGCTGCTTTGCAGAGATTCGCAAAGCTAAACCCTGCGCTCCCGGTTTTGATTCAGCAGATCGCGATCGGGGAATCAGACGGTGAAGTGAAATTCAGGATCATGCCCGATCTGAGCATGGGGAAGCTGGCCACAAGTGCGTTCCAGATTGAGTCGGCATTTGAAAAGGAACTGATCGTCGAGATGCAGCGTCTCGATACGCTAATTTTTGAGAAGGGCTATCCACGACCCGACGTGATTAAGATCGACGTGGAGGGCACAGAAGTTGATGTTTTAAGAGGGGCAAAAAAAACACTCGGCGAGTGTAGGGCTAGGGTATTCCTCGAAGTCCATTCCACGGCGTTAATGGAAGAGTGCAGTCAATTCCTAGGTAGTCTTGATTATCGTGTGTGGCATCTTGAGAGGGAGTTACGAGGGTCTGAGCAGACGCGGCACCTTGTGTGCGAACCATATTAAACGACTGCGATTATGAGGGATCATGCGGATTTACGCTGGCATCAAATGCTCGCATGACGAAGCGGATCCAAACTCCGAGGTACGTTGTACAAAGTCATCGCATGTGGCGATGTCTTTACTCAACTCGGCCGAGAAGAGAAGCCCTGCTAGCGTATAGCTATTATTTTCGGTTTCGGCCGATTCAAATCGCTCATAGACATGGGACGATAACAAAGAGGTTAGGTAGCGGTCCGCCCATGGCAAACTATAGCGCCTTTAGATTGATGGAGCGGCGTTCGATAGGCGGCTGGAGAAAGAACCAATGGAATCGTCGGATCAGATCGGCTCGACAGTGCGAACACGAACCTAAAATAGTCTGCCTCCCGTCGGAACTGCAACTGCAATGACTCGTCGTCAAGGACCAATGCGTGTGTGCGTTTGCACGACGTATTCCGCGGACAGCGAACCTCGCGCGCCCCGCCACGCTGCAGCTCTGGCGGCAGTCTTTGGCAAAGAAGTTGAGGTAATATTCATTGATGCCGCCCCTTATGGAAAACTCACATCCCGGCCGAAAGTGTTAGATGAACTTCCAAATGTGATTTGGAAAACACACTATTACCATTCGCGGAAAAGCAACCTTGCATACTTAGTTTTGAGTCGGATTAGACAGCGTATAGCTCAGGCATTGTTTCGATATTTTGGTGTGCTTCGTCCAATTGCATTTAGCGGCAAGGTCGATGGTTTCGCTCACTTTCTCGATTCTCTGCACGCTGACGTGTACTTTGTACACACTATCGATGGTCTGTTGGCGGCGGGGCAGGTTGCGCAGCGGCGCGGTGCGCAGCTTATTTTTGATTCTATGGAGTTTCACTCCGACATGGACAATTCCCAGCCGGAACTAGAGCGAGCGATGATTTGCGCGTTGGAGACCGAATGGCTGCCGCGTTGTGCGCTCGTGACGGCCAGCAGCGACCAGTTGGCCGACGAACTTGTCCGCGTGTACCACATCTCGCGGCCTCAACCCCTCTATAATGTACCGAAGATTGAGCCGACTCTGCCGCCAAAGAGTTCGACGGCATTTACCTTATATTGGCGAAACGCAGTCGTCGGGCTTGGCCAGCGTGGGTTGGAAGAAGCGTTGCTCGCTCTAACCCAGTTACCCGCCGAGATCACGCTGCATGTGCAAGGACGTTTACAGCCTGACGGCGGGTCATTGCTTCGCGCGCGCATCGACACCTTAGGTATCACTAATCGAGTTATCTTCCATCCACCTTACGCACCCGAGGAGGCCGTTAAAGAGGCGGCTATGTACACCGTCGGACTGTGCTTGGAGCGCAAGGGTGTCCGAAACCATGACCTAACTGTTTCCAACAAAATGTTCGATTATCACATGGCAGGGTTGGTGGTCATTTCTAGCGACTTACCGAGCTTGCGTGCCGTAATTGATCGATCCGGTGGCGGCTTGCTGTACGAAAGTGGATCCCCAGACGATCTGGCTCGGCAGGTGATGAGACTCTACCGCGACCGCACGCTATTAGATAGGTTGGCTGCCAATTCGCGCTCATTCGCAGTTCGCGAGGGTAACCGAGAGGAGGAGATGAAACGTTTGGTCGAAGCGTTCTCCGCCGCGTGTCACTGATATGTCATGGTGTTTTTGAGAGAAACTTAAATAGTCTCATTTGTGAAGTGCATGAAAAATCGTACAGCCATTATCGTTTCACCATATTTTGTCCCAAGCATGCTTGCTAATATCCATCGAGCCCGCCACTTGGCGAAGCACTTGCCTGTATTTGGTTGGACACCAATCATCCTTTGCGTAGACGAGGCTTATCATGAGGAGAATCTCGACACTGACCTCGCGGCATTAATTCCTTCAACAGTTGAAATTATACGAACACGTGCGCTTCCAGCGCGCCTGACGCGGGCCGCAGGAATAGGCGAAATAAGTCTGAGAGCTTGGTGGCCGCTCCGGAAAAGCCTTTTTCAGCTCCTAAAGAGCCGACGCCCATCTGTGGTGCTTATCACGGGTTCGCCATATTTCCCGATGCTGTTCGCGCAAGCCATAAAGCGACGATTTGGAACTTCGGTGGTGCTCGATTTTCAGGATCCTTGGGTTTCAGCGTCAGGTACAACGTCACCTATCCTCTCAAAAGCGTGGATTGCCCGTCGGCTAGCCGAGCTGTTGGAGCCGCGTGCGTTACGCGGAGCAGATTATGTAACTTCTGTTTCGGAAATTCAAAATGAAGCCTTGGCTGCACATTATCCATGGCTGGATGCTAGTCGTATGGCCGCTGTGGCGATCGGAGGCGATCCTGACGACTTTTCAGTTAGCGCTCAACTCGCGTCGGACCGGCAGGTAAGCTTTGAACCGGGTTTCATACATCTTAGCTACATTGGAACATTTTGGCCTACCGTAACTCCATCGGTCCGGGTGTTGTTGGCAGCATTCCGGCGCCTTCGGACTGAGATGCCTGAAGTTGGCCGTCGAATTCGTCTTAATTTTATTGGTACCTCCGCCCAACCCAACGGCGCTTTGAACTATCAAGTAAAACCCCTTGCGGAAGCCGAGGGTGTTTCCGATGCAATCCGTGAAATTCCGCAACGAGTTCCCTATCTGTCCGCGTTGAGTGCGATGGTCCGGTCCGACGGCCTCTTGCTGATTGGATCAAACGAACCGCACTACAACGCCTCGAAGATCTATCCGAGCCTTATGTCAGGACGACCGTTCCTTTCGCTTTTTCACCGTGCGAGCCAAGCACATTCGATAGTGTGTTCAGCGGGCGGTGGTTGCAATCTTTCATTTGAAAATTTGGAAGAGCTTAATAAAATGCAAGCCTCGCTTGCAAATGGATTAAAAATCCTCGCAACCGCGAACGATAAGCTTGGAAAAGCGAATCCGGCCGTGTATGCCCCATACGAGGCTCGAGCAATTGCGGGTCGGTATGCGGAGATCTTTGATCTTGTGTCCAAATAGAAGTGAGACAGAGGTGCGCCTGATGAGCGCCGCAAAGGACATCAGCCCTAGCCGTAACTGGGGTCCGGTGCTGCGGTGGTTGGTTTGACACGACTTGCAATCGTCGTTTCACATCCGATCCAGTACTATGCGCCTCTCTTTCGTCAGCTTGCCCAGCGGGTCGATCTCACGGTGTATTTCGCGCATCGAGCGACTTCTGCCGATCAAGCAAGGGCTGGATTCGGTGTGGCCTTTGATTGGGATGTCGATTTGCTCTCAGGATATCGACATGTGTTTCTCCCCAATGTGGCAAAACGTCCTAGTCTCGCTCACTTTTCTGGATGCGACACGCCAAGTATCCGAGAGCATATCGAAAAAGGTAGTTTTCATGCGGTCATCGTAACCGGCTGGCATCTAAAGACTTTTCTGCAGACTGCCATTGCTGCTAAGCGATGTCGTATTCCTGTTCTTGCTCGTGGTGACAGCCAACTGAGAACGCCGCGTTCAATCTTAAAAAAGTTCGTCAAATCGGCGACATATTCGGCATTTCTTCGACTGTTCAATGGTGGATTGTATGTAGGCGATAGATCGCGGGAATACTGGTTGCATTTTGGGTATCCCGAACCGCGGCTTTTTTTTTCTCCCCATTGCGTCGATACTGAGTGGTTTGCAGCGCGGGCGACCACCGAATCGGGAACGGTGCTTCGTTCTCAACTCGGACTGCCGGAGGACGCACGCGTAGTACTCTTTGCTGGCAAGCTGCTACCTTATAAGCGACCGCTGGACATTATTTCGGCTGCAGCACAACTAAAATGTGATGGCATAAAAGTTTCGGTTCTTATTGCAGGGTCAGGGCCATTGGAAAGTGAAATGGATACCGCAGCCAAGGCTAAGGGCGTTGCGATTTATCGTCTGGGATTCCGGAATCAGACGGAGATGCCAGCAGTCTATGCTGCTGCAGATGTATTGGTTCTGCCGTCAGATGGTCACGAGACCTGGGGACTTGTTGCAAATGAAGCTCTTGCCTGCGGTAAACCAATCATTGTCTCAGACGCCGTTGGATGCGCACCCGATCTGGCTGCGGATCGAACCGCAGGTCAGGTCTTCCCCATGGGCGATGTATTTGATTTGGCCCGAGCGCTGAAGGAAGTGCTTTTTAACCCGCCAAAGCCAAGAGCAATAGCAATAAAATCGGAAGCCTATTCCATCCGTGCTGCAATTGATGGGATAATGGCCGCTCTCGACGCGAAGGTTGTAATGAAACCGCCACGGGTTCGATCGGCAACTGAGCCTTTCAGGTAAGCATGTTGCACGCTCCAAGACGTAGTAAGTTAGAACAATTTCCGGTGGCGTTGCTAATCGCTGCCACGGTGATCGTCTTTGGCGCGGTCGGGTCCAACATATTTCTTACCATATTTGCGTTCGTCGAATTGCTAGTAGGAGTTTGGCTTCTACAGCGCCCAGGTGAATCACCTATCTTGCTGTTAATATTTTGTTTTCAGTGGCTACAGGCTAGCACGAAAATATTTTATGCGAATTGGCAAGGGGTTAGCGTTGAAACGCTTACGCCTACCGGTGACGTGGAAACAGCGATAGTCCTCTCGCTATGTGCGGTCATAGCGCTTGCTTTAGGGCTGCGCTTGGGAGCGGGAAAAACAAATCCCACCATGGGTGAATTTGTTTTTAGCGTCAGCCAGCGTCGGAGTCCGAAAGACTGGTTTTACCTATACGTCCCCATCTTAATCGTTACCTCCATCGCTCAGAACTTCGCTTGGGTTGTGCCAGGCTTAACTCAGCCTATTTTAGCAGTGGCGAATATCAAATGGGCTTTTTACTGGATGCTGACATACGCGACTTTCGCTAATGCTGGTGCAAGTCGACGATACTGGTATGTTGCATTTTGTATAGAACTACTGCTCAGTTTGGGTACATATTTTGCCGACTTTAAGACAGTATTTTTGTTTACCCTTTTAGGCATGCTCGCAGTGCCAGTGCGGTGGTCCCTTACCCGGTATGCCAGCGTAACGGCGTTTGCTGTCCTTCTCGTGCTCTATGCATGGGTATGGACGGCAATCAAAGAAGAGTATCGCTTTTTCGTCAATGGAGGCGGCTTTGATCAGGTCGTTACAATGGGGTTTGGCGACCGCATTACGAAGTTAGTTGAATTGACCACGCAATTGGATAGCCAAAAATTGGACGTTGCTGTGGAAAGCCTCGTCAATCGTGTAGCCTACGTTGATCTTTTCGCAGTGATTGTCCAGCAAGTGCCAGCGGTGATCCCGCATGAAGATGGCGCGGTATGGTGGGATGCAATAACGCGAGTATTCATGCCGCGTCTTTTATTCCCCGATAAGCCGGGAATCGACGACTCAATACGTGCCAATCTATTTGGGTTAGACGTGTCCGGAAGGGAGGAAGGTACTTCGATCGGCATAGGATACATCGCGGAAACCTACATCGATTTTGGCAAGGTCACGATGATGCTTGTAATATTTTCTTTCGGAATTGTGCTTGGCCGTATTTACCACTGGCTTTTGTTTAAACCGCCATATCGCGGGTTTCTCGGTATGGCCCTGGCGACCAACCTCCTCTACTCTATTTTGCTGGTCGAAGTTAGTATCACTAAACTTATTGGGGGTCTTGTGATTACTTTACTGGCCTCGTGGCTGACAGCGCGCGTTCTTGTGCCGATGTTCGCTCCGTGGCTCAGTGCTGCTCCCGACACCATTTCCGCAGGAGCACGAAGTTAAAGGAATTAGTCAGTTCGAAATACTGCTTTGTATGGCTATTGCAAATATATAGCATTTTTTGGCGACAGTTCTCTCTGTCCCAGCAACATCGTAAATTGATTGGTTAGGCTACCATGTTGCTATTTTTCAATCGTCGGCTTTTGTACGACACCGAATACCTTAACGGGGAGAACGACTGTACGGAAAACGCTTAAGGCAGTCCTCAAAAGCTGATTAGTGGTAGGGGGCCTCGAGTCTTGGATTTTCGTTCGCCGTAATCAATCGAGGTATATGCTTGATAATCCTTGGCCTAAATGCATTCCACGCTGATTCAGCTGCGGCGCTCGTCCGCGACGGAATTTTGCTGGCCGCAGCCGAAGAAGAGCGATTCCGCCGCATCAAGCATTGGGCGGGATTCCCAATCGAAGCACTAAAATTCTGCCTCCAGCAAGGGGGGATCACATTAGCCGAAGTTGATCATGTTGCGATAAATCAAGACAACCGTGCGAATTTTCTTCGCAAGTGCATTTACGCTGCATCCAATCGACTCAACCCTAAGCTGCTCCTTGAGCGAATCAACGTTCGACGAAGTCGGAAAGGTATTCCACACCTTTTGGAAGAGTCTCTGCCAGGGCAGAAATTTCGTGGGACCTTTCACAAAATCGAGCATCACGTGGCACATCTTTCGTCTGCGTTCCACGTCTCTCCGTTTGATGATGCGCTTGTCTTGTCCGTTGACGGGTTTGGAGATTTCTCTAGCGCCGCCTGGGGTCTTGCACATGGAAGCCAGATAGATGTGATGTCACGAGTGTACTTCCCGCACTCGCTTGGTATTTTCTATCAAGCTGTCACTCAGCATCTTGGGTTTCCGCACTATGGGGACGAGTATAAGGTCATGGGTCTTGCACCCTACGGCCGTCCTAAATTTTTGGAACAGATGAGGCAGATAGTCCGCCTGACATCCGATGGGTCGTTCGAGCTCGATCTTCAATTCTTTCGACATCATAAAGAGAGGATAGCGTTTCAATGGTCAGATGGGTCCCCCCATTTTGATGATTTGTTTTCTTCGGCACTTGAAGCGTTACTTGGACCGAGGCGCGCTGAGGCTGATCCTCTCGAGGATCACCATCGTGATCTCGCACATTCCGCGCAATTGATGTATGAGGAAGCCTTCTTCCACATTCTTGCTAACGCTCATAAGGTGACCGGTGCCACCAATTTGGCCTTGGCTGGCGGCTGCGCAATGAATTCAGTTGCAAATGGAAAAATCAGACGTGTAACGCCCTTTAAGCGTGTCTATGTTCAATCTGCAGCCGGCGATGCCGGAGGTGCGATCGGTGCAGCCTTTGCCGTATGGCAAATGCTATCTGGGCGCCGGACCTTCATAATGGATCACGCATATTGGGGCCCTGAATTTACGGAAGACGACATTAGTTTCGCTCTGGCCGAACACAGAACTTCAATTGAAAATGCCGGGTGCATGGTACAAAAAATCGCTGACACGTCGGACCTTTGCCATCGCGCTGCTACGGCAGTGTCAGAGGGCAAGGTAGTGGGGTGGTTTCAAGGAAAAATGGAGTGGGGACCAAGAGCACTTGGCAACCGCTCCATCATTTGCGATCCACGACGCGCGGACATGAAGGCTATTCTTAACGATAAGATTAAGAAGCGCGAATCATTTCGGCCATTTGCGCCGTCAGTTCTTGATCGAGCGGTTTCAGAATGGTTCGAAGAGGATGACGATGTACCATTCATGATGCAAGTCTTCCAAATCCGCAAAGAGAAACGTGCTCAGATTCCGGCAGTTACTCATGTGGATGGCTCGGGCCGCCTCCAGACGGTGCACAAAAACACGAACCCGCGTTACTATGCTTTGATTGAGCAATTCGAACTCCTCACGGGAGTTCCGATGGTTCTAAATACATCTTTCAATGAGAATGAGCCGCTAGTCTGCCAGCCAAAGGAGGCTCTCGATTGCTTCTTGCGGACGAATATGGACGTACTTGTTCTCGGCAATGTTATGATCACAAGGCAACAAGTAGTCCCTCACTAGATGAGTTTACACCAGTGTAGGAATATTTTTTCCGCATGCCATACTCCTTTACGGTGCCGAATAGAAACTGTGATTTTTAATTTGTGAATTCCGCCATGTTATTGGATGCAAGAAAAGTCGAAGAAGTATCAGAATGGACGCATTCAAAAGTTGTGATTATTGGAGCCGGAACCATTGGACTATTTTTGGCTGCAAAGCTGGCCAAAGCGAAAATACCAGTCGTTTTGGTCGAAGCAGGTGGTCGTATTTCAGATACAAGCCGGAATGGTCAGACCGCTGTGGTCCTTGGGAGGCCACACAACGGGGTATTGCTTGGCAGAGCATTTGGTCTAGGGGGTACTAGCGTCCTTTGGGGTGGACAGCTAGCAGAGTTTGACCCTTCCGATTTAGGCATAGATGGCGCTCACTGGCCGTTGAGTTATTTAGAGTTGCAAAGGTGGTATGATCATGTCTATGAGTTCTTTGCAATTCATAATCGACTGTCAATTGAGGATTACCGACAGAAGTTCGGTAGCGAGACTGAATCGTATGAAAATATAGAACGCTACTTTACGCATTGGCTACCTAAACCGAACTTTGCCGCCCTGTTTCACCACGATATCGTTTTCAATCCATTTATTAAAATAATATTGAATGCCACCGTAAATGAAATGACTTTTGAAGGCTCCACTGCGAAAACTATTAAAGCAATTGTATCGGGACGGAAGAATATTGCGATTTCGGCCGATAGCTTTATATTTTCTTCCGGGACTATTGAGATCAGCCGATTTTTTCTGTCGACTCAACGTTTGTCAGACGTGCCTTGGAAAAGCAATCAAAATATTGGAGAAAAATTTCAGGACCATCTAGGCGGAAAAGTTGCAGAAGTTAAGCTTGTAAATGAAGAGCGGTTTCGAAATTATTTTGAAAATGGGTATTCTGCTGGCCTGAAACTCCAACCAAAACTGCGCTTTTCTAAAGACTTACGCGAAAAATCCCCAACTGGTGTGTGTGGATTCTTTAGTTTTGCATCGAATATTGGGGATAATATAAATCATATCAAGCTTTTAGTTCGGACCTTCAAAGCGGGTGTAATATTTTCTGAATTTAAATCGTTGCGGGCCGATATTAGTGCGTTGGGCTGGGCCCTTATTCCACTTATGGTTCGTTACATTCGGGATCGAAGAGTGCTTGCTTTTTTCGATCGTGCTTTGGAATTTCACGTGCAAGCAGAGCAGCTTCCAATCGCCAGTAGCAGGATTAGGCTGTTGGATGAGATGCAGGGACCTGATGGTCTTTTCCGCGCAGCGCTCGACTGGCGAGTGGACGGGCGTGAATTGGAGACTATTAGTAATTTTGTGCAACACGCAGACCATTATCTAAAAGGCAAGGGCATTGCTCGGCTAAAAATCGATGAGAAATTAATGCACGGCAATCGGGAATTTTTAGCAAAACTTAGTGATACCTATCATCAGTCTGGTGGGATGTGCATGGCAAATAGTGCAGGGGCGGGCGTGGTAGATTCGGATTGCCGTGTTTGGGGCACGAAGAATGTATTCATTTCCGGCGCAAGCGTTTTTCCCACCTCGAGCCATTCAAATTGCACGTTTACCGCACTCGCCCTTGCTGCGAGGCTGGCTACCAATATTAAAGGTTTGTGCCAGTAGGTTGATAGTGGTTTGACTTGGCCGGTTCGAACCGAGGGTTATGAAAGAATGGCTTGGAAATGCGATGGCGATATTAATGAGTAGCTTCAGTGCGAAGCTGATTGTGACGCTGTTTTGGAAGACATTCGACTCATGATTCGAAGTAAATTTGGCGATATCAGCATTCTGCTTTCTTTCAAGTGATTTCCGGTTATGCTTGTACTGCGAGTATGTCGCAGATTCTTTTCGCGAAGTGGACCAAGGCTAACAGATTGAGTCGAGAAATTCGCTGGCTTCGCTTTTGCACTGGAGTAATGTATTGCGTGGTATCTCAAGGCTCGGATTCGGATTAAGTGGTATTGCCGGACTAGTGTCGCGTAAGGAGCAAGATTATCTACTAGGCACTGCGTTCGACAATGGCATCACTCATTTTGATGTCGCGCCTGCCTATGGAAATGGCGACGCCGAACGCATTTTAGGAAAATTCGTGCAGCGTCATCGCGACCGCGTGACGATCGCGACAAAGGCTGGATTAACCTCTCCGTTTGGCCAGAGTGCCCTAAGAGGCGCTCGGCAGGTAGCGAGGAGAGTTTTCAGATTGTTGCCGGCTTTGAAGCGAAGTGTTGCAGATGCTACGGCTAGAATTCACTCAACGGTGGATTATTCGCCCGAAGGTCTTCGGGCCTCTATTGATTGCAGTTTGCGTGAACTTAGGATCGAGCGAATAGATTTGTTGCTGTTGCATGATTGGCCAGCCGAAGCTGCATTGCGAGAGCCGATCCTCTTAGAATTGTCATCGCTCTCAAGCGCAGGGAAAATTAAATGTGCCGGCATTGCTTCTAGTCCGAAAGCAGTAGAAGAAATTCTTTGCTCCGCAGACTCAATTTATCAGATAGTTCAGTTCGAGAATAGCTTGTTGAAGCCAGCCGTGAGCGCGATAATAAATTCTGCCCATAAAAGATACGCGATCACACATAGTGCGTTGTCCGTTACATTTTTAACACTAATGCGGCAGTTTGCTACGCGGCCAGATCTTTGTGATCTCTGTCGCTTGCAGGTTGGATTTGACCCCACGGATTCATCACAATTGTCGTCGTTCTTAATGGAATGGGCGTTGGCTCGAAACCCAAATGGGACGGTTCTTTTTTCGACGACTAATATCGATCACGTGAAAGAGAATACAATGCATTCCAAGTCGGTCGTATATTCCGCCGATGTACTAGCTAAATTTGAAGCATTGGTATTCGATATGCGGGCTGGAAAGTTACCGTAATCGCGATTGATATTGATGATGTCGTAGGCGCGATTTGTCGACTTAAGGACTCACTGCTGCGGCGTACGAGGCTCCTAGCGTGTCGATAAGGCTATGCCATTATTAAATCGTTGGAGAATGACGAAAATCCAGCCAAAAGCGGCTGATTATCACCGATGACTTAGAATGGCTGGCTGGCAATGTTGTTGGCGGCTAATATGCAATTCTTGTCTGAGTAGCCGGACATTTTTCATTGCGGGCCTCCTATAACCGGAAGTGGCAAAATCGGGAATATTCCGCTCTGCGTTGCGTTGGAGCTCAGTGTTAGATTACCGGGTAATCCATTCGTGACGGAGGCAATCGTGACGGCTGGGGGATACGGCCATTGGAGATAGGCGTCCTGTGTCGGATAGCTCCAAATCCGATCACCCGGAATGATAAATTTCGTCAAGTCCGATCCGTCGTTACCACCATGCTGCACGTTGGTGACACTTACCGAGCCGGACGTGAACGTTCCGAAGGATACATACTGCGGGATATTGCGGACGCTCGTATGGACAATCGTCACGTTGCCGCTCACGAGGGGGTCATTTATATTGTTCGAAACACACGCCAGCGTGTTCGGGTTGACGTTCATATTGTTCATTTGACGAGTCGTCACCGGATAATTTCCTGATCCATCAGCCGAGTCGACTGCCGTCACGACGAAGATTGTGCCGGTGTTTTCGTGATAAAGCATGTCGCCGAGCGCCAAATTATAGGCTGGGTTGACTGACCCTTGGTACGCTCCAACATAAGTGTACGTCATCGTGTCACAGCCGGTGAAAGTTGCCGCGACGCTCACGTAGGATTGCCCAGCGGTCAAGCCGACGATTTGTCCGATCGGCCCGAGAGCGAACGTCCATCTACGGTGATTGAGCGTATCGAAGAATCCGGTCGTCGCTTGCGTAAATTGCCCTCGCCAACCAACAAAAGCCGCGTCGGGGCCCATACCCTGCTGGGTATCCACGGAATTCGGCGTTGTCATGTACGACGCATTGGTAGGGCTAAGCCACTTGAGCGTGCCGTGATTGGCTGATGGATAAGTCATCGGGCCACCGATGAATACGCCGCCGGTATAGTTAAGCGCGTGTTGTACGCTGGCAAGATTGAACAGTGATCCCAGGCTAAAACCACCTTGAAAATCTCCACCGTCTATTGTGGCGCTGCCCGTTCCGTAGATCAAAGTGTCTATTCGCGAGCCTTGTTCAATTGCGCAGGCTCGGAACGACAATGTCGTCGGAAAATTCGACGCATATAAATCGATGAGAGACGACGGGAGGACCTGCGTCACGTTGGCGGCCAAAATTATGCGGCAGCCATCAAAAGTGATGGTGGCGTTGAAGTTTGCTCCATTGTTGAATGAGCCGATCCGCACAATGCTCTCGCCGTAGATGTTGGAGAGCGTGACGTTTCCGAAATAGCTTAGCTTGCCAATATGAAATAATTCATAGCATTGGCCACAGCTTATGTTACTGATCGGCCCGTCAAGTACGCCGGCCTGCTGCCCGAATCTATCGTTGGTCAGTACAGCGAAAACGCCGGTGGCGACCACATTGGTGAATTGCACGTTCCTCGATTGGGTATTGCCGATCGACGCACAGTAAGTTGTCGTGAAACAACTGAATTTATCGATCTTGACGAAGTCTCCGTTGGACGAGTCATTTGGTTTCGAATTGATGCCGACCGCAAATCCTATCACGTTGATATTGGTAAGTTCGATGTCAGAAGAAGCGAGCTTGCCGTATTGCGTCATGATCCCCGTCCACGATGGATAGGGCACCGTCGGATAGGCGTCCGACGGTGCCGACCCGGCATAAGCATCGATGCAAATTGCCGCGTATGGACTGTTTTTTTGAAGGCCACCTGGATTACTACCTGATGGAACCAACGCAGGATTAAACCAACCCGCCTCCGTCACCGGATAAGCAGAGCCGCTGTTAATCACATTGCTATTGTAGGCATCATTCTGCCCGTAGAACGAAATGGCCTTTACGGCGACCTGCCGCCCACCTTGGATATTGAGCGCGCATCGGTCGGTCTTGGTAGGGATGATCTGGACACCGGCAAGAGTGTAAGTCGCGGCCCGACCCATATTGCACGCGACGAGCGACAAGGTGCGGAACGTCTCGCCCCATCCCAGTTGCAGCGTGTCTGATATTACGTACCGTCCGTCGTTCAGGCACACTGCTTCGAGGCCATTCTGCATCGCGTAGTTGAATGCCGCCTGAATCATCAAGCTGTTATCGGTGCCGGTAATAGCCCCCGTCGAATGATTGATGTTGCCGTCGCCGATCGTCCCGAATTCGCACGCCTTGGCCGGAGAATTACTGTAATGCGGCTCCCAATAAATACCGGAAGCGGCGTTCAATATTTCGCCGTAGATTCCGGTCGGCGTCGACATGCCGATGGTGAAGGTGACGCCGCAAACGCCGTATCCAACCGTCGGCGGGAAAGCGCCACTCATCGACGTTACGATCACCGTATTGATGTGGCGGAGCGCTACCACCGACGCAACGGCGAGCGCCGCGGGGTTAGCAACCGTAGCCGTCAGCCCAGTCGGGATCGTATCGTTGTCAGCTATTATCCTGCCTTTCGTACCGTATCGGATTGCAATGTTTCCGGCCAGTGTAGTGGACGGTCCTACGATCCTGCTACCACCGGCATCGTCCTGGACGACGCGCTGAGACCTTCCTGAACTGCCGTGCTGAGGCCTGTGGCTAGAAGCTACTGGGCCGCCCGACACCTGCGCATCTTGCGCCCACGCCACGGTCTGGAAAACGATAGAGAAAACGACGAATAGTATGCGCATGATCATTTTCTCGCCACCGTCTAGTCAATATAGCCATGTAAATGGTTGGTGCCAGCGCTGGTATCGCTCCAAGCAATTGCGCTGTTGTCTATTGCCGCCGCATGCGTGCCCTCGATATCGCTTACTCAACTAGCGGCGCAGAACTCGTAAACAGAATGAGTTTCGGTGGATAGGCGAACGCAATAGTCCGCCTGCCACGGTAGCTCATAAACACGAGGTCAGATCAGTGAGCTTAGTATGTAGGCGGCTTATCCTGATTCCTTTCTCGGGCATCCAGCGATTCAGCATTTCCGTGCAGTTGTTGTTCAAGTACCCATAGCGACAAGGAGGACTCAGCCACTAGCCGCTGAAGTGCATAGTACAATCCAGCACGTCCATTAAGGATGAGTCCCTTGATGAACAAGCAATAAAAAAAAGAAACGAATGGCATGAGTGGAGGCCTACGCCTGAATTGGTCAAGAATCAGGCTGGAAAGTTTGCTTCGTGGTAGTTCTGACTTCATCGCAATCTTAAAATAATTGCGTTTTGAGTAGTTAACTTGATTTACCAGCCAACGTTCGGTTGTCTTCCAATCATCATGGATCACGCGGGACTTGAGCGCTTTGATTGGTCCAATTGAATCCCATCTTTCTGTATGCCCATCATCACAAATAGAAAAAGTTCCTTGGCGCAATAGAATCGTATTCGCCGGATAAAGCGATGAGATCAATCTATGTCCAAATACCGCAAAGTCGAATGAAATACGATATGCATTGACGTACGCATTTGGATTCAGATTGGATATTTCGTCGCGTAACTCGTCTGTTACTTGATAGTCGGCATCGAGGCGCAAGATCCAAGGCGTCTGGATTATCGTTTCCTCAGTCGCATATCTCCATTGGGTTGCATGTGTTTCGAATTTACGACTGAACACGCGCACGTATGGTGTTCGAGCAAGAATTTCCAACGTGCCATCTGTGCTTCCAGTATCGACTACCACAATATCTTTTGCCCAAGTGAGTCGCGATAATGTGCGACCGATATTTATCGCCTCATTGTAAGTCAGAAGAACTGGCGTGATTTGATTAAGCATGGCTTATCGCACCTAATGAATTCAGTCGTCCGTGCCGCCGCCCTATTGCCATTGATGGGCCATCACAAAATCACCTTCAGGCTGCTCGGGCACGTCCCGCATGAGCATGACTTTAGCCGTCGTCACCAGCGCACCGAAGCTGCTGATCTGGCGCGCCACCCTGATGGCAGGCATTCGCGGGTGAACTCGTCAATCAACGTCATCAGCCGAAGAAGCTTGCGGTCATCGTGGGTCTGGGCTTCCACGAAGTCGTAGCTCCATACGTTTATTGCGCCGTTCAGGCTTCAATCGGATGCAGAAACCATCGTTGAGCCAGAGCCTGCCTCGCGGCCTTTGCTTCTGGGGTATTTTAAGTCCCTCACGGCGCCAGACTTGCCGGACCAGTTGATATGACTTTCTGTTGCCGCCTTGCCAGCGGCATTCGACTCGCTGTTCGCCGCTGTCAACATACACTACAATACACGTAATCGGGCATATCCGCTTCGAGACGTAATTTACGGACTAGTACCCCATGTCCCTTCGCACCACGATAAAAGAACAGGTTTTTCGGACGGCCACCAAGCTGTTCGGCGATCAAGACAAAATGATTACCCTGCCGGTATTGAGTGGTCCGGCAAAAGGTCTGCGCATCCGGGCAGATCTTATCGTACGGAAAGAAGCCTACTTCTGGGGCAAGTATGATCGCTACATCTTGGATCAGGTGCTCCCATCTGTACAGCCACGCTGGACGGTATGGGACTGCGGAACCTACATCGGTTTTTACACGCTCGTCTTTGCTCGGAGCGTTGGTCCTAACGGCCGGGTCGTGGCGATCGAGATGGACTCACGCAATTTAATGCGCACCCAGGAGAATGTTGCAATTAACCAATTCACCAACGTCCAGTTTGTAAACGCTGCGATCGGAGCCCCTGTCGGGTTTGTGGAATTCATAATGGATGATCGTACAAATTCCCATCTTCCAGGAACCTATGTGGGTAGGCCAGAGATGAAGGATGTTTGGGGGGCGAGAGACCAAGCAAAGGCCCGCGGTCGTGTTGAGTGTATAAGCTTGGATCAAGCATTGTTAGAAAAGGGATTGCCACAACCCGATCTAATCAAGTTCGACATTGATGGTGCTGAAAAGATTGCACTCCAACACGGTGAACATATATTCGGGCAAGTACGACCGCTGCTACTTCTAGAGTTGCATAATCCGGAATGTGACCGCGCCGCCTGGGATTTCTCCCGCCGCTTTAAATATGAGTTGAAATGTATAGAGACGGGCGAGATCTTTACGAAAGCTGAGGAAGTACACGGTACGCTGCTCTGCCGGCCGCTATAAGAATGTGGCAAGCGCTCGCTTTTTAGGCTTCGATTTCTGCGGCTACGACTGCGATATCGTGGAACTTGCTGGCGACCTTCACCAGTCCCGTGATCTTCGCGACTGATGAGCGGGCCGTCTGAATATAGATTCTTTAGCGGTTCACAATCTAAACAGCCTGAAAATCAACTCACGGACAATTGTCTAATACTTAACTCGATAGAATAGATACTTGATAATTTCCGTTTGGAATGCAGTCCACCCCTTCTTATATTGCCACCAATCATCTTTAGAATAATTCAACTGATTAATAGCAATTACTTTTACCCTGATACCAGTTGCGCCGAACACCTTCGAAAATATCCAACGTACGCGCCGCGTATGAAAAAAATCGGTGGGGACGACAATATCTTTTGCTCCGTTCGTCTCTGCCCAATTTAGAACGGAAAATGCCTCTTCGTATGTGCTTGAAGCGTCACTGCCGAGTTTGATGAGAAATGCGGTTGGAACACCCAGCTTTTGTAATTTTTCAAATGTCGGATTTTCTGAATCTACGACTATAATTCGATTCCCTAAACCTCTTTTATATAGATCGGCTGCGGCATCTGGCCGCGTTTCAAATCCACCGCCAAGCACAACGATTGCGTCGGCGGATTCATTCAGACAATCAGAAACCACCCACCAACTGGCTGCGCCACGCAGTAAAGCTGCATGCTTCGCCAAACCAAAGGTAAGAAGCAAAACGATAAAAGTCAGGATTGAAATGCGGCGCCGAGTTAATCGAATCACACTAATAAATCGCCCATAACGACTACCTACGGATGCGTCGTGTGGTGCATTGTGTACAGTAAAGTCGTACTTTGGCCGCTTACTTCCGTTGCTTTCCCTGTGGCGGTTTACGCAGGCGAACGCCCGGTCCACCGCCGTTTTCCTCAATAAAATCAATTCCAGCTTTCGTAAGCACTTGCTCGATGATCGCTAGTGTTTGTGGATCACCGGCATAGCGACTGACCTCCAAATTGGTGATCGTGTTCCGGTGCAATTTCGCCGCCTCGGCGAGATCCCGCACCGTCCAATTTAGTGCCGCTCTAGCCATCCTCACTTGTGCGCTTGTCACAGGCATTCTATTGTGCTATTGTCACATGTGATGAAATAACAATGACAGTAGCACAGTACGCCTCAATGTTGGAGTTGCGCCATGAAACTAGAGTTTGCCGCCTTCACCTACCGCTCCGTCCGCGACCGCATCCGCGCCCAAGACCCCCAAATCGACGAGCAAACCCTCGCCGATACCGTTGAGGGGCTCACCGACATACACGAAATCATCCAGGCCATCATTCGGTCGGCCCTGGCAGATGAAGCCCTTGCTAGCGGGCTTAAATGTCGAATTGCAGACATGCAGGACCGACTAGATCGGTTACAGGACCGGGCCTCCAAGCGCCGACAGATTGCCCGCGATGTAATGGTCGAGTTGGACCTGAAAAAGCTCGCCGCACCGGACTTTACTGCCTCGATCCGCGAGGGCACCCCATCACTGATGGTAATCGATGAGGCGGCCGTCCCCAAAATCTACTGGGAGCCAAGCGAGCCCCGCCTCAGACGCCAGGTCTTAGCGAGCGATCTCAAACAGGGCGAGGAAATCGCTGGTGCCACCCTCTCAAACCCAGAACCCGTTTTGAGCGTGAGGACACGGTGATGGGTTTCTCAGCAAAACAGGTACAGGCGCTCAAGCGCGACATCGATTACCGTCAGATCCGTACCCGTGAGGCCCATGGCCGGGAGCTCTCCTATATCGCGGGCTGGTATGCAATCTCGGAAGCCAATCGGATTTTTGGGTTCGATGGTTGGAACCGGGAGACCGTTGAGTCGCGATGTGTGTTAGCACGTGAGAATCGCGGAACGTTCCTCGCCGTCTATATCGCTAAAGTACGCATCACGGTACGAGCGAACGATGGGACCATCATTCGCGAAGGCCACGGTACGGGTGAAGGCCGCGGCACGTCTCCAGGCGAGGTTCACGACATTGCAATCAAAGCCGCAGAGACGGATGCCACCAAACGGGCACTGGCCACGTTCGGCAAACCGTTTGGATTGGCGCTGTACGGTAACGGCAAGACAGCGCCCGCCCTGAGTACTTCAGCGCCTGAGCCAAAGCCGGTCGATCCTGGACAAGTCGGCGGATTTGCGCGCGACGACACCACCCCAATCCCGCGGCCATCCCGCTATTACGGTCGTCGCCAGGATCTCGTGACTCGGGATCGAGCTCAGGGAAAACGCCAACTGGCGGTTCAGCCGACGGCCGATACTTCGATTGTCCCGCCGGCGCCAGATTTATTCCCGGGCCGGATCGACAAGAGCGTCCTAACCATTGCCGAGCCAAAACGTCTTCGCGACAAAGCCCATTTAAGATTTGTCGCTTCGAAGCCGTGCCTGGTCTGCGGGCGCCAACCGTCC
>Ga0207083_1016_pt1 | contig 37628 bp, 38 predicted proteins | sample Alteio_BWMinHeat_57_FD_153516 | JGI IMG/M metagenome (GOLD analysis project Ga0207083, IMG submission 153516) | Enriched cells from forest soil in Barre Woods Harvard Forest LTER site, Petersham, Massachusetts, United States -... | ecosystem: Environmental > Terrestrial > Soil > Temperate forest >... | reverse complement strand
GCCTTCTCCTGAATCGGAGTGGGCTTCTTGAATTGGAGGGCATCGAGTGCCTGATCGATCGGGCCTAATAGCTTGAATTTTTCAAAGTAAGACATGGTGGATGGTGTACTGTATTTCCCGGCGGATGTACAGTTGACTAAAGTTTGGGCAGTCCCGCCCATTTTTCACTCTTCTACTCGTTTTTAGGGCATTTCTGGCATGATTTTTGTGTCTGGTGCCTGGCTCATGAAGTGCAATAGAAAGGGGATCATGAAAGCCCAAAGACCCACCTATCTATTGTTCTCTGTGACCATCCTTGGTCTTGCCGTCGCTTTCAGTGCATGTAAAAAAGAAGATCAATGGAAACCTCAGCTGATTACCAGCAATGCTGCCTGGAGTTCGACCTCGATCAACAATACGGATGTCACCCATCCTTGCTTGAATACGGCAAAAGACGGGTCGGACGGACCCCACGGCCCGAATGCTCCTTTTCGAACTGAAATATGGGGCGATGAATTTAACGGACCCGGCTCCACTTTTCCTGCAGCAGATCCTGCTTGTTATTCTGATGATACCAATGCCCGTTGTGAAAACCGATTGGATTGGGGTGGGGACGCAAGCTACGCTCACTGTGCTCCTTACGATCTAGTTCATTTACGTGGATTGAATAAGTGCATGTGGACTCTGGAGAGTGGTTACTTTTTTTGGGATGGGAGTGGAAAGTCGGCCACCAGTCCTGATCAAATTCAGCTTCGTACCGATTCATCCATCAACAGCGGTGTGATGGCGCTCCGAATTCATGTCGATAATTCTCGTACGGGCGATTGCTTGATTGATGGTTCGCTGGCAGGTTGTACCTATCTGTATGGCGGGGTGGATTCAAAACCACGGGATGGAAACACCGTGGGACGTGAATTGACCGAAGGCCGCGTAGAAATGAGAGCGAAATTACCAACAGGTCAGAATGGTTATCCTGCACTTTGGATGTGGCAAACTCAGAACGGTTCCGATGGTCATGTCGGAGAAATAGACTTGTGGGAATCTCCTCGAAATTTCATGACTCCATACACTACGGGTTATGCCCATTATCATGATTGGTTTGGTCCTAATATTTCGGGAGTGAGTTCGATCGGCTTTGATACCTTGATGAACGTTCATGATGGTTTGTATCACTCCTTCGGCGTGGAACGAACCAAGGATAGCCTGAAATTTTATATCGACGAGTGCTACACTGGTTATGTCAAAAATGGAGACATGAGTAAGGGAAGAAATATGGCTCCACTCGAGATCAATTCACTTCCGGAATACCTGATGATGCAAATGTCAGCGACCGGTGCCGGACTCTCTGACCCCGGATCCGTTGATGGACAGGAAATGCTGATCGACTACGTGAGGATTTATGGCCAATAAAATAGTCTTCACCTTTGTTTTTTTCTTACTCGCCAGCGTGCCATTTTCTTCCGCTGTTTTTGCGGAAGTTGAAGACGGACAGGCTACCGAAGTCACCGCCGAGCAAACCGCCTTGCTCGTGGCTGAACAACAATCCGACGATGAAACTCCGGCCTTAGTGACCGAAGAGGCGGCAGAGGCGATGAAAGAAACTCCGGTTAAAGATGGCGATGGAAAACGCTTGCCTCCGTGTACCAAATTAGATGTGGAGAGTGTTGCCGACGTTGATCCAGTGACCGGACTCAGAAGCGTGACCATGCACGTGAGAGACCCCAAAAAATGTTATCCCGCGAATTTACTTTATTTAGGCCTGTCTGGCGGATCGATTTTCTATGAAGGTGGCAGCGCCCTTTTTGTTCATCGGAATGTCCTCAAAAACAGACCCGTTTATCAAATTGAACTCGAGCACGCACAAAACACATTTGTGAACACGAATACGGTAGGCTTGGGAATCAATATCGGCCGCTCGGGTTTTTTCGTCGGGCCCAAGTTTGGAACTCTGACGGTTCATAATTACTTACTCAATGGTTCTCCCTCGTTTAATTTCATGGTTGCTGGTTTGGATGTCGGAATTTACCACGCCTGGGGTAAGGAAAAACGCCTGATCACGGGATTAAAAATCAGCTCACTCTTTGTTCCGGATCCAAATAGCCCGGTGATCACGCTTGAGGGTCGGGGATTTGTAGCGTTTAGAATTTTTGGAAAATAAATCTACTTACTAAATTTCTGATTGCTGAACATCGCCGCACTTGGCACTTGAACCACAATAAACGGATGATCCGCTGCTTGATGGCATTGATTGCAGGATTGCGTCAGGTGTTGATAGCCCGTTAGAAAGCCGGCTTTACTCTTGCTCTTAATCGCAGCTTCGACCTCCGATAGGCCTTGATCGGTCATGCGCTTCAACACTGATAATGGCGTCTTCACCGTTTTAAATTCGTCGTGAAGTGCGGTCGCCTGATCCAACCCTTCTTTGATTTCATCTAATTGATAAGCGGCCAAGTCCCAATTTTCGTTCGTGGCAGAAAAATACAACTTTGCGTGATGGCTATGGATGGTGCCCATGATTTCGCCCAACCCCGGTTTAGATTGCTCCAAACTCGTTCGCAGTTCTGCGATCTCTTTTTTGAGAGATCGATTCTCATAGATGAATAAAAAAGCGAAGAAAGCGATGGAGAAAGAGGCGAGAGCGGCGATGGCAATCGAGGCAAAGGTCTTCATGCATCTCAAGATAACATGGATCTGTCATTTTACAGAGGTTTTGAATAGAGTTTTGCACGACATCAATCCATTTATATTGTAAATCTAGCTATAATTTTTTAATGGTGCCGAGAATTAGTTTGACAGTGTTTTACGCAAGCAAAACGTAACCTGTTATGACGCAAACTACTTTCTTTATATTTGCTTTTATATGAATGTGCATAAGTTTGTTTTACGAAGTGTCTTTTTAAGTCAAAAAGCTATTTTCCTTTAGTGTCGATCGATCCTGGCGCAAAAAAAAACCGATTTTTAAAACACATGTTATGGTCGACACATGAATCAAGATATAAGATTTTCAGAACTCAAATCACTTAATAATGAATCTCTTCTCCACAAAACTGAAACACTCGTGCGTGAAGAGCGAAGGATCACGACCGGAGTCCTTCAATGTTTGAGGGAAGTTGAAGCGCGGATGCTATATGCAGAGCTTGGATATAGTAGTCTACATGAATTTTGTACAAAACATCTTCATTATTCCGAGGGTTCGGCACATCGAAGAATATCAAGTATGCGGCTGATCAGGAATCTACCGGAACAGATGGGCCTCTCGGTAGAAAACAAAATTAATGCAGGTACATTGACTCTTACCAATTTGAGTTCATTACAATCTTTTTTGAAAATTGAGAAAAAGGACTCGGGAAAAGTTTATTCTGTGGAAGAGAAGGTCGAACTCATTGCAGGGATGGAAAATCAATCTAAACGTACCGTGGAAAAAAAGTTAGCTGCGATTCAGCCTAAGGTTTTGTCTCACGAATCTGAACGAGTAATTACCGAAGAGTTGACTGAGATCAAATTCGTTGCAGATGAAACGTTGATGCTAAAGTTGAAGCGAGTGCGTGAGGTGTCAGCGCATCAGCGTATGCGGGTTCAGTCTGGCACTGAAAAGAATCCACCTTCTGATTTTGCATGCTTGCTACACTTACTGACCAACGAGTATCTGAAAAAGCATGATCCAATGGTAAAAGTGAAAGAGGATGATCAAGTGAATGCTATCTTGGATGCCTCTGTCGATACCATTGACACCTCTCCAGAGTTGGAATTGCGCGTTAACAAAACCTCTAACGGCCAGGCATCTCGTTATATTCCAGCAGGTGTTCGTCAGAAAGTGTGGCAGCGAGACGGTGGAAAATGTACCTATACTCACCACGGAACTCAGCAGAAATGTAATTCAAAGTTTGGCTTGGAGATTGATCATCGTAAACCCTTTGTCTTGGGTGGAACACATGAGTTGAAAAACTTACGCTTGCTATGTCGACAGCATAATCTGCTCCATGCAAAGCGGTATTTTGGATGATTTTCCACTAGTTCTTTTCCCGCGATCATTTTATATTTAAGGGGTGAAGTACAAGATCCTCATGGTGTGTTTAGACAATATTTACCTGTCGCCCTTGGCGGCCGGGTTACTAAACTTTGCTGCTGAGACCAAGGGATTTGCGGAGCACTTAGAAATTGATTCTGCCGGGTTCAAAGTACTGAAAATGGGAGCGGCCCCAGACTCACGAATTTTATCCACCGCCGAAAATCACGGTTTTAGTCTCACCCATGAAGCAAGAGAGCTCGACTCCGAAGATCTCGATTATTTCGATGAAATTTTGGTGATGAATGAGACTCTCCGGGATGGAGTCCTTCGCCTCACCAAGACTCCAGTTCAAAAAGCAAAAGTGCGACTTCTTACCGAATATGATCCGCGAAAAGATATTGAGAGTGATATTGCCAATCCATGGATCGATGCCGCTAACGTTTCTCTGTCGACTGACGCAGAAATATTTGAAGAGGCTTACGAGCAGCTTTGGTATTGCTGCATGGGGTTTTTAAAGCGGGCGGGGTAGCTAGCTAGTCCCACTAGTAGCGCCAGCGGCCTTACCCACATTCTCTTGAATCCCCCGATGAATAAAATACATCATGATCATCGTGATCGACACGGTTCCGAGCATTACATATCCCACCACATTAAAATGCTCCAAATAGCCGTCGGGACGGGCAACAATGATCAGTCCTGCGACCACGGAAGCAATTCCACCGGAAATTTGCTGGAGGGAAGAACTGACCGACATGAAGGCCCCGCGGCTGGCAGGCTCCGGAATTGCCGACATCAGCGCCTGTGAAGGAATCATTCTCGAAAAAATTCCGACAAACATCAGAATATTGATCACGATCACGTAAGGAAGTGGGGTGACGCCGAGATTGGTGTAGATCAATACCATGGTGATGCTCATGCAGGAGCCGAAGAGAAAAGTTTTGTATTTTCCGATGCGGTCACTCAGGCGACCGACCAAGGGACCAACCATGATCGAGCAAAGTCCGGTGATGAGATAAATCATCGGAAGTTTTTCCAGACCAATTCCCAAGTTATGAACGGTGAAGGCACTCCCAAAGGGCATCAGCATGAATCCACCGATGGAAAGGAGGGCGGTGACACAAAATGCAAAAACATATTTTGGGTTAGTGACCGTGGTTTGAAGATGATGAAATGGATTTCGATCCGGATGAAGGCCAAGGTGAGCATCGATCGGTTTTAGTTTTTTCCAGATGATGATTCCCACGAATGAACTCATCAGCACAATCATTAAAAAGGGAGCGTGCCAGCCCAAGTGATTGGAGAGGAAAAGTCCGATCGGCAGTCCTAAAATCTGACTTCCCGCGAATGCAGTCTGGATCAGGCCCATCACCCGGCCTCGCATCTCGAGAGGAAAAAGATCAGTCGTGATCGCCATGCATGTGGAGCCGACCACGCCACCGAAGAGGCCAGTCACCATCCGTGCAAAGAGAAGGAAGTGATAAGTGTTTGCAATTCCGCACAGGAAGGTGCCGAGCACGAATCCGCAATAGAAAAGGAGCAGGAGTTTTTTCCGGTCGTATTTATCTGCAAAACCGGCAGCGAGTAAGCCGGCGGTGCCAGCACTGAAAGCATAGACGGAAACGGCAAGCCCGAATTGTGCCGGTTGGATCTGCAATGCAGGCATCATCATCGCGCCCAAAGGGGACATGATCATGAAATCAAGGATGACGGTGAACTGCAAAAACGCGAGAATGGCGACGACCAGTTTTTGATACGAAGAAAAGGGTACAATCGGTGGTTTTGCTGCGCTCATTTGATGTTTTTTCCTTTAAAGTAAGTTAGCATTTGGCCATGCGGTTCTCCACCAAAATCTTTCTCACCACCTCGGCTGTTAGCGTCGCAGCCGTCTTGGCTGTTTCAGCTTCGGTTTACGAGGTTTCAAAGGGTCTTTACTCTCGGGAGTACCACCATTTGTATCAGCAACGACTGGAGCTGGTGGCTCGCGAGTTTGTGGCACTCGAGAAAGTGTATCAGAAGGTGGCGCTGAATGCTGGTTTGGTGGTGCGTGAGCGCTCGGCTAAGGCAAAGTTGAGTGACCAGGATTTTGCACGGATGTCTAAAGAACTCAATGTGGATGGAATCAGCGTTTCTAACTCCAAGGGCGAGTTCATCAACGGAGATTATTCCGAGAGCAAAAATATTTTTGATCTTTGTCCGGCTTACCGTGGACTCACCACTGGAAAATCAGAGCGAGAGCAAACGCCGCTTCTTCCCGATGTGAAAGGTCCGAGCATGATGGCTTGGTTCACCTTGATTCCGACGAAGGACCACACTCGCGTGATCGACGTGCGCATTCACTTCGCCGAAGTCTCGCAGATGTTACAACGCTTGGCGAATGATGAATCGGATATTGTGGGAGTGTCTCTCCGTGGTTCATCCGGGATTTTACTCGGCGAGGTGAAGCAAGCAGGACTCGAGTCGATGGTGAATGCCGAAAAAATTTCGATTAAGGTTCCAGCCAGCGTTTCCGATTGCTGCGAGTGTCGTGTACGGAAACTGGTTTCGGGTTCAGAGCCCTATACCTATGAATTTACCGCTGATGTTTCACTCCATGGTTTGAATCAAGCGATTACGGATTTGAAATCCCGCTTTGCGTGGATCGTGAGCTTGCTCGTATTGGCTTCACTCCTACTTTCTCTATGGGTTTCTCGTATCTTATTGCAAAAAATACGACTCATTCGCGGGACGGTGAGTGAGATCGAGGCATCCAAGGATTTTTCAAAAACGATTCCGGTTTCCTCGAATCCGGGTTCCCGCGATGAACTCAATGCACTCGCGATTCACTTCAATCGGATGTTCGGCACCATGCAGGACGCACAACATGAATTGATCGAAGCCAAGAAAACGGAAGCGAGAGTTGCGGTTGCTTCTCAAGTGGCCCATGACATTCGGAGCCCACTCACGAGCATGACGCTTGCTCTAAACCAGCTGCAAACAGAGCCGTCTAAAACGGCGGAAATGATTTCGATTTTGAGTCACGGAATTTCTCGAGTGAATGGAATTTTGAAGCGGCTTTCAAAAAAATATACCCAGCAGGACACGAGTGCTCCTGTTGAAGCACCGAGATTGACCTTGGTCGATAAACTCCTCTTTGATGTGGCCCAGGAACATGCGCTCAAAATTCCCAATACCCAGCGCTTTGAAATCACAGGCTTTGATGCGGTTCCTGGAGTTTGGTCCGTGGTGCAAGTGACTGAGCTGCAAACCGCACTTTCCAATATCTTGAACAATGCGTTTGAGGCGGTCGGCATTGATGGCACGGTTAGACTGAACAGCACGCTTGAAAAAAACCAACTCGTGGTTTCGATCCAAGACAACGGGAAGGGAATTCCCCAAGAGATCATCAACCGAGTGTTCGATCGTGAATTCACTTCTGGAAAAGCGGAAGGAAGTGGCCTCGGACTCTATCAAGCGAAGTGTGCAGTCGAGTGGTGCGGGGGCAAAATCAAGATCGAATCGAAGGTGAATGAAGGTACCACTCTTACCTTGTTGATTCCAACGGAGAAAACTCCAGCTTGGTCTAGCGATCAGGTCGTGATGAAGCGGGGGCAGGTTTTGGTCGTCGCAGACGATGATCCGACGATTTTAAGTGCATGGCGGCAAAAAGTGACAGACGCAGATGGCATTTCGATTCGTGAATTTTCCACGATTCAGGCACTCGACGAGTCCTTCGCTTCCTTAGGGAATTTAGACAACACTGTATTTATTTTAGACCAATATGCAAGCGACGGGCGAGAAGGAATGACTGGGATTGCTCTGATTGAGAAATATAGCCTAGGGGCAAAAGCTTATCTTTCCACTTCCGAGTTTGACGATCCGGCGATTCAAGATAAAGTAAAGTCACTAAAAACCAGAATGATTCCGAAGCCTCGTTTGGCGGTAGCAAAGATTGTTCTGAGTGGAGATAGCACATGAAAATTTTAATTGTGGATGATGAAACATTATTGAGAAGAACACTTCAAGCCCACATCGAGTCTGATGGAAAGCACACGGTGTTCTCCGCCGGTTCAGTGAATGAGGCCCTTAGCATTATTGATGACGAGATCGTGGATCTCGCGTTCATCGATCTCACCCTGGATGAGGGCCCCGAACGCGCGGGACTCAAGCTCCTTTCCGAATTTCGTGAACGATCACCGAGTACGGTCGCCGTTGCCATGACCGGGCATGATGAAGACGCGCTGGTGGAGCAATGTTTGAAGGCGGGAGCTGCCGATTATATTTTAAAACCGATCGACGCTGATATGATCAAGCAAACATTGAGAAAAGCGCCGGTCCTTCATCGTTTGTTGCGGAAGAATTTGAATCAAAAAATTCAGGCAGGTAAGCACGAACTGAAGCCGATCGAACTCAAATCAAAGTCGAAGGCCTATCAATCGGTACTGGACATGGCGAAGAAACTTCGCGGGGCGGGACAGTCCGTTTTGATCCGTGGGGAAAACGGTACCGGTAAAGAAGTGCTGGCTCGGTATTTATGGAGTATAGAAGGCGATGATTCACGGCCGTTTATTGCCGTTAACTGTGGGGCGATTCCCACAGCACTTGCGGAGTCCGAACTCTTTGGCCATCGTAAGGGATCCTTCAGTGGTGCCACCGATCATCGCTCGGGAAAATTTGAAAGTGCCAATGGTGGAGATATCTTTTTAGATGAATTGGCAACTCTGCCGCCTGATGTACAAGTGAAACTCTTGCGTGCACTGGCGACTGGTGAAATCAATCCCGTAGGGCAGGACACTGCTAAAAAGGTCAGTTGTCGGGTGATCACGGCGACGAATGAAAATCTGGAAGAGATGATTAAGAATAAAACTTTCCGTGAAGATTTATTCTTCCGCGTGAAACAGTTTAGCCTTACGATTCCACCGCTCCGTGAGCGCAAGGAAGATATTTTAGATCTCGCCAATCAGTTTTTGCGGGATTCTCGTTTTGCAGATAAGCGTTTGTCGAAGGGGGCGGAGTCTTTACTTCTCACTTACTCCTGGCCCGGTAACGTGCGCGAATTGAAATCGGCGATCGAAGTCGCTGCGATCTTGTCTGACGGAAGTGAAATTCAGGCCAGTGATTTAACTCCTCATCTTCAATCGTCTGAGCCGCCAATGTTGGAAAAGGCCATGCATTCTGGAGGCACCGAGATCGATGAAAACATGATTCAAGGAAACTTCAATCATCTGGTGCGTGAGTTCGAACAAAAAATCATTGATACCGCTCTAAAAAAATGTGGCTCCGAGAACGCTGCCGCAAAATTTTTGGGCATTCCTCGGAGCACACTAGGCGACATTCGGAAGAGACTCAAAAAGGTATCCGATAACTTGTAGATATGCACCGCACCTCAAAAAGGTATCGGATACCTTTTACGGGTAGATTCTGAAGTACTGATACCCATCGTTTCCCATCCGGAGGGACGTCCCTGTCCCACGTTTTCCATCCTTCTTTCCCATTTTTACTAACAAGGCATCGCTATGGAGAACCTTGCCGCTACAATCGGTGTTTTCAGTCACTTCGGTTTTCACGCCGTAGGGAAGCTGTCCGTAGTAGTGATGAAAGTTATTGGAGGTTCCAGTTGCCACACAGCCTTCGTCGCGGACCGAGCCGAAACTATTGTAGATCGTCACCCACATGGATTTTCCGGAGTTATTGACGGTGGTGATCGCGTCGTCTTCAAAGTTATATTTTGCTTCGCTCGGAGTGGGGGTAGGAGCAATGCCGCCGGAGCCTGAAGTTTGAGTCACGTCTTTTCCGCAGCCCGCAAGTGAGGTGAGGAGTACGATTCCGGTTAAGAGACCTAGTTTTGCATTTTGCTTTTTCATAAAATTTCCTTGTGAGTAAAAACAAACCCAAGGTACCCGGGGTGAGGCGCCTTGGGTTTGTTTTCATGGTGGTGGTTGAGTATCGATTAGTAGAAGTAGTAGCCAGTCGCGCTTTTTTCTAGAGAGATTCCTACGCCAGAACCCGTGATCGGCATACTCACTTGCATGTTGGTGTCGAAGATCACTGGTCCGGAACAGTCGTTATTAGTCGTCACTTCAGCACGAACTTTGTAAGGCAGTGGTGCGTAGTAGTTATTGAAGTGAACGGCATCTCCGATTTTGATACAACCTGCATCACGAATCGAACTGAAGGAGTTGTAGATCGTGATCCAGATGGCGTGATCCGCATTATTTTGAATGTTGATCGCGTTTGCGATTGTCGGTACCGGAGCGGGAGTTGTTGTTTTGGTGGGCTCTTGTGCATTCACACTTGCAGCGGTGATCATGAGGAGGACGGAGAGAACTGATAGAGTTACGATTTGCTTTTTCATTTTATTTTCCTTTTTTTAATTTCGATTCACGTTGTGTGAACCGTTCATGCAAATAGAGATTGCAGAGGCCGTGCCAGAGGTATATTTTCGAGATATCAAGCACTTACGGCGTTCTGACGTGCCGAGAATTCGGCAGCGGCCGAGCCTTCGGCAGGAGAATTGTTGGAATCCCGGTTTGATTCACATAAAAATTTGAATTAGACTCAAGGAATGAAAAATAAAATGATCCTATTGATTTTGCTTTCGGTTCCGGCTTTTGCCAATCCATGTAAACAGGTGGTGAGTGCTTGTGAGAAGGCTGGCTTCACACAAAGAGGCGCAAAAAATGGAAAAGACTTGTTTGTGGATTGTGTGAATCTGATTATGCAAGGCGAAACACAGCCCGCGAAGGCAACTCTGGTTTTGCCGATCTTGGAATCCAGTGTGGTTGCCGACTGTAAGAAGCAGCATCCTAAATTTGGGGAAGCATTTAAAAAGAAGTGATCGCGATCGATAAATGACGTACACTGAGTGTACAATAACTAAAATAACGGAAGGACTACCCTATGACTAAAAATATCATTGCACTTGTTGCTCTCACTCTCATTTCCACTTCTGCATTTGCAGACACGGTTGCCCCTAAAGAAGGACCATGTAAAACCATCCATGATGCTTGTACCGCAGCTGGTTTCATTCAAAACGATGCAAAGATTGGAAAAGGATTATGGGTAGACTGTATCGATCCGATCATGCAGGGTACTGCACAGCCTGCAAAGGCAGTGATCAAATTGCCGACAGTGGATGCGTCGGTGGTTGCAGCTTGTAAGGCAAAGCACCCGAATTTCGGCACTCCGAAAAAGAAACAGTAATATCAATTTACTGAATTTAGAGAGGCACCTCGGAACTACCGAGGTGCTTTTTTTTCGTTAAAATATTGGCGGCTCTTAATGGCGATATTCTCTGCTAGATAAAATTTCTGGTCTCGGAAGAAGGTTGAAGGTTACTCAATCTTCATCGCATTGAAATAGTGTAGGAGTTTATCAAATTTTTTTGCCGAGACTTTTCTAGGATTACTACTCCAGTTCCAGTCATTGGTGGAGTGAAACGCTTGAAAGGTGGATGACGAAAGAGGGCTGAATTTAAGAACGCTTAAAACATAGGCCAACCCGACAGTGACGCCCGCGACGACGAAAACCGCTGGAATCGTTCCAACGCCAATCAGCGCTACGATTGCTAACGTCGCATTGGTTGCTGAGGGAACTGCGCAAAGTACACCATCGACGACTAGTGCAATCCCTGGACCGGTAAAAACAATCGCCTGCACACCCCTCGACTCGATGCCGCCTTGGAAAATATCGTCGATGGTTCCGCCCACCCCATCCCCGATGTCATTTGCCACGCGGGTGATCAGCGTCGGGTTTGCTTGATAATAATCTTTTTTAATTTCTCTGAAAACTTTGCGGAGTTCTTTTTTATTTGCGGTCCGCAACTGAATTGCATTTCCAAAAAAATAGGACTTGTTTGTTTGAGGATTAAAATAAATCATTCGAATAGTGTTACAGGTCGGCTCACTCGACTGGGGAGAAGTTCCGACGCAGGCATAAGCAACAGACTCATGCGTTTTACGATTCATCAGTCCCTTCCCCAAAATTTTCACGTTCGGAGTGCTGACTTCTTCAGTGCCACTCAGAGACATGTTGTCTAGCGTCTGTGCAAAAACTGAAGAGGAGAGCAGGATTGAGAATGCGAATATTATTTCTTTCATCTGAAGAAAGATATCTCTAACCGAATTGGATTGCCTTATTATTCAATATTTTGTATGTAATAAGACATTGCATTTGCAATAAGCAGGGCGCCTTTTCAAGTTAATGAAAATAGTTTAGTTTGCATTTTAATTAACGCGTGTCAGAACGAGTTAACTTCAATTTCTTTTGAACATCGAGTAATGTACTAAATCGCGCAGTTGTTAGGCGAAAATCCAGAGTCAAAAATACCGGATTGAATGGCCAATATATCCTGTGTTTTTGCGCGGAAATTTGCGGAGTTATATCCGGTAAATGGCGAGGCGTGTGAAACCTTTACCTTTATGATCGATTGCTGGATTTTTGATTAGGATCAGTGTCACTGGCTTTTTTGAGTCTTATAGTGATCTTCATTTTTGAATTAAGATTCTCCTCCATTTACAGATCTGGGAATATCGAGCTTTTTGTAAAAATAACAAAATTGGTTTGGGGAACTATCGGTATCGTTTGCGCCTTCCAACAATCCGTAGAAGAGTCCGTCATTTCCAATTTTTACTTTATATGTGAATTTATCTGCAGCAGTTGCTGACGACGAATTTAAGCTAATTGCGGTGCCATTTTCGAGTGTCATGTCAGGGATGTCAGTTCGAACAGTCCCATCATCATTGGGGTCCCAAAACATATCATCTTTAAAAGAGAAATTATCTATATAGGAGGGGGAATCGTATTCGGACATTTTCCAAGTTGTAGTTGTTGTCGTTATTGGTGGAAAGTCCGGCCCTTGGTTTGCATCCTTGATGCTAGTATTTTTCATCATCAGGGTTGATAAAACAACCCTATTAGACGAATCAGGAGAGTATTTAGAGTAACAAACTCCAAGGTATGCCCCTTCAAGTTGTGACTGTGTGATCGAGTTACTAGTGCCGTTCAAGTATTTATCTTTCAGTACGTCATAATGACTGGGTTGAGCGGCATTGGCCATCATCGTCGCTTTTTTTGGTCCTAGTAGCATCACCGTTTCAGTATGTTCAAACTGAGCTAACTGATCCGAAACAGTAAAATCTGAATCATAGGTTCCGGTTCGCTCTTCAATCCCAGCTATAGAAGCAAACTCGTGATGAGTAGTTTGAAAGTCCGGATTTCCAATTGAATTTTTACTCATCACCAGATCATAATTACAATCAATGTGAGAAACTCCGCTTTTATCTTCATAATTAATGCAAGTGACTGGGATTGCCGGAGTGCCAATTGTTACCTCTTTATTTAAACACCTCACAACCACTTTTCCATCCTCTAAAGCAGAGAGCATGTTTTTTTTATAATTTTCGTAAGTGAGGCCTTTCACTTTCGCTTTGCTAAAATCTAAATCCTTTGCTTCGTCTTGCAATATCCATTTTTGAATCGCAATACGATGACGATTGATTTCATTTTTGCATTGATCTCCACCTCCTACACCGCTCTGGGCGTAGCACGTGGATGAAAATGTGAGAGCAGCAATGAGTGTTTTTATGGTTGTAATGTTTTTCATACTATTTCCTATTTTTTTCTAATGTTGTTTTCTCCGCAGAAAAGATTTGAATCCCCAGCTGAAATACTTCATCTGGACTGTCTTCAATTAAAAATTGAACCAGTTTTTCCTGAAACTCAACGATCATTTTTTTTGCTTCACTCACCTTTTTTTGTGAGGTGGGAAGAAACATGGTTTGGTAATATCTACTTTTTGCGCGATCACCCTCAATGTGATTGAGCTCATCTTCGGCTGATCTCAGTCTTGACTGATGGTACTCACGAATCGCAAGTGCGGAGGTATCCGCACGAATCAAAAATGGTGTTTTAGTCTTGATCAATTCATTTTTTGAATTGCATTCCACGTATCCGAACTCGAGAAGTCTCTTGATTGCAGTGTTTGCTTCAAGCTCGCTAATGCCTAAGCGCTTTCCGATCAGGCGAGCATTATTCTTGAGCTGGGTGGTTTTAGTCAGCTCCATAATGGCGAAGTGGTACCAGTGCTTAATGATCTTCTCGTGCTCGACTGTATTTTGAATGAGCTCAAGCTTATTTTTACTTTGGCCTTTGGTTCTGGTCGGCTGAAGCGTGATTCCAAGGTGTGCGGCTACTTTGAATTTCTGTTCTAACGAAAATGTTCTCACTCCGGTCATCACCTGAGAAAGATAGCCTTGAGAAATTCCCAAGTCCCGAGCTAATGCACTCGCGGAATAGCGCGGGTTTTTTAATCTCCGCTCAATGAGTAGATCATTCAAAAATTTAGTCGGATGCTCCATCAATGAAGATCCCATGTTTTCAGTGTTTTTCACAAAACGGAGAATAGTCGATTTAAGCCTAGGCGTCAATCTCAAGCTATAGAAACCTATAGCAGATGCTATAATTAAATGAAGTCAATGTAGATCGTTGTACTCACTATGAACATTGAGATCAGGCAAACCCCGCGAACGTCAAAAATTTTATGCGATTAAACGCTCAAGAACGCACCGCCACCTTTGTATGATTGATGTCCCATTTCATCTCGTTATTTCCACAAGAGGTCGGAATCAGAAGTCTTTGTCCTAATGTTCGCTTTGTGGCTTTTTGATTAGTGTTATTAGTAAATATTTTTAATCGCTGAGAATTAGGAAATTTATTGTCGTTTTAGAGCCAGCTTAAGTTCATTGGCCAATTCGGGATGCTTATTATCGATCGCAATTTCAATTGCCGTTTTGCCACCTGGCCCTTTCTGGTCGATACGCGCTTTATACTTTATTAGAACTCTGGCTACCGCAGCATTACCGGCTCTTGCCGCCACCATGAGTGGCGTAATACCGAATATCTTCGGATCAGGAGTGGCTGCAATATTGGGGTTTGCTCCTTTTTTTAACAGGTATTCGATCACAGGCGCAGATTTACTTTGATCTTTATCAAAAGGCGAAAACGCATACGATAAAGCAGTGATCCCATTCCTATCCGCATTAATGTCGGCACCATTTTTGATTAAAATTCCAACTATTCGATCAAACTTTGAATCCTTCCCTGCCGCCTCAGCGGCGTTCATGAGGGGCGTCAGATTTTGTTTGTCTCGGATATTCGGATTTCCACCGGATGCTAAAAGTTTAGCCAAAGATTTTGGGTAATTGCTGTAAACGGCCCAATAAATTGGGCCTTTCCCATCAGTATCCAACGTATTTGGATTAGAACCGGTATTGATTGCGCTCTCAATGATTTTTAGACTTTCGGCATCCGTTTTAGTTCCGACTATATCAATAAATTTTGAGGAATCCCCGAAAGATATGGTTGAAATCAATAACCAAAGAGGCAGGATAAAATAAAATTGCTTCATGAGTAGGTCCCCACATTACATGGCTTAAGTTAATTTTACTATAAAACTAATCTTTGAGAGTTAAGTCTCGCTCACTTCTTTTTCGTTTTTATGCCTACCGGAACCAGCTCAAAGAAATTGAAACATCGTCAAAAATTTTATGCGAAATAACGCTTAAAAACGCACCACGGCGTTTGCAGGATATATGTCCCATACCATCTCGTTATTTCCATATGATGGCGGAATCTGAAATCTTTGTCTTTATGATCGCTTTGTGGTTTTTTGATTAGAATTGTGGTCGCATCGATTATTGAAAAAATTTTCCAATCGCCAACCAGTTCATGATCAAAATTTTCCTATCGCTCTGAATCTGAGTTTGCTGTACACCGTTGTCTTCACCAAGAGATAAGCCCAGATATGAGAACACTCCATTCGTTCCAAAGTTCATATCGGGCGATCCATTACCTTTAAATCTAGCTAAACCTAAATGTCCAAAACCATCTCCGGCAACCAGAATAGTACCGTCGGCCTGTTCGACAATTGACTTCGGGGAGTTTCCCATAAGTGGATTAAAGCTTGAAAGCACCAAACCATTTTGTCCGAACGCTGAATCGATCGTTCCATTTGCATTGTATCTACCTAAAGCAATATGCCCCGGAAGACTATGCTCGTCCATCGAACCCCCTATTAGAATTTTTCCATCCGGCTGAGTCGATAATAAAATAGGAGTGCCACGATCAGCGGATAGCCCCGGCCAGTAGCTATTAGAGTCTCCAAATACATCGACTACGAGTTTTCCATTTGTTCCGAAGCTTTGATCGACTGCTCCATCAATATTATAGCGAAAGACATTTCTTTCAGACAACTTATTGCCGTCGAAAGCTACTAAAATTTTGCCGTCAGCCTGTATAGTTATTGCTAAAGCACTTTCGGGATATAAAACTTCAGGTTTTAATTTCAAAAATCCGTTCCCACCAAAGCTCGAATCCACAGAGCCGTCTTGATTATACCGAACCAAAATGTCGCCGTCGTCTCCGAAATAACCGAGGGCAACAAGTTTCATATTTTTTTGTAACTCAAGTTTCCAAAAGGAGGGGTTTGCAGTTACGTCACCGTACACAATTCCATTTTTTCCATATGAAACATCAGGAGAGCCATTGTAATTGAATCGACTACTCACAAAAGAATAGTTTAAAGGTACGCCACGAGCATCGTCATTTTCGATTGTGCCCGCTACCAAAATCTTTCCGTCACTCTGGACAATTACATTGAGCCAAGTATGCCAAAAATCAAAATAAGGTGTGAACGGTAAAACGGAAGACCCACTATTTCCAAAACTTAAGTCTACTGAACCATCAGAGTTATATCTGGTTAGTTTGCTTTTTAACGAATGTACTGACCAATCGCCTGGACCCGAAATCGCAAGTAACTTTCCATCTGACTGAAGTCCCATGGCGTAAAAAGCTCGTTTTTCAGTGGAAGGAATTGTGATGAAACCACCAGTCCCAAATGAGGAGTCCACAGTTCCTGGGCTGTGTAATGTTGTTGTTTTGTCGATCGCAAATGAACTACTGGCTAACAAAACCAAAAGAGTAATCATTAAATATTTCATGCTGAACGTTTATAATGAAACCACATACTTGTAAATGAATTCATTGGCAGTAAGAGGGGGTAACAAAGCAAGACAACTCGCTGTATTTCCAATGCTTTAGATCAGCAGTTTGCTCAAATCTTATTCGCTTTTACACATTTCGAATCCAACACTGAAAAATGAACCATCGTCAAAATTTAATCCGATATAACACTCAAAAACGCAGGTCATCATCTGTATTAGATATGTCCCATTCAATCCCGTTATTTCGTGCTCGAAAAGCCAATGTTTAAATGCCCCATTTGCACTAGTTTTGTGCGCCTTGATGCCCGCACGGCCTTGCTATTTTATATATCCAGGCAAATGAGCAGCATCCGGTGAGCGAGCCAGCTTCATTGCACTTTTAATCGCATCCCTGAAATCTGATTTACTGAACAACCGAATCGATAAATTTTGTCGGAAGAACACAGCCCATTCGAATTCGAAAAACGGAATAGTGGCTTTTTTGATCCCGCCTTCATTGATGACCGCCCACGCAAGACTTCGATAAGGATCGTCCGCCATGCAGCGAATATCAGTGGGGAGGGCCGAGGGCAGATGCGGACCCATTCCGAATTGATCATGGAGGTAGGTCCAGCCCTTTTTGATCATCCGATTCCAGAATGCTTTTTCATCCAGGTGACTCAGGTCTTTGATGATTTTGATGTGGTAGCCGGTGATCTTGGTTTCCCAACACGCGCGTGCAAAGTGATGATGATCAATCATGTACAGTTGCTTGCCTGGCCCGATGATTACGGGGATTTCATGTTCGTCGCAGTATTTTTGGAGTGCTTTAGGACTGAATCCGGTGATCTTATTCACCTTGAATTCAATCTCTTTCATGCCCAATACAAATTGGGTTGGCCTAAGGTCTAGGATGTCTGGTGTTTTCATTTTAAGTGGATCTCGCCGTTCTCGTGGAGTTCACGTGCATGTTCAATAATTTTTTCCTGGGCCTGTTTCACGTCTGAAAGCTTCTGCGGGCCAAGGGATAGGATTTCCTCGTCCATGGCACGAGCCTGCCGTTCGGAAAGTTTGCTGAAGAGAGTTTTTTTCAGCTCGGGTTCTATTCCTCTCAGGGCAAGAGCAAAAAAATTGGGTGGATGGGCCCGGATTATTTTTTGAAGCTCAAGGGGTTCGAGCCCTAAGACCTGGTTAAAATTAAAGAGGCCCTTGCGAAGGGTAGTGGCTAGTTCTGGATTCTGCGCTGCGATCTCAGTCAAGATGCGTTCGCGATGTCCCTGATCCAAGCCCGCCAATAAAATAGAAGCCTCTTTCTTACCATCGACTTTGATATCGCCTTTTTTTGGATCGCTCATTTGAATTAATGTTAACAGAAAAAATAAAAAAAAGGCCCGGAACAATGTCCGGGCCTAAAAGTCATTAAGACTATTTGTTAAGGGGGGTGGGGTAAGGGTCGTCGCCAATTAGTATATATATTAGGCTCGCCTACCTGTAGTCCCCGCGGTTGATGTTTAGTTGTTTTTTCACTCGCTACAGCAGTTTAACCTGGCCGGGTCAAATTCCATAGTCCACGAGGCTCACCGATATCTGGTGCCTCACTCGTGCTTAACCTACCGTCGGAACCCCGCTCGGTTGGTTTCAATTTTATCGTCTTTAGCGTTAGAAGACAGCTCACTCGCTGCGTTTATTCTCATGTATGCCTCCCTTTAAATAGTTTCTCATTTTCAATAGGGAGGGTCAATTAGTATTTAGTCTTAGTTTAATAAATAATCGAAATTATTTTCATTAGGCAATTTCGGGGTGGGTCATCATTGACAGGAAATGAAAATTTATGGATTTTATTTGAATTTTTATTTTACGCTTTGCAAATAAGTTTGTAATTATGGATGAAATTTATTGACCGTGAGTTTGCACACCAGCCCATAGCCTGGCGCAGGATAAGTCATTTCAATGCGGATATCGCCCCTAATTTGCAAGGGCGCGCCCACTCGTGAATTGAGCAATCGTGGATCATGAACAATCGTCGCAGTTGCCACGCCATCACTTTCTAATTTCACATTTGTATATGCATTCCCTAGTAGTTGGGAAAGTCCGAGCGCGGGATTCTCATCGGCGGGGCAAACCGTGATTGCGTTCAGCAATATTTGGGAAGCCTGGACGGATGGACAATCGCTCTGGAGTTCCTGCATCTGTGCAAAGGCTAGTGTTGGCAGGGCGAGAAAAGCGATCAGGATTAGATTTTTCATAGTATGGGGGTCCTTCCAGGGCGTTTTATCACCAAATCGACAAAAAACCCATTACCAATGCAAAAGAAAGTAGATAAGATTTAAAAATGGATAGAGACCTGGCACATAGCGTTTTTGCCCCCTATGAAAATATTATTTTCGATTTTGGTGGGATTTTTGTAGATCTCGATTTCCATAAAACGACCGATGCCTTCAATCGTTTGGGGGCAGCCGGAGATTTTTCTCATTTTTTCTCGAAGGCGAGCCAGACTCAACTCTTCAATCAATTCGAAGTAGGAGCGATCACTAGCCAGGAGTTTTTATCTCAGCTGCAAGACTTTTTAGCGTTGAAGAATATTCCAGAGCAAGGATTGATCGACGCCTGGTGCGCTTTACTACTGGACATGAAACAAGAAAGGGTTGAATTCTTGAAGGAGATCGGAAAAACGAAGAATGTTTTTCTTTTGAGCAACATCAACCAATTGCATGAAGAGTGCATGGATCGTTATTTCATTCAGAATTTGCAGTATAAGGATTTTTATAGCCACTTCGACAAAGTGTATTTCTCCCATCGGATTGGCCTTCGGAAACCGCACACGGAAATATTCGAGTTTGTGTGCCAAGACAGTTCTTTAGATAAGTCCAAGACGATCTTTATTGATGACTCCATTCAACATGTGGAAGGTGCACGGAAATTTGGTTTGGAGGCATATCATCTGGATCCATCGAACAGTTTTATAGTGGGAGAAAAAAAATGAGTAAATCCCTAACGGTCGCGATTCAAGGCGTACAAGCCTGTTTCCACGACGTAGCTGCTAGAAAATACTTTTCTACTTCAACGATTACTCCCATTGAGTGTTCATCCTTCAGAATTCTTTGTGATTCGCTGAGCAGTCGAAAAGCCGACTTTGCGATCATGGCGATCGAAAACACGATCGCTGGAAGTATTCTTCCTAATTACGCGCTCCTGGAAAAAAATGATTTTAAGATTTTAGGCGAAGTCTACCTTCGTATTGAAATGTGTTTGCTGGCGCTGCCTGGTCAATCCATTGAAGACATCCGTTTTGTGCAATCGCATCCGATGGCCATTTTACAGTGCCAGGAGTTTTTAGCTCAGTTGCAAAATGTTAAGCTGATCGAGGCATCTGATACGGCCGAGAGTGCAATGGAAATCAGTCAGAAAGGGCTAAAACAATTTGCAGCGATCGCGAGTAGACTAGCGGGGGAGACCTATGGCCTCAATATTCTCAAAGAAAATATTGAAACCGATCCGTCGAATTACACCCGGTTTTTAGTTTTGTGCAGAAGTGCTGATTATGTTCGGCCTGAAGACTCAAATAAAACATCGATTCGCTTTGAGACGGGGCATACGCCGGGCTGCTTAGCAAAAATCTTAACAGTGTTTAGCGCGCATCAACTCAATCTTACAAAAATTCAATCGATCCCAGTATTGGGTAAGCCCTACCAATATGCCTTTCATGTTGATTTGGAATGGAGTGATTACTCGGATTTCACTCAAGCCTTGGCTGAGATGAAAGTTTATGCGCTGAACATTGTTCAATTCGGAGAATATCAGCGGGGCGAACGGAGATCAGTACTTCGAACTCAAGAGTAAGCCAATTGAAGCCGCGGTCATCACGATGGTCGTGATCCATCCCAAGATTTTTAATCCACGTGGAAGAATGAATTTACCCATCACCTCGCGATTAGAGCTAATCATCATGATCACAAACAACAGTGGTGCTGAAATCACGCCGTTCAAAATCGCAGTCCAGAAGAGGGCTTTGATGGGATCGAGTCCGATGAAATTAAGGGCCAGTCCGATGAGGGTTGCGGCCGCAATCACCGAATAAAATCCACGGGCCTCGAGTGCCTGGCGTTCGAGCCCATAGGGCCAGCTCATGGTTTCTGCGACAGCATAACTCGCCGATCCCGCAAGAACTGGAACCGCGAGCAAGCCCGTACCGATGATTCCGCAACTAAAAAGAAAAAAACAAAAATTACCGGCGATCGGTCTCAGCGCTTCAGCAGCATCGGTCGCGGTTTGAATGTCTGTTTTTCCATGTGCGTGAAGGGTGACTGCGGTGGTGAGAATGATAAAAAAGGCGATGAGGTTAGAAACACCCATGCCCACCAAGGTATCAAAACGAATGCGCGAGAATTGGGCGGGCGCTTGTTCCGGCGCGATCAAAAGAGGTTTGTCTTCCGCATTTCCTTCTTCATCTTCCACTTCTTCGGAAGCTTGCCAGAAAAACAAGTATGGACTAATGGTGGTGCCAAGAAGTGCGATGAAGGCCTGAAGCGAAGTGTAATCGAGGGAGATCGACGGAATGAAGGTGGTCTTCAGTGCTTCTCCCCAGGGAACATGGACTGCAAAGACGGTCGCGACGTAGGCGAGTAAAGAAAAAGTGAGCCACTTCAGGATACGAACGTATTTTGAATAGGGGATGATGATTTGTAAAATTACCGAGACGAGTGTGAAGAGCAAGCAATAGAGATGGGCTGACCCACCAATCAATAATTTGAGTGCGGCCCCCATCGCACCGATGTCGGCACCGAGGTTCACCACATTAGCCAACACGAGTAAAAAAATTACGGGATAGAGTAGCTTTCTCGAATAGTGCGCACGAATATTCCCGGCGATTCCCTTGCCAGTAACGCGACCAATGCGTGCCGAGATTTCCTGAATCGCGCACATGAGCGGATAAGAAAAGAGCATGGTCCATAGGAGTTGAAAGCCGAATTGGGCGCCTACTTGTGAGTAGGTTGCAATGCCGCTGGGGTCGTCGTCAGAAACACCGGTGATAAGTCCTGGACCGAGCTGATCCAGGAGCTGGTCTTTTTTCAATTACTTAACAGTAATGCTTTCGATCTTGATGTCTTTATTCGGATGATCTCTTCCGTCGCGTTCAGCAGCGGCGATCTTCAAAACCACATCCATGCCGGAAGTCACTTCACCAAAAATAGTGTGGTGACCATTTAAGTGCGGAGTCGGAGCCACGGTGATGAAAAACTGAGAACCGTTGGTTGCTGGTCCTGCGTTTGCCATGGCGAGAATTCCTGGCTTGTTGAAATTATCGGTAGGACTGAACTCGTCTTCAAATTTATATCCAGGTCCGCCGGTTCCTTGTCCGAGTGGATCTCCACCTTGAATCATGAAGCCAGGAATCACGCGGTGGAAAATGGTGCCTTTATAGAGAGACACACCTTTCATTTTCTTTCCGGTTTTTGGATCGGTCCATTCCTTGGTTCCTTTTGCAAGGCCAACGAAGTTTTCAACTGTTTTGGGAGCTTTGTCTTTGAAAAGTTTAATCGTGATGGAGCCTAAAGAGGTTTTCATCACCGCTGTTAATTCTTTTTTGGTAGGTTCTTTAGCAGCCTTCTTTGCATCGGCAGCGTGAGAAACCGGTGAATTGAATACGGTAGTCGCGAACAAAAGAGTAATAATAGATAATGTTTTCATGCCTAAATCGTAAAGCATGATTTTCCGAGAATCAAGACCTTATCTCGCGGTGCTCGCTAATCTTCCCAGTCCATTTTACGCAGCTGGACTTCAGGGAGGGCATCAATGAGCCCGATTTTAGGCCAGGATTTAGTGTATTGATCGAGAACCCGGTTGAGGCGTAGGATTTGCCGCCAGTCTTCAATCAGCACATCTTTAAAGTCTTTAGAGAAGAATATTTTCTTGGTGAAGGGGCGCCACACATACCAAGCCGATAATCTCAGCCATTCAAATTTAGGGTGATCAATTGGATAATCTCTCGGTTTTGTTTTGAGGACTCGCTCCTTGCCCAATTCCTTAAAGCGAGTTTTGAATTCCCGGTCTTCCAATAATTCTTCAAGCGCAGACGGGTCTTGATCAATCCATTTACGAATGTGTTTCGTCTGATCCGCACTCGGCATATAGAGACCACCGGCAGAGAGCACATCTTCATCATCGATCGAGAAATAAAGATTGGGCATACTATCATAGCGGCTTCCGGAATCACGGGAGACCGAAACGCCAACCCAGTCCCGGAATGGTCCGCGGGATTGATCGGCACCTCGGCGGAGGCGCGCGTGCTGACGAGTGGGGAAGCGGTAACCCGGAGCGATTGGCCCGAGTGCTTTTGCAGCGGTTTCCATCAACTCGCGCATTGGTTCTACCAGAACTTTTTCATACTCCGCGCGATTCTTATCTAACCATTCGGCCTTTTTTTGGCGTGCGGCTTTATTGATGAAGTCGATACTTGCTTGGGAGAATCTAGGTGCTGCCATGGGGAGGATATACCCAAATTGGGGTGCGGAGGCAACCCGGGATTCGTGATCCGTGGGCCGTGGGCCATCCTCCATTGTGATCAATGTCGCGGCGACGTAAGGACATACAGCTATTAAAAATCCGCAAAATAGATATAGTTTCATATTTTTACTTGGGCAATTCTGTGCAACTTCGCGAAACGCGAAGTTAATAGCGTTACATGCGGGACGTCAGGCCAGTAACTTCGTGTTTTGCGAAGTTGCCCTTGTTTAAGCGTGCAGTCGTTGCGCGGGAAAACTATGGATTACTGGGCGCGATGTTCGTCCCAGCTTTTTACCTTAACGGTTCCATCTTTCAATACATTCAATCGGCACTGAAATTTATTGATAGCCGAGTCATGTAAGAAGTGAGAACACGCAATTCCATAACCAATCCGACTTTCAGTTTCATCTACCCCATTAGGCGTGCCATCGGAAGTGGCTTTAACATCCGTGAGAGTCTTAAAGAGAGTTTCTGCAGCAGGACCAACGATGATCACGATTTGATCCGATTTTTGATCTTCATAAGTAAATATGTCTTGGCTGTGAGCCATGGCGGGGACACTAATGAGCATCGCGAGCATTAAAATTTTCTTCATCTATTTTCTCCGTTCGTTAATCTGTATTAAAGCGCGCAATTAATTTTCGGTGAATAAACATCTCTACTCAAAGCTTCTCCGATGTAGCTTACATATTCTAAATCAAGTACGTGAAAATCATCACCCATTTTCAAAATTGATTTCCCAATAAAACGTTGTTTAATGAATGGCAGATGAGTTCCTAAAAAAGAGAATTCCATTACTTGATGCTGTGAAAAAGCATATCTGATTGAAAAGTGATAATCTCGGGCATTTGCTGAAATATTTTTCTCTGGGTTAGGATAGATCTCTGTCTGATCATGAGGACTTGTCACCAGCAAATAATATACGTCGCCGTTTCCATCTTGATCATTAGAACCCCGAAGCCTAGCTTGAACGGTGCACTTTCCTATTTGAGTCGTACTTCCTACCGGGAAAATATCTTGCACACTTCGGTGTTCTTTGATGGCCTCTTGTGCATTCGCAAAAGAGATCATGGACACTAAAAGAATGATCAGTCTAAGACCTTTATTTACTATTTTCATATTTTCTTCCTTATTCTAATGCCTAAAGCTACCCCCAACGCCTAAACTCTTCGCTTTTATGCTCGTTGAATCGGATAGTGGTTTATAGACGTATTTATATAGTGGGTGGTATTAATTACATATTAATTGTGTAAGAATAGAGAAATACCCATGACAAAATGTCATAGGTGCTCCTAGCAAATAAAGAAACGCAGGTCTGTATAACCGTCTGAATTTACTGGTAAATAATGTCAGTTTAAATAGTTGACTAAAAGAGTCAGAAATAATAATCTATTCCTAATCAACGGGGGATCTATGGTTAAAACACTATTTGTGGTTCATGCATTACTTTTTGCATTCGTATTTTTCTTTCACGCTTATTCCGAGTCAACACCACGATCACCGGCCTCAGCGGACGTCTACCAGGACCCGTATCGTTTCATGAAGTACTAGTTACAAAGCTACTCATTTTAAAACAGTCACTTCTAAACTAACAAAAATTTTCAACAAAAAACGAGGGAACGATTCCGTTCACCTCAACAACAAAGGAGCAGTATGGGTTATTATTTTCAAACATGGAAAAAGTTCGCAACGTTCGAAGGGCGTGCACGCCGGGCTGAGTATTGGCAGTTTTTTGTACTCAACTTTGTTTTTTCGTTTGTGATTGGTATCGCCTGTGGGGTTCTCAAAATCCCTTATGTGAATGCTCTGTTTACGGTCGCTACTCTGATTCCTTCAATCGCTGTTGGTGTGAGAAGAATGCACGACACGGGCAGAAGCGGATGGCACATGATCATCCCGATCTATAATTTTGTTTTAGCCCTAACCGCCGGAGTTCCTGGCGATAATCATTATGGTCCTGATCCGAAGGGCGATGGTAAGCCGAAGGTTCAAAATCTTCACGAGCATCAGCATGACCATCAAAAAGGCAAGCAAGCGGCTTAGTTTTCTCGCAGGCTAGAAATTTGGAAGGGGACTATAGCAATCGCTATGGTCCCTTTCTTTTTTATTTTCTTTTGATGACGAGCTCATCCCAACCGCTGCCGCCGGAACTCTTTTCGTCTTTCTCACGAGAGAAAACGACGTCGTCTAATTCTGCAACCACGACTTCTGCAGTGGTGTAGACGATATTTCCAGAGAGCATGTGGCCTCCGATGGTTTCGCCTTTTTCATTGGAAACACTGAGATGAAGGTGTGAGCTCGTGGCGTTGAAGGTGCCGACGAGGGAAACAATTTCGAAGTGTCCTTCCTTTGCAGTTCCATTTTCCTGATTGGCGTATCTCAGGTTCACGTGGGTAAAACTTCCGACGACAGAAACAATCGCTGCCGCTTTGATCTTGTGATCTTTCGCCCAACTCGTGAGTTCTTCCGTGAAATCCTGTCCTGGTTTCAGTCGAAAGGTGTGGGCGAGCATTCTGGAAGAAATGGAATTCACTTTTGCGTCGCTGACAGTGGAAAAACTCATAGAAACGAGAGTAAGGCTCGCGACGAAGAATAGATAGTTCATTTTTGGCTCCTGAGGTAATCGATGCATGCTTGTTCATTGCCTTGAAATACAATGCGGGTAGCGTTGCGTTTCAGTGCTCGGTCATAAAATTGATCGTAATAGTGGACGAGTAGGCTCTCTACCCACGCACGATGGGTTTCAGTCTTCTGGATGTCTGGAGACTGAAATGCTTCTTCCACTTGGGCGAAGATAAGGGAGTGGTTGAGTCCACCCAGTCTCTTTTGGATTCTATCCAGTGCTTGGATCATGAACTCGTAGGTTTGATTGAAGTCACCGTTCAATTCGGCCGTTTTATCAAAAACATATTCCTTCACGATGTGACTCACTCGTTCCTCCATCGTTTTTTCCAATACAATCATCGGAGCGGCTAGTTTCGCTTGGAAAAGAACCTTAGGAACAATCGCAGAGCCAATCATGATCGACTCATCTTCCAGAAGCGTGAATGGTGCACCTTCGGTTTTTAATAAATCTACGGCAATTCTGTTTTCAAAAGTAATTTGTGTGGGTTGCTTGCCCATGTAACCAAAACTGGAGCCCTTGTGATTGGCATGCCTTTCCAAATCGAGAAAACTAGATTGAGATTTTTGAAGCAGGATGGTTTTTCCCGAGCCAGTCCGGCCCGAAATGACGAAAAATTTTCTATTCTTTGATTCGGCTTCGATCGTCTCCATCAAAAATCGACGAAGGGCTTTGTAGCCCCCAGGAATCATTTTAATCTCTATTCCCGCTTCCTTGATCCATTGCTTAGAGATTTGAGAGCGAAGTCCGCCGCGGAAACAATAAAGCTGAGCTCCGGGGTTCGCCGCAATGAAACTGGTCCATGCGGCCACACGCCCCGATTTTACTTCTTCATTGACGAGTGAATGCCCGAGCGCAATCGCCGCAGCCTGGCCCGACTCTTTATATTTCGTTCCTACCAGATGTCGTTCCTCATTATTCATAAGAGGGAGATTGGTAGACATGGGGAAGTGTCCGGCTTCAAACTCAATCGGAGCCCGCACGTCGATCAATGGTACATCATTTACAAAGAGGGGCTTATACTCACTCATAGATTTCAATACGCTGAGATCCCGAAACGACCACTTCGCCGATGATTGCTGTTTTCTTAAACCGCACTTTAATTTTTGCGAGAATTTGCTCGGCATTTTTTGGATCGACGGAGAGCAAAAGACCGCCACTGGTTTGCGGGTCAAAAAGAATTTGCTCTTTGTGTTTTTCAAGATTCGCGTGAATCTTCGTGTGATCTTTGGTGTAGGAGTGATTCGTGCGATGAGCCTTAGTGAGATTTTCCGCTTTGAGTGAATCAAAAGCAAGATCGAGAACAGGTAATTTTGAAAAATTGAGCTTCAGCGTCGCAGATGAAGCCTTTGCAACTTGCATCGCATGCCCGAGTAAGCCAAAGCCAGTGATGTCGGTTGCAGCATGAATACTTTTTAATTCATTAACTGAAAGTAAATCCTGAATCTGATTGAGTTGCGCCATGGAGTCCAGCGCTTCCTGAATTTGTGATTCGGTATAATCCGAATTTTTTAATCCGGCGGTGAGGGTTCCGGTGCCGAGTCCCTTGGTGAGAATGAGGAGATCACCAGACCGTGCATTTTTATTGGTCCACATCTGGTTTGGATTCACGAGTCCGGTCACCGACAATCCAAATTTAATGGTGTCGTCGTCGATGGAGTGTCCTCCGACGAGGGATGCGTTTGCTTCTTTTATTTTACTTTGAGCGCCAGCCAGCATTTCTCCCATGATCTCCGGATCCAAGGTAGCGAGTGGGAAGGCCAGGATTGCCATGCAGGTTTTCGGAATTCCACCCATCGCATAAACATCACTGAGCGCGTTGACCGTGGCAATTTGCCCGAATAAAAAGGGGGTGTCGACAATGGGGGTAAAAAAATCCAAAGTTTGGACGAGTGCGATGTCGTGCGTAATTTTGTAAATTCCCGCATCGTCAAAATCTTTTCCATCAATCAAAACATTTGGATCATTGCTGGACAGATCAAGCTTGCCCAGTGTTTCTCGGAGCACTTCAGCGGAGATTTTGGCCGCGCAGCCACCTTTTTGGACGGTTTGAGTCAGGCGTGTCTTCATACACAGCAGAATATCTCATCACTCAATTATTTACTAGTACCGGAATAGGCTATGATCATCGCTGCCCCTAGCATCGAGACGTTTTTCATGAACATCACCTGCTGAACCATCTGCATGTTCGGATCAGTGACGGCCCAGAAATTATGCATCATTAGTGTTACCGGAATGAGGAAAAGAATGATGAGCCATGCTCCAATCTTTGGTCTAACTCCTAAGGCAATGCTGGCTCCTCCTAAGATCGCCATCACGCCACTCAACGGGACTAGTAGACTTGCCATCGGCACGCCCTGCGCTTGTGCATATTGAATGGTTGCTCCACTAAAATGACTGAACCCCGCTACCATAAAAATGAGGGCATAAAGAAAACGTCCCAAATACAGTAAAATTTTCATAAAATCTCCTTATCTGGAGATGACTATGCAAATGCCGGTCCATCTTGGGATGTATTATATTGGATACATAACGAAACTAACTACCTGCCCATAGGATTAAGGGAAATGGCAACAGTAATTAGTCTCGTTATGTCAGACTCAAGCTCTAACGCTGACATCGGTATCACTTGCAGGAGTGACGATGTGGTTGTGGTCAGATCCTTGAGGGACGGAAAACACTTCCTGGAGTAGATCCGTGACTTTATCCACGAAGCTAAATTGAAGGTCGCGTCTCACTTCTTCGGGCACGTCTTTCAGATCTCTTTCATTCTTTTTAGAGAGAATGATTTTTTTAAGACCCGCTCGATGAGCCGCAATCACTTTTTCCTTGATCCCGCCGACCGGTAAGACCGCGCCTCTCAGCGTGATTTCACCCGTCATTCCCAAGAGCGGATCGATCGGCTGTTTCAGAAATGAGGAAGCGAGACTCGAAAGCATTGTTACCCCGGCAGAAGGCCCATCTTTTGGAATTCCCCCAGCCGGGACGTGAATATGGATGTCTTTCTTCTCAAACTCACTGTTCGGAACCAGATGTGCCAGATGAGAACGCAGAAGACTGTGAGCGATTTGTGCAGACTCTTTCATCACATCACCCAATTGGCCGGTGAGCATGAGTCCGCCTTTACCCGGCATCAAACCTGACTCGATGAAGAGAATTTCTCCACCCATCGGGGTCCAAGCAAGACCTGTTGCCACACCAGGAAGCGCCACCCTTTCCACCACCTCGTGTAGGAAGCGTTCTTTGCCCAGCAGTTCTTCCACGTCTGTGGTGCGAATATGAATCGGAAGAGTTTCATTTTCACTCACCACCCGTTCCGTCACTGAGCGGAATAATGAATTGAGTTTTCGGTTCAGATCCCGAACTCCAGCTTCTCTGGTGTAAGAGTGGATTGTTTTCAGAAGCGCTTCATCTTCGATCAGTACCTGTGCATTGCTGAGTCCAAGATCTTCCCTAATTTTTGGGAGTAGATGATTTTGGGCAATGTGCATCTTTTCAGGAGTGGAGTAGCCGTGAACTTCGATGATGTCCATCCGATCTAACAGTGGTCCTGGAATGGTTTCCAAACTGTTGGCGGTCGCGATGAATACGATCTGTGACAGATCATAAGGCACGTCGAGATAGTGGTCGGTAAACGTGGAATTTTGTTCTGGATCAAGCAGTTCTAAGAGTGCCGCCGTCGGATCTCCGTGATAGCCGCGTCCAACCTTATCGATTTCATCGAGCAGGATCACCGCATCTTTTGTACCAACGCGTTTAATCGCCTGAATGATTCTTCCAGGCATCGCTCCAATGTAAGTACGGCGATGTCCACGGATATCGGCTTCATCTCTGACTCCACCTAGGGCAACACGGGTGAATTTACGATTCATTGCTCGCGCAATACTTTGACCAAGACTGGTTTTGCCCACGCCGGGAGGTCCAACGAGTAGAAGGATCTGCCCTCGGATTGATTTTTTTAATTTCGCAATCGCGAGACTTTGAAGGATTTTCTTTTTCACTTCCTCTAAGCCAGTGTGGTCATTTTTCAATATTTCTTTTGCCTTGGCGAGGTCAATAGAGTCCGCTGAGAATGCGGTGTCCACCAGCCACGGGAGCGCGACCAAGAGATCCAGATAATTTCGAATCACGCCCACTTCTGGAGATTGATTGCCCAACGAGTCCATGCGATCGAGTTCATCGTTCGCAATTTTTTTCACCTCTTCTGGCATGCCAGCTTCATCGATGAGCTTGCGGTAGTCTTTCGCCCCTTTTTTGCTGCCTTCACCCAACTCGTCTTGAATCGTGCGCATTTGTTCTCGCAGGATCGCTTCTCGCTGTTGTTTACCCAATCGTTCGCTTAAGCGACCATTGACCTCTTGTTTTACTTGGAGTTCATTTTTGCGATTCAGCATCGTGTTGAGTAGTTTTAGGGTCCGTTGTTTTACTGACACTGTTTCGAGGAACTCGTTTCTTTGGGCATAGGTGAGATCCATGTGCGCCAAGCAGATGTGGGTGAGGAGGCCGAGGTCTTCCATTTCTTCTACCCGATTCTGAATTTCTTCGGTATTGCCAGGAACCAAATCCAGGATTGCCTTCGCGGTCTCTTTTACATTAATTTTTAGGGAGTTCTTGGTGGCGATGTCGAGATCATCTTCATCTTTCCAAATTTCACCATCAGCGACATGAAAAGCACCGTTGTCGTGTACATTGGCGATTCGAAAACGAGAGACTCCTCGTAAAAATAAATGAAATCCGTCTTCGGCACTTCCTGAGATTCTTTCGATCCTTGCCAGTGTGCCCGTTTTTGCAAAACGGCTGAGTTGCTGGTCGCTCTCTATGGAGTCGTCATTCTCGCTCACTGCCAGTACCAGGCTATTTTGTTTGATAGCCTGCTCGATAGCGTGAATGCTTTTTTCACGTAGCACGCGGATCGGGAGAATCGTTCCTGGGAAAAGGCTGATATTTTTAAGTGGAAGTGTGGGGACGGAGTGATGGTTCAATGTCTCTTTACGCATGGGTCCTTCTTTCTTTGACCAAGGCGGTTAGCGCTTGGTTTCATAGTTCAATTTTTTCGAACTATAAAACAAACAATGTGTACGAAAGAGGGGATGTCAAATTTATATTTTTATAGCTTCGCTTTTCTCTTTGAGATCGGCAACTTAGCCGACGGCTTGCCAGAAGCCTTGAGAATCGATTTTAAGAGTCCGGGAAAGAGTGAGTCTAACTCGTCGCTACGCAATCGATTGATGTATTGCGTGCCTTCCTTCTCACACCAGATGACGCCAGCCTCGCGTAAAATTTTGAAGTGATGAGAAAGCGTGGATTTGGAAAGACTGAGTGCTGTGCATATATTTTTACAGGAGCGTTTTAGCAGCAGTGCAGATGTAATGTTTTTTATCGAGCAGGAACTTTCTTCTCTTGCCAGATTTCTCACAATGTCCAAGCGGATTGGATCCCCAAGGGCATAGAGGACATTCTCTATTTCAATCTCATTCTTGAGCGGATGGTGAAGTTTTCTCATGTTTAGCTAAGCATACACCTTAGATCCGGAATTTTCATCCCAAAGACCCGTCAATTTTTTGTTGGCTACAATATTCTATTCTAGTGAGACTTCCTAAAGTACCATGAATCATGGGTCAAATTTCACAGAATCAGGTCATTTCTGATAGCGACACCAAGAAGTCGACTCAGGACTTTTCCATTTTGATCGTAGACGATGAACCGGATCTTCGAGAGATTCTTTCTTTTGATTTTGGAAGAGTTGGCTTTCAGGTCGACACGGCTGCGGGTGGAATTGAGGCTTTGGAAAAACACAAAGTAAAAAACTTTGATCTGGTGATTACCGATATTCGCATGCCTTTGGGGGATGGGCTCAGCCTGCTCAAGAATATTAAAATATTGAACAACAACACTCCCGTGATCTGTATTACCGGATTTTCCGAGGTTTCAAGTGCGACGATGCTGGAGCAAGGAGCGTTTGGGGTGTTCGAAAAACCGTTCGACCGCAAAAAACTTCACAAGACCGTTCTTGAAGTATTAGGGATTCAATCCTAGCCACCCATTCCCGTATGGGTTCGAAAGAGTTTGATCGCGATCGCGAGTACCACGACGCCAAAAACTTTCTTCAAAATGGAAATCCCGCCGAGTCCGAGCAAGCGCTCCAGAAAATTAAGATTTCTCAGCACTAAATAAACAAAAGCGATGTTGATGAAGATTCCGATTAAAATGGAACTCAGGTCATATTGGGCCCGGATCGAGAGTAGGGTCGTGAGGGTCCCGGTGCCGGCGATCAGTGGGAATGCGAGAGGAACCACTGAGGCAGTGGAGAGTTCGTCTTCCTTATAGAGTTTTATTCCCAAAATCATTTCGAGAGCGATGAAAAACAGGACAAAAGAGCCGGCAATGGCAAAGTCACTGACCTTGATTCCGATGATTTCCAGGATGGATTCACCGACAAAAAGAAATGCAAGCATGATTCCGAGGGAGACGAGCGAGGCCTTTCCCGCTTCTATTTTACCGGTTTTTTGCTTGAGACTGAGAACGATGGGGATGGATCCAACGATATCGATCACTGCAAATAGAATCATTACGACAGTAAGGATTTCTTTGATGTTCATTCACCCATCTTAACGCGGATTGAATGGTAGGGTAACAATAAATTTTGAGCCTTTTCCCAGGGAGCTTTCGACTTTGATGCTTCCGTGATGGCTGGTGACAATTTGATGAACGATATAGAGTCCGAGTCCGAGGCCGCCGAATTCCTGCATGGATACGGCCCGTTCAAAACGCTCAAAAATCCGGGACTGATCCTCTTCCAGTATTCCGATTCCAAAGTCCTCGATGCTGAGGACTACCTGCTGATGGTCACCATTGAGTGAAATGACAATGGGTTTACCTTCGCCAAATTTAATGGCATTGCTGAGTAAATTGGTCATCACCTGTTCAAGGCGGAGCGGGTCCCAACTCCCGAGAACTTTATCTTGTAGCTGCAGATCGATTTTACAGTTCGCGCTTTTAATTTTACTAGCGTAATAGTCAGTTACCGAGCGGACCATTTCCGTAAGATCAAAACTTTCTCGAGACAGAGTCAGGCAACCAGTGCGAATTCTGGAAGCGTCTAATAGATCGTCCACTAGACGCTCAAGACGATCCACCTGAGTTTTGGCGATGTTCAGCATTTTTGCATACGCCGGGGCTTCGGGGAGTGCCACGACCTCGGACTTGCTAAAAAATTGATTGAAGGTTTGAAGCAATAGGCTGAGGGGTGCGAGCGGAGTCCTCAATTCGTGAGAAGCAATTGCCAAAAACTCGTCTCTAATTTTGAGTGTATCCTGAGCTTTGATTCGGAGTTTTTTCTCCTGTTCCAAAATCGCGTTCAATTCACGCTCGGCATTTTTTTGAAGGGTGACATCACGAAAACTCCAAACCCGTCCCACGCTTTGTCCACCGACATACTGGGGTTTTGAAATCCGCTCAAAAACTCTTCCGTCCTTAAAACTCAACTCTTCAAAACTTTCACTATCTGGCTGAGCATAGAGCCAACGAATTTTAGCGATGAAGGGTTCCGGGTCAGAGAGTTGATTGAGGACGAATGCGAGGAGGGTGTCGTCGTCGCGCGTGTCCGCAATTTCTTTTGGAATTTTGAAAAGCTCAAGAAATTTTTTGTTGTTTCGAACCACTTTGCCCGCGTGATTGACCACGAGGATTCCATCGGTGGTGCAATCCAAGGTTGCTTCCAAAAGAGAAATGTTTTCTTTTAATTGTTGTTGGAGAGTGGGTTTTTGCCTGGTTCGAAATGGATGTTTTGGCGGAACATAGAGTTTACTCGGATCAAAACGTTTTTCAATGTGCGAAGCATTTAGCTGGATGACGTTCATAGTGGGGCATTAATTAGCAGAAGGACTAATGATGCACAATCACTAAGTTGTGAAATATTCTAAACAGCATAATCTTTAGTAAATCTTTATTTTTTCACTAAATTGCGCCTATTTTGAGGCAATTTTGATAAAATAAACTATTGAAAGTGGTCAGATCATTTCTAACAATACTAGAGTTTCAAAATGCTCGGTGTGTGGAAATAGGTCGAATATCCCTATTTTTTTGATTTGGTAGCGTGGTCCGAGTTTTTCCAAATCCTTGGCGAGTGTTGCGACAGAACAACTGGAGTATACAAGGTATTTTGGGTGTTGCTGTTCAATGAGATTAACCGAAATTCCCAGACCACGACGAGGCGGATTCACTAAAATTAGATCGGCATTCCAGTTCGGAATCTCTTTTTGAAGATCCATGCATTGAAAAGTAAGATGAGCTAGCTTCAAATTTTTTGCGGTGATGTTTGCGGTGTTCACCGCATCTTCATTGATCTCGATTCCCAGAATTCGAGTCGCACTTTTGGCAGCGAAAAAACTAAAGGCACCCTGACCACAAAAAAGTTCCAGCATCATCGATGGTTTGATTTCTGCAATCCAGTTCGCGGCGGTTTGATAAAGTTGGGTCGCTACTTCCACGTTGGTTTGTACAAAAGCTTGGGGAGCAAGCTTCAACACCAACGTTCCCAATTGATGATCGATGGTGTGAGCTTGGGTTACAAAAATTTCTTCTGGGCCTTCTAAGATTGCATGAGGGATCGGTTGAATGTTCGCCGATACACATTGTATTTCTGGAAAGCGGGCTTGAAGTGATGGCAGTAGTTTTTGGATTCTGGAAACACATTCTTTCGAGCGAAGAACAAAACGGAGATACATCTGTTTTGTTCCAGGAGAATAAAAGAGGATGAGTCCCTTGAGTTCGCCCTGGCGTGTTTCAATCCGATAGGGGATCAAATTGAAATTACGGATGAACTCGGGCAGCGCTTCGATCACCTGATTTAGTTTTGGATGATGAATCGGGCAGGAGAGAAGTTCTCTTCCCTGGTCGAGTTTTTCGTCACCTAACAAGCCAATGATCGGCGACTCCGAGGTGCCGGTGACCACCATCTTTGCGCGATTTCTGAATTTTTGTTGCGGAGATTGAATGCTTGCTTCAAGCAGAAAGTCGGACGGCAGTGAAAGCGTGTTGCGAAGGATCTGTTCTTTTTTAAACAGCTGTGCGGAATAATCAGTGCCAATCCATGAACAGGACTGACACTGATTAGAATTAAAGTAATTACAAAAGGTCAGAAACGATCCTCAAATATTATCCCAAGTGTAGCCATCATTTTCGATCAGATGCTCTGCCAGAGACTTGATTTGTTCATCATCATTGATGTCGATCTTGTTGAAATTCCCTTTGGTGCGGCGACGAACCTGACCAGTGAAAACTTCGAGGATTTCGAGTTCTTTTTTGCAGTTGGCAGCACCTTTACTTTGAATGAGATCGTTTACCCGCGAGAGGGTACAAGCTAAGGCGAAAGTGTCGATCATGATGTCGGCAAGACGTTTGGTCGCAAATTGTTTCCCGATGATGCCTTTGCCGTGTTTGCGAAGAATCCGTTCCGCTGCGACTGACAAATCTTTCACAATTTCTTCGAACACTCCGGATTGTTCTTTGAGCTCAGGCGAAAGTTTGGTGAACACGGTTTTGCTTGCGCCTAGACCAGTTGCCTGAGAGATTTTTTTCCGAGTGTATTCAGAAATCACACCAAAGCCTTTGATCGGCTCGTTGAAGATTCCTTCCAGAGAACCGGCAAGCTCTTTCAGTTGTTTGCCCACATCGGCCATCGCGGTGAGAGCGATGAAAAGTCTCAAGATGTCGTTTGTTCCTTCAAAAATGCGGTTTACGCGGCAGTCGCGTAGGTAGCGCTCGTAAGGAAACTCACACATGAAGCCGTTACCACCCGCAATTTGGAGGGCTTCGTCCGCCGTTCTCCATAAACACTCGGTTGCGAAAACCTTGCTGATCGCGGCTTCCACGGCGTAGTCTTCGTAACCTTCATCGACGAGTCCGGCGACCATGTTCACCAGCGATTCGGTGACGAAACACTCGACAGCCATGTGACCTAATTTTTGTTTGATCAGTCCGTAATCAGAAATTGGTTTTCCGAATTGCTGGCGTTCTTTAGCTTGCTTGGTCGCCAGCGCAATGATGTTTTTCATGGAACCAATGCAACCGCCGCCCAAGCCCGTACGACCGGAATTGAGGATTTTCATCGCGACTTTAAATCCTTTCCCAACTTCACCGAGTACATGATCTTTGGTGACTCTGACGCCGTCCAAGTTCACGGTAGTGGTAGAACTTGCACGTAATCCCATTTTATCTTCGTGTGGACCAGTGCTCACGCCCGGCATGTTTCGCTCCACGATGAAGGCGGTCATGATGCCTTCCGGTCCTTCGGTTTTGGCGAACACGGTGTAGAATTGTCCGATTCCACCGTTCGTGATCCAGAGTTTATTTCCAGTGATGATCCAGTCGTCGCCGTCTTTCACTGCCTTGGTCGTGATTGATGCTGCATCGGAACCGGAGCCAGGCTCAGTCAAACAAAATGCAGCAATCATCTCGCCAGTAGCTAATTTTGGGTAATATTTTGCTTTTTGTGCGTCAGTGCCGAACAAAAGAAGCCCGCGCATTCCGATCGAGGAGTGAGCTCCTGCCGTGATCGCGACAGAGCCATCGTACTTTGAAAGCTCTTGCACAAAACGAGAGTAGGCTTTTGATCCAAAACCAAGACCACCGAATTCTTCCGGGATGATGAGGGAAAACATTCCGTTTTGTTTCATCTCTTCGATGAATTCCGGTGGAAGTTCGCCCGCGCGATCCCAAGTACGGTAATCGTGGTCACGATTTTTTAACCAGCCGTTCAACAATTCAAAAGAACTCTTCAGAGTTTCAGTTTCACCGATTGAAATTTTCGGGTAAGGCACGAGAATGTCTTCTTCGATTTGCCCCATGCAGAGTGAACGCATAAAACTGATATTTTTTTTGTTTGCTGTCGTCATGGTCGAGTCCTTTGATTGGTTTCAATCCGTTGAGTTAACTTTGCTAAAATTGTAACACAGCACCTATTTAATTAAATGCGAGATCCTCAATTTTATGATGAATAATTCTACATTGCTACACTGCGCCGTAATGCGCGGGTCATAATGCCGTGAAAGAGGCTGTTTTTGGCTCCTTTTTGCAGCAAAAACTTGTAAAAACTGAGCTCGCAAGTTACTCAGAGAGACCTATGAATAAAAACACGCCGGATATTCGTACCGGGAGACTCACCCAGGAGCAATACGCCAAAACTTTCTGTGATATTCACCCACCTTTTGATCAGAAGATGGCTACCATCGAGAGCAGTCGCTGTTATTTTTGTCACGATGCGCCATGCATGGAAGCCTGCCCATCGGAAATCAACATCCCGGAATTCATCCGACGCATTAACACTGGAAACACCAAAGGTGCAGGAACGGAGATCTTGAACGCGAACATTTTGGGTGGAACTTGCGCCCGGGTTTGCCCGGTTGAAGTTCTTTGTGAGCAAGCCTGCGTTCGAAACGATTCCGAATCAAAGCCGGTGAAGATCGGACTCCTTCAACGTTTTGCGACCGACTACATTTTTGAAAATAAGATTCAGCCATTCACCCGTGCGAAATCCACCGGCAAAAAAATTGCGGTA
>Ga0207083_1015_pt1 | contig 38734 bp, 38 predicted proteins | sample Alteio_BWMinHeat_57_FD_153516 | JGI IMG/M metagenome (GOLD analysis project Ga0207083, IMG submission 153516) | Enriched cells from forest soil in Barre Woods Harvard Forest LTER site, Petersham, Massachusetts, United States -... | ecosystem: Environmental > Terrestrial > Soil > Temperate forest >... | reverse complement strand
AGCCATTTCTTATTATTCAGCACCCAAAAATTTAAAAGATAGGCCGAAAAGCCTTGATGAGGTTGATCCTGAGCTTTTACGCACCTATGAAAAGCTGGGTATTCCATTGCGTGAGCAAGAAATGCTTGCAGGAGTCGCAGTAGATGCTGTGTTTGATAGTGTTTCGGTGGCAACAACGTTTAAAGCGAAATTGGCAGAAAAAGGCGTTATATTTTGTCCTTTCTCTGAGGCTGTTCATGAATACCCAGATCTAATTAAAAAATACTTGGGTTCGGTTGTTCCCTATCGTGATAATTTTTATGCAGCACTTAATTCCGCGGTGTTTAGTGACGGATCGTTTGTTTACATTCCAAAAGGGGTGCGTTGTCCGATGGAGTTGTCCACTTATTTTCGGATCAATGCGGCATCTACAGGTCAATTTGAACGAACATTGATTATAGCGGATGTTGATAGCTATGTGTCTTACCTCGAGGGCTGTACAGCACCCATGCGAGATGAAAATCAATTACATGCCGCAGTGGTTGAGTTAGTTGCCTTGGAAGGTGCACAAATAAAGTATTCTACCGTGCAAAATTGGTATCCCGGAGACAAAGAGGGCAAAGGCGGAATTTATAATTTCGTTACTAAGCGCGGTGCTTGCCGCGGGAATCGGTCAAAAATCTCGTGGACACAAATTGAAACGGGATCAGCCATCACTTGGAAATACCCCAGTGTGATCTTACAAGGTGACGACTCTGTAGGAGAGTTTTATTCGGTTGCTGTCACTAATAATTATCAGCAAGCAGACACAGGAACAAAAATGATACATTTGGGTAAAAATACCCGCTCAACGATCATTTCAAAAGGCATTAGTGCGGGTCGTTCGCACAATGCTTATCGTGGTTTGGTGCGGATTCTGCCAACAGCCCACAATGCGCGTAATTACACGCAGTGCGATTCATTGTTAATGGGAAGTGATTGTTCCGCACACACGTTTCCTTATATTGAAGTTAAGAATCCTTCTGCGCAGGTGGAGCATGAGGCGACCACATCGAAAATCAGTGAGGATCAATTATTTTATTGCCAACAACGCGGCATTGAAACAGAAGATGCCGTATCGATGATTGTGAATGGGTTTTGTAAGCAAGTTTTGAAAGAATTACCCATGGAGTTTGCGGTGGAAGCCACCAAGTTGTTAGGTATCAGTCTGGAGGGGGCGGTAGGTTAATATGTTAGAAATTAAGCAACTCAAGGTTGCGATTCAATCGCAACCTATTTTGAAAGGGATCGAGCTCCATGTTCGATCGGGAGAAGTGCATGCCATCATGGGGCCTAATGGTTCAGGTAAAAGTACCCTGTCTAAAGTATTAGCAGGCCACCAAGCCTACGAGGTGACTGGTGGAAGTATTCGTTATTTAGATAACGATCTATTGCCTTTGACGCCTGAGGAACGTGCACAAGCCGGTATTTTTATGTCTTTCCAATACCCCATTGAGATCCCCGGTGTGACCAATATTAATTTTCTTAAGGCGGCTGTCAATGCCGTTCGTCAGGGGCAAGGAAAACAGACCCTGGATGCGATTGAGTTTTTAAGTTTTATTCGTGAGAAATGTAAGTTATTAGATATGGATGAAAGTTTTTTATATCGAAGTATCAATGAAGGATTTTCCGGGGGCGAAAAAAAGCGTAATGAAATTTTACAAATGATGGCGCTTGAACCTAAACTGGCTATTCTTGATGAGACAGATTCTGGCCTAGACATTGATGCTTTGCGCGTGATTTCCCAAGGGGTTAATGCAATGCGCTCGGCAGATCGTGCCATTATTTTAGTCACTCACTACCAACGCTTGTTGGATTATATCGAACCGGATTTTATTCATGTCTTAAGCAATGGACGTATTATTAAGTCCGGTGATAAATCATTGGCCTTGGAATTGGAAAATAAAGGGTATAGCTGGTTAGATGAGGCGGAGCAGGTATGAGCGAACTCTTGAGTTATTATCAAAAGCTCGCCATCGCTCAATTTTCGAGTGTGCCTTGGATTTTTAAAATACAAGAAAAGGCCTTAGCAGATTTTACGCGTTTAGGTTTCCCTCATCGACATCTTGAAGACTGGAAATACACCCCTGTTGATGCATTTATGCAGCAATCTTTTTCAAGCGAACAGTCTGATACGCAGTCTAATGCTTTAACAAAAACAGGTTTAGCGTTGCCTTTGACGATTCAACAAAGTGTCATTTTGAATCATGGTTATGCTAGGGGTTTAGACACCTTGTCATCTCATATTCCAAAAGGCGTGGTGATTCAACCCTTAACTCAGGCGTTTGTTGAGAATGCTGACAAATTAAAACCTTATCTTAGTAAAATTTTACAGCACCAACACGGGTTTCAAGCGTTGAATACGGCCATGTTAAGGCATGGTTTATTTATATATTTGCCGGCAGGTGTTTCTTTATCCGATCCACTGCTACTGTCTCACTGGCAAGATAAGACAGGGCATGCCACTTATTTGCATCATGTGGTTATCTTGGAGGAAGGCAGTTCAGCTAGCATTATCGAAGATTATCAGGGGGATAGCCGCGCGAGATATTTTACGAATACTATCACGGAAGTCTATCTAGCAGAGAAAGCAAAATTGGTCCATTATAAAATTGAAAGGGAAAGCAAACAGGCATTTCATACGGGCCACGTAGCAGTAAACCAAGCCGCAGGTAGTCAATTGGATAGCCATTCATTTAGTTTTGGTGGGCAATGGGTACGAAGTGATATCAGTATTAATCTGCAAGCCTCTGAAGCGCAATGCACGATGAATGCTATTTATGCACCTTCTGAGGGCCAGCACATTGATCATCACACGACAGTCACGCATGCAGCACCCCACTGTCGGAGTGAACAGGATTATAAAGGTATTTTAACGGGTCATTCATGTGCTGTGTTTAATGGTCGGGTGATTGTTGATAAAGATGCGCAACATACAGAGGCCAAGCAGCAAAATAAAAATTTATTGTTGTCGAAACAAGCAGAAGTGTATACAAAACCACAATTAGAAATTTTTGCTGATGATGTATCTTGTGCACATGGAGCAACCGTTGGTCAACTCGATGAGGATGCTTTATTTTATTTAGCCACTCGCGGCATTGGACGTATAGAGGCAAATCGTTATTTAATACAAGCGTTTGCTACAGAAAATTTGCGGAAATTGGTGCATGAGGGGTTCACGGATTGGATAAGGACATTATTAACACAACAGGTAGGATAACATGATGAACATAGAAAGCAGTGTGATTGAATCCTTAGATGTTGAAGAGATACGTCGAGATTTTCCGATTTTGCAACAGGTGATCAATGACAACCCATTGATTTATTTTGACAATGCAGCAACCACTCAAAAACCTAAGTCAGTGATCGACGCAATATCGCAGTTTTACGTACATGATAATGCGAATGTTCATCGCGGTGTCTATGCCCTCAGTGTGAGAGCGACAGAGCTCTTTGAGGCGGCGCGAGAAAAAGTCAGACACTTTATTCATGCTAAGGAAACACGAGAGTGTATTTTCGTTCGTGGGACAACAGAGGCCATCAATTTAGTGGCACAAAGTTTCGTAGCACCTCGGATACGTCCCGGTGAAGAAATATTGATCACGCATATGGAGCACCATTCAAATATTGTCCCTTGGCAAATGGTTTGTAAAAAAACAGGTGCAATATTGCAAGTGGCGCCCATTTCCTTGAAAGGTGAGCTGATACTGGATGAGTTTGAAAAAAAATTGTCCGATAATACGAAGTTTGTGTCCATTAATTATGCTTCTAATGCTTTGGGTACCATCAATCCCGTAAAAAAAATGATTGAAATGGCCCATGCGCATGGCGCCATTGTGATGTTAGATGGGGCTCAATCTACAGCGCATCTTCCGATTGATGTTCAAGCATTAGATTGTGACTTTTATGCATTTTCTGCGCATAAAATGTATGGTCCTACGGGAGTTGGTGTATTGTGGGGTAAAGAACAATTGTTAGATGATATGACTCCGTATCAAGGCGGGGGAGAAATGATCAATTATGTCACATTTGAAGCGACTGAATACGCCGGATTGCCCTATAAATTTGAAGCCGGAACCCCAAACATTGAAGGTGTGATTGGTCTGGCTGCTGCCATGGATTATTTATGGTCTTTGGACATGGATGCCATTGCGGCTTATGAAGCGCATCTCTTGGAGTACGCAACCACGACTTTGGCATCGATAAAGGGGTATAACATCATTGGTCAAGCCAATGCAAAAGTCCCGATTCTTTCGTTTGTTCATGGAAAAATCCACGCCCATGATATTGGCACCATTTTAGATAGCGAAGGCATTGCTATTCGTAGTGGTCATCACTGCACGATGCCCTTGATGGACTTTTATGATGTATCGGCGACAAGCCGAATTTCACTGTCTTTTTACAATACCGTGCAGGAAATCGATGTGTGTATGAAAGCATTGGAAAAAGCCAAAGAGGTGTTTTCTAGATGATGGATTTACGTGAACTGTATCTAGAAGTCATTATTGATCACAACAATCATCCGAGAAATCATCGGATGATAGAGAATGCTTCACGCCAAGCCGTGGGTTTTAATCCATTGTGTGGCGATAAATTGACGGTTTATTTGCAAATAGAGAATGATGTAATTAAAGATATCAGTTTTTTGGGGTGTGGTTGTGCCATTTCTCAGGCCTCTGCCTCTTTGATGACTGAGGCGCTGCAAAGCAAAACGCTAACAGAGGCTCACGAAATATTTGATCATTTTCATCAGATGTTGACCAGGGATACAGTAGTGCCTCCTTTGTCTATCGATAAGTTGACCGTATTGGCGGGGGTTCGTATGTTTCCTGCACGGGTCAAATGTGCCACGTTGGCTTGGCATACGTTGGATGCAGCAATAAAAAAAGAAACAGTGACGATATCTACGGAGTAGTGAGTGATGTTTGGTTTTAAAAAACAGGATGATCAAGTCGTATTGAAGCAAGCGGTGATTGATGCCCTGAAAAAGGTTTTCGACCCTGAAATACCGGTCAACATCTACGATTTGGGTTTGATTTATGACGTGACCATTAATGAAGAGAATGCCGTTCACATCCAAATGACATTGACTTCACCGGGTTGCCCCGTTGCGCAAACCTTTCCTGGCACAGTGGAACAAGCTGTCAATCAGGTTGAGAATGTAAAAGATTGTACCGTTGAATTGGTTTGGGATCCTCCTTGGACTCAAGAGCGCATGAGTGAAGTAGCACGTTTAGAATTAGGTATTTTTTATTAATAATGAATCATTCTGCCTGGAGGCCTTCGGCCTCGATACATACTTTGCAGCAACGTGCTCAATGTTTAAAACAAATTCGTGATTTTTTTAATGCTCGAGGTTTTCTTGAAGTTGAAACGCCGGTGATGGGGAAATTTGGTATCACAGATGTCTATTTATCCAATATCAAAGCGATTTTCAGAGGCAAATCCTACTGTCTACAAACGTCACCTGAGTATCATATGAAACGCTTGTTAGCTGCCGGCAGTGGACCTATTTTTCAATTGGCGCGTGTTTTTCGAGATGACGAGTTAGGCCGTTGGCATAATCCTGAATTTACCTTATTAGAATGGTATCAACTGGGCATCGATCATCATCAGTTGATGGATGAAATGGATGATTTATTACAACAAGTATTAAATGTAGGTGCAATGCAGCGAAAAACCTATCAGCAGGTTTTTATGGAGATTTGTGATCTTGATCCTTTGTCAGCCACCATTGATAGGTTAAAACACGTCCTATTGCAGTTTGAATTGGGAGGTATACTCGCCGTTGATGAGTGTGATCCAGATCAATATTTATTTTTACTGATGAGCCATGTGGTTGAGCCTGCCTTGGTTAAGGAAGACACCCCTGTTGCTGTATACAACTTTCCCGTGTCTCAAGCGGCATTAGCCCAAGTCAAAGCAGGTGTGGCTGAACGATTTGAAGTGTATTTCCGAGGTGTGGAATTGGCCAATGGGTTTCATGAACTCACGGATGTTGAGCTTCAACAACGGCGGTTTTGCGAAGACAATTTAAAACGTCAAGCACAAGGATTGGATCAATGTTTGGCTGATTCATATTTATTAAGCGCTCTTCATCATGGCTTGCCTGCCTGCAGTGGCGTCGCCTTAGGCATTGATCGTTTGTTGGCTCTGATCTTTGATCAACCGTCTATTGCAACTACATTAGCGTTTGATTTTTCAAGGGCATAATGGTGTGATTATTTTTTTAATAATGGTGGATAAAATATTGTAGCTTTCTGTCTTATAAGATGTATTTCTCCAAGCAACGCCAATTTCACGAAAAGCTTCGTCATCCTGAAGGGGGATTGCCATCAAATCAGTTCCTGCCAAAAGACCACTATTGATAGCTAAAGTGGGTAAATAGGTCATTCCAGGTTGATGACTCACCATTTGTATCAAGGTGTGTAAGCTTGTGGCAAAAAAGGGGTTTATTTTTTTAGAATCTCTCAGATGGCACGCTTGTAAGGCATGCCCTGTTAAACAATGCTCTTTTTCAAGCAGAAAAATACTGTTTGCGGGTAATTGTTCCATGGGTTTGTCTTGCCACGTTTTTGGTAAGACCAATTGAAAATAATCTTTACAAAGGATGCGGACGAAAAAGTCTCCCATGGGATAAGGTAAGGCTAAAATCACTAGATCAAGTTTGCCTTCTCTGAGCGATCGTAAAACATTGTCAGTGGTATCCTCTCGAATATACAGGCTTAAATCGGGATAGTGTTGCTGACATACCGTTTGCAGTTCATTTAATATAAATGGCGCGATGGTTGGAATAATGCCCAGATAAAACTTTCCCTGCAACGGTTTTCCTTGCGTTTTTGCATAATCTGAAAGCGCCGCGCATTGATCGATGATTAATCGACTGCGTTGGACGATTTCTTCACCCAACGGTGTGAATAAAAATGTTTTATGATCTCTTTCCAATAGCTGTGCGCCTAAAGTGGCCTCAAGGTTCGTGATCGATGCACTCAATGTTGATTGACTCACAAAACAAGCCGTCGCCGCCTGTCCAAAATGTTGATGGTCATACAATGCGATAAGGTATTGTAACTGTTTAAAGCTAGGTACGTTCTTCATCGTAAAATCCGATTATCATAATCATTATTAATCATTTTAAATAATTATATAACATCCGTATACTTAAATCGATATCTAATGAATGAGGAGAACAATATGTTAACTGTAGGTGAAAAAATGCCCGAATTTTCAATGATAGTGGTTAAACCAGGATTTAATCATCATGAAGAAAATGGTGTGAGTGCCTTTGAGGTCGTGAATAATCAAAGTTTCCCGGATCAATGGAAAGTACTTTATTTTTATCCAAAGGATTTTACCTTTGTCTGTCCAACAGAAATTGTTGAGTTTGCAAAGTTAAATCAAGAATTTTCTGACAGAGACACAGTGGTTCTCGGGGGTAGTACAGATAATGAATTTGTAAAACTGGCATGGCGGCGTGAGCACAAAGATTTAAACGCGCTTAATCAATACAGTTTTGCGGATATGAATGGAAAATTAATGAATGCGCTTGGGATTCGCGATGAAGAGAGTGGTGCGGCATTAAGAGCAACGTTCATTATCGATCCGAACAATATTATTCAGCATGTAAGTGTTAATGCATTAAACGTTGGACGTAATCCGCAAGAAATATTACGGGTGTTGGATGCGTTACAAACCGATGAATTATGTCCCTGTAACCGTCCGATTGGCGGCACAACACTTTAAGGGGATCCTATGAACATAGAACAATTGAAGCAAACAATACCGGATTTTGCAAAAGATATTCGATTAAATGTAAGTCATTTATTCGGCAATATTGCACAATCAGGATTAACAGAAGTTCAATTTTATGGCATATCACTAGCCGTAGCATTTAGTCTTAAAGACAGCGTGATTATCCAAGCGATAACGTTGGAAGGAGGGGAGCATTTGTCCCCCGAATTGGTGCAATCAGCAAAGGTAGCCGCAACGTTGATGGCGATGAATAATATCTATTACCGCGCAATACATTTGGCTGAAAGCCAAGATTTAGCAACCCTTCCAGCGAACCTTCGCATGAATGGGCTTTTGAATCCAGGTGTGCCCAAAGTAGATTTTGAATTATTTGCTTTGGCTGTATCTGCAATTAATGGGTGTGGGATGTGTATTCACTCGCATGTGAAACAATTGCTCGCGCATGACGTTAATAAAGTGGCGATTCAAACGGCATTACGAGTCGCTGCAACTTTAAATGCGTTGTCATTGGCTATTTCACAGGTCATCAGATAATGATGACCTGTGAAAATAGCGCTACAATGAATTAAAAATATTTAATGCATAGATAAATTCATATATCTGTGCTTGTTCATGATCGACTGAGGTATATACAGCAGCGCAATTTGGATTATTTTTACATTCGGTCCTCTCATAAGCAAAAGGTGAAACCACCTGGAATTGTGTTTCATCTAAAAATTGCGATTTAGACCCAAGTTTTGTGGGATAAGTGTTAAATAGATAAGTAGAATTATTGGGTGTTACTATTGAATCATGAGTCAAACTAATGATACTGACCGCACCATTGGCTAATGATGATAAATTAACATCTGCAGCACTCAGTGTATTTAGCAATGTTTGATTTGTGAGAAAAGCCGCATTTACGATAAACGATTCGGCATTATTTAGAGTTGCAGTAGCTAGATTTCCCAAATTATCAGGAGAGGTCACGCCTGCCGTCGTCTTATTGAGCGCGCTGTATAATGATTGTTCGGCTGGCGAAACATTGGCTTGAGTAAATGCCTGTAGCATGTTAAGATTTTGACCATTAAAATCACAATTTGATTGCGAAATAGGTACTACTCCAATACGCCCCGTGCATTCCATGTCATAAAATTTCTTATTGAAGACCTGGTCGTAAGGTGTAGGCGAGTATGTGGCATAGGATAAAAAGCAATCCGCGGCTAATGTGGGTTTGCTAAGGTTAGTCAATGATTGGTTTTGGATATTGTATGTATTTGATCCGCTGGTCACCACATCTGAAAATAAATACCCATAGGTCACACTGGAGGTATTGAAGGCACCCTCCAGGCCTACGGAATGAACTAAGGTAAAGTTACCATCAATAACACCTCCAGCAAAATGTGCTCTTACATACGTATTGAACCACAACGAATAAGCCCCTCCCTCGGAATATCCAACCGAGAATAGCCTCATAAGAAGACTTCCGTACTTTCCAGCCAGAGCAGTCGTAACGCCGGTTGACCTTAGCATATCAACTGCCGTTTTGGCACTGACCGTGGGGTAAAGTACATAGGGATGAACATCTGCATAATCATCACCCATACCAATGTAATCAGGAATGACGACGACATATCCTTGTGAAGCAAAAATGCCCGCCACCAATTGAGTTCCTGGAAAAGTGACATTTGAACCTACGCCTGATTTATCAAATTGTGTCCCTTGGAAGTACACGATAACGCCTTTAGGTAAATGGCCAGCTGTAAAAGTGGGCATCAGTAAACCACCAGAAACAGGGAATGTTTGTGAACCTGCAGGTAAGTCTACAGTCGTATCATAGTTTATTTTTTGGAATGTAACATCGGTGACATTTTGATTATTAATGAGTATAGGTTTGTCGTCAAAATTAAAACCGGTGGCGTTTTTAATGTATGTTACTAGCGCTTGGCATTCGGTAGAATCCCAGGTTACATTGTGTGTCGTACTCAATTGACAAAAATTTGATTCATATATTTTTTCTAGGTCAGCAAGGGAAAGCGTAGTCGTAGTATCACTTATAGTAGTTGAGTAATTTGGATCTAGAATATTAACCGGATCGATCTGCATTGACAGATTCGGATCCCCCACGGATTGGAAGCTCAGTTGAGTAGGTACATCGGTTGTTTTTGAAACTGTTTGACTCACCTCAAACACGCCATAACCATTGTTCTGTGTAGGAGTACTCAAGCCTAAATTATCTAATGTAAACCCAGATGTTAAGATTTTGATTCCTGCATTTTTATAATAGTGGTTTGCTGGAGTGGTGTATATTTGTACAGTAGAATGGCCGGATGTATACTGTTGACAACTGATGGGTTTATTCCCCGCTACAGTCAAGCATGCAATGAATTGAAGTTCCGTTTCTAAACCTGACTCGACAACATTAAACAATTTACCCGTCTTTGCGAATACTGATTGATTCAGAATAACTAAAGTTATAACTATAATTTTATTCATATGTTTGAACACAAGTATCTCCTTATGTTTTGAAAGATAATTTCAAAAGAGTCCATCATGAACTTCAATACTTTCCAGTGGTTTTTTGCCTTTTCCATCTGTCAAATCTATATTAGCTCGATTAATTTTTTGAACTTGACAAAAGCAATATCATTATCTATACCAATAATACAATGTAAAAATAATAGTCAAATAGTCAAATAGTTAAATAAAATGATACTTGAGTGTATAAAAGAAAAAATAGCGTTTCCACAAATCATGAGTGGGCGCTCAGCTCAAGAGTCTCAACCCAGGAGAATGTCATGAAAATACTTCCAATTGCTAGTGCCATTATTATGACCGTTACTCTAGTGGCAACGTCGGTACCTGCCATTGCGCAGATTACCCCCACCAATTATACATATAATAGTTATTATAATCATCATCATACTATTTGTCATATACATTGTTTTTATACCAACTCTTCCCATCATTATCGAGGTTGTTCTCAGAGATGTAGGGAGATATAGGTCAACAAAAAATTAAATGAAGGGGATTTTGAAGCCTTCGTTTTAATAATCAAAAGTTTAATTAAAATATAATTGAGTATGTAAAAGAAAAAATAGCGTTTCCACAAATCATGAGTGGGCGCTCAGCTCAAGAATCTCAATAAAGGAGAATATCATGAAAATACTTCCAATTGCTAGCGCCATTTTTATGACCGTTACTCTAGTGGCAACGTCGGTACCTGCCATTGCGCAGACTAGTAGTCCTACCAACTATGCATATTTACATAAGCCTATTCGCCATTGCCACCAGAAATGTGATAGGTATTTTTTTAATTATCGCTATCATTATCGTTGCGAACGGGTATGTTCGTGGGAAAGTTAATAAATGTTATTACCCGGCTTTCGACTTATCAATCGAATGATGCGGATCTGGAACCTAGAATTTATTCCTTTCGGCATAAATGAAGAAAATCACATCGTTGACAAGTGCTCTCTTTTGTCGGTATCGGGGGGCAATGTCCTTCCCTAATTTCTTGTGCTAACTGGGTGAGTTGTTGGCGCCATTGCTGTTGTTTTTCGGTCCAAACCTCGTCTTTTTTTAAGCAGCTGATGCCTTCCAAACGGATGGTGTCGTCACTGATCCCACTGCATAGAACTTGCCCGGATTTTAGTTGAATAAACAAAAGGGTATTGATCTGGTTATCCAAGAGAGCATAAAGTAACAGCTGTGGTGCATCAGGACGTTCTTCGTTCCAAGGTTTGTTCGGCGGTAAGCTGCTTTTGTAATCGATGACGCATTTGGTATCCGTGGATGTTTTATCCAATCGGTCTATCCGTACTCGAAAATCAATACCGACAAGCGGAATAATAAATTCTTGTTCGAGGGCTTCCACAACAAAAGGGGGGCGTTGTTTTTCCCATGCTAAACAAGCGCTAACTAAACGCTTTAAACGCGCGATTTCGACGTCTTGGATTAAGGAGGAAAATGAGGGACTGTTTTCTTGGATGAGTGGGTTAATGGCATCCCTTATAATTGCGTCTATTTGTTGATTTAAAGCCACCTCACTTAATGAGAGTAATTGTTGCTGACTCTCTAACGCTCTCCATAAGAGCTCCATGATTTTATGCATGATTTGACCACGCTCACTGGCATCCGGTCCATCTGACAACGATGGTGCACGTATGGCATAAAGCCTATGCATGGCGAATGCACGAAATGGGCATTTGGCTTGATTGGCCAACAAGGTAGTCCCGCCAGAAATAGATTCGGTAGGCATTAATGGCAATTGATAATTTTCATTGTGTTCTAATAGTTTTGATAAGGTATGAGTGGTTGATGCGTTATCCTGGGCGATGAAAGGGGGTAAATGATCCACTAATGGACTGGGTAAATTGGGGGTATCGCCGGTTAAACGCGGATAACTAAACACACTGTTTTGACTGCCATTTTGTAATCGTTTCAACGATTGTTCGGCAAATTGTAATTCTCGCTCTGGAAGTGCATGGGGCATCGCAAGCGATCGTTGTAGCTCCAATGGGATGAATGCTGATAAACGGCTCTTTTGTGGCAAGCATTGATCGGTCAGCCCGCTGACCCAGATACTATCAAACGTACATCCTGAAGCTTCCAGGAGACCTAATAGTTGCAAAGGTGTTTTAGATGTTTTCGATTGAAAAATCGTAGATTTTGCCAGTGTATTTAATGCGTTTAAAGCATCTTCTTTTTTTAGAATGGGAGTAATCACTGATAATTGGAGGTATTCATCAAGCAATAATACAAAGCGTTGAAAACATTGGTAAGTTTTGGAGTCTAAGGGATATTCCCCGGGAAAACCAAGATGAGTCAATCTGGATTTAAATAAATGTACCCATTCAGTGATCGAGGCATCGAGAGGGTATGGGGATAAAGTATGTAAGAGGTCAGCAAGTATGGGCGTGGTTCTTTTCAAGGAGGCGATCAATGCAGTAAAAGACAATGTAGGCTCTTGCAGAATACGATTGTCTTGCATCATATCTGCTCTAGCAATGAATTCACTTTTTGAGCCGGCCAAGTAAGGCGAGTGTAATAATAAACACGCTTGATGATGGGTAAAGTTTAATGGATCGAGATTTAACCATACCAATGCATGCGCGGCGATAGGGAAATCAGACAATGATTGTCCTAAAGAAATGTTGAATTGGTGTGATGGAATATGCCGTTGTAATAATCGTTGTATACGATGAGATTGAGTGTCAAGGTCAGGAATGACGATTGCAATACGTGATTCTTGAGCGGCTATTTTTTGTTGTACCCAAGCAATCATTTGCAGAAATTCTTCTTCACCATCTTTGGCGGCAAAAAGAAGCGTGGTGGTTGGTTTATCTTCTAGATCATACCCATACTGTTGAGCTCCTTGCTCACGCATCCCTTGTTGTAAAAGCCGCTGTTGTGGAGTGAAATCATCAAAACAGGCCCAAACAGCTGGAGTTGAAGTGAACAGATCGGGGTAGCTGAGAAGATATTTTTCCAGTTGCGCTTCAGTGAGGGCCTGTAATTCAGTTAATTTTTTTTCAAATTGCAGCCACCATCGTTGGAATTGCAAGGTTTGTGGCGTTTGTTGAAAAGAAGGGTGTTGGTGATCAATGTTCCATTGCAGACAATGTGTCCAAGCCTCTTGGATTTCCTGTTGCAAACCCTCGTGATAGGCATAGCTTGGGTGACTCGAGAGAATTTGCTGCCACAAATGACGTTGTTGCGTGGTCGTCAATAAAAGTGGATGAACTTGATTGGCATACAAATGACGTGCTTTTTTGTAGCGTTCCTGTAAAAAGGCTTGATAAGGAAGACAACGTGGTTTGGGATTTACTGACGTGTGGGTGTGTGCAAAATAGTCCTCGAGCAGTTGATGACACAAGCGATTGTTGGGTGTGATAATGGTTGCCCCATGCGTGAGTGCAGCAAATAAAGTGTCTTTGGTCAGCAGCGGCTGCATGTCGATAGGGGATGGTGGCATTGAATCAATCATTTTATTTTGGCTCTGAGTTTTGTCCGCGTTGTTTGTACAATGATTGTTTAATGTAATACACGAGATATCCTCGTAAAAAAAGGGCAGCCACGCCTGCTAAAATAGCTAACCAAACACCAGCCAGTATAAAACTATAAACCGATACAAACAAATACAAAGATATCAATTGTTCTATGGTGGTGTGTTTAAAAAATTCAGCATGATTTTCTTTCATAAAATAGAGAAAACCCAGGTTATAGATGGGTAGTGCGACAATAACCATCAAAAACGCCCATAAAAATACGTGTTTTCTGTAAGGTTTTTTACAATGCACAATGCGCTCGCCAAAGAGTGCGCCAAAACAAGCGGCGACAATAACGGCTAAAAAGATCTCTTGGGAAATGGATACAAATTGAATCACACCCGCCCAATAGAGCAAGGCGTCGATGCTTAATGTGGCGATAACCGCTAACAGACTAAAATAAATGCCGGTCAATAATCGCGGATTCGAAAGGGTTAGGGCTTCATCTATTTTTTTCATGATTTTTCCTTCCTAGAACCATTACGTATTATTTTAGACTATAAACATCGTTATGCTAGTGCATTACTCAAAGTCCAAGTTCGGTCTACACTTAACGTATAGGTAACCATAAATGGTAATACCATGGATGTTATTCCATTTTTTAAATTGATGGTTGATAAAGGGGCATCCGATCTTTTTTTTAGTGTGGGTGCACCTCCCACCATTAAAGTGGAAGGCACTACCGCACCTGTAGGTCAAACCCCTCTCAAACCAGACCAATTAAGAGAAATTGCTAACTCGATCATGAATGATGCGCAACAAAAAGAATTTGAATCCACCATGGAATTGAACATGGCCATTTCATTGGAGGGAATAGGTCGGTATCGCATCAATGCTTTTCGACAACGCGGTGAAATTGCCATTGTCATTCGCTATATCAAAGGCAAAATTCCCTCTTTGAACGAGCTGCAATTACCACCATTACTCAGTTCCATTGTGATGGAGCAACGTGGATTGGTGCTAATCGTCGGTGCGACCAGCTCAGGAAAATCCACCACATTGGCATCGATGATTGATTATCGAAACAGCAATAATTGTGGTCATATATTAACCATTGAAGATCCTATTGAGTATCTTCATGGACATAAAAAATCAATTGTCGATCAACGTGAAGTGGGTATTGATACGTTAAGTTATAGAAATGCTTTAAGAAATGCCATGCGTGAAGCGCCAGATGTGATTCTGATTGGGGAGGTTCGAGAACGGAGCACTATGAAACAAGCTATCGCTTATGCTGAAACGGGGCATTTATGTTTATCGACATTGCATGCAAATAATGCGAATCAAACGATGGATCGTGTGCTCAACTTTTTCCCAGAAGACGCCCGTCAGCAATTATTACTTGATTTATCCTTAAATTTACGAGCAATCATTTCATTGCGATTGATTCCTGGATTGAATCATCTGCGTGTACCGGCTGTGGAAATATTATTGAATACGCCATATATCTCCGATCTCATTGAAAAAGGAAAAATTGATGAAATCAAAGAAGTGATGTCAAGGGGTTCAGAACAAGGGATGCAAACGTTTGATGATGCTCTTTTTAATTTATACAAAGCTAAAAAAATCAGTAAAGAAAATGCCATTTTATATGCTGACTCTAAAAACAATGTGGGTTTAAAAATTCGCCTAACGGAAGAAGACATACCTAATAGTGGCGGGGATTTACAAATTGATTCTGAGCATTAGGCTTGCCGACAGGCTCTATGGGTATAGATCATTTACTTCAAATAATCATGCACAACACGGCCATAAGGCAGTGTAACATCCGATTGAATATGCACGGCATCAATGATTTTTTTTATCGGTAATTTTGCAACAGGTGCTAAGGCATGATCGAATAACTCGAGGGCTGCCGGTCCAGTCCAAGCGCCTTTAACGGTGATTTCAGTCAATGCATATTCAACCAACTCACAAATGCGGACATGGCCGTCAACATGCGGTATGATTTTTAATAAATAGGTTTTTCCGGCTAAAGCTCGTGCCACCTTTTGTGTATCCAATGTTTGATATTTATACCCCATGGTGGCTGTCGCAATTCGCGAACGGTCATAGTCTAAGGTGCCCATGAGTGTATCATGCACGACTTGTAATGTAGGTTTGGCTAATTTCTTTGGGAATCCCCATATTTCTCGACCACCAACAATGGGTGATAGATCATCAAGATACATGGCATGACTATAACTGCCTTTTTGACCTTTGAATCGCACAGGAATCACTTGCCCGGATTCTGTATAATCTCCAAAACCCGTTGAATCTGGCATTCGAATAAATTCAAATTTTACTATAGGTTCAATCACTTCAAGGGGTGCCGGAACGACTTCACGTAAAAGATCAAAATCCGTTTCATAAGTAATAATTAAAAACTCACGATCAATAAACCGATAAGGTCCCCGGGGATAACTGGGACAACAAAACGGCATGGCAAATGCATTTTTTTTGACATCTGATTCATTCATAGGTGTTACTCCATAAACCAACCATGGCTTGCTATCAATGATTGCCCTGTTAAGGCATTGGATGCAAATGAGGCAAAAAACAGTGCTACTTGGGCGATGTCGTCTGTGGTGGTGAATTCACCATCTACCGTATCTTTAAGCATGATTTTTTTAATCACTTCTTCATTGCTTATATTCAGTGCTTTGGCTTGTTCAGGAATTTGCTTTTCCACCAAAGGAGTACGAACAAAACCAGGACAGATCACATTGGCGCGAACCCCATGTGCGGCCCCTTCTTTGGCCACAACCTCGCAAAGACCAATCAAGCCATGCTTGGCGGTGACATACGGACCTTTGAGTACGGATGCTTCTTTTGAATGGACGGATCCCATGTAGATGATACTTCCCCCTTTTCCGGCAGGGTACATGTATTGCAGGCACGCACGCGTGGTTAAAAATGCACCATCAAGATGAATGGCCAACAGTTTTTTCCAATCAGCATAGGATAATCCTTCCAAAGGACTGATAATTTGTATCCCCGCATTACTCACCAGAACATCAATACCACCGAATTTTTTCGCAACGGCATCTACACCTTCTTGAACTTGTTGCTCATCAATCACGTTCATGACGACAGGCATGGCTTGTCTCCCCATGCTTTGAATCTCTTGAACTACTAAATTGGCTTGATTCAAGTCAAGATCAGCGATAGCTACTTTGGCGCCCTCTTTAGCGAATACCAACGCTATTTCTTTCCCTATTCCGCTGGCGGCGCCGGTAATAATCGCTACTTTATTTTTTAATCGCATGGCTACATTCCTTGTAGAAGCATTGGATATAGTATAGATGATGACAAAAAAACTGTCCTTCATAATGAATAACAGTTTATAAAAATGAAAAATTAACAATCATAAAAGGCGATGCATAGAGTAGGGTGGCTTAATTGAAGAAGGTGACTCCTGAACAGGTGGTTGTAGCAGAGGATGTGCAATCTTTATTAGATGCATCAGGACTTGTGAAATTAACCATCCCCCAGTAGTATTGGAGCATTCGTATTTAATGATGAGGATCTCATGTTCCGAGGCAGTATTGTAGCCCTTGTTACGCCTATGATGGATGATAAAGTCGATGTGGGTCGCTTGCGTGAATTGGTTGAGTTTCATATACAAGCAGGGACTCATGCGATTGTTGCTGCAGGAACCACCGGTGAAGCAGGCACGTTAACACACGAAGAGAAACTCTTGGTGCTAAAGACGGTGATTGCAGCCGCTAAAGAACGCGTTCCGGTAATAGCAGGCACAGCGGTCAATGCTACTCAAGAATGCATTACGCTAACCCACCAAGCCATGAGTTATGGTGCCCATGCCGCACTCATCATGACCCCAGCATACATCAAACCCACTCAAGAAGGGCTGTATCAACATTACAGCGCCATTGCGCATGCGGTGGCTATCCCTATTATTCTGTACAATGTGCCGCAGCGTACAGCCTGTGATTTATTGCCGGAAACTGTGTCAAGGCTGGCTCAATTGTCAAACATTATCGGCATTAAGGAAGCCACAGGGCAAATGGAGCGTTTGCAACAACTTTTACGTGATTCAGAAGGTAGGATTGATGTGTATAGTGGGGATGACATCACAGCTGCTCAATGGATGTTGAATGGGGCTAAAGGTGTGATTTCTGTTACGGCAAATGTAGCGCCCAAACACATGGTAGAGCTCAGTGAAGCAGCACTCGAAGGCGATGAGGCAAATACTTTACGTCTTAATGAAGATTTAATGCCCTTGCATCAATCATTATTTTTAGAATCTAATCCTATCCCAACCAAATGGGCATTGCATCGAATGGGATTAATCAGTCATGAAATTCGCTTGCCCTTAACGCATTTGTCTAAAGAATATCAACATCCTTTGGACAGTGTTTTGCGATCAATGAAGTTAATTTAATAGAGGTTATGTGTGAACAAAAGATGTTTATTAGTGATTTTACCCTTATTGCTCGCTGGTGGCTGTGGAGGCCAGTATACGAGTAATGGAGAACAACATTACATGCAAAGCAAAAATGGGCGAGATCCCGTGATTCCTCCTCCTTTATCCGGGGCCAATATCAGTCATTTTTATGATTTACCATCACAAAATCAAAATGCAAAGGTGAGTATTATTCCTCCAACATAACCGGTACGTAGGGGCGGCCATGGCAGTTAAACCAGAGGAACTGGTGATTATACAAGAATTATCACAGCGGATTGTTGATGCCCAACGTGCCATTCATATTCTAGATTTGATTAAATGGGATGAGCATGTCAAAAAAGATTTTTTTCGACATAAAGCGCAACAATTGCCAAATGTAAATGAACAATTTTATCAAAAAAGGCCGTTACCCTTTGATGTCCAAAAAAAAATCGAAGAATTTCGCATTATTTTACGTGATACGCAAAGCAGTTGTGGACAATATTCTCCTATTACTCGATTGATAAAACGTCAATGCGATGAATACATTCGTGCGGTGCAAATGTTAGCGGCTCGTGGTACGCCTGCGTTTTCTGAAATTGCAATGGAATTGTATGGCAGTCCTAATGATGCGTTTTATCCGGGTGGTCCACGGTTATCTGAATTGGGTGCCGTGTTATTTGATGTGTTGACGGCTCTGGATGTTCAATTGCAGTCAGATGCTGATCTCAAAAGACATACCCCAGAAACCGCCCAACAATTTTTGCAAACATCGTTAAGCCAATTTTTTAGTCAACATCAAGGAAAAGTCACCGTCATGATCAGTGATGGTATGTTGGCAGATGCGTCCGCCGGTGCTGACAACATTAAACTTAGTCAGGATGTGATGTTTAGTGATCGCGATCTTAAATATTTAGAAGTACATGAAGGTTGGGTCCATGTAGGCACCACGCTAAACGGCGCTTTGCAACCGTATTGTTTTTTTCTTTCCAAAGGCTCACCCTCATGCAGTGTCACGCAAGAAGGCTTAGCCGTGTTGACAGAAGTCATCAGTTTTTCCTCTTACCCAGGACGCATGCGAAAGATTACTAACCGGGTCATTGCCTTGGATAAAGTAACCCAGGGGGCGAATTTTTTGGATGTATACCGGTATTTTATGGATTGCGGGTTGCCTGAAGAAGACAGTTATAACAACAGTGTACGAATTTTTCGGGGCAGTACGCCTACTGGGGGACCTTTTACCAAAGATTTATCCTATGCCAAAGGCTTTTTGTTGATTTATAATTTTATTCGATTTGCCATCAGCCAACACCGCATCGATGCCATTCCTTTGTTATTTACCGGCAAATTGGTTTTGGATGATTTGCCTTTACTGAGAGAATTAAGAGATGAAGGTATACTTACTCCCCCGGTTTATCTCCCACCTCAATTTCGTGATTTATCTGGCTTGAGCGCTTGGATGAGTTTTTCATTGTTTCTGAATAAATTTGACCTGAATGAAATCCAAAAAAACTTCCGATTTTTGTTGGTTTAGATTAAGGTGTGTTGACAATTGGTTTTTGTAAACCCTCTAGAGTGCCTACGTACCGTGGCTTGAGATCTCCTGGATGGCGCGGACAACCCCGCGAATAAATCGTGGGGGCGCCACGTAGGCCTTGTAGAGCAATTGTCCCTACATATAATCCTAAAACTCATCCGTGGAAGGTATAAATGGCAAAATATGTGTAAATCTGCATCTGTTATGTCCATATTTTTGCTATAATGACGAGAAGGCTATGTCGTTTAGGTTATTTGGAGTGAATTATGCCTAATAAAAACCAGGAATTTTTAAGTGCGCTTGAGCGTTTAACAGCGACACCCAATACACTACCTGTATTGAAACAATTGATAGACATAGATTTATCTCAACCAAATAGCCATATTGCATTTGGAGATATAGCAATAAATCATCGAGATATATTCACCCCTAATGATTGGTTAGACGGTGAGGTTGTTGGTACACCATTAGTAGAATCCGGTGATGTCGGTGGTAACAACAACGCAAGGCAATTACAACGCCTAGCCGCAAAAAAATACATGGAATTGCAGGTGGAAGCCGCTGCACCGGATGTTTTAAAAACAATACTTTCACAAGCAGATGATCCTACTTTGCGGGCCTATTTGGGTGGCCAGCCCTTGGGCGATTTCGCAGGGAGCCCGGGATGGAATGGAGACCCTATCGGAGGGCCTCTTCAATATGGGGAATCTACTTTAACCAATGGATTCTTAGACACCATTAGAGCTCAAGCGAGTGATAAGCTTTATAAGGCACAAATTGACGAGGCTCGGGGTTATCATGATGCAATTCTTGCGGCATTAGCTGATCAAAATCTTCAGGATATCCAAGCTTTTGGCGACGCTTTACCTCCTGCTGATGCAGAAATGCAAAAAATCAAAGCGGTTATTGAAAAATTATCTGGTTTAAAAACAACGGTCGAGAAATATCAAGAAGTACCGGGCAAGTTGAAACAGGGAACACCTGCTATTGATCTACCTGGGTTAAGAGGGGATGCTGCACGCATTGTGGAACATTTACGCGAAGATAAAGACCGCGTTGATGAATACAAACGACAAGTAGCGGATAAAAGACCAAGGTTGGCAGAAATAATAACGAATAGGGCTCATGAGGTTGAAGGACGATCACAAGCAGTCCACATGGTTCCTGCACCTCCTCCTCCTGAAACCAAGGCGTCTTTTCTTGCAAAAGAGGTAGCGGATCTAAAAAAAGAAGTTACCTTCATCCAGGATACATTTAAACTTATTGAATTAAGTGCACCTGAACCACTTCCCCCTGCTATAGCAGGGGGAATAGACGCTATAAAAAGGGAAAAGGAACAGGCTGAAATCGCTTTAGCAACATTACAATTGAGCGCGTCTAAGGAAAAGACCACTGAGATAGATGGAAAGATCACAGCGCTCGATCTTAAAACGCCTACTACTTATATCCTTGGTCATAAAAAACTGAATGAAGCACTCGAGTTGCTCAAACTATTAGAAGAGCAAAAAAAGCTAGCTGAAGAAAGTTATGGACGACTAGATATTCCTCCAGGAACAGCAACACCTGAAATGCTTGAGGACAAGAATCGGGTTGTTGAGCAGTATAATAGAATTTTAGCCGAAGTTAATAAACAAAAAAAAACATACGGAGCAACTGCCACAACGATGGTGTTAACAGACGAGTCTCGTCCAGACAGTATTTTCGCGACGGATGTGGTTAAGGCCGACACGGTGCTAAGTGCTAAGGTAGGTACACCTCGACAAACGATGACCAGTACCGGGGCTACTCAGACGACTGTGTCACACGGCACAACGCCCACGTCCATCAAAGTAAAAGGCGTGAAATTAGATTCTGATCAGGGTATACGCTATGCAGCGTTGTTTAATGTCGCAAAACCTGGGGATTCAGAGAGAATAGTTCAGGGTACTTTGTATCAAGATCACACAGGAAAAATAGAAGATAGAACTCCAAAAAAAGATTTCCAGGCTCTTTCAGAAAAACAACAATGTGCTTTGGCACTTGAACAGGCAGTGCAATTTTTGAATAAATATGATCCAAATGATCCAAAATATAAAGGCCTTTCAAGGCATGAAAAGCTGATCGACGGGCCCGATCCAAAACAGAACAGCAGAATCTGGGCCGCTTGTTTGTATTTAACTGAAGGTAATCCTTATTTTAAGAAGTTATCTATAAAACCGGTTGGTGAGGTTCCTCACAAGCCCGAGTTTAGTATGTTAACAAGAGATAAAACAGCTATAGGTGCATTTCAAGAGGAGATGTTTACAGGCAAAATAGCAATAGATGTATTTAAAGCCGAAAAAGAAGTGTTAAGGAAAATGGGCACACATGCTCAATTTCAGCGAGATACATTGAGGGGATTGAGAAATAATGATGCAATAAAAAAAGAAGAGCAAAAAGCGGATGAGATATATGAACTCAAAGGGCCTCAAAAATGATAGGGATACAATGAGTAAATCACAACTGGCTGTGGGTGTTTTTGATTCAGGGATGGGGGGGTTGACGGTATTGCGCTCGCTCTGCGAGGCATTGCCTCACGAATCATTCATTTATTTAGGTGATACCGCACGGTTGCCCTATGGGACAAAAAGCCCTGCCACGGTGCAACAATATGCGGTACAAATGGCACGCCTTTTGGTGGAGCGCCGGATCAAAGCATTAGTGATCGCCTGCAACACGGCGACTACCGCCGCACTGCCTCATTTGCAAATGATGTTGCCGGATCTACCTGTCATTGGAGTCGTGAGTCCAGGCACCAGTGCTGCGGTTGCTGCCACCAAGAATCATCGGATTGCTGTCTTGGCTACTGAAACGACGATTGCCGCCCATACGTATCAACGCTTGATTACGGCACAATTACCCAATGCTACTATTCATGCGCGTGCTTGCAGTTTGTTGGTTGCATTGGCTGAAGAGGGGATGGTAGACAATGCCATTGCGCGTGCTACGTTAGAGCACTATCTAATCGACATGATGGAGGTTGATACGGTCCTTTTGGGGTGCACGCATTTTCCAGTGTTCAAGCCTCTATTAAGTCATTTACTGCCACAAGGGGTGTCTATTGTTGATTCAGCAGAAGCCACGGCAGACGCATTAAAACAATGTCTTGTGCGTGACAATTTACTTAATGTATCAAAATCATCACACGGATCAGTGCATTATTTGGTGACTGATTCAGTTAAACGTTTTCAACACGTGGGTGAGATTTTTCTTGGAAAACCTTTGTCAGCTGCGAATATTGAGCTGATTGATATTTAACCCTATTATATGCGCCTCAAACATACTATGAGGCTCATATTCGGCTATTTAAGGATTTAATCATCATGTTTAAATCTATACCATACGGACTGATTGCATGCGCTTTGTCATTGATAAATAAAGATCCATAGTCATGGCCATACGGTTCAGAACGCACATCGTTTGAGTTACAAAAAGTTTGAATGAACGCCAAGGCTTTCTTAGAATCGCCTTGAAATGTGCCGTGATCAATTCCAAGCGTATCATTTTTAATTTTAACATTATAAAACATTTGTCTTATTCTTGTGTCTAGAGTTTCTTTGAGGCCCTATAGTAAATACAAATTGTACAATAAAAATTAATAAATTCAAAAAAAGAATAATTGGAAAACCAATGCCACATTTCGTTCGTAAATAATACCAAAATTAGAGTTGCATTGTATTGTAAAATTTACTATATCTGGATAGTTTAAAGAAATGAATAAAAACAAAAAATTTTACAAGATGAGCAAATCAAAACTTATCTGTGGAAGGTATAAACGTGATAAGTGTGTTTTCGTTGCAGCGAAAGATATTTATCAACACTATAGAGATTTTTTAAATGTCGTTTAAGGAGAAAAAATGTTTGTTATGCAGCCCTATGAACAGATGAAGGATGATTTTGCAACGAAATTAAGGGAGGTAGTGCTACGTAGACATGATGTAACGACGGTTGATAAGCTACCCCAGCCTCGTCGTCAACAAGTGCAGTTTTTGGAAGCAGTCATTGAACAGTTAACAGGTTACAATCCAGAAATTCCAGATGGACCTGAGGTATTAAAAGCAAAAGTTCTAACGGGTATAATGTTAGTCTCATGTGATGAAATCTCGAAGGATTATAAATACACTGATCCGACTAATAGTACCTTATTCACTGTATTAAAAGAGGTGATGAATCTTACTGAGGATAATCCAATGGATCACCTGACGAATCGCAGACTGATGGAAGTGGCTGAGAAGTTTCTGGTTCACAATATTTATATCGAAGGCAAGCTTGGCAAGGAGTTACGTCCTGATCATGCGTTTGCTAAGATTGAAGGATTTGATTTAGGCGATTTTTATAGCCGATTACAAAGGATTAAATATGATGCAGGTTTAGCTTACTGGCAGGGCAGTGTTGAAAGGCTTGCCTCACAGAATGAGAAGATTGCAGGAGAGAGAACCTCTTTTCTTGGTATTCCTACTACTTGGTTTTGGAAGACAGCCTCCACCGGAGAGACTGTGCAATCAAGTGATGCAGCTGCTCAAAAAGGCAATGCTTCTGAATCATCCAAAGCTACAAACGGTACAACGACGCTTCCTCCATTTGCTCTGGGCAAACCATAGCCTTTGTCGCAAAAAAATTTGGCTAAACTACTAAGAGGTTTATCGGAATTACGAAAATTTGATAAACCTCTTTCGAGCTCCCTTATTCTTCGCGTGGTGGGCGGCTCATTAAATGAATGACGGCTTGTTGAGCAGTGACTTTGCCTTGTAATAAGGCACTAACTTCTTTGCAGATGGGCATATCAACGTGATGTTGGGCTGCAATTGTACACACTTGAGCGGCATTGTAGCGACCCTCAATCACTTGACCAATGTATTTTTCTGCATCAATCAAATTGACGCCTTGGCCAATCTGCAAGCCAAATCGTCGATTACGTGATTGGTCATCGGTGCAGGACAAAACAAGATCGCCCATGCCCGCTAATCCCATGAACGTTTCTGGACGAGCACCCATTTGCAGTCCTAAGCGACGCATTTCAGCAAGCCCTCGCGTTATAAGCGCGGCTTTAGCATTCGAGCCATAATTCAAGCCATCGCTGATGCCACATGCAATGGCCAAAACGTTTTTTACCGCCCCACAAAGTTGTACGCCGATAATGTCATCTGTGCAATACGCACGCATGTTACCTTGGTGAAAGAGAGCTCTCATGTCACGAAGATAAGTGGGCTCATTGCCGGCGATAACCAGTGCTGTTGGTAAAAAATGTGCAACTTCATGAGCAAACGAAGGGCCCGAAATGATTGCGATGGGAAATGATGTCCCCCATTTATTGGCGACCAATTGACTCAAGAGCGCATGGCTATTGGGATCAACCCCTTTCGTTAACCATGCCAAACTTGTAATGGGTTGGTTTATTTTAGCTAGCAATGATGCAAAAGCATGCGAAGGAACGGCAATGATGACATAATTTGCCAAATGCAAACACTCATTAAGATCAGCCATGGGGCTCAGGGTTGGTGGAAAATGCACATCAGCTAGATATTTTTGATTACGTTGCTCTTTCGTCATGTTTAAAACATGTTGCGGATCATGGCCCCATAACATGACATGATGACCAGCATGAGCGAGGTGAACAGCGACAGCTGTTCCCCACGATCCGGCCCCAAGTATGGCAATAGTCGTCGTTTTCATCGGGTTACAGGGCTCAAAACAAGCATTATAACGTGTTAAACTGGTGTTATGCTAGATCATAGTTCGCAGGGCAGGGGGAGTGATGGCATCATTGATAAGTAGATGTATTTCTTTCCTCTTCCACGGAGAATACCATTCATACCCGTTAGATACTCAGAGACTAACGGGATCAGCGTATTTTTGTCGTTATGACAATGCTCAATTCGTGGTGGTTTTTTTCTTCTCTTCCAATTGTTGCATGTATAATGCATCAAAATTAATCGGAGCGAGCACTAATTGAGGAAAGCTGCCGCGAATGACTTCTGAGGTGATTGCCTCTCTGGCATAAGGAAAAAGAATGTTAGGACAGAAGCTTCCCAGTAAATGATCCAGTTGTTGTTCTAGGGCGCCTTGAATGGTGAAAATTCCAGCTTGTTTGACTTCAACCAAGAAGGCATTTGCATCCTTGTTTTTGACAGTTGCAGTAACCGATAACACCACCTCATACACATTGTCTTCCAGTTTTGTGTGTTGTGTATTGAGATCTAACATTAACTCTGGTTCCCACGTTTGTTGAAAAATGGCAGGCGTGTTCGTGGTTTCAAATGATAAATCTTTTACATAAATGCGCTGCACCATGAATTGAGTTTCAGGGGCTTGATTGTCTGAATTTGTTTTGTCTTTCATGTTAGCTCTTTCCTGGTTGATGGTTTATTATTTCTTCCTAAACAAGGGTAAGTTTCTGGATACCCTAGCTTTTACCTTTGACCAAAGGCAAGTTTGCTTCTTGCCAAGCGGTTATTCCACCCGACAAGAACATCGTTTGCATAAATCCTTGGGTGCGTAGCTGAGTGGCTAAATTCGCCGATTGAACCCCCTTAGCGCAAACAAGGATCAGTGGTTTGGTTTTGTATTTATCCATGCGCTTTTGATTAAAGTCATCCGCCGCAACACGCATGGCATTGACCACATGACCCGCACGAAAGGCATCAGGCTCACGTAAATCAATGATCACGGCATCGTCATGGTTGATCATATCAATGGCTTCTGCAGTAGATAGTGATTTCGCTTGTTTCTTTTGAGCGTAAAGTTCATTGATAAAAATTAATAAAAGAACAATGATCAAAGCCAGCCAAAGCTCCCAATGATTGATTATAAACTGACTCAATTGACTCATGAAAAACGACCTAATGTTGGGTGATAAATCGACGAATTATCTCGAGAATAAAAGGATAACGCAAGTTGTTATTTCGAAATGAAGTGTCATGCTTTCATTCAGGTCCTGACCTGCGGTAACATCCTAGAATATATTAAGACGAGACAAAACATGCAATTAATTGATATCCCTGTTCCTTATTTAACCACAGCCAACGCAGGCCCATTGCATCAAGTCGAAAAAATGATTTTAAACCAAGTAGAAACCATTGAGTCTTGGTTTCGATTGCGTTGGCAGGAAACGCCACCACCCATTACATCATCGGTTGATTTGCGCAATGCAGGATTTAAATTAGCACCTGTGGATACTAATTTGTTTCCTGCGGGGTTTAATAATCTCAATCACGATTTTATGCCTTTGTGTATACAGGCGGTACAGTCTGTAATGGTTGATAGCTCTCCTACGTGCAGGAAAATATTGATATTGCCTGAAACTCATACTCGGAATGCGTTTTATTTGCAAAGCCTTCATGTTTTATCCACTATTTTTTCGCAAGCAGGGTTTATGGTTCGTATCGGCAGTCTCGATCCTAATGTCACATCCCTCCAAAAATTTACCACACAAGATGGCGATGAATTGCAGATAGAACCTTTGATACGACAAGGGGATCGTGTGGGTTTAGTGGATTTCAATCCGTGTTTAATTTTGCTCAACAATGATCTATCTACGGGTGTTCCGGAGGTTTTGCAAGGCATTCAACAACGTGTTTGTCCACCGATTGAATTGGGTTGGTCTTCACGACTTAAATCAAGCCACTTTCACTATTATTCTGAAGTAGCCGACGCTTTTGCTGATTTAATTCACATTGATCCCTGGCTCTTCAACCCCTTATTCAGTGCAGTGGATGGGGTTGATTTTATGGAAAAAACCGGTATTGAGACATTGGCAGCTGAGGTTGATACGTTGTTAGAAAAGATTCGTGAAAAATACACATTACATGATATTCAAGAGGTGCCATTTGTGGCCGTCAAAGCAGACAATGGCACGTATGGGATGAGTGTAATGATGGTTCATGATGGGGCCGAATTGCTGCAATTGAACCGAAAACAGCGCACACGTATGGCGGCTAGCAAAGGTAGTCAGAAAGTGACTCGAGTGATGATTCAAGAGGGCGTATTTAGTTCTGAAACAATGAAAAATGGGGCGGTGGCCGAGCCTGTGGTTTATATGATCGGTCCTTTTGTGGTGGGCGGTTTTTATCGTGTTCATCAAACACGCGGTAAAGATGATAACCTCAATGCACCCGGCATGCATTTTGAGCGATTGGCATTCGCTGAAGCATGTAACCTTCCTTGTAAGCATTTAAAACCCATTGATTCGCCGAATCGGTTTTATGCTTATGGGGTGATTGCGCGTCTTGCCGCGTTAGCGGCGGCACATGAAATTGCAGCCCTTGGAGAACGATAATGAAGCTTGCCATTCTAATGGACCCATTGAATACGTTAAAGCCCTATAAAGATTCTACCGTCGCGATGATTAAAAGTGCACAAGTGATGGGATGGTCTTGTTCGTATTTTACTCCATTTGATATGTTTAGTGCTGATGGAAAAGCCTATGCCAACGTGCAGGACGTGACTATTTGTGATGAAACCCTTGAAGATTGGGCCGAGGTTATGCCCATAGGAGAAAAACCATTAACTGAATTTGATATCATTCTAATGCGTAAGGATCCCCCTTTTAACCTTGAATATATTTATGCAACCTATGCTTTAGAGCTTGCTGAGCGCGAGGGTGTTGTCGTTGCTAATAAACCGCAAAGTTTGCGAGATGCTAATGAAAAATTTTTTACTTTGAATTTTCCAGACTGCTGTCCCAAGACATTAGTCAGTCGGGACATCCAACGATTACGGGCGTTTTGGAAAACCTATCAAAACGTAATTTTCAAACCTCTCGAAGGGATGGGAGGACGATCGGTTTTTCACGTAGATGAAGTTGCGCGTAATTTATCGGTGATCTTAGAAGAATTAACCCATGGCCAAACAACGAACATCATGGCACAACAGTATATTCCAGAAATCAGTACGTTGGGAGATAAACGTATTTTGTTAATCAATGGTGAACCGGTTCCTTATGCTTTGGCACGTGTGCCTCTTCAAGGTGAGTTGCGTGGTAATTTAGCGGCTGGTGCAGAAGGCAAAGTGGTCGCCATCAATGATCGCGATCGTTGGATTTGTTTGCAAATTGCATCTACGCTTAAAACAAAGGGATTGTATTTTGTTGGCATTGATGTGATTGGGGATTATTTAACAGAAATTAATATTACGAGTCCGACGTGTATCCAGGAAATAACCGCTGAAACCGGATTGGATATCGCGGGAAATTATTTGCGATTTTTGGCGACCCTTGTATAACCGCTAAAATGTAAATAGTTTTATAATAGTACTATACTTTTTTTATCAGTAGTCAAAATGGTATATAAGTAACTAATAACAACGATTTACTTTCGGTAAACAAATTGTCAGTGTGCCGAAGGAAGGATCGAATTGGGAAGACTGTGATGAAAAAACAAGTCGCTGTTGTCTTGTTCCATTTCTTGTTGCTAGGGGTAGATAGTTTAACAGCCGATCTATACGCTAAATCGGCAAACCCAACCGTATCGACTATAGTTGCAAAACCAACGGAGCCTCCCCCCTCTCCCTACTATGGTGTTGGTTTGTGTGATAATCCTCTCTATGAATGCATTAAAACCATGGCTGGGGATAGTTGGGAGAAATTGTTTCCTGATGAAGCGCAACGCGATTTAGTTCAGCGAATTAATCGCTGTTATAATAATTTGTGGGCCGGTAAAACCATTGCTGTACCGCGCGATTTATCGCATGACACATTGTTGAGCTTATCGCCCTTTCCACAAAAAATTAACGGTGAACATGAAAAAGAAATCATTGTTGATCAAGATAAATTGGCTTGGGGTGCTTATGACGCTGAAGGTCAATTGGTCAAATGGGGTCCAATTGCCTCTGGCCGTGATAAATGCCCAGACAGCAATAATATATGCCGAACGTTAACCGGTCTTTTCAGAGTATTTAGTAAAGAAAGTAAAGAGTGTGTATCGGATGTGTTTCCCATTGGGAAGGGTGGCGCAAAAATGCCGTATTGCATGTATTTCCACAAAGGGTTTGCCTTGCACGGATCACCAGATATGCCAGGGTATCGCGCGAGTCATGGTTGTGTGAGGATGTTTATCAGTGACGCGAAATGGTTGAATGAAACGTTTGTCCAAATATCGAATGAAATGAATCATTACATGGGGACGTTGGTTATCATACGGCCTGTGACAAAAGACGGCAAAGAGTATGGCCCTGTTAAGTTAGCCGCCGATAGTCCGGTAAGTAAGAAAGCATTAAAGCCCAAGGCTAATCGATGGGTTAATCCAGATGAGGTATCTGTACAATAAAATTACTATTGAAAAATGTAAGATAAGCCAATGAGCGCCTAATCGGAGATGAGGCAATGAAAAACAATAAAAATACAGAGATCCTCTTGGTTTTTATCATGGCATTATGGGTACCTATTGTTTCAATGGCTGTTGTAAAGCCTTTGCTAAAAGCACCAAAAACGTTCAAAGATGAAGGTGACAAATCACCCTTAGGATGTAAAGACCTTGGCTATCGATTCGACTTGAAAACTTTAAAATTATTACCCGAGGAGGTTGGTCTGCCGCAGTCATTGTATTTTATCTTCAATGAGCGATCTGAGTCAGTTAATTTATATCAGATGCTCAAAAATGATAGTACACGAAGCATGTACTTAAACAACGTCATTACTCCGCGCCAATGGGCGGTATTGTCAACCAGTGAGAAAAAACTTCAATACATTTGTACGGTGAATGATCCAAAGCAATCCTATGGCAAAATTGTTGATTGTGCTGAAAGCCTTAAGGTATGTGAATATGCCAGGGTAAAGTATGGGATGAATAATGGTGGAAACTATTGGTTAGTGAAAAGCAGTTCTCGAGGTGCAGCTGTTGATGCAGTTCTCCATTATGGGATTATTCCTCGCTAAAGGAGTCTTACAGCACTGTAATTAAGAATGAGGGGAAACAGCATGAAATCGCGGAATAGTAGGCCAAAATGGCGAATGGTTTGTTGTTTTATACTACCCTTGATGTGTCTAAAAATGGGTGCTGTTGATGCCAACGAGGGTTTGGAAGCTTATCGACAAGGTCATTATATTCAAGCGGGAGAGCAACTTGTCAATCAATTTGACAAAGATCCTCTGGTTGCTTTTTATTTAGGGCGTATGCGTTTGTATGGTTATGGGCAGTTGAGAAACAACGCTTCAGCTATTAATTATTTTCAGCTTGCGGGAGACAAAGGTTATTTGCCTGCTCAACAATTTCTTGCGCGATTTGCATTGTTAGAAGAAAAAAATCCTGAGAAAGCACTGTATTGGTTCAAAAAAGCAGCCGATGCGAATGATGTGGATGCGCAAAAATACTGTGCTGCGGCCTATTTGTTTGGCCTAGGTGTCAAACAAAATAATGATGTGGCACAACGTTTTTTCATTGCAGCGGCTAAAAATGGTGATCCTATTGCACAATACGCTTTAGCAGACAATTTTCTGAATAGTCGACAACCGGCTAATAAAAAAATGGGTTTGATTTGGTTAATGAAAGCAGTTGCCCAAAATAATGCTGAAGCACAGGCAAAATTAGGAGAGCTGTATGCTAAAGGAGAGTTGGTTAATCAGGATATAGAAAAAGCCAAAGAATTGATTGGTTTGTCCATTGCGCAAGGCAATGTCGTTGCTATGTATCAAATGGGAGAACTTTTTAACCAACAAAAAAATATTCAACAAGCGAAAGATTGGTTTATAAAAGCCGCTAATGTGGGATACATTCCTGCAGAAGTTGCTATCTCAAAATTGTACACACAAACCAATACGTCAATCACCAACATCCAATCAGGGTATTTATGGATGATGAAAGCGGCCCAACACGGCTCTGCTGAAGCGCAAAGAGCCGTGGCCTTGATGTATAAAAATGGACAAGGTGTAGCTGCTAATGAAAGTTTAGCAAAAATTTGGGAAGAAAAAGCACAAGCTTCAGTAGACCCCCCCCCTTCATCTCTGGAGCAAAAAGCATCTGAATGGTTAACGCAAGGAAAGGCAAAACTTTTTTCTCGGGCAGGTTATGGCTTAAAAGGCATTTTGGGTGATTGGTACAATAAAGACGCTTTAAAAGAAAACAATTATAATCAATCGCCACAAATGGCATTATTAACGCGAGAGGATGTTTTTAAACCTGCTTTTGAAATGACGAAACCCAATGATATTCCCATCAGTGAATATTATGACCTCATTGCCAAAACCATGGATAAATCATTCCAGGAGCAAGTGCCTCTCCCTCGTTATGTGCTTAAAAAAGAACCTGCTTCCCCCTCAGCGTCCAGCACCCCTAATGCTTCATTGATACCCTCTATTATCAAGAAAGATCAAACGACCACTAATGCACAAGCAACACAGACGGTGGCTTATTTCGAGGGAAGAGCTGGATTAGGCGATAACACAGCCCAATTTCGTCTTGGACAGATGTATGAAGAGGGTATTGATGTGAAAAAAGATACCCCTACCGCGATTAAATATTTTGAACAGGCTGCAAATCAACAAGATTTACAGGCCGAGTACAATCTGGGACTTATCTATCTTGAAGGCAATGGTGTCCCCGCCGATTACCAAAAAGCACTTTCATTATTGAGAGATGCTGCTTTTAAAGGTAATGATTATGCACAATATACTTTGGCGGTGCTAAATCAACAAGGATACCGAAATGCAGCAGGAGAGATAGTCATTCAGCCCGATATTGAGCTAGCGCAATCCATGTATGATCTTGCAGCAGCCAATGAGTATGGCCCGGCTCAATATCGTTTGGCAGAATGGATGGCTCGTGAGAAACCGGCTGATATGTCCATTGAAGCACAAAAGAAACACCATGAAACGATTAAAAATCTGTTGACAAAAGCGGCGGGAGCGGGCATTGAACAAGCTATTGTTCCTTTGGCATTTTTTAATGCGATGGACAATGATAAAGCAAAACAAGCGCAGGCCTTTGCTACCGTAAGAAGAGAAGCCGATAATGGAAATCTTAAAGCAGCTCTGCTGGTAGGACTTTTGTACGATCGAGGCATCGGAGTCTCTGCAAGTCATAGTGATGCCATGTATTGGTATGAAGAATCTGATAAAAGTCCTGTGAGTGCTTTTGTTTTAGGAACGTATACCAGTCAAGGCAACGGTGTAAAAAAAGATTTGCAGAAAGCCAATGCGTTATTACAACAAGCAGCCGACGCTGGGTTTTCATACGCGAATTTAAATTTAGCGGTGATGCAGCAACAAAATAAGGATAATTTTTTACCCAATCTTGAAAAGGCTAATGTTTTAGGGAATACCACGGCAGGATTATTATTGGCAGATTATTTTCTTTCCTTGGGAAATGATGCTGATCAAATGAAACGCGCCCATGATATTTATCAACAATTGGCCGATAGAGGCGATAAAACGGCCCAAGTAAAGCTTGGCTATATGTATGAGCAAGGTTTAGGTGGGCCGGTTGATGTAGCCAATGCCGAAAAATGGTATACGCTGGCGGCTGAACAGGGTCAACCCTTGGGCCAATTCTTGTTAGGATATTTTTATCAACTAGGACATCTCACAACGCAGCCCAATGAAGAGCTTGCTAAAAAGTGGTATAGCCGCGCACAAGATCAGTTGATTCCAGCAGCCATAGCTTTAGGATTTATCAATGATACGAGCGATGATAACTATCAACAAGCGCAAATGAGTTATCAGAAGGCTGCATTACAACATGATGTGATAGGGTTATTCAATTTAGGTCTCCTGTATGAAAAAGGCAAAGGCATGCCCGTCAATTTCGAAAAAGCCAAGCAATTATATCAAGAGGCGGCTGAAAACGGTCATCGTCAAGCCATGGTTCAACTGGCCGGGCTTTATTTTAATGGTTCAATCGGTAAACGAGATGCATCTTCTGCATTGAATTGGTATAAAAAAGCCGCTGCGATGGGTGATAGGGATGCGTTGTATCAGTTAGGATTATTATCAGAAACCGGTGTAGGAATTCCTATCAACATGAACGAAGCGATGCGTTATTACCACGATGCGGCTGATAAAGGAAATGCGAAAGCCATGCTTGCTTTGGCGCGTATGTATAAATATGGGATAGGTGTCAATAAAGACATCCAGCAAGCGGAAAAATACTATCAACAATTATCAGAGCAGAGTAATGGGTATGCTCAGTTTGAGTTAGCGACATTATATGCGGCAGCCTCAGACGGCAAAATGCTCTCTCAACAGGTAAGAAAGCTCTTGCAACAAGCACAAGACAATGGGAGTTTTCAAGCACGTAACACCTTGCAGTTGTTGGCTGCGCAATCAGAAGGCCGTATCAGCTTTATTGAGCCTTTAGGATTGAAACAAACAACGATGTCTACAAATCAACCGGCAGATCTACTTTATTTAGAAGCTTTAAACGAATGGAATCGTGGGGATGAGTTATCATCCAAGAGACTTTTAGATCAAATCATGGCTCAATTTCCCAATTACAGTCCTGCAAAGCGAACTTATGAACAATTGCACCAAGCGTCGGTATTACCCAGTTAAAAGTAAAGTTTTTGCAATAATAGTCAATGAGTTAACTAAAGGAGTGTTAAAATGAAATATACATCTCATAGGAATTCTCTGCTAGGTTTCATCATGGTCTTCGTTGCTTGTTTATTTGCAGAGAATAGTATTGCTGCTACTGGCGTAGTAAAGTGGTTTGATCCACAAAAAGGGTATGGCTTTACAGATTCTCTAGGAAGCAACATATTTGTGTATCACCCTGAAATCGAAAAGCCTATCAAGTGGTTTGATCCACAAAAAGGGTATGGTTTTACAGATTCTCTAGGAAGCAACATATTTGTGTATCACCCTGAAATCGAAAAGCCTATCAAAATGTTAAAACCAGGTCAAAAAGTAGAGTTTGATGTTGCTCCTGAAGCTGTCAAAGTAAAAGTACAAGAATAAAACCTAGAAGTGTTGCCGAAGGAGAAGTGCTAACACAGGAGGCTCAAAGTGAAATGGAATTTTTTATCTTATTTTAAACCCATCATTGCTTTAATGGTAAGCACCAGTGTTCTATTCACCGCTCAGAATTGTATTGCTGCTTTTAATAAAGGAAAAATAAAAAGTTTTTATACTGATCCATACAATGAAAAATCAGTCAAATTAGTCATAGCGCCAAATACGGGAGAATCAGATATTGTCGTCAACAAGCCTTCCACGGCAGATTTTGATAATTTTAATACAAATACCGAAGTAGAGTATGATATTAACAAGCGCGGTGGTATTGAAAATCTTAAAAAAGTGGATAGATCAGTGCCTCCTTAATCATCTACCCAAAAGAATACCTCAAATAGTTGAGGAACCACCCTCTATTGCTCGTGTGGATCTATTATTTTTTGTAAGCTAATTTACCCATGATCCAGGTTTGATCTACATCGCGATCATCGCCCAAAATCATCATTGAGAACAGTAAATTGGCAGCCTGCTCGATGTTTTGAGGACCATCTTTATCGGCCAGTTGTGAGGTTTGCCAACGGGCAGCTTTCTGACCGTTTTTCCAATCGAGAACCACAAAATCAGCTTCTTTGCCGGGATTGAAATTGCCAATGCGGTCATCAAGATACAGTGCCTGAGCTCCACCCAAAGTTGCCGTAAAAAAGGCGCGGTAGGGTGATAATTTATTTCGCTCGGCTTCTGCTGCATCAAACAAACGTGGATTAACTGAACCATCGAGTAGAGTGTTATTACACATACCTACTTTATAAGCCTCATCCAGCACATTGAGCAACGAAAATTTATCGCCTGCACCGATATCGGAGCCTATAGTAAAACGCACACGATGCTCTGGATCAGTCACTTTACCCAAGCGAAATAAACCGCTGCCTAGAAATAGATTGGAAAGAGGACAAAATGAGACCGCCCCTCCGGCCTTTGAAAGTCTCTTGTATTCATCATCCGATGTCCAAACGGAATGTCCACCGGTGAATTTAGGACCGAGCAAATCGTATTTTTCAAAAGCGCCTAAATAATCAGAAGTCTCATGATAGGCATTGGTCGCTCTGATTTCATGAGGATTTTCATTTAAGTGAGAGTTCACCCATAAATCAGGGTATTCCTTTTTTAAATCCCGGCAACGAGCCATCATTTTATGTGTACAACCCAATGGAAACCTGGGTGTAATCGCATAAAGGTTTCTACCTTTGCGGTGCCATTTTTCAATCAATTTGATATTGTCTTTATAAAAATTATCGGCCGTGTCAATAGATCCCTTAGGCGCAAATTGATCGATCCCAGTTAGTCCACCAATGACCAACATGTTCCGATGACTCGCTTCTTCAAAAAAAAGCTTCAGTACAGATTGGATCATGTGTCAAAAAAGTTTGGCAAGTGGTGGTCCCGCCAGCCAGCAAGTCATCAAAGAAATGCTTAGCACCTTCCTTCGCATAAGCTGGATCGCTGTATTTTGCTTCTTCAGGAAAAATTCCTTTCAAAAGCCAGCCAATCAGTTGTTCACCATACACACCTAGAACTCGAGTTTGTGGCATATGGATATGGCCGTCAATGAAGCCAGGGAGAATAATTCGGTCTTTAATGTAGGTAATTGGGACACCTGGATATTTTTTAGAAATATTATCGTAAGTACCCAGCGCTTTGATAATGCCATTGTCGATAACCATCATCCCATCAGCAAAAAAAGCGCACAGCTTTTTGTTCATTTCCCACGTGTTTCCATGGATCATCCACATAATCAAAAAATGTTCCTCTAATTGCGGTGAGTGTCATTTGAGATCTCCTTATTATGATCGTCAATCCTTATTTATGGATTTTTATTCACTAAATCCACTGATTAGAAGCCAGAATATTACTCATCAGTATAGAGTTTATTTTTAATCACCACTATATTATAGCCCATTAATTAATTTTTATTGCACAAAAAGATTAAAATATAAACAAATTGATTGTTGGGGTTAAAATAAAATAATGGCGCGTAGTGTTCCTGCCCAAGCGGCATCAAGCGTTTTGCTGGCACCTGGGGTGGGAATATAAGAGAGGGCTGGTTCGAGATAAATCCCTGAAACGACCATGGCTTGATAATAGGCTTGCAGTATTAATTCACTGGAACGATTAAAGCTGTTAGGGTTAAGCCAAGAAACGGTCGCGCCCATACCTAAAGTGTCATTGCTTCGGTTAGGAATAAGGCCAAATCCGGTAAAACCACCGCCTAAATATTTTTTCATCGGTAGAGCTGTGGAGTCATTAAAACCGAACTGATAAAATATCGAGATGCCATCGGAGGTCACGTTTGGATTTTTATACCATACACGTTGTGCGCCAAATAAGTAAGCGCCTGAAGCATTATGTTCACTCAAGGTTGGTGATCCTTGAATTAAGCCTTGTTGCCGCCAGGTGCCAATACCAAAATTCCCAGGGAAATTATTTTTTCCGCTTAGCCAGGCTAAACCCGTTTCTCCAATAAAAAATTCAGAACCTGCAAATACAGGCCATGGACGTATGCCTGTTTGTATTCCTTGCGCTTGGCTGCCATCGTATACACCAAACGAAAAATAGGTATTTTTAGTCGGCAATAAATTCAGGGTTAATCCATAGGCTGAATTATAATAACCAGGCATAACACCAAGCATCGTCGAATTCACAAAAATGGGGGTGTAGATTAAATTGGTTACTGTGGGAATGCTTAAGCTATCACGATCAACAGGTACTGGTCTCATGACATTACCAAAGTCATAAGTAGGAACCACCTTACCAACACGAAAAATTAGTTTTTTCTTGAGGAGTTCATTTTTATACCAAAGCTCATATAACTCAGACCGATTTAATGGCGGCGGTCCCGGTAAACTATTGTAGCCTTGAATACTGCCAGCTTGTGCATTTGTATTTTGTCCATTAAATTGAAGAAACTGTACGTCTAACATGCCACTGTTCCAACCGGAAGTCTTAGCCGTATCAACAGAAAGATCTAATAGGAATAAACTGTTGCCAGTCCAACGTTGTGGATTAGGGATCCCGCCTGAAAATAGATCATTCACATCGCCTAGCCAGGCACCACCAACACGTATGCCATGATCATTTACTATGCCTAGGTTTTTTTCAATATACTTTTGGGCAGCACCTGTCCCCGTATTTTCGTTCACAGCCGCAGGATTGGAGGACACGCCAGGACTAGCTTGCTCGGAAAGAGTGAGTGGGGTTTTCTTTGTGGTTTGTTTAGTCATGTTACTATTAGTTTTTGTGACGGCCTGTTGGATGGCTTGAATGTTTGGTGAGAACAGAGTGCCGCAAATAATTACGTTGATATAAAATAGTAACAAAAATTTATTCATCATCATTCAGAGATCCCTATCTAGTCATTTGGCGCGAAATTCAAAATGCTCCACTTTTCTCTCTCCCCCGACGTCCCGCGATTTATTCGCGGGATCCAGCTCTGCCACGAGATTCCTGGATCCCGTGAACAAGTTATGGGACGTCGGGGCGGTGGTTTTTTTAGTTTCGCGCGAGCGACTATCTAGACATCATCGTAACAACTTTTTATTCTGTTGCACAGGAGCTATTATTGGCTAAATACCATGCGACGGGGGCTGCTGTACGATTATTGGCCGGTTCAGATTGTCGAGTGACTCTTTAAGGTCGCCCGTTCTCACCTCATCAATGGCTTCGATAGCCGATAAATCAAGCCACATGTCGTCCAACATCAAGGAGTCCACATCGCCCCCTGCAGCACCCCACTTACCACTCCCGAGCACCGCCACCCGCGTTATTGCGAATGAAGAACCCAAACCAGAATCAGATGAATCAGAACCGCGAGTAAACCAAGAGTCAAGGGCAATAGTCTTGTAATTAAAAAACTTGAGTTGCCGTTTTAGATTAGCGGGCGTAGATGCATTTAATAAAGACTTATTTTGACATACATCGCTAAATGAACGATTGGGGTGACAGTATTCTTGCGCAATGTGCGCAGGGACTTCTCGTTGAGCTAAACCGACTTTTATCCAAATCTTGTTTAGCGCCCTCCAATCGGCATGAGTTTGTTCTGGACGTTTGTCGTACTCATC
>Ga0207083_1009_pt2 | contig 40337 bp, 38 predicted proteins | sample Alteio_BWMinHeat_57_FD_153516 | JGI IMG/M metagenome (GOLD analysis project Ga0207083, IMG submission 153516) | Enriched cells from forest soil in Barre Woods Harvard Forest LTER site, Petersham, Massachusetts, United States -... | ecosystem: Environmental > Terrestrial > Soil > Temperate forest >... | reverse complement strand
TTTGCATGCAACGTTAGGATATACTCTTTATAAATTATGCACCATATTAGTTGAAAAAAAAAATGGCCATTTAAAGAAGTCATTGGCAGCGAAACCCGGGTAAAAGTAGTAAAAAATAAAGTGGCCCCTCCCTTTAAACAAGCTGAATTTGATATTCTTTACAATGAAGGTATTTCCCGTCTGGGTGAAGTGATTGAATTGGGCGTTTCACAAAATTTAATTGATAAAGCCGGCGCTTGGTTCAGTTATAAAGGCCAACGCATAGGCCAAGGCAAAGATAACGCCCGCAATTTCTTAAAAGAACATCCTGCAATGGCTCAAGAAATTGAAGCCAGCATTCGTCAAAAAATGTTATCTGCTTCTCAGAAGACAGTGATTACTGAACCAGATATCGATATAGATGAAGTGGAAGAAGAGGCAGTTGTTTGAGCATCCTAAATGATATCCGACGCGCTGCATTAGATTTGCTCGCGCGTCGTGAACACTCAAGAACTGAATTATTACATAAATTAAGTAAAAAAAATTTTACTGAAAAAGATATTCATGCCGTTTTAACTATTCTATCTCAAGAAAATGTATTGAGTGATCACCGATTTACTGAAACATTCATTCATTATCGTTGCAGAATGGGTTATGGCCCATCCTATATACAAGCAGAACTGAAAAATCGCGGGGTAGCAGAAGATCTTATTCAACATTATTTGCTATTATCCGCCGATATTTGGCTAGAGAGTCTTTACAATGTATGGCATAAACGTTTTAAAGGCCACGTACCTAAGGATTATAAAAGTCGCGCTCAACAAATGCGCTTTTTACAATACAGAGGTTTTACTGTAGAACAAATCAATAGTCATTTTAAAACCATTCTGACTTAAATGTTGCTTTGCGGGCAATAATAGAAAAAATGTTGAAAAAACCGTTAGATTCGCAACACCCTGCTGAAATGGTGTTTCATGGTTGGTGGGTGATTAATGCCTAATCATGTTAGTTTAGGATAATAACTCAATCATGCCTGTTTAGGATTATTGATAATGCAGTACTGACTTATAACGAAATTTTAGCTACAATTCCGTTATATTAATTCTATTTTTTCACAGTGATACTCTATGAATACAAAAAAACATTTAAGCACAAACGAATTACGCACTCTCTTTTTACAATATTTTGCAGAACATAACCATCACATTGTTCCAAGTAGTTCGCTCATTCCTCATAATGACCCTACTCTTCTTTTTACCAATGCTGGCATGGTTCAATTTAAAGATGTTTTTTTAGGAAAAGAAGAACGTGCTTATAAACGAGCCACTTCTTCTCAACGCTGCGTACGCGCAGGGGGTAAACATAATGATTTAGAGCGCGTGGGTTATACTGCACGTCACCATACTTTTTTTGAAATGTTAGGCAATTTTAGCTTTGGTGATTATTTCAAACCTGAAGCCATCCGTTTTGCTTGGTCTTTTTTAACCGAGGTTTTACATTTACCAGCAGAAAAATTATGGGTTACTGTTTTTAAAGATGATCGAGAAGCCGAAGACATTTGGTTAAATGAAATAAAAATAAATCCAAAACGCTTTAGCCGTTGTGGTGAAGAAAGTAATTTTTGGTCAATGGGCCCCACTGGCCCTTGCGGTCCTTGCACAGAAATTTTTTATGATCATGGAGAACATATTGCTGGCGGCCCTCCAGGAAGTCCCGATGAAGATGGTGATCGCTATGTTGAAATTTGGAATTTGGTTTTTATGCAATATGATCGAGTAGCTGATGGTAGTTTAACTCCTCTACCAAAACCTTCGGTGGATACCGGGATGGGACTAGAACGAATTGCTGCAGTGATGCAACAAGTCCCTAACAATTATGATATTGACCTATTCCAGAATTTAATAAAAGCAATCGCCGTTTTAGTCAACATTCAAGATATAAAACATATTTCATTACGTGTCATCGCTGACCATATCCGTTCTTGCGCTTTTTTAATGACGGATGGCGTTATACCTTCTAATGAAGGTCGCGGATACGTTTTACGCCGAATTATTCGCCGTGCTTTGCGGCATGGGAATCAACTGGGTTTTACTGAGCCTTTCTTTTATAAGTTAGTAAAACCACTCGTTAAAGAAATGGGTGCCGCCTTCCCTGAATTAGCAAAAGCAGAAGCCCACATTGAAAAAACATTACGCCAGGAAGAAGAACAATTCAATGTCACATTAACACAAGGATTAAAAGTATTTGAACAAGCTGTTACAGAATTAAAAAGCACTGTTATTCCAGGCGATATTGTTTTTAAATTATATGACACATATGGTTTCCCCGCTGATTTAACTGCAGATATTGCACGTGAACGTGGCCTTGTCCTTGACGATGAAGGTTTTGAGACTGCCATGAATGAACAACGCCAACGTTCACGCCAATCCAGTAAATTCACAGCGGATTATCATGTCGGCTCACAACTCAATTATTCAACAGAATTTGTCGGACATCATGTATCAGAGACCACCCCAAAAACTGCAACCATTCTTGCACTTTATCGCGAAGGCAAATCCGTTGACATCTTACAAGCCGGTGAAAAAGGTTCTGTTATTTTAGATCGCACACCTTTCTATGCAGAATCCGGTGGACAAGTAGGAGATCAGGGAATACTACACAACGATAAAAGTCTATTTCGCGTCACTGACACACAAAAAGAAGGTCAAACACATATCCATATTGGTCATTTAGAAAAACATTTTTTAACTGTTGGTGATACCCTTACAACGGAAATCAATATAGAAAAACGTGCAGCAACGGTTTTAAACCACACTGCCACTCATTTATTACATATGATTTTACGTCAAGTACTAGGCGATCATGTTATTCAAAAAGGATCTTTGGTAGATCCAGATCGTTTACGTTTTGATTTTTCACATTCTTCTCCTTTAACAACAGATGAATTAAAAATCATTGAACAACGGCTCAATTCTGAAATCCGCTCAAATAATGAAGCCATCGTCAAAATCACTTCTCCTGAAGAAGCGATAGAGAGTGGGGCCATGGCATTATTTGGCGAGAAATACGGTGATCAAGTTCGCATGGTTCGTTTTGGAGAATCATTAGAATTATGCGGTGGAACACATGCTCACCATACAGGTGATATCGGTATTTTTAAAATTATTACAGAATCAGGTATTGCCGCTGGTATCCGGCGTATTGAAGCTGTGACAGGCGAAGTCGCGCTGCGTTGGCTTGAAAACCGTGACGCTGACTATAAACAAAAATTGCAACAAGCCGAAGAACGTACTCGTACATTAGAAAGACAATTAGAACAGTTAAAAGAAAAATTGGCAAACCGTATGAGCGATGATCTCGCAACCCATGTTCGAGAAATTAACGGCATTAAAGTATTAACAGCCCAAATAAACGATGCTGACACTAAATCATTGCGCATTACCGTTGACCAATTAAAAAATAAATTAGGAAGCGCTATCATTGCTTTAGCTACAACAAATGATACCAAAGCAAGTGTCGTTGTAGGCATTACAAAAGATTATAACCATACCATGAAAGCTGGTGAACTAGTTAACATGATTGCCCAACAAATTGGTGGTAAAGGCGGCGGACGTCCTGATCTTGCTGAAGCAGGTGGAAATCAACCGCAGTATTTAAAAGCAGCGCTTGAATCTGTTTATGAGTGGGTAAAAAACAAACCGTGATATCATGAATACTATTAAAGTTATCATTACTGCAAGTGAATGGGCGAAAGGTAGGTGTATAATGAAAAAACGAACTATAGCGGATATAAAACTTGATCCAGAAGAGCAGGATCTTTTGGAATCTGTTGAGCGCGGTGAATGGAAGACTACAGATAATGCTGAAAAAGAGTTAGCCTTTGCTAAGGAAGCAGCCGCTAATTTTGTCCGCAAGGATGAACGTGTCACACTACGCCTTTCAAGTGGTGATCTTGCCCGTTTAAAACAACAAGCAGCTTATAAAGGATTGCCTTATCAAACCTTTATTGCAAGCGTGCTACATGAATACGCATCAGGGCATTTTATAGAAGTTAGCTCAGAAAAATAGGTGATTTTCATCTTTCAACAGAACAGAAAATTATTTTTCTAATCAGAGAAATACTGTCAACAGAAATTATTGCTGAATACATAAATGTTCCATATCGTGAACTGCTTTAGTCACGATCTAATCTGACAATACTTGCAAAAAGTAAGATTACCTATTTTGATAGTTCTGTCTGTTCAATTAATCCGACAGTTTCCCTTGGTAATGACACTTATACACGTGAACGCTATGATTTTTGTAATGAACTCTTAGCTATGCCTAATGTATCACGGAATTTTTTTAAAGAACTCTCCTCGGCAGTAATACCTTTAGCTTCTATCATTTTAATTTGATTCATCAATTGACCATCCACTTTTAGACCTGCAATGTTATGTATTTCAACGATCATTTCGTGTATTTTTTTAACATTATGCCAATTTGATTTTGATGAATTCCTCATTAAAACCTTTTTCTGAAGTAATTAAATATTAAGCAAGTATGTTACAGCTTGTTGTCCAAGTGCTTCTGTAGGATGAAAAGGGATTCTTACAGAAAAGCCTATATCTTCATTATTGTTAATACTTTCAGGATTATTCATAATAACTTGTGCTTTTTTTATTATTGCTTGCATGGCTACCTCATCTGCTGTTATTAAATGATGAGATGGCCGTGTTAGCAGTTTTTGCAAAGTTATGTTAAGAGCATATTTTAGAATATATGCTGTATAATTAGTATCAATATCGTGTAGTGGTATATTTTGTTGTCCGTTATAAAGATAAGTAAAAAAATAATCTTCTGGAAAAAATTCATCTTCAATAATATCGAATTCATTTTTTTTAAAACATTCACAACGAAATACAAATATTTTTTTCCTTTGTTCAGTTTTTTCTGAGCTAATGGTAAAGCTGCCTTGAAAAATAAATGGATTATCCCATATAGCTACTAATATCAATATTTCAATATTTATAGGAATAAAATGAGGGCTATCATCTAGAAGACGAAATACACCTATCTTCATTTTTTAATTGCAATGATTTAATTTCTGGCGTTAAAAATGCCACGGTTAATCGCATGTTAGAAATCATTAGAGCTATCTAGCAAAAAGCCGAAAGAGATAAGGGTTGAGTCAAATTCATTGTTTTTAGCTGTTCTATACTTTTATCTAATATTTTTGAATTAATATCTGCTTTTATGGTTTTATGGTTTTATGGTTTTATGGTTTTATGGTTTTATCTTCTGACATGGTAACAACAATTTGGACATTCTATAGAATACTAAGTTGGCGCGCCCGGAGAGATTCGAACTCCCGACCCCCTGGTTCGTAGCCAGGTACTCTATCCAACTGAGCTACGGGCGCTTTAATATTACGATAAAGATCATCGAAGTCGCAGGACAATAATAAAAAATCATAGAAGAGTCAATGATTTCTTGAGTATTTACCTTAAAAATAATTCATTTAGCAAACTACAAAGTAGCTCATCCCTTATCGACTGAAAGTATTACTACACTCTACGGTACGAGATGAGAATAATTCCAAGGATTACGATACGCTGTTCATAAGAAAAATAAAAAAGAGGATTTCCTATCAAAAATTCATTCCATACTGGCGGAGAGAGAGGGATTCGAACCCTCGATGGAGTTTTAGGCCCCATACTCCCTTAGCAGGGGAGCGCCTTCAGCCTCTCGGCCATCTCTCCAGTACTTCTTTTTTAATACAAATTAAAAAACATATCCACTCTATTCTGTATCTTTATCATTATTTTTTTCATCTGTTACTGTGGGAGAGGTCGTCGTATTTTTTTCTTGCTGTATACGTTGATAAATCTCTTCACGATGAACAGATACTTCTTTTGGTGCATTAATACCGATACGAACTTGGTTACCTTTAATACCAAGAACGGTTACAACAACGTCGTCACCGATAATTAATGTTTCACCTACACGCCGAGTTAAAATGAGCATTTATTTCATCTCCTTAAACTGCCCTGTTGTAAAGACTTTTATAGATTTCCCTAAATTACTATTGCAATATCTCCGACCACTACAATCTCTCACGCCTTTACTAGCTAAATAAGAGTCTATTTATTAACCCTTAATTACCCACATTCGCCTAATGGCTAATATCTAGATACGAGAGACTGTTTGAAAATCTTCGACTGATTAAAGTCAGCAATGGTAAACAATATGGTCTCGTAGTGCAAATAAGATTTGCATTTTTTTAAAGAAATTTTGCTAAATTTCCATAAAAACTTGCTGTTTTTCTGGTGTTAATTTATCCAACTCAAATGCTTCATGTACAGCACGCACTCCTTGCTCTAAAAATTCTTCATTTAGAACGACTGAAATTTTGATTTCGGACGTCGTAATCATTTGAATGTTAATGCCAATTTTTCCCAGCGCTTGAAACATTTTGCTTGCAACACCCGTATGAGACCGCATACCAATACCTACAAGTGATAATTTAGCCACATGAGGATTACTTTTGATGGAGGCGTTAGGGAATTCGTTCATGAGATGGTTAACTAATTCTAAAGTAGTAGGATAATCTTTGCGCTGCACAGTAAAGGTAAAATCGGCTGTTTCTTTATCCGTAGCATTTTGAGCAATCATATCAATTTCAATATTGGCGTCGCTTACCATGCTAAGAATATATCCCTCCATACCAGGACGGTTAGGTACCCCATTAATCGCAATGATAGCTTCTTCACGGCTAAAGGCTATTCCTGACACTAAACGTCTTTGCATAATCTTTTCCTCAAAAGTTACTAACGTGCCTGGGGCATTGCTAAAAGTAGATAAGACACGGATAGGCATATTATGTTTACTTGCTAATTCAACCGAACGCATTTGCAGTACTTTGGCACCCAGACTTGCCATTTCTAGCATTTCTTCAAAACTAATATGGGTTAAAATACTGGCCTGGGGAATCATTCGAGGATCTGTGGTAAAGACCCCTTCTACATCGGTATAAATCTGGCATTCATTTGCTTGTAAAGCAGCAGCAATGGCAACCGCTGTGGTATCAGAACCTCCTCGACCCAATGTCGTGATATCACCCCGTGCATTAACCCCTTGAAATCCTGCAACAATGACTACATAACCGGCCGCAAGATCTTGCTGAATAGTATGTGGTTTTACGTCTAAAATACGGGCTTTTGTATGTAAATGATCTGTTAAAATACCGATTTGCTGACCGGTATAAGAACGTGAAGGACATTTATTCATATTTAAAGCGATACTGAGCAATGCCATGGAAACTTGCTCGCCGGTCGCAAGTAATACATCGTATTCTCGAGTATTAGGGTCAGGAGACAACGCTTGAGCGAGCTTAATAAGTCGATCGGTTTCACCCTGCATAGCAGATACAACAACAACAAGATCATGTCCTTGCTGCTTGGTTTTGACAATGCGAGAAGCGACATGATTAATACGTTCCAGTGTCCCTAGAGAGCTGCCGCCATATTTCTGTACTATTAATGCCATGATTTATATATCCTACTGCAAGCGTATATGATGCCTGATTTTGCTCAATATGTCGATTCACTGAAAGGTTAAAAAGAAGATCAATAAAAGGGGTATCCACTTCGTCTTTAAGGTAATTTTGATCTAATCATCAAGGTGCTGATTCTTAATATTCATCATCACATCAAAAAAATGACTGAATCGACCATTCCTCATTTTTTAACGAATCATATTGATATTGTACGTTCTAGTATTTCACGAATAAAGCAGATATTCATTTACAACCATGCTATTTTTTGTTTATTTGTTTACTTTCATTTAGATTTTCTAGGGAAATACCTATTGCATTTAATTCATCATCATCAACAATCATATTATGATCACGGCCAAATGTTTTAAAAAATTTTAAATATATATCATGTGGCATAACCCATGTTTCTTTCATAGATGAATCTCGATAAAAGACGTATCCAGAAAAATCCCAAATAGCTGGATGATCAAATGCATGTCTACAGAACTCTTCTATACTGTAGCCTTTTACCGCTCGACATAATTCATTATATAATTCTATCAGGGGAATATTACCCATTTCTTTCTGATCATTAGGAAGGTTCTTTAAAACAATGTCTTGAAATTCTTTAAACTCATCTAGTGAAATATTTGAAAGCTTTCTATTTGTATCTGTCTTTTTTTTCTCTATAAAATGATATTTTTCACGAATAGCTTCTGGTAAGCCTTTAGGAAAAAGGGTTTGAATGATAGCTGCCTTAATAGAATAAGAAACAAAATTACCACATGAGACTCCTTTTTTCTTGCTTAAAGGTTTATCTTCTTTATTTCTAGTATATGCACGAAATACTCGAAATAATTCAAATTGAGAAATTTCTTCAGAATTACCTACATCTTTTTTTCTATACCTATAATTAACAAAAGGAGTTGGCAAAATGATCCTCCCAGATTTTTTATTTTTTTTTGCTTCTTCATATATTTTTGCATCTCGGGTTGGATCCCATTGAGTAACAATGGAAATAAGATTTTTTCTGATTTCTTCATTTTTTATTCTAAAAACAAGTTTTTCCCCTAAGGTACACTTGTTATGGAAAATATGCTCAACAGAGTGGCTTCTAACACCTCCTTGTTGGTTACCTTGGGATGAATGATAAAGCTTAGAATTTCCATAAATCATTCCATGCTCAGCAGAGGAACAAATCTTAGATTTTAATCTTTCTGTTTTATTGGAAGTAATAACCTCTTCTATTTCAATTATTACATCACCATCGTTAAGTCGAGAAACCATATGACACCTTTAGATTTATTTTGATTTTTCTCTATCTATTTTCCAACCGACTGCTTAGAAAATGCATCTTATCAATAACATCATCAAATAATGCTCTTGTTTCCGTTTCACCTTTAAAAAAGCGACTAAATCTGCCAAAGAAAAAATCATCTATGCTTTCATTTTTAGATTGGGTTTCAATCATATTACGAGCATCTGTAATAGAAATTTTATTGCTTAACACTTTCTCTATTACATTTTTTAATTCTCCTAAAGCTTTCTTTTTATTTTGTTTAGACCCATCACCTTGAAGCGAATTTAATTTTTTTTGGATTTTTTTAATACTTTCCTCTAATGGTGTAAATTTTTCATTTCTACAATTAGATGGTATTACTTGTATTTTATTATTATCACCACTTTCGATTAGTGAATTCTTTTTATTCTCGTTTTCATTTACACTTGAATCAGTTTCAATTTCACTGATAATATAGCCAACTGGGTCTATCAAAGCATCATCGCTCGTGCTTTCTTCAGAGAATATTGGATTTCGCATAAAATCCTTATTAATATCTTTAATAAGGTTAGCGATTTCCTTATTACTTCTTAAATACTTAGCTGTCGAAGATACATTCGTACTTAAATCATTAATATAGCTATTTAAATCTATTATTTCTTTATCGGAACTAGAGCTATTGATAGAAAGAAGATGTGTTCGTAATATTTTTAAATATTGAATAGCGCGTTCATGGATATGTTTATGAAAAATAGATGAACTCAATGATCGAATGTATTTATCGATTAATTTAATATACGCATCTGCCTTTTTTATGAGTGGATCTTGTGTAATGCTAATTACGCAGTTATTTACTATTTCTAAATTAACGCCCAATGATCCAGATACTTTAGGGTCTTCTAAACTCGCCTTTAATTTTCCTAAATCAAGTTTCCCATCTTGGATGGTATGACCTCTTTGAGATGTCAATTTTAAAATGCGATTTTTTAATACTTTATGGAGTGTGTGATCTCTATCACTAACATGATCAGGAGTTAATTTATTCCGATCAATGTCTGAATTTGATAAAAAACCTGTCTGCACGATGCCTTTAGAATCACGAACAAAATATATAGCATCATGAGTAGAAAAATATATCTCACCTGTTTTTACCACATTTTTATCATTTCTTATTGCTGGATTCGATAATTTGAGATCATACCAATCTTGCACCATCTTTGACGAAAGATCATTGATAAACTGGACTATTTGTAGTCTATCAACCTTTTTTCTAATCAGTGCTAAAACAATTTTATGAAAGACGTATTCCCTATCGTAAGGAGGATATGCATTTAAAGCTATACCTGCGTTTTGCAAAAATTCATCGGGAGTAAAAACACCTTCAGTAATCAATTTAGAATAAAAATTAGAAATGGCCAGGGTATTCTGTTTTATGCTTTTTTGGATCGTTAAATCATAGATTTGTTCAGCTAACTCGGCAGCCTTGTTAGCATTTTCCTTTATATTTTCTTCATTCTTTTGGACGATAACAATATCTTCAGATCTTAACTTGGTTATTCCAACTTCTTTTTCTAATCCTGCACATATTGTCTTTAGATGTGCGATTTTATCCTTAGAAATGTCTACAATGTCTACATTGTCTACATTGCCTACATTGCCTACATTGTTGTCTTCATTGAGGAAAAGGAGGCTCCCTCTTCGACCACGGGGGGAGTAACTAGAAAGCTGCATAACAAGCTTTTTATACATATCCACTTCATTCTTTTTATTTTGTTCTTGTGGAGTCTGTACATCATTCTGATAATATCTTAACAAATTATCAAATTCATTCAATAAACTTTCTTTGCTTGTTATTTTGTTTTGATTCTGGCTGATCATTTCATTTTTAAATCTAGTAATTATTATCTCTTGTTTATTTAGAAATGAGCAATGCTGAAAACTTTCTAAAGAATCGTTATAAATTTTATCTATGCGACTAAATGTGGTGCGGTCAGTCCATCTTGATCTTAGTTTGTCAAGATTATTTATTAACTCAGATAAATTTTTAGTTAAAGCTTCTAAATTTACGTTGAGTTCATCTAAAGAGCTCAGCTGCATTTCGGCTTTGACTATTTTATGTACTTCAGGATAATCCTTTAAATTGATTTCTAGATCGCTTAACTCTTTTGAAACAAGTGTATAACATAACGATTTAATTTCTTGAAATAGCATAAAATTTCCTCAAATATTGTGTAATTATAACATAACTTTTTAATTTATGCTCTATAAATGATCTGTAAACGGTCTAAAATATTTTATCTAAGTAAAGATATTCGAATTCCCATGGTTAGCGCATAAAAAACACAACATAGTGCGGACAAAATTGATATAAATCATAATGTTATAGAAATCCAGCTAACAGAGGCTGCAGAAAAATTACAGAAATTCCCAAAAATCGATATTCATTAAAAATGGAAATAGACATTCCCTAAAATACTTATTTAAAATCAATGATATACATGAAAATCAGGCATTTTTGTGATGCTAATGCTGATGTAATGGCAAATTATATTGGAGGCGGCATTGTACTTGGGATAGTTGCTCTTGGCTTTTTTGCACATGGTATTTCACACATTTGGCAAAGAAAGCCCAATCACATTGTTGAAGAAAAAAATTCTCCATTGATAAAATTTCAAAAAAATAAATAATCTTAGACCAATAGGATTGAACATTAACCATCCGCCAATCATGAAATATCCATTTCGGGTGGGTTTTTATACTTTCTTTGAATTTATTTAATAACAGTACGTTTTATGGGAAATATACATTCAAAAATACTACCTACCCCTATTTCACTACTAATTTCTAATTTAGCTTGATGACGAATAAGAACATGCTTAGTAATTGCAAGACCCAGTCCAGTACCACCCTTATCTCTTGAACGACCTCGATCCACACGATAAAAACGCTCTGTTAAACGAGGAATATGTTTTTTTGCAATACCAATCCCGGTATCTTTTACTTGGAAATGAGCCTGTTGATTTTCGAGGAACCAATGAATCCAAATATGCCCTCCACCCGGGGTATATTTTACTGCATTGAAAATAATATTGGAAAATACACCGCGTAACTCTTTCTCATTACCTAAAAGTAATAAAGAAGAATCAGTCTTTAATTCTATATGATGGTTGGACTCATTACTTAATTCACGGGCTTCATGAACAATCATTTTTAGCAAAGGATCAATGGCAATACATGAATCAAGCATGGCTTGCTCATCTTCATTTTCTAAATGAGATAACAATAATAAATCTTCAACTAAGTGTTCCATTCGAATGGTCTGTGATTGCATTTGAAGAAAGATATTTTTCCATGGCCTTGTATCATCATGAGCTTTTTCAATCAGTGTTTCCAAATAGCCATGTATTACTGTCAAAGGTGTACGAAGCTCATGTGAAACATTGGCGACAAAATCTTGTCGCATACGTTCAAGATGTTTGATATGACTGATAACTTCATCAGGCAAGGAATTCATTAGAGCATGAATGTTTTTTTTCATTTTTTTTCCGAAAATTGATAGCCTATGTTGCGAATTGTTTTTATGTAAACATCATATCCTTGCGCTCTTAAACGGTCACGTAATCGTCGAACGGTGACATCTACTGTACGCTCTTCAATGAAATGTCCCACTCCCCATATATGATCAAGCAATTGACTACGATGGTAAATACGACCTTGATGAGTCAGGAAAAAATGCAATAACTTGTATTCGATTTGCGTTAATGTGATAGGAGTATTATTGATGCTGGTTTCGTGGGTATCAACATTTAATTTCAATTGATGAAATTGAATAATATTGTCCGGAGCTACAAAGACTCCACGTCGAAAAATCGTTTTAATTCTCGCGATTAACTCATTAGGGGAAAAAGGTTTTGTAATATAATCATCGGCACCGCTATCTAATCCTTTTACTTTACTTTCTTCTTCTGCTTTGGCCGTTAACATAATAACAGGGATATTTTGTAATTGATTATTATGGCGTATGTTTTTGAGGTATTCGATCCCACTCATATCAGGCAACATCCAATCGAGCAAAATAAGATCCGGTAAATCATTAGCAATTTTTCTTTTCGCTTCTGCAGTATTGCTTGCTTCTATTATTTCAAAATCGGCTGAAGATAAAGCAAAACGTAGCATTTCACGTATGGCTTTTTCATCTTCGATAATTAGAATTTTCTTGTTTCCCATTATTACCTCTCCTGCAAGAGTTATACTGCGCCTCGGCAACCCCGTGCTTTTTAGCCAACCGTAGGTTAGCTGAGCGTCCCAAACGCGCGCATAGTGATTTCTATGCAAGTGTTTGAAACGTTTCAAGATAGCCTGCGGATGAAATGCTAAAAAGCGCCGAGACGAAGCATACCTACCGGCTGAGCGCTAAAAAGCGCCGAGGCGAAGCATACCCTACCACCGGCTGAGCGCTAAAAAACGCTGAGGCAAAATACCGTTCTTTTCCGTTACAGCAGATTTTACATGAGCATTTGCAAGCGAATTTTCCTGCCTAAAAAGCCCATTAGTTGAAAAAAGATTCGCTGGAGAACTATGGCGTCTTGCTATTTTTCGCACTGGATGCTCATTATTTATTATATTATTAACTGGGGATTTATCAATATCTAGTTTTTTCAAGATGCCGTGTGATGCTGATTTTTTTAAAAAATGATTCGATGGAATGTCAGTTTTTTTATGCTTCATATCGATTAATCGACCAAGACGGGAAAATAATCCTCCCAATCCTCCTATTGACATATTTAAAATAGCTAAAATAGGAATAAGACCTATTCCGTGGGTCGCCACAATAACAATGACTGCAATAGTAATCCCAAGTAAAACACCTAGTTGCGAACCTTTATATTCATAAGGTTTCTCTTTAACGGCTTTTTTTTGATTTTCTGATCGCCAAAAATGAGGGGTACATGCTGTTAACGTTTTAGCAGAATAATCTGCTGTTGAAGCAGTATTGCTTACATACATGAAAGCAGCTAACCATACTGGGACTAAGGCACCGCCGCTAAAAAATGAAGTCACCCCTGCAAACGTTAAGCACACACCTATTACAGCCACTGAAATAACACCCGCTATAATTCCTTTTTCTACCATAGGGCGTTTATTAGTGTCAGAAATCAAACCTAAACGATTGCCAAAACCTGTTGCAATTGAAAGGCAATTGAGGATGAAAACTATACTATCAAAAAAGGCTATAATTGACTTAGCTAACGACAATAAAATACTTAAGACCACGCCAATTGTAATACCTAATAATAAAAAAATTGGCGTTAATATTTTTTCATATTTTGATTCTTTAGAACTTTCTTTCAGTAAATCACAAACTTTTCCAATATAGGTAGTGCCTGATATCATCGAGGATACAAATAAAGGCATTGGCAATAAATCTAAAAACCATTCAGACGCAATAAAATCTTCGCTAATAAAAGGGGAATGTCCTAACGCTAAATATAATGCTAAAAGGAGCCCTGAAAGAGCAATACCTATATAACCTGAATATTTATAGTGTTTATTCTTAGACATAACATATCCGTTCATAAAGTATGACTGTTATACCAATGAAATATGACAAAATGATGACTTTACGATATATATACCCATTACACCTCAAGATGCGAACTTTAAACGCTCAGATTGCAAGAGATTTCAACGAACTGTTCTCAAAAAAGCGGAGGAATACTTATTGTATTTCGAGCATTTTTTGAGAACAGTTCGTTGAAAACTCGCCGCAAGATGAGCGTTTAAAGTTCGCATCTTGAGGTGTAATGGATATATACCTTTCACAGATGCTTTTTAGGTTTTCTGATAGGCCGATATTTCATTACTCATTAAAAATGATTTTGATTTTGCATCATAGTAATAATTGCTAAAATCATTCTTGGAGTATTGTTGCAATAGGACGCTTAATTTTTAAAAGGATTTATAATAGTCAATCCGGTAATATGATGACCATCTTGTAAATCTTCAGTATAAATTTCCTTACAATCTCCTGCGAATGCAGATGCTAAAATAAGTGAATCATAAAACGAATACCCCGTGCGTTTAGCTAATGACAGGGCTTCATTATAAATATTTATATTAGGATATATTTGACATAACGGATCAAGTACTTTCTGTAAATAGGACTTAGCATCATCGATGCTCAAGGGTTTAACAAATTTTCGAGTCGCTACATTAAGAAATTCTTGAATCACTTGATAACTGATCATTCCCTTCTGAGTATCTAATGCTTGATTAATTAAATCCATCGATATTCTTTGTTTGGTTTTTTCCCGCGAATCAAATGAATACACAAAAATATTGGTATCTAAAAAAAAATTAACGCTCATTCATCTCATCCCGAGAAAAGTGTTTGCCCACTTTAACATAATTTAATTCACGCATCATTTTTCGATAATTTTTTGCTGAGGAAAAACTAATAGCATAATGCGTTAACCATTCCCGAAAAACTTTGTTCAATGTTTTTTTTTCACGCAAAGCTCTAGCACGCGCTAACTGAATCAAGCGTTCATCAGCACTAAGAGTAATATTTTTTTGAGACATAATAGCTCACCTCCCACTATTTTAGTGTACACTATTTTAGTGTTATTTAAAAGATATATTTTACATGGATATGGGTCGATTTTGGGTATATAAATAAAGACAGCGCCCCCAATACACCTAATAAAATAATAATAACACCACAAAAAGAAATGAGATGCTGTATAAAAACTAAAATAGAATGCAAACGATCCATTGTCAGTTCCCTCCTATATGTATTTTTAAGCGCGGAATGCATTTTTCACGCGGCTAAGTTGTAGCCAATAATTTCTTTGGCAAACAATTTTTTTCGTTACTAACTCTCTTTCTTATTAGATTCATGAAATGTTCTATCAATGATCCTCGAATTTTTATATAAGATGTTTTAATTATATTAAGAGCACTGATTTTTTTTCTTAATAGGTGTATTTTTTCATTTTCTGCATCTGTTTCCATAAACCTAGGGAGTCCAACTCTACCTAATTCAGTACCTATATCAAAAGGTCTTGGATTAAAACGTTCTAAGGGAGATGATTGATAATTTCTTATCCGTTCTATAAATTCTTCGCGCCTTATATCCTCCTTATAAACCAAATATTTTGTTTGTTCTAATGCCTGAAACATTGTATCGGGCAACAACTCTAATCGTAACAGCCTTAGTCTATCTATTGCTCCTTCCTCAATTCTGGATTCAATTATAATAGTGCAATCCAGATTTATAATAGCCAGTTGCTCAAGAGTTCCTTGCATTCCTTCTATTTCGATAGGTATTAATAAAACATTTGGATTTTCTCTAATTTTGGCTTCTAATAAATCTAATGATCCAGTTTTAAAAATATGATCCTGCGCTATCTTAACAGCTAGATCGTATAACTTGGCATCTTCAATAATATTTTTTTGGCCTTTCTTTTCTTTTATGATGTCATAATTAGTATTTGTTAACATGAGTTACCTCCTAGTATGCATAAATGCGTTGATAATTTTTGTTAAAATTATGAATCATATTTTATGGTGAAGTTTTTTTCATTAGATTTATCTTTTATAAACTCCATAAAATCATTTACTGATGTCTCAAAAACTTTAATATAAGGCAATGAAGTTACTATTTTATCTATAGCTACGCATTTAATATTAGCTTTAGATAATTTATTTTCTATTTCTTTTAACTCGACATAACTTTTTCTATAGTCAAAAAACAATCTTAACCCGCCAACTATGTCAGTATTTCTTGTTATAGATAATAGACCATCCAAATTAATATCAAGAATTTCAGAGGAATTGAATATTTTTTGAGAAGACTCACTTTTTAAAATCGTCGGTTTTTTAAATGATTCTTTTTCTTGAATCATTTTCTTAATTTCTCTAGGCATATTTAATAATGGATTATTTATATCAAATTCTTTTTTAATTGTTTTTATACCATCAAGTAATTGTTTTGATGGTAAATAACGTATATAAAATTCACGTAAAGCTATTTCTATAGCATCAATGCTTATTCCCCAAGAACAAAATGGAGCAACACTAAGTGTAGAATAGAGTGTACGTCTTTGGTTTAATTTGCTTAATTTATAAAAAATATCTAATTCTTGTTGCAACAGATCATCAGAAACATTGTCGCTGTATATTGGTTCATCATCAAAAAAATCAGACCTACTATCATACATTGTACCAATAGGACCATCGCGATATGTTAAGCTAGTTCTATTATTCCTAGAGCTAAGTTCAGATTTGCCAGCTTTTTCTGCCCACTGAGCGAATATATAAAAAAGTATTTGCTTTTTATCGGATTCAGAAAGTTTTAATGGATTTCTATTATCAACTACTACAAAATAATCATCGCATTTAGGGCTTGGGCCATACTCAGAAAATTTAAGCGGAGGTCGATTATCATATACAAGCTGATTGCCAAACCGGGCAACGAGCTTTCCTAGTAATTCATTTTGTTTAGTTAAATGGTTTTTATAAAGATTTACACTATAACATGTTTCCCTTGATGCATCTTGTGCTGTAACTAAAATATAACCTGAAAAAGGAAGAGGATAGATTGCTAATTCTGAAAATTCTTCAACAAGTTGAGATTGTATTGATTTTTCTTCTTTAACAACAGGATTTATTAAAGACTTTAAAATACTAGATTTTTGAGAATAAAATTGTTTTGCCAGCACATCTAATCCGCCTAATAAGTTAATTTCATTTCTACCAAGACCTACTGTAATGACTTTAATATTCATTTTTCCATATGTTTCTTCTAAACGTTTGATTGTTTCTTTAGTTATAACATCTTGATAATTGACATAATGACAGCCGTTATCAGAGATAAAGGCAATAGTGCAATTACGAATTTTTTCGTCACTGAGAAAATCTTCTATATTATCTTCTGTGGTAGCAACTCGACCAGACCGGAATGAATAAACTGGAACAATCTTAATATTTTTAAATTTACCTGGCTCAGTTAAAGCTATTTTTTGAATGAAGTGTTCCAACATATCTGGCGCAGTAGGCAATGCCACACACGGCCGTTTTTCATTTTTAGCAGCTTCTTCATATAATTCTCGATTTTTGAAATACCATCCTTTATCAATATACCACTCTTTCTCACCTAGTTTATCTAAAATGGCTTGCTGTAATGCTTTGGGATCCTTCAACCAGTTTTTGTTAGACGTTTTAAAATCAATATTTTCTTCCAATACAGCTGTTATAGCTTTTATACCCCAGACAAGTTTCTCTCCGGTATATCCAAAAAATTTTGCTACAATTTCTGCAAATGCTTCTGTTTCATGGTTGAATAAGAATCGAATATTTGTTCCCAAACGGATAACGGCTCCATCAGGAAGTCGAAGTTGCGAGAGACAGCCCACTCTTCTTTTGAGTTCTTTTTCAAGTCCTCCATGTATAAAAAAATAATCGGGTTTTTCTTCTTCTGGCAATTCAATAGAATCTACTAATTTTAAAGCTCTAAATATCTTTAGTATTTCCTGACCATCTTTATTAATAGCAGGTTTTTCAGGCTGCAGGAGCCAGCGTTCTACATTAATAAAAGCATCTTGATTTGTTCCAACAGATTCGATTTTAAAGTTTTTACGCAACCAATTTTTATCCGTTACATCGCACCACCATTTAATTCCTTCTATTAATGATTCAAATGGAGTTTTTAATAATTCTAAGGCTTCTTTATCTGAAATGTCAGAAATTTTTCTATCTTTATAACTATCACCAAAACAGTTTCGATACGCAGCTAATTTTACTAGAGCTATTTGTTGGTTTTCTTTAGTATAGCCAAAAATATCTAGAACCTCCTTCAATAGCGATGGCATAACATTTACCTCTTTATACATTGAACATAAAGAAGTAATTAAATACTTATTAAATCATGTCGAATAGAGTATAAATACTCTATTCGCTGCTAAATTCAATTGAATGTCACAGGGGTAATTCAAGTACGATAATATATTTTATGAAAAAATTTTTATATTCTTTTGGAATAATATAAGGCGAGGAGTTCTTTGCTTGTCCCACAACTTAATAATGTACGGATTCGATCAAAGTAATTTTCGACGGTTCGTATGGAAAGATTAAGTAGCATTGCAATTTGTTTGTTAGTCTTACCTAGAGCTAATAAATTCAAGCATTTAATTTGTTGACTGGTTAATTTAACAGGTTTATGCGTATACCGATTTGGTAAAATAATTTCTTTAGATGATAGCATAGGATCTTTTAGACGATTATTAATATAAGGAGATATAGTCTTGAGAAAACAGTCACGATTTTTTTCATTTGTAGCTGCTGAATTAAATGAAGTCAAATAACCTGGCGCATCGGATGCAATAAAAAATTTAAGTTGATAGGCTCTAGATAATTCGCGAGAGCCTTGTACTTTTTCATTAAAATATTGCAAAAACAATTTTAGGAGATCCAAATTAGCTAAATAAGTTTGATTAATAGATAAAGATTCAGTTGAGCTAGCAAAGTGATAACAGTTTTTTCCTTTATCGTTTATTTCAATAATTGTAAATGTATGTTTTATGCCAAATTCTCCTGCTTCTTTATGCATTTTAGCACTAAGACCTTTGCGCTCAATCATATCCCAAATCACGTGGGAACCTAATTTTTTTCCCTGGGCCATGTGTATATCGACGTTATAATATTGATTTCGAAGATAATGTTCAGTGAAACCAGCATTACTCGTTAGGCAGGTAAATTGATTACTTGGATCAATATGTACATGCGCAAAATAATCGATATCTAACCGTTTTAAGGGTTTGCAGATATCTAGAATATCTTGATTCAGAATCAGCGCAGGATGTTGTTTGATGAGTGCAGACATAGTTATTTAATTTCGTTTTATGTTCAGATGCTAATGATAACTTATCAGTCCATTATAGATCAATAAAAATTCAATAATAAATAATTTGCTCTTTACAAAATCATATGCGTTGTGCTATTATTGCGCACTTATAACTATGGAACGTGCACGTTCCATTTAATAAAATACGTAAATAAGAGAAATATTATGCTTAGTAATTGGTCTCGCGCAGGAGAACTTTTAGCTTCTCATCATAATAGGGGGTTTGAAGGGACCGTCTACTACAAAAATACCAATCGAGGCTCCGTCTTGGTACGAGAAATCCATGTTGAGTATAGTGCTACTGAAGATTTAACAAAATTCACTTTTTTTCCTGAAAATTACAAAGAAACTGCCCTCTTAAGAAATGCATGTATTGCTTCATTTACAAATGAGGAAAGAAAAAAATTTGTTATGCCTGAAAATATTCATAATCAATCCTCTCTCGCCTATTTGAAAATAAAGATAAATACAGCCGAAATAGGAAAAAAACTGATAGCTTTTTGCCACCATATCAATATTAACAGCGACAAGACAGAGTTTTCAAAAAATCTTATTATTGATTTTAAGAATATTATCTCAGGAGTTGTAAGCTCATTGTCAAATTATCAAGAAAAAGAAAATAAAATTTATTACTCTACCCCTGCTTATATTAATCCATTTTATGATACAAATACTAACTTTACTGCAATTCTTCCAAATCCATTTACTAACAGAGATTTTAATAAAGTTTTTCAACTTTTTCGCAATGGATTTAATCCGAATCATCGTGATCTAAACGGAATGACTCTACTATGTAGATTAGTTCAGAATTATATAAAGAACAAATCCTTTGTCATATTCCGTTTGATAGAATTGGCACTTATCTACGGCGCCTATTTATTTGAATTAGATAATGGAAAGTATATGTATATATCAGCTTCTACACTCGCTAGAAATGCGGGTGCATTTGAAATATTAAATCTCGTATTATTAAACATAAAAGCAGAAAGACCTTTGAAAGTCCTTAGTTATGAACACAAGCTAAAAACAAAAGAAAAGATCATTACAAGTATAGCTTTTGATAACAAAAAAATGTATCAAGTAGAACTAATGACTATTAATCAATTCAACAAAAATAAACTAGCCCGTTCCGATGTATTTGAATTATTCAAGATAATGTATAAAAATTCTGATAAGGATATCATTAAAGAAGAATTTGATGATTCTTTTTCAGATGATAATGATGAAGAATTAACAATGGTTCTTTTAGTATTATCCTATAATAAAATAGTTGGATTTACTGTTTATAACATAGCACCTACTATAACTATAGATCATGCATTTCTTCTTCCTGAAGAAAAATTGGGCGGCATGATGGCTTTTATCATTCTAAGCTTAGGTTTTAGTTTATATGCTAGTATAAAAGAACCTATCAATGCGCTTACTTGTTGGGCAGCTCATTCAAATGGTTCTGGTGTGTTTACTACACCTGGGAATCCTTTTTACTGGCCTAAATATAATATTAAAGATATTGACAGCATTATTAAAAAGCTTACTCAATCGGAAGAGCCTTTGCAATTAACTACCCGGGGTATAGGCATACAACGTGTTGAATCCTTAACAATTGCTGGCCAACATAAAATTTCTGGACTAGAACAACGTTTATTTTATAACTATATTATGGGTTTTGATATAAATCAAAATACTAATATCTCACTGATAGAAAATATAGATATTTCTGCACTATTAATATTCCCACTTACATTTGAATTTTTTCGTAATGTTATAAAAAACGCTGAAGAAAAACTCAATTTTAAATTTCTACCCTATGTCATTGGATTGGGACTCCTCTTGCCCGGGTTGACTTCAAAAATTTCTTCTTCAAAGGAAGATAATTTATATAAACTATTAACTCTTCCCAAAAGTCCAACGCTTTTTGCAGTAGCCCTACCTATTGAGAATAATCAGCAAAAAACTACTTTCAATTTTATTAAATCAAAGTTATAAATCAATGACACTATACCCGCTATGGTTGGGTACTTGATCACCAATCAGGTAGTCATCAGATTTGGTATTCACCCAAGTCATTTCGTTTGTCTGTGCAAAATCGAAATGGTAAAGCCAAGGGATATCAAATAAAACAATTTCTAGTTAGATTGGAAGAGGAGAAAAAACATGCATGATGATTTTGACGGATTTAGTATTCATATTGTTACTGATAGTGATGGCGATTATGTTTCTCATTTTGTCGAGCTGCCAAATGTTTCAGCATCCGGTGGAACAGCAGAAGAAGCCATCGCTGAATTAAAAGTTGCATGGGAAGCGATGAAAGAGAGTTACCACAAACATGGGGATGAAATTCCCATTGCCCCCACTAGAAAGGAATATAGCGGTCAATTCAATGTTCGGATAGATAAACGCATTCATCGAGCATTAGCAATTGAAGCTGCTAGAGCTGGAATTAGCCTTAACGCATTGATCGCTCAGCGATTGTCTCAAATTGTTAGTAATGCATATGATACGGACATATAAACTAAAATCAAAAATATCACGATAGATATTCACTGCATTATTTAATGTCCATTTTCTGACAAATCGGAGTTTGTTTAATTTTATTTACCGTGAAAAACACCTAGATTTTTATGCTCCGGGGTGAGCACCTCATTGTCCATGCGGGTTTACTGTAAATTCAATGAAATCAATCGTTTCATTTCTTGATGACATTTCTTTCCCATATTTCCAAGATTGAGCATCAGTAAGGGTCTGTTAAAAAATAACTTGAACAACTTTCATTAGTCGAATTATTATTTCCGGGTGAAAATAATAATTTTGTTCAAGTCATTTTTTAACAGACCCTAATGAGCTTGCTAAAAATGGCGATTTTCACGAATGTTATTGGATATTTTCAACAATAAATTGATACCGTTCTTTCACGCTATAAGCAATGCAGAACATTTATCTGATTATTGAGAATTAAGAAAACAAAAATTATCTTATCTATTATTAAAGGAAATCTATGATTCTATATGCCATTTTGCCCGAATTAATTAATCTTACTAAGCTTACAGATTTCTTGGGTTTTAAGATTAATCCCCTTCCGGTGTCAGATGATAAAATTCGTACTCAGCTTAATAAAGCTTTGCATAAAATTAAAATAAACAAATCTAACATACTGATATTTACTAGAAAAGAAGATGCTGTTAAATTTTCTAATCATTATATTTTTGGTAATTCAGATAGAGGTGATGAATATGAATCTAAATTTCCAATTATTACTATCTATGCAAATAGAAATAAAGCACATCATATTGAGAAATCTACTAATATAAAATCAGATTATCCTATGTTACAAATAATTTCTAAAAACAATATTAAATCGACTGCTGACGTGATCTCGATTAATAAAGAACATAAAGAAATCATTATATCAAAGGTAACTTCTGCAGTAATAAATAAAATAAGCTTAACATTATTTCCTAAAAATTTCTTTTATCTTGATTCGAGAGAAATAGAACATGTAATTAGTATTGAAGTTAATAATATTACTGTATATATCGCCAATAAGTATTATTTAAAATATTCTAGACAATTATCCTGCTCTACGTATGCTGATATAATTAATTCTAGTAAAGATAAAGAAAGCAGCTTCATATTGAGAAAATCAGTAAATGAAAATCGTTTATTTTTCTTTAATGATGTAAAGAATGAGCTAAACCGTTTTTCAAATAAAAATAAAAACGATTTTTATGGTATGGTGTTAGCTATTTTTCATCAGATGGCATCATCCGAAAAACAGATGTTATCGGATGCTTTGTCAATTTACTGCCAAATATTAATAAACTTATCTGAAATTATTATAAATTATTTAGATGAATACGAAGAAATTTGTCAGCCGCCATTATTTTCTTTAGATATCAGGAAAAAATAAGAGAGGAATTCTATCAATTTAAACATAGCTACTGAAAAAACATTACAAAATTCCTTACAGTCGCCGAAATGCATTTTGAGCAAGGCCCATCCGTAAACCATTACATTTGCTATACTTTTTTTATCCTCATGGAGCTGAAGATTTGGTAGAGCATCTGGTATTTGTGAGGTTTTTACTACATTCGCCAAAAAATATTTTTTAAATAGATAGGTGATCATATGTAACTGTTTGTTTATACTCATATTATCAAGCGCGCCCGGAGAGATTCGAACTCCCGACCCTCTGGTTCGAAGCCAGATGCTCTATCCAACTGAGCTACGGGCGCCCTTTTTATGCAGCTTTATAACAACTTCGTTTAGCTGGGCTGCATTATACAGGATTCTATTGCTATGATGTCAACAAGTTAAAGCATAAAAATAATCAATAATTACATACAAAATGATGACAGTACATAAAAAAAATGCGACTCAGTGGTACAATATAAGAAAAAGCTGTCTTAATTAAGCACCTTCTAATCCATTGGAGGTCTAAAATGGTCGATATTGAATTAGCAAAATTAGATCCATCCAGTGTTTTTAAAAAACCTCAAGATGTTCTAAAAGAAACAAGCCTAACGCAAGAACAAAAGATTGATATATTGCAACGTTGGTCTTACGATGAAAGAGAAATATTAGTCGCTGAAGAAGAAAATATGTTAGCCAACACTGATCAAGAAAGTGTGTTGCATGATATTCTAGAATGTTTATTAGAACTCGGGATTGAAGACAACAAAACACCACATTCGCCTACCAAACAAGGATGACGTTACATGTTATTGTTATAAGTATCAATCATGATTTGATATTCGCTCTCTTCGCTTTGAATGATGTTATTTTATTTGTATATTGAATAACGGAATGAGTACCATCAAGTCCATCTAATTTTTTCTGTTCAAACGACATCATTTTCTTCCTTACTCAAAATTGCAAACAACCTTATTTTCTCCACACGTTTTTTCTGTATGCAATGCAGTATTAAGCTTATTAATGATATGTTCAGCACTTATAGAATTCGCAGGGTAAAAAATATCAAGTCCCACAGTAACTGACGCTGGAATCAATACATCTTGATACACAATCATTCTATCACATACATTTTTACGCAACCTTTCAGCAACATTAACTAACTCTGCCGGGTGACTACCATTAATAATAACTAAAAATTCTTCATCGCTCCATCTTCCAACAAAATCAGAATCTCGACATGCTGATAATATTCGATTGCCCACTTCTCGCAAAACAGCATCCTCTGTGCCATAAGGGTATTTTTCATTGATCAATTTAAAATTATCAATATTTATTAGACCAATACTAAATTCTTCTTGATGTTGTTTTGCAAATTGCACATGTTCTGCTAGCAATTTTTCTATGCCGCGTCGATTCCACAATTGTGTTAAGGTGAAGTCCGCCCATAGACTCTAAGCATAAAATTATGCTATAATGGCTAAATATTTTGTATTCAATAGAATTATTATTGCTGTCCTATCAATATTCCCTACCATAAAACAAACATCAAAAATAGGCTAAAAGAGATTAGAATATGCTACATAACCGCCCTTTGAAAGATATCTTATTTAATGAAAAAAACTTCCATTCCGCTGCTGAAGATTTTGACCAGCTCAGATCATTAGTGATTTATTTTGATAAAAATAACGACACAAATCGTTTAGCTATATTGACCTTTATTTTACAACATCATTCTATATTCATTCAATTGATTGACAGTAGTGATACACTTATTCACATGGCAAAATTATTTTTTTTAAAAAACGAAAGAGAACTAATACTCGAAAAATTAATTTCCAAAAAAAGCGTATTTATGACGCTTCTTCCAACCTTAGAAGCTATTTCTGTGTTATATACCTATTTTCCAATCAATGTACTAAAAAACACATTTATTTTGTATTCCTATTCATTTGAAGAAACAATGACAATAGCCATTTCAGAGAAAAATATTGAGCTTTTAAAACAATCAAAGAGTTTAATTTATGAAACATTACAAGAGCAGGACTATAATATCGCACAGTGTACTGAGATGAATAATGTCATTAAAAAAAAATTATCTGAAAGTAATCTGGATGATAATATCAAAACAATGCTTCAAGAAATACAACAAATATTAATAACCCCACCCTTCCCAACCTTATTCAATTTATGTATTAATTTTTTTATGAAAGAGGACAAGGCAACGAATCATTTACCAGTATTACCTGATTTTCTAAAAGATAAAATAAATATTCATTTATCAAACTACTAATGTCATTTTTTTCAATTTCTTGAAAAATGGAATGATACAACTAACCAAGCAATTGGAAAAATGAGGAAGTTATTTTTATATAGACCCTAACGATGCCCGAACATTTGTCTAAGACGAGCACAGCAATTATCTTTTGTTCGGGGTTTTTCCTCTATCATTTTTTCCTTTATATAATCATCCTGCTTGAGTTGAGTTGTCGGCGCAAACATTAATATATCATTTTCCGTTGTTTTTCTATAAACATTTACCCTATAAGCAGATGTTTTTGTTACTCCAAGATCGACCGAAGAAGCATTAGAAGTAACATTCGTCATAACAGGTTGTTTTATATATTTCGCAAAGATAGCTTCAATATTTTCTCTCTCCGTCAATACTTGGGCCCACTCTTTAGCTGTTTTTTCCAATAAAGTATCTCGTTGTTTCATTAACGCAAGATCGCATTCTAAAAAATAATCAATTACCTGAAGCGCTTCATTGACGACAGCATGATGTAATAAAGAATATGTATAGATTATTGGTGTTGACTCTACCTTTTTATCTTCATTTTCTTCTTGAGTTTCGCGTTTAACGTTAAGGGCCAATAACTTAGGTTCTTTTTCAATAAGGATTCTAATAATTTCAATAAAATCATATTCAATAGCATTTGTTAAAAATTGCATAATAGTTTCATCATTGATATCAATGATCAACTCGTCTTTCATTATTAATATTTTAAATAAAGGAAAATAGGTAGCATAATCCTTATATAATCCATGTTCGATAACCATCCAACGGAAATTCATGGGCAGATATGTGATATCGGCTTTTTTTTCCAATAACATTAATGCATTGTCCAAACGATTATTGATATCTTCTTCTATTTCAAAGTTCATAGCTTCCATTAAATAACACAGAGCTGTTTTACCTTTGAGAAACACCCCATCTGATTTTTCATCTGAAAGAGTATTAATATTATGAACACCCAAATGATCTAAATAGATTTTAAATATGGCAGGATTACAAATTGTTGCAGCACGTTGAAGTGGTGTAATACATTCTACTTTGATGTCCAGTCGAATTTCTTCATGCTTTAACAACATTTCTACAATACTAGCATTGCTCATATCTGTTGCTATATGCAAAGGAGTCCATCCCATTTTTTTATGTGGAGACTTAAGGGGCTTATTAATTTGAGTCCAAGGATATTGAAGAAAAAGTTGTACCGCCTCATTAGAACACTCAATAATTGCATGATGCAAAGGCACAAGACCGGATGTATCATATTCGTTGACTCTTACATCATCACGCGCAACATTTGGTTTTTTAAATAATAATAATTGTAAAATATTGATATTTTTACGAATTACTGCAAAATAAACAGGAGATTCCCTCATGATAGTGCGGATATTCACATCAGCATCAAGCGCAAGCAAAATATCCACTTCTTTCATATTATTGTAATAACATGCTTGGTTCAATGCTGTCATGCCATTAGAGGACTGACGATTAACAATTTCTTGACGTATTCTAGCTTCTTCAATAGAGTTTAATTTTAATTCTTTTGTTCTTGTTTGATAGTCCATTTCAATAAGTTCGCGAATAACATGCTCAAGATCATGATCTGGTGTTGATCTTGAAACTAAATCATAAAGCGACAATGTTAAATGACATCGCGACACATCTGCCAACTCAAATCCTTTGACAAGCACATTTAAAAATTGATCAAGATCATTCTGATCAAAAATAAGGAAACCATATTTTGTATTCGGATTATAATAATGAATTTTTTTATTTTTATCTAAATAAACATGAGCAGCATGGTTACTTGCACCTAATTTGATAATTTTTTCCGGGATAAAAAATTTTTTGAAGATATATTGTAATGTATATTGATTGAAAACCCAGGATAGTTTAATTTCTGTAGGTGCAATTAAATCATATTGAATAATAGCATTCATTGCTTTATGTTCATCCTGCTGATTTTCTTGTAACTTCAATGTAATATCAAAGAGAATACGGTAATCTTTCTCAAGTGTATCATCCTCTGATTTTGAATCCAAAGAGACCCGCGCCAGGAGATTTTCAACATGTTGTATCCTTGTTATATCAATTTTTTCTTCTAATTTAATTAAATCGTTTTTTGGCATACTTTTTAAAAATTGACTAATAATCAAAGTAAATGTTAAACCAGCACATTTACCATTATCAGTTATACTGATTTTTTTTTCTTCATTTAACTTTTGATTGTAAAGCTGCATCTTTTCAATAAGATGGCTTTGTTCGATAATGGGCAAATTAAATTTATCAAGCAACGCATCAAAAGCTTTCTCCTCTTCTACAAATAAAGAATTGAATTCACCATTCCATTCTTCGATAACCTGAGCTATTTTAAGAAAATTGGGATTTTTTTTATTTGCTTCTAGAATATCGTTAAGAGTCGTTTCAATAGATATTTTTTCGAATAACTCACCCTCAGAGAATTTATAGAACAATCCATTTAAACGTAAAAATACATCTACTTGATGCAGAAGTTTACTTGGATCTATTTGAAATAGATTCTGTTGAATTTTATCATTACCACTAAACATAAGTTAATACCTACAATAAATTTTTCTTCAAAGTAAATTAGGCTTGAAAGGGATTCCGTATTCTTTCTAAACTCGCGTCATTTATACATAGCATTCAGCTAATAGGGGTTTACCTTCCAACTTAAAAATCAGCATCTGCAACCTCTGAGGAATGATTAAATATTTGTGATTTAGATTGTTAATGGACAGATGGGCGCATTATCGTACGATATAATTCTTAAATAAAACTTAAAGAGCGTTATCTTATTTTTTAGCTGAACTAATGCAAAAAAATTTAAATTATTAATAAAATAAACGCGTTACAACAATTTAGCGGTAGCAAAAATGATCTAAATCGATATAAATACGGGATAAATCGACCTAGTTACGTTACAAATTTACTACATTGGATGAAATTGACAGATAAATTGTAACTATATATAGTTGCTATAGAGAAGCAGGTTAAATACATAATAAAGCAAGAGAAATTACTAAAAAAGCAGTTAATAATCCTGATAATATGTCATTTTCTGATTTTCAGACATTGATGTCTCGCTATGGTTGGGCACTTGATCACCAATCAGGTAGTCATCAGATCTGGTATTCACCCAAATCATTTCGTTTGTCTGTGCAAAATCGAAATGGTAAAGCTAGGGGATATCAAATAAAACAATTTCTAGCTAGATTAGATTAGATTAGATTAGATTAGATTAGATTAGAAGAGGAGAAAAGACATGCGTGATGATTTTGACGGATTTAGTATTCATATTGTTACTGATAGTGATAGTGATAGTGATTATGTTGCTCATTTTGTCGAACTGCCAAATGTTTCAGCATCCGGTGGAACAGCAGAAGAAGCCATCGCTGAATTGAAAGTTGCTTGGGAAGCTATGAAATAGAGTTACCGCAAACATGGGGATGAAACTCCAATTGCCCCCACCAGAAAGGAATATAGCGGTCAATTCAATGTTCGGGTAGATAAACGCGTTCATCGAGCATTAGCAATTGAAGCTGCTAGAGCTGGAATTAGCCTTAATGCATTGATAGCCCAGCGATTGTCTCAAGTTGTTAGCAATGCATATGATACGGACATATAAACTAAAATCAAAAATATCACGATAAATATTAACAATATTTTGTTTATTAATTCGGTAAGTACCGCTACATCAAGAAGAGAATAATATGTTTTCATTCAATCCCACAAAAATTTTGGGTATTAATCCTAAAGCCAAAATAGAAGATATAAAAAGCGCCTATAAAGAACGTGCCTTACGTTGGCACCCTGACAAACACCTAGAGAACAAAAAAGAATATGAAGAAAAAATGAAGGAGTTAAATAAGGCCTATAACATTTTAACAAATCCAGAAGAACTAAAAAAATGGGAAATATCTTCAAATCAGAATGAAGAAAAATCCAGTGAAGAAGAGGATATTACAAGCTTATCCACTAACACTGAACGTCCTTCCGCAGCCTATCAACGTTTTTTCACCGTCCTAGAAAAATCTTTTCAACAATCTCCCCTAAAAAAAATCCCGGATGAAAAACGACAAGCTATTTTTTCTGGAATACCCACATTGATGAAAGATAAAAAAATAATTGGCGATTATTATCAAAAACTTTATATTGCTGAGGGAAATGGAGTAGAATTTAAGGATATTTTTCAGTTAATTGCACACAAAACCAATTCCTTTTCAACGAACCCTCTTCTTCCGGCTTCTTTTTTCAAAGAAACATTAAATCCAGGAAAAGCAACGGATATTCTATTAAATTTTCTACAAGGCAAATATTATGGCGAAAACCTTGTCGAAATACAAAAATACCTGGAAAGAGAAACCATTAAGTTATATCAAATAAACAATCCAGAAGTCACCTTTTATAAAGCTATTACCGCCATCATCACAACAAAAAATTTCGCGGAAGAATGTGAAAAAATATTACAAGCTATTGATAGGATCTATACGTCCTTTTATCAGAAAAGGTTGATAGGACAATATTCAACGGAAGATAACGATCTTATAAGCATTATGCAAAATAAGTATTTTCGTCATTTGCTATCAACTGCTTTAATGCATTTTTGGCAAGCGAAAAAAAATATTGTTAATGATACGTTGCTTAAAGATTTGAAAAGCGAATACAGCAGGCTAAAAAAATCCTTACCTTTAGGCACAACAGCATTACGTATAGAAAAACATATTAACAAAATATTTTCTGCGAATCCTTCCACAAAAGATATGCATGAATGCGCTCATCTCCTGATTGATCTATCAGTAAGTTCTTTAACTGCAGCAGGCAATGTGAATTCAGCACTACTAGCTGGAATTTGCTACCAATTAGCCGCAAAAGCAGAGCACGCATCACCATCACGCGCAATGGCCGCAGAATACATTAGTTTAAGTCTATACCAAACAGCGATAAACAATGCATTTAGAGCAACTCCTATTATTACATTATATACCACTACATGTGCCATAAATTATCTTAAAGAATTAACCTATGATCAATCGACACTATCTATCACGGAACTAGGACCTTTTTATTTTAATCCCAAGGATGCAGAAGTTGTTTTGCATTCCGGCTCTGTGTTACAAACGATGCAAGGAGCAATGACACGCGCCTTATATCTTATCGATGTTTTTCCTTTTTATTCTTCACCGAAATCTACGCTTGATTTTGAATTGATTAGTATTTATCAATTAAGTTTTCTACGCCAATTGTTAGATGATTTACAAACAAAAAATCCTAAGGATCAAGTACGTTCCAAAGTCCTTTATCACGCCTATGAAGATGCCATTAGACATCATTATCATGAAGAAAACACCCAATCGCTTTCCATGAAAAGTATTCAACTCAAATTAAGCACCATCGATACGTTATTAGAAGAAGATAAAACAAACACTTCTGAAATGGCAAAAATGATTGATTTTCCCTATATTCACAGAGGAAGGGATGAAAATGGATGGCTTGAAGAAAGAAATGAATTAGATTTCCCGGACAAAGCACATATTCCAATATACAAGTCATTTGACGGTTATGAAATTAACCATAATACAGGCGAAATCAAGTTATTGTATAAAGAATGGAAGCCAACAGACACTAGACATCTAAGATTATTTAGTGAATATGACATTTTTCAAATGATTAAGATGGGAATTGATGGCGGTTTTTTTAGTTTAGATCACCGAGATTCCTACAAAATAGTAGATCCCTTACAAATAGCCCGTTTTGCACCTCATTATTTGCAGGATACCGAATTTTTAAAGACCTTATTTATGACGGATTATTTATTAAAAATGTTCACTGCTGGCGCGGAAATATCAGCAAGCCCACCTTATTTAACTCGCAGCTCCGAACAATTGATTCAACGTTTACCTAAACATTTACAAAAAATATTAAATATTTGTGTCGATAAAAAAGATTATTCCACTCCTCGCGCACATCGTTTCTGGATAACAACAAACGAAATTGAACGAAAAGAAGTAATTAAGAACAATACAGCAACCATTTATTTTGGAAAAGTCAATGTAACGATCAATAAACATTTATTAAAATACGATGCAGAAGGAAATTTAGCAGACGCAAAAATGGATCAAGACGATAAGTCACCTGAAGCGGAATTTGCCCGCGAAATGACTTCTCATTACGATGAAATCAGTGAATATTTTCCTGAATTTCGTCGCCTAAAAGAATTAGTGAAAATATCAGGCGCGATTGCTGATTTGAAACATATTCGAGAAAATAATAAGCTCGCTATACAAGAACTAACATTGAAGTTAGCAGACAATAACTCATGGGAAAAAGAGTATAAAGAGGAATATAAAAAAAAATATGACATTTTAACGAAAGATCATTCGGAGTTTCCTAAATTTAGCTTTCAATTGTACGATCCTGAAATAATTAGCCGTTATAAAGAATTTTATGACCAGAGCTATCGCTGCATATACAATGAACAATATAATGCATTATATCAAGAAATGAAAAAGGACATTTCTCAAAAACACGGCGCTTCCATATGGTCTAGAGATGAGGCCATAATCATCAAAGATTTACAAACAGTTACTTCAAAAGGAGTTACTGATTATCTAAATAAAAAACTGACACAGCAATCTGTTTTAAATGATTATAATAATCAAAGAAGTGCACTTAAAGAAGAAAAGAGACAGGTATATTACAATGCATTATTACCCTCTAAATTAAATATACCGGACTCGATTTATAACAGTTATATCAATTCTTTTATAGATGGAAATGTCGATCCCCTCGCCAAAATGCTTGCGAATAATAAGGTAACACAAGATAAACTATCCATACAAACTGCCTTAGCTAACCGAATCAAGCTAGAAAATAATTTCAAACATATGCAATTTGATTCTGTCAATCATGCAGAAGAAAAGGAAATAACGACATTACGGATTCCCGCTGTTTTTCATACAAATTATCATTCAGAATGCAGTAACTCGATTTATGGCGGTGTTCTTTGTTACCCTCACTATAACAAAGTAGACGAATTATCAATGAATTTACGCAGCCCTTTTGAATTTAAAAAAGATCAAGCAATAAAAGAAGCGGAAATATTCGTTAGAAATTGTAATTCATCCTATCAGTCCATTCTAAGCTTAGGAGCAAGTTACTGGGGAAACCAACAAAAATTATGGACATTAGAACAAGACATTTTTAGAGCAAAAAATGAATTATTTTGGATTCAATTGGAAAAAGATAAAAATAAATATAATACGAATCTCTATCAACAATTTTCTATCAATCATGAAGCTATTCTAAAAAATACAGCAAAAAACATACAATATGCTTTACAAAACTTACCAGCATGGAAAAATGATCCTTTTGCCTGGCATCGCTTAGAAGAAAATCTTAATCGCCAAATGAGTTCTGTCACCAAAACAAGGCAGTCCATTACGACAGAGTTAGATTCTGTTATGCGGTATACCAAAGCGATATTTACAGGTGCCGTTGAAGGCGTAGGTGATATTGCACATTTATTACAGCACCCTTTTGATTTTCTTAAACCAGCAGGACAACTCTTATTAGATGCAACAATTATTGCATGTGCGCATTTACCCATAGTCATCCATCAAGCTCCTGGAATTGAAAATGATGAATCTATCGTCACTTTGAAAGAAATTATCCGCAATAATCCCACCTTATATGAAACAGCTAAATCTAATATGCAAAATAGATTACAAAATATTAAAGAAGGGATTGATATTTTTTTAGAAGCAAAAACAATTGATCAATGCCAAATAGGCACAAGAGCCGCTGTCAATTTAGTGTTGCCTGGTTTTATTTTAAAATCAACAAAATATGCATTAACACGCACCGCTAATCTTTCAGATAAACCTATTTTTCAGTCTGGATTTTTTTCACAAAAACCCGCTGACATTAAACCCGTAGCAAAAAATTCCGCTTCAGGAAAAACTGATTTTTCAATGAAGGCAATTGAATTAAGTGAATCAAACTATCTCTCTGAATCGACTATTCCGCCGCGTATTGCTGCCACCTTTATAGGTAATAGATTTAAAACATATAAATTAACAGATGATTTCATTGTTTATCGCGCGGGAGCAGAAAATAAACCATTAGGACAATTTTTTTCTTTTGAAAAACCCGTCAGTGAATTACAAGTTAGAATTGATAAAGCCATTAGGCCCGTATGGCCAGATGGGGGAACATCTGTTGTTGATACAGGATATGCATTAAAAATTCCAAAAGGAACGATTGTTCATGTAGGAGAAGTCTCTACCCAGGCCGGTATTTACCTGGGTGGAACCACACAAATTTATATTGAAGCACCATGGAACATACGAAATATTGTTGTTGTAGAAAAATATCCATTAACAGAGGAATTACTATGGAATCAAATAGCAAAAATGAGAAAATAATAAAGATACTGCAAGATATTATTCTCTTACTGGAAAAATACGAAGAATTATCATGGTCTGAACAGTTGATCAGAATATTAAAGCATTATCAAACGTCTCATGACATAACTATTTTTATTGCAGAAATTAAAAAGACATTAACAAGTGGCGCAGGATCATTGTCTGATGTGGTCTTATACAAAGATGGAAGAGCTCTCATAACAGAAAATAATAAATTACAAGATTTATTAAATAGGCTTTATGAATTTAGTCAATAAAGGCATATCTTCGGCATAATTCTTGACAATCGCATCAAATTTTCTGGAGGAAATGACATATTTTTGGAATAAATGGAAGATTTTTAACCCATTTTACGATATCATGGGACAAATTGTATCCTGTCACAATCGCCGGGTAATTTTGCATTGCTATTCCGTAACCCATTGAATTAATTAGGTGTAGTCGTCTCAATTGATAAATTTACCCGGCGATTGTGACAGGATACGACAAATTTGTTTTAAATTGAGCAAACAATATGTCTATTACGAAAAAAGCAGAACTTTATTTATTATTAATAACAGCTATTTGGGGACTGACATTTCCATTAGTAGGAGCCGCTGTCAAAAGTATTACGCCTATGCATTTTGTAGCGCTCCGCTTCTCATTAGCAACATTGATTATGCTGCCATTTGTTTGGCGCGATTTAAAAACAACTAATACATCTATATTAGGATACGGATTATTAATCGGCACAGTAAATTTCGGTTGCTACTTATTTCAAGGAATCGGTCTACAAACATTGGGTTCTGCAGAGTCTGCATTTATTACATCAATAACTGTAGTCATTGTTCCTATTATTTTATTAATATTTCATTATCATAAACCCAGCTTGATTGATGGTGTCAGCGCAATGATTTGTCTGGCAGGCTTGTACATCCTCACAGGTGCCAATATTACAGCGATTAATCAAGGTGAATTTTTTACATTACTATGTGCTCTTTGTTGCGCCTTATCTATTATTTTTACTGAGAAAGCAACTCGTCAGTTGACTAATATTAAATTATTAGTTTTTTTCCAAATTGTATTTACAGCTATCTATGCCATTCCTTTTAGTGCCTCACACGTTGGATCATTTATTTTTAATAAACAAATTATTTTTACTCTATTATATTGCACGATTTTCGCAACGTTAATTGTTTTTTATTTACAAGCTAAATATCAAAAACAAACAAGCGCATCAAAAGCGGCTTTAATTTTTTGCGCAGAGCCCATTTTTGCCGTATTGTATAGCTGGATATTTTTTTCAGAAAATGCTTCTTTGAATACATTGATCGGAGGCACCATTATTATTGCAAGCATTGCTTTGCCTGATGTATTAAAAATAGGGTCTATGAAAGCAAATAAAATGATAGCATCCGAATAATTTATTCATTTGGTAGTACGATGCCACAATTTGCGTTTTTTAGCGCTCATACCAAACTTTTATGATCTGAGGTTTGCCACTTTATTAGTGGTAAGTATTTCACTCACAGAATGTGCGAAGGTTAAAACTTCTTGATGATTTCGTTCTTCTTGGTGTGAAATTATTTGGATCGCTTTAAATCCTGTTTCTTTTATACTGGAAATATTCTCAGGTAAATAATCCACTACACATATGCGATTTGATTTTTCACTATCAGGCAAGCCAGAAAAATAATGATCCCATAGTATTTGACAGGCTTTTCCTTTTCCACCCGGGAGATTATTTGTGTAAATAAGATCATTCACATTATTTAAACCAAATATTTTATTAGCTATTTCATGGCAAGAAAAAGGACTGCGGCTATAATAATAATCCGATTCAGCACGCTGTGTTAATAAAACCAGTAAAATATTATTTTCACTTACATATTTTGCAACTTCTTTAATTTTTTCTAAGCAAATGAATTGATATGTCAGTGTGTTAAAAGAAGCTGCTTTATCGAAGATAACATTATCTACTTCATATGCAATGATTTTGCTTGGCGTTTTTATACGAGGATTTACATGCACTAAGCATATACCATCTATGTCTTTTGAAGGTTTTATTGGTTTAATATCTAAAGCAGATCCTATTTTTCTTAATTCAGCAATGTGCAATAGACAATCGAGCAAGTGATATTTTTCAGAAGAGGGTAATGTATTTATAGATAATGGTTTTTCTTCTGTTCTAGGCATTGTTTGGGTTGTATTCTTTTTCGCGGGTTTTTTTTCAGGTATGGCAGGGGTATGATCTGTGATTTTTTTCGTATTGGCCGTTTTTAATTTCACTTCATTTAGCTCGGATAATTTTTTGAAATGACTTCTCTCAGGCTGTTTTCTTTTTTTAGGCATAGATGGGCTAGAATCCCTGATTTTTTTCATCTGAGCGACAGAGGTTGTTTGTGATTTAACTTCATTTAACTCGGATATTTCTTTAAAGTAGTTTTTTTCTGGCTGTTTTCTTTTTTCAGATGTAGCAGGGGTAAAGTTTATGATTTTTTTTATCTTAGCAGCAGAGGTCAGCTGTGATTCAACAAAATATTCATTTAGCTCAGATTGTTTTTTAGACTTTTTAGAAATAGGAAGAGAGTTCACTAAATTTTTTAATCTTAACTGATCATCTTTTTCTAAAATAATATTTTGTTCCAGGTTATATTTGGCATTGAACAAGCTAATATAGATATCTATTTGCCATTCTATTTCAGTTTCTTCCGTTGGTAAAATGGATTTTTTCAGATAAACAATAGCGCGAGCATAGGCATCTTTTGCTAAATTTAAATTATTTTCATCGATATATAAATCACCTACACTTTCATTGGATTCAGCTATTTCTTTAATGACGGAATCGATATCATCTGCAATATTGTATAACTCAAGTGATTTTTCAAGAAAATGGATGCGCTCTAGCAAAAGATTAATCTTCATTTTTTTGTTCGTAGTAAATTGCAGCTTTTCATAAAAAATACCTGCTAAATCATAAAAATTATCTGCAAGCGCTTTATTAATGATAGTGATATTCGTTCTAGCAAGCCCAAATTTTTTTGAAGAAGTGGTTGAAAAAAACTGATGTGATTTTTCTAAAAAATTTATTTTAGTTAAAAAAAGATTATGTGTTGTTTTTAATTCATCCTCGGTTCTTTCTTTTTTAGTAAATAAGATTTTATTTTTATTATATATTTCGTCAGATTGAGCGAAAAATGGTTCTTTAAGAATATATGGTTTTTTTCTAAGCATTCTTGACCTCTTAGTCTTTGTAATAATTATAAAAAGTTAATCCTAAACCAACATGAATTTACCGCAAAAATTACCGTAACATCATAAAAAATAGTAATTTTCATTTTCGAGGGTGGTAAGCCATTGTCCATGCTGGTTTACTGTGAAAATCACCGTAACATCATAAAAAATAGTAATTTTCATTTTTGAGTGTGGCAAGCCATTGTCCATGCTAGTTTACCGTAAAACACCCTGCTGAAATGAATGGGTGCTTCATGGTTGACGGATGATTAATGTCTAAATCATGTTGGTTTAGGTAATCACCATCCAACCATGAAAACAGCTATCCATCTCAACATAATGCAGGATTATGCGCAAATAATTAAAAATAGTAAATAATATTCACATATATGTCTCTAAAAAACTTGTTTTAAAAAACAAAAAACATACAATACAATCAAATTTATTAATTAATATAACAGGAAAAATATGAGCTTTCGCCTATATCTCGAGGAATTAAATATATCTCAGAAATTTGTAAAAACGGATGATATGATTTGCAATGGAATGCATGCTATATATGAAGATTATTTTTCACCAGAATCAAAATTAATGGTCTCAACGCATAATGAAACCAAATTATCACGCCGTTCAGGGTCTATTCCTTCTGATGCCTATTTTACTTCTTCTATCTCTCTTAATTTTTCTAGTGCTCCTACTTCTTCTATCCTTCCATCAAATACCATTTCAGATTTGCGGAAAGAGCTGGAAGAACTCGATAAAGATTTAAAGCCCAAAAAAAATGATATTTCAGAGATTAAGCAATCAAAAAAAACAACTTTCTCTGTTTTTAATTTTTCGTGGGGATCTCAATTATTTTTCAAATTTTTCACTAAAAAAGAAAAATACGAAATCAGACCAAGCCGTAAACAAGCTTCTTATGTACTATATTCTATGCAGAATATCAACAAAATTAAACAATTTCTCCATTCTTTCCCTAAATTAGGAGAAAATAAATTTGGATGCTGCGCTACATTAGCTTGGTCTGGTATTAAAAATTATAATGTTCCCGTCCAATGTTATAAAAACCAATCTATCGGTTTCATTTTAGATGAAAAGCATATTATTGTTCCTCAAGCGGATATATTGGCTAAAAATTCTGGTGGTATGCTACAGGAAGAAATTTTAAAAGCAGATGCGGTAAATCCCACAAGCACATCAGAAAAATTAACTACAAAATTTTCCCAGAAAGCAGGATATTATAGAACCTTATTTGATAAAAAAATTTTTGTAACAAATCTTGCCTGCTATGAACGTTTACCAGGAAAAACAGGGCATACTTATCATCAGGAAGGCAGTGCACCTACCCTTTCTCTTAATGTATGGCGAAAATTTTTTAAACCCCAAAAACCTAATAAAGATCCTCTTATAAAAAATGGAATTATGCTTTTGAATGAAGCTATTGTTTTTTCCAATGAAAAAAAACCTATTAAAGGGTTAATGATTACTAGCACTCCTCCTAAAGGAGATACTCTCGCATTAGCATTGCTCTTGAAAGAGAATCCTTCGCTTAAGCTATATCTTTATAATGTGAATGCTGAAGAGCATATTATGCGATACATAGAGAATGACGAAGCTCAAGAATGCTTAGAACAGTTAAAAATGGATTTTGACAACATTTTTAAAAAAGCTATTCCTTACGAAAATGTAGGTGAAAATCAAAAACCTGTTTTTAAAAGGGGTTAGAGTTATTATTTTGCCTCTCATCGTACACGAGCATCGTTTTACTGCGCGAAAAAATCAACTTTGATCCGCGGTTGCAAGAAAAACGCGTAAAAATGAGCTTTGCCGATCAGGAGCATGAATGTCACTCATCAATTTATTCACGCGGCATGATATTAATAACATAATTTGGCGCTGGCGCTACAACGCAAAACTGTTTTGATGTCGAATGAATAATCTCAAATCGTGTATTCATATGCACGGAAGTCACTCCTACATCACAACTATTTCCTTTATTATCAGTTATAGTAAATAATGTTGTATCAGGTGGCATATTTTTGGTATTAACAATAATTGGATCTAATTGCTCAAAAGGTACAATAGCAGATGATTTAACATTATCAGGATATGGTGTAGCAAAATGTACTTGAGTATTTGCATCCATGCTATATAAATATCCTTCAATCGTTACAGCGGAAAAAACACTATTTGATATCATTAAAAAAGAAACAAATAAAAAAATTTTTATGTAATGACTTAACATTTTTAACATACAGATCTTTCTCCAAATTTGAGGAATATTAAGGAAATAATACATATCGCAATATAATCAAGCAATATAAAAAACCTAAAATTCATGTGTGAGGGGTATATATACCCATTACACCTCAAGATGCGAACTTTAAACGCTCATCTTGTGGCAATCTTTCAACAAACTGTGCGATACAATCAGTATTATGGAAAATTTTCGGAGTTTATACTCGTTACGGGCATAACTTGAGGTTTTTATTTTGTTCCATCGTTATTATTGGGGAAACATAATACTATCGATGGAACAAAATAAAAACCTCAAGTTATGCCCGTAACAAGTATAGTGAAGCTGTATTAGGATTTTTCAATGGCATTGGTATAGAAAGAAAAAACTTTTACGTGATCGAATTACTGATAATTTTCAAATCCTGCATTCACCATTGCTTGTGTCTTAAAGAGTAATGAAATATAATCACACATACATTTTTCTAAAATATAAAGGTAATTGAGGAATATTCAACAAAAAATCTTGAATATTAGAGCCTCTTGCAAAATTATTTAAAAAATAAACA
>Ga0207083_1014_pt1 | contig 41384 bp, 40 predicted proteins | sample Alteio_BWMinHeat_57_FD_153516 | JGI IMG/M metagenome (GOLD analysis project Ga0207083, IMG submission 153516) | Enriched cells from forest soil in Barre Woods Harvard Forest LTER site, Petersham, Massachusetts, United States -... | ecosystem: Environmental > Terrestrial > Soil > Temperate forest >... | reverse complement strand
ACACAAAATTGTTCGGGTGGAAAATCGCGCCGATTCCCGGCATGCCGGATTACCTGCACATTGATACCGGTGGCCCGGACGCGTCTCCCGATGGCGGGATGATGGCGCGCAAGCATCCGCAGCAACCGATCACGAATTATGTGATCGTGCCGTCCGTGGCCAAGGCGGCGGCAAAAGTCGAGAAACTGGGCGGCAAGATTTGTGTGCCGAAGACGGCCGTGCCGCAGATGGGTTTTTTCGTCGTTTGCATGGACACGGAAGGAAATGCTTTCGCCCTTTGGGAAAAAGCAAAATAAATGTCCTAAACGCCGCGGCCCGTTCGTCGTATTAATGACGGCCGAAAACAAACAACAATATAACGAAAGAAAAATTATGACTCACAAAAATGCTTACATGCTCATCTTCCGCGGCAACGACTGGCATAAGGGCCTTTCGCCCGAGGAAATGCAACGAATCTCGGACCAATGGATGGCGTGGTTCAAGCGCCTGACCGAAGAGGGCAGGGCGGTTGCGGGAAACCCGCTGGAGCCCAAGGGCAAGATTGTTTCCGGAGCCAGTGGCCGCGTCGTGGACGGGCCGTTTGCCGAATCCAAGGAGGCCATCGGCGGCTATTTTCTCCTGCAAGTGAACGACATGGACGAAGCCGTGGCCATCGCCAAGGATTGCCCCGGCCTGCCTTACGGCGCAAAGATCGAAGTCCGGCCGGTCATGGAACATTGCCCGATGTCCGCTGAAGGCCAGGCGGAAGCGCGACTCGCTGAAGCCGTCGCGTAGCCCTCTGCCAAGCAGCAGCCGACGTGAGGAGGCTCCATCTAAAAAATCATTCTGAGGAAGTTTGATGCCATTTATGATTGAAGTCCGGTATTTTCAAGTGGGCAAAGGTAGGGCGCGTCGTTCCGCGCGCGCCGTCATGTGCCAGTTGGGTGTCTGGCCACGTTGGCGGCGCGCGCGGAGGGCACGAACCGGCAACATCGCTGACACTTTGAACCGGCAACATCCTTTACACTTTCTTGGGCCCCTTGACTGGTCGCCGATGGTTGGCTGTGCGCAACCCACTTGGGTCAGCATCGTGCAGTTGGCCCAAGAGCACGTGATAAAAGTAAACGGCCCAGATGCCGCGCCGTTGTCGTTTCAAAGCGACCAGGTATCCGGCAAAGGCTTCACCGACAAAACGGAAGCGTCCCTGCCACTTGATCTCGCCGCTATTGTGAACTCGGCGAAGGGGCAGTGGCCGGGGATAGCGCGGCGGACGACTGCCGCGATAAGGGCGGCGGCTGTTGTGATAGTGACTGGCTGGCGGCTTTTGATTCAAGGCTTCGTGCGGCCGCTCATGATTATAATGATGCAGCCAGCGTGTGGTCCGTGCCGCTTGAAGCGATGGGTTGCCTGCGGGCGGGCGCGTGGTCTCGGCCTTGAGCACGCGATGCCATTGTTCATGCGAACCATTGTCTTGGGGATGTCCTCGTCTGGTAAACTGCACTTCAATGCCCAAGGTGATGAACCAGGCACTCAAGCTGGACAAGCCCACGGCTCCCGAAGAACCAAACGGACTGCCGTTGTCCATGCGCAGGGCCCGGGGTTGTCCCCGCTGTTTAAAGAGGCGTATAAAAGCCTGTTTTACAGGCACAAACTTCTGGCCCGACAACATCCGGGCCAGCAAGCCAAAGCGGCAAACCAAGTCGCGGACGGTCAAAGGATCCACGCGTTTTCCGTCCGCCGTGGTGAACCAACCCTTGAAGTCAACCGTCCAAACATCGTTGGGCCGGCGGGCGGGGCCGGCTCGATGCGCACGCACCACCGGCCCCGGCAGACGCCGGCGCCGCGGAACCAGCAAGCCCAGGCGGCGGAGACTGGCACCGATGGTACTGCGGGCCGGCAACCGGGAGCGGGGATGTTTCTGCCGCAAGGCGGCGCGAAGTTTTTTTGGTCCCCAACTCGGGTGTTGCCGCCGCAGGTTTTCGATGCGTTGAACCCACAGCTGCGGCAAAGCATGGGGGCGGTGGCGCGGCGCACGGGAGCGGTCCTGCAACGCAGCCGCACCACCGCTGCGATAACGGCGCAGCCACTTGTAACCCGTTTGCCGGCTGATGTGCCAAACGCGGCAGAGCTGGCTCATCGAGACGCGGGACGGCGGGACGGCGAGAACAAATCGGAGCTTTTGCTCCAACGAAAGGGCATTAATCGGTGGCATAAAGCCACAGATTATGTCAGCGATGTTGCCGGTCTAAAGTGTCAGCGATGTTGCCGGTTCGTGCCGAGCGACGCGCCCTACCTGCCCCTAACCATTCCACCGATAATTACAGAGACTTTGGTATGAGCCTCCTCACGTCGGCTGCTACAAAAAATTAATCATCACAGCTTACCATGAATACAACTATCAACCATCCCGCTGTACGTCCCTTTGTCATCTCCCATATCTTTGCCGCGCCGCGCGACCGCGTCTGGAAGGCGTGGACGGAGCGCGAGCAGCTCATGCAGTGGTTTGGGCCGAAAGGCGTCACCATCTCCGCGGCCAAACTGGATTTTCGGCCCGGTGGCGTCTTTCACTATTGCATGCGCATGCCGGACGGAAAGGAAATGTGGGGCAGGTTTGTTTATCGCGAAATTGTGGCGCCGGAAAAAATCGTGCTCGTGAATTCTTTTTCGGACGCGCACGGCGGCATCACCCGGCATCCCTTCAGTCCCACTTGGCCGCTCGAAATGTTGTCCACCTCCAGGTTCAACGAGGACGGCGGCAAAACAAGGCTCACCATCGAGTGGACTCCGCTGAATCCCACGGACGAGGAACGAAAGATGTTTGATTCGTCGCACGCCGGCATGACGCAGGGCTGGACCGGCACGTTTGAACAGCTTGCCGCGTATTTGGCGAAGGCATAAAACGAAGCCATGCAAAAAATTACTCCATTTCTATGGTTCAATGACCAGGCCGAGGAGGCGGTCAAGTTTTACGCGTCCATCTTCAAGAAATCAAAAATCTTGAAGATGGCCCGTTACGGGGAAGCCGGCGAAAAAGCCTCGGGCCGGCCCAAGGACTCGGTCATGACCGTTGAATTTGAACTCGAAGGCCAAAGATTTGTGGCTTTGAACGGCGGCCCGCACTTTAAATTCACGGAAGCCATTTCGTTTGTGGTGAACTGCAAGACCCAGGCCGAGGTGGACCGATTTTGCAAAAAACTCGCCGCGCCCGGCAGCAAGATGCAATGCGGCTGGTTGAAAGATAAATACGGCGTGTCCTGGCAAATCGTGCCGACGATTCTCCCCGAACTGTTATGCGACCGGGACTCTGAAAAGTCACAGCGGGTCATGCAGGCGCTGCTGCGCATGGAGAAGCTGGACATCAAGAAATTGAAGGCGGCTTATCGTACCAAGGCATGAACAAGCGAGTCGGAGTTCACGCTTTAGCGTGTTCCGCGAGCAAGCTAAAGCTTGAACTCCAACGGACGACGCGCTTTACCTAATCCTCGACAATTCGATGCCTAATGATTAAAAATTTGAGACTATGAATACAAACGAACCACAATCAAAATCCCCAATGCGGTTTCTGCCGCATATCGCACGCGTACTGATGGGCCTGATATTTTTTGCGGCTGGGCTGGTGGGCTTGATCATGCACCCGCAGGCCAAAGATATGCCCGAAGGAGCCATGGCGCTAATGGGCGGTTTCATGAAGAGCGGTTACATGTTGCCCTTGATTTCTGGAACCGAAGCGTTGGTCGGGCTCCTGCTCCTGATCAACTGTTTCGTGCCGCTCGCGCTCGCTCTCATCGCGCCAGTCATCGTGAATATTATCCTCTTTCACCTTTTTCTTATGCCAGCTCCCGGCGCTTTTGCTCCGGGCATCATAGTAACGATCATGGAAATTTATCTCGCGTGGTCATATCGCCGGGTTTATGCGCCCATGCTCGCGTGCAAGGTGAAACCCGGCGCCGGTGCTTAAAGCCAACCATCATCTGACAAACCAACCGAAAGGGGTAACATCATGCTCATGCCCATACTTATCGCCCTGGCCGTCATTGTCGTTTTGTTTGTGATCATTGTCGCCTCGCGTCCATCCGAGTTCCGTGTCTCGCGATCGCTGGCCATGAACGCGCCGGCGGAAACGGTTTTTCTCCACGTCAATACCCTGCGTAATTGGGAGGCCTGGAACCCCTGGCAGGAACTGGACCCCAACTGCAAGATGACCTACGACGGCCCGCCGGCCGGGGTCGGCGCGAGTTACGCCTGGGCGGGCAACGCCAAAATTGGCGAGGGCCGCAACACCATCGTTGAAAGCAAACCCAGCGAGGTGGTTCGCTTCCGGCTGGAGTTTTTCAAACCCATGAAGGGCACCAACGCGGCAGAATTCACGTTCAAGCCCCAGGGCACGCAAACCGCGGTCACCTGGACCATGACCGGGAAAAATAACTTTGTGGGGAAGGCGTTTGGTTTGTTCGTCAACTGCGACCAGATGATTGGCGGCCAGTTCGAAAAAGGGCTGGCAGCCTTGAAAAATGTTGCCGAGTCCGCGGCGCGCAAATAATATCGCCCAAAATTCCACGGAGAATCCTATGAGCAAAATTCGAGTTCTCGTCGGCACCAAAAAAGGCGCGTTCGTCCTGACTGCGGATGGCAAACGCAAAGACTGGAAAGTCAGCGGGCCGCACTTCGCCGGCTGGGAAATTTATCATGTCAAAGGCTCCGCAGCGGACCCAAACCGCATCTACGCGTCGCAATCCAGCGGCTGGTTTGGCCAGATCATCCAGCGCTCGGACGACGGCGGCAAAACGTGGAATACACCCGGCAGCAGCCCGGAGGAATTGCAGGGACCGGGAGGGGCTCCCAAGGCTGAAAGCAACAAGTTTGTCTATGAAGGCCAGGCCGGCACCCACAAGTGGTACGATGGCTCGCAGCATCCGTGGGAGTTCAAGCGCGTCTGGCACATTGAGCCATCGCTGACGGACCCCGACACGGCCTACGCCGGCGTGGAAGACGCGGCGATTTTCAAAACCACCGACGGCGGCAAGACCTGGAAGGAACTTCCGGGGCTGCGCCAGGCCAAGGGCAATCTCTGGCAGCCGGGCGCGGGCGGCATGGCTGTTCACACGATTCTCCTCGACCCGAAAAATGCAAAACGGATTTATGTGGCCATCTCGGCCGGCGGCGCGTTCCGCACGGATGATGGCGGCAAAACGTGGAAGCCCATCAACCGTGGTTTGAAATCGCCCTACGAACTGCCCGACCCGGACGCCGAAGTGGGCCATTGCGTTCATCGCATTGCGCTGCACCCGTCGCGGCCGGACGTGTTGTTCATGCAAAAACACTGGGACGTGTTGCGCACGAATAATGCGGGCGACCAATGGACGGAGGTCAGCGGCAATTTGCCGACGGATTTCGGTTTTCCCATTGACGTTCACGCGCACGAACCGGAGACAATTTTCGTGGTGCCCATCAAGAGCGACTCGGAGCATTATCCGCCGGAGGGCAAGCTGCGCGTTTATCGCAGCAAAACGGGCGGCAACGATTGGGAGGCGCTGACCCGCGGCCTGCCGCAAAAGGATTGTTACGTGAATGTGCTGCGCGACGCGATGGCCGTGGATCAACTGGATTCGTGCGGTGTTTATTTCGGCACCACTGGCGGACAGGTTTATTGCTCGGCCAACGGCGGCAACTCCTGGAACGCCATCGTGCATGACCTGCCGGCCGTTTTATCCGTGGAAGTGCAGACGTTGAAGTAAACATGAAATCCGAAATCCGAGCCCCGAAATCCGAATGAACAGTAATCCGTACAGCAATGCTTGTTCGGCCTTCGGTACTCGGACCTTTTTCGGATTTCGGATTTCGGCCTTCGGATTTTGTTCCTTCCCATGATCCGCGTGGTGCTTCCATTTCATCTGCGCAATCTCGCGCGTGTGGACGGCGATGTGGAATTGGAGGTTGCCCCGCCCGTGACAGTTCGCGCCGTGCTCGATGCGCTGGAGGCGCGGTATCCGGTTTTGCAGGGGACGATTCGCGACCATGGCACGTTGAAGCGGCGGCCGTTCGTCCGCTTCTTCGCGTGCAGGGAAGATTTGTCGCTGGAGCCGGTTGACACGGTTTTGCCGGAGGCGGTTGTGCGAGGGGAAGAGCCATTCCTCATCGTTGGCGCGATGGCCGGTGGTTGAATTTGAAGAAGCCTGGTAGGGCGCGTCGCTCCGCGCGCGCCGCCGTGGACCAACAGGCGCTCTACCACGTTCGCGGCGCGCGCGGAGCGACGCGCCCTACCGCCCTATTTCCAGTTCATCCCGGTGGGCCTAAGCCCACCCTCTTACAGCTTCCCCTTCGTGCTCGGCAACTGGCCGGCGATGCGCGGGTCGTGCTGGCGCGCGGTGTCCACGGCGCGTGCAAAAGCCTTGAACAGCGCCTCCACGATGTGGTGCGGTTCGTCGCCGTAAATCAGTTCCAGGTGCAGGTTGCATCGCGCCTCGTTGGTGAAGCCCTGAAAAAATTCCCGTGCAAGACCAAAGCGAAATGCGCTGGACGCGTCCTGTTTTTTTTCCGCATCGGAGATTTTCTTCTGCGAAAATTTGTCAAGGCCGCGCCAGACCAGATGCGGGCGTCCGCTAAAATCCACGACGCAGCGCGCGAGACATTCATCCATCGGCACATAGGCTTCGCCGGTGAACGGATTTTTCGGATGAAAACCGTGGCCGTAACGGCGGATGCCCCGCTTGTCGCCGAGCGCGGCGGCGAACGCCTGTCCGAGCGCGATGCCGCAATCTTCCACGGTGTGGTGCGCGTCCACCTCCAGGTCGCCGTCGCAGCGCAGGTCCAGGTCCACCGTGGCGTGCTTCGCAAAAAGGGTGAGCATGTGGTCAAAGAAGGGGATGCCCGTTTTGATCTTGGATTTGCCCTTGCCGTCGAGATTGAGCCGGACGGAAATCCGGGTTTCGAGCGTGTGGCGTTTGATGGTGGACTGCCGTTTCATTATCGGGATTAAACCAGACCCGCGAGGGAACCTCAAACGATATCAAGATGAATGGCACGAGCGGGCTTTGGAATAAAGGATGTATGAGGACGAGCACCTCACCCCGCCCTCTCCCCATTTTGCTCCGCCGACTCCGCAAAACGCGGAGAGGGAGAAACGCTCCCAGCATCCTGCCGAATCATGACCTCTGGCATCAGAAACGCCTATGCCGCTAATACAGCGGTTTGAGCAATGGATTAAATTCCTGCCCGAGCTTGTATTTGATCCGGTTGATGTTCTGCTGGATCGCATCAGGCGTTCCGGAAACGGTCTTTGCCTCTTCAAGCCAGGCGACCGCTTTCTGCAAATTGCCCGCCTCCTCCTCCAATTTGGCCAGGTGCGTGGTGAGCTGTTCCATGATGAGCCGGTTTTCCTTTTGTTCCTCCGGCGAAAGAGTGGGTTGGATTTTTTTCCATTGCTGGACCCCGTATTCCCAGACATTCCTTGCGCGATTGGTGTCGTGAGAACTTTCATCGTAAAGCCGGCCCAGTTCAAAAAGGATGTCATAGCTGCCGGGGCAATTGCGGAGACCCTCGTGCAGCACGGCCTCGGCCTCGCCCGTGTTTTTCATCTTTTCCCGCAGCCAGAACGCGGTGACGGTGTACGTCTGCACATTGTCGGGGTCCAGGTCGGCGGACAGTTTCAGCCACGGCAAAATTTCGCGCACGTCGTCGCTCGTGCTCAAATCATCCTGCGCGCCGCCCTCGTCCAAATGGGTGTGACGGTTCGGCAAAAATTGGCGGTTAAAGGCATCAATCCAGTTGCGCGTCGGCCCCAGGAAACCATGTTCGTCGCCCTGGTTCTTGGTGTTCACCGCCCCGGTGTCTGCCGCCATGTGCGCGGTTTTAAAGGCCGCGTTGTCGTCGAACATGCTCGGGTAATAGCCGCTGTGATAATACTCGTCTGCCTTCACGTAAAAACTGTTCGCGAACATCCGGCGGCTGTCGCCGAGCGCCACCTGGAAGATGTCGCCATTTTCACGGCTCAAGCAAATGGGTTTGGATTGTCCATGCCCGTCGAGGGTCCATGCTTTTTGATTGTCGTTCAGGCGCATGAACTCAAATTGCGGCTGCAGGTGCGCTGCCATGGCGAAACAGCAAACCAGCAGCGCCACCATCAGGAGAAAATATGTTCGCGGCGAAGCCATGTTTCAATTTACCGCCTTCCGGCGAAAAGCCAAACAGGCGCCGATGAGGAAAACGGCCATGTAGAAAAGCGCATAGACCAGCCCCAGGCAAAAATAGGTCCATGGAATCAACGGCCAGTTATGAATCACCAGGTCGCGTACATCGAACAATTCCAGGTGCGGGATGACGAAATAAAGCGAATAAACCACGCTGCGGACCGGTTCCTGCAACGTCAGCGCAATCCGGTCCAGGTTTCGGCCCACGAACAGGATGCCGCCGATGATGACGAAACAGATGGTGGCATTGGACGACGGCGCGGCGAAGATCAGCGAGCCCAACAGCGCGAATGCCACAACGATGCCCAGCAGGAACCAGTGCAACATGCCGGCTTGAAAATAATTCAGCACCGGCCATTGATGCTCCCGGGTCGCGGAAAGCACCCCGAAGAAGATGTAGAAACACAGGAGTGCCAGGCCGCAAGCCAGCCAGCAGCCCAGGAATTTTCCAAAAATCAACTGCACCCGTGTCAGCGGCTTGGCCAGCAAGGGCAGCAGCGTGCGGTTTTCCCGTTCCGCCGGTATCTGCCGCGCCGTGGTGGTCACGGCGATGACGAGCGAGCAAAGCCAGATCAGGTCCAGGCAGATTTCCTTGAGGTAGCGCACGATATGCGCGTCGTTGTAAATGTTGATCGAGGCCATCACCACGCAGATCAAGATCGTCACGATGAACAGCACGTAAAAATCCTTGCGGCGGTACAGTTCCTTGATGACGACGCCGGCAACGGCAAGAATATTATTCATGACGCGGGTTGCATTTGATAGCCGATGATGTTGAGAAAAGCCTGTTCGAGGCTGGCATGGGCGCCGGTGATGTCCGCGACGCGCCCGAGAGCCTTCAATTCCCCCTGGTGAATGATGGCCACGCGATCGCACACGGACTCGACTTCGCCCAGCTCATGCGAGGAAAAGAAAACGGTCTTGCCCTCGTTTTTCAACCGCTGGATGATTTCGCGCACCTTCATGCGGCCCAAGGGGTCCAGGCCGCTGGTCGGTTCGTCCAAGATGAGCAGGTCGGGATTGTTGATGAGCGCCTGCGCCAGGCCCACGCGCTGTTGCATGCCCTTGGAATACGATTTGATGGGACGCTTCGACGCGTGTTCCAGCTCGACCAGTTTTAGCAGTTCGGGAATGCGGCGGTCTGTTTCCGTGGACGTGAGTCCAAAAATCTTCGCGTAAAAGCGGAGCAGTTCTTCCGCCGTCAGAAATTTGTAGTAGTATGTCAACTCCGGCAGATAGCCGATGCGCTGGCGGGCGATGGGCTGGCGCACATCAATGCCAAACAGGTAGGCCGCGCCGCTGGTCGGCGGCACAAACCCGAGCAGCACGTTCATGGTGGTGGTCTTGCCTGCGCCATTTGGGCCTAGAAACCCGAAGACCTCGCCTGAGCCCACTTCCAAGTCAAGCCCGGACAGGGCCACCTTGGTGGCGCCGCGCATTTCGCGGCTGCGATATTCCACGCGGAGTTTTTCAGTTTTAAGAATGATGCTCATGCGCAGCCGTGGCCCCACGGCGTGTGTTCCGTTTTCATTTTTTGAGCGCGGCGGTGTCGGAAACCAGCCGCAACCCGCAGGCAACCCGGAAAACCTTCGGATTGGACAACTGCTGCGGCTGGTCTTCGACACAGCCGCGTTCCGCTTGCAATTTGAAGGCGGACAATTATTTGGGTCATGTGAACGGCCATTCCTTTTACAGTTAAAGAAAGGCCGGAATCAACTAAATTCATTCGGTTTTAAAAGATATTCGCGCGGGTTGATGCTTCTGATATAGCTCCAGGCGCTGCTGCATTTTGGCGGCGTCGTCCTTGTCGCCGCCGGCCTGGGCGGCGTCGCGTGCCTGTTGCGCAAACTGCGTGGCCTCGTCGAAGTGGCCGGTCTCGGCGCAGGCCATCGCCAATGTGTCCAGCACCACGGGTTGCGGACCACCGGCGAGTTGGGCCGCCTTTTGGGCCAGGGCCAGCGCTGCGGCGCCGTTGCGCGCCTGCGGGTTTTCATCCGCCGCCAGCACGCGCGCGGTGTAGATCAACATCGGCAAGTCGTCCGGCCTCAGCCGCAACGCATCTTGCATGTGCGGCACGGCTTCGGCATCGCGGCCTTGCTTGAGCAAAGTTTTAGCCATCTGGAAATGCGGTGCCGGGTCATTGGCATTCAACTGCGCGGCCGCGGAAAACTCGTTCATGGCTTCGTCAAAACGGCCCAACTCCGCCAGCACAATGCCCAGGCCGATGTGCGATTGCGGGGATTTTTGGTCCAGCGCCACGGCGGTGCGGCAGTATTCCAGCGCCTCTGCCGGACGGCCCTGGTCGTTCAGGATGCGGCCGATGTTGTTGTAAATTTCGTGGCGGTTGGGATCCAGACGCAAGGCCGCGCGATATTCCGCAAGGGCATCGTCGGGGCGGTTCTCCTCCTGAAACGCCGCGCCCAAATTTAGCCGCGAGGGCGCGTTGTCTGCGGTCACGGCGAGGGCGTGCGTAAAAAGCGCTCCGCTGTCGTGCCAGTAACGCAGTTGATTTTCCGTCAGGGCCAGGCAGCCAATGGCGACGGCCACGGCGACGGCACCCAATAATTTGTTTAAAAACTGAAAACGTTGCGCCAGATCTTTTGCCGCCCACGTGATGGCGGCGAAAATTCCGATGACCGGAAAATATGTATATCGGTCCGCCAGCGCCTGGTCGCCCACTTGGACCAGTCCGATGACCGGCACGAGCGTTCCCAAATACCAGAGCCAGCCCACGGCCAGATAGGGTCGGGATTTTGCCGAACTCCAAACCAGCGCCGAAATGACCAGCAACACCACTACGGCCAGCGCCACGGCGGCCAACGGAATGGGTTTGAGCAGCGGATAAAATGCCGCCAGATGCGCGGGCCAGATGGTTTTAAACAAATAGCCCGCGTAGGCCGTGACCGTGTTTTCAACGCGCAGGCCCGCTGAGAATTTTCCGAGGGGCGCAATGGCCTCGGCCCGTTGCGCCAAAACTGTCACCGCACATGATGCAAGCGTCAGGAGAAAAAAAGGCCATTTTTCCAACAACAGCCGCCAGAGCGGTTGGGCGTATCTGAGTGCTACTCCTGGCTGGGGAGAGGGGAATTGAGTTGAAAAAATAAGAGCCTCCTCACCCCGACCCTCTCCTCCCTTTGGGGAGGCGAGGGAGAAGCCTGTGTCAAAAGACGTCTCTTGGTATCTTTGCAACGGCCAAAAATCCAGCAGCACCATTACGAATGGCAGCGTGACCAGCATCGGCTTGGACATCAGGCTGAGCGCAAAAAAAATCAGCGCCAGCCAGTAAAAGCGTGATGTGTAAAAGGGCGGGGCAGGGCGTCCTCCGCCCGCGCCGCTTTTCGCAAATCGGACATAGCTCAACAGCGCCAGCAACGCGAAGAACGTGCTCAGGACGTCTTTGCGTTCCGAGACCCAGGCCACGGATTCCACGTGCAGCGGATGCCATGCAAACAACGCGGCCACCATTGCGCTGGCCCAAAGCGCATTGGTCAATCGCAGCCATAAGACAAACAGCAGGCAGACGTTCGCCGCATGGAGCAGGATGCTGGTCAGGTGATGGCCGGCCGGGTTGAGACGAAACAGTTCGCAGTCCGCCATGTGCGAAAGCCAGGTCACCGGGTGCCAGTTGCTGGCGTGCCAGGTGCCGAACGCCCATTGAATGCCCTGCCAGGTGAGGCCCTGCTGCACGATCGGATTTTCGGTCACGTAATCCCGGTCGTCCAGATTCACGAAGCCATTCCGCAGGCCCGGCAGATAGGCCACCAAGGTGACCAGTACCAGCAGGAGGCCGATGGAACGCGCGCGTGACATGCGCCGCTTTATAGACGGTTTAGCCCGAAATCCGAAGCTCGAAATCCGAAACCCGAAAGAAATCCGAAGCCCGAAAGCCGAAAGAACGGATGGATGTGAGGACGCAACCAAAGGGAATAACCGCAGAGAACGCAAAGAAAAGAGTTTTATTGGCCAAGGCAAAGCCTTCGAATCATTGCGCCTTCGCGCCTTCGCGTCTTTGCGTTAAAAATCTTTTGAATAGTCCCTGTCTTCGAAAACCATAAAAATCAAAAGATACGACCACGTCCTAAACTGGCGGATCGCAGCCCCCAACAAAAAGGCGCAAGACTGATTGCCTTGCGCCGCGGGAGGCCGTTGGACGCCGGTTTACCAGCTATGCGCCGGCGTAACGGTGTTTCCCAACGAGCAACTAACAGACGGCTGGGTGCCCACCGGGTTCAGCGAATAATTACCGCCGGCGGGGCATGGCGGAATCTGCTGCGTGGCGTTCAGCTTGATGTACGGCGTCAGGTCGTCGGGATATACGAGGGTATCGCCAGCGTGTTTATTTTTTTCGAAGGCAACCTGCTGCGCGGCCGTGTCAATCTGCCGCAGGTTGTTGATGCAGGAATTGGCCTGCGACGCGGAGCGTGCTTTCACAAAGTTCGGAATCGCGATTGCCGCCAAAAGGCCGATGATAGCCACGACAATCATGATTTCCACCAGCGTGAACCCGCCCAAACGAACTAATGTCCGGGTGGTTTTCATATGTTACTACGCGGCGTGAACGACCAGCAGGCAGATTACTAATTTATTTTATAATGACGAGCGTGTTCACCAATTGCCTGCTGGAACCGCTTAGGTGCATAAATAGCACTTCCAATGCCACCCTTGAGGCCCCATACGCAAAATAGCCAAAAATCCGAAGCTCGAAATCCGAAAACCGAAAGAAATCCGAAGCCCGAAAGCCGAATGAGCGGTTCAAAGTGCGGAGCGCGGCCGTCCTCGGCCGCAGCAACGGGCTTACGACCGGAGGATTTTTCGATTCCCCAGCGGCTTGGTGGTTTGAACGTTGCTGCGCCCGAGGACGGGCGCGCTTCGTTATCGTTGGCAGACCGCAGCACCAACAAAAAGGCGCAAGGTTCGTCGCCTTGCGCCGTGAGTGCCGTGGGATGGGCTACCAGATATGCGCTGGAGTCACCGTACTTCCCAACGAGCAGATGACCGAGGGCGTTGAGGCCACAGGGTTCACGTTGTAAGTGCCGCCGGCAGGACACGGGGGAACCTGCTGGCCGGCATTCAGCTTCAAATACGGCAACAGGTCGCCTGGGTAGTTAATGGAGTCGCCCACTTTTTTGCCGGTTTCAATGGCAAACTCCTGGATGGCTCCGTCAATTTGACGCAGGTTGTTGATGCACGCATTGGCCTGTGAGGTTGAGCGGGCTTTCACAAAGTTGGGAATCGCGATTGCCGCCAAAAGGCCGATGATAGCCACGACAATCATGATTTCCACCAGCGTGAACCCGCCCAAACCGACTTTTGTCCGGGTGGTTTTCATATGTTTCTAACGCGGCGTGAACCACCAGCAGGCGGATTGCTAATTTATTTTATAATGACGAGCATGTTCACAAATTGCCTGCTGGAACCGCTTAGGTGCATAAACAGCACTTCCAGTGCCATTATTGAGGCCCATTAAAGCAAAAAAAAACACCCCGAAGCGACTGCTCCGGGGTGTTTTGTGATCTGACTCAAATCAGATTACGGCTCATAGTGACCAGGAGTCACCGTGTTGCCGAGGCTGCAGTTAACTTGCGGATTGGCACCAACCGTGCCGACCGTGTAGCTGCCGCCAGCAGGACAACCAGGAACGGAACCAGCCGCATTCAGCTTGATGTACGGGGTCAGGTCCGAGGTCAACGTGGGGGCCGTCGAGCCGGTGGTCTTGTGGAGTTCCAAAGCCCATTGATTCACCGCCGCGTCAATCTGGCGGAGGTTGTTAATGCAGGCATTGGCTTGGGAGGTGGCGCGCGCTTTCACAAAGTTCGGGATCGCGATCGCGGCGAGGAGGCCGATGATGGCCACAACGATCATGATTTCAACCAGCGTGAAGCCCGCTTTACGAGTGTTTTTGTTCTGTTTCATTTTATTAGCTTTCTATTTTACGTCGTGGTGGAACGATGCGGCCGGCTGGTTTATATGATAACGACATTGTTCACTTGATTGCCGTCCACTACCACGATGGAAGGGCTTTAGCAGCCGGGATGCCAACGTTTGGATCGGGCTTTTGCAGCTTGGAAATAAGCAAAACCCCCTGAAAAAACTATCACTTGCGGGTCTTTCCGATAACCGGCCCCCTGAAGGGTGGAGTGGCAAGAACCCACGCCGTCCCCAAACGGGACAGTGTATTGTCCACTGAGACACTTTTTGCCCGCCAAAACTTGAATTATCTCCTGATAATAGGTGGGATTGTGAAAACCCCTCACCCCGTTTCACGCATCACGTATCACCAATCATTTCACCCGCATCCACGCGGTCTTTAAATAAGCTGGCTCCGCGCGGCTCACCGGAAAATCCGGGGGCTGCGGCGTGTAGTGGAAGTTTGTCAATTTTCGTTTCGCGCCGCGCGCGGCGGCCTCGATGCTGGCCACAAATTTTTCCGGCGGCCAGTCGGCGGCATTCGTGGATGCGAGCAGCACGCCCTCTGGCTTGAGCACGGTCAGCGCCGCAGTCGCCAGCGCGCCAAAATCCTTCTCCACCCGGAAGACGCCGCGCTCCTTCGATTGCGAAAACGTCGGCGGGTCCAGCACCACCACGTCGAAGGCGCGGCTTTTTTTCGCCAGCCGCCGCAGCCAGTCAAACGCATCGCCGTAAATAAAATCGTGTGCCGCCGGATCAAGGCCGTTCAGCGCGAAGTTGCGTTTGCCCCATTCCAGGTATTTTTTTGAGAGGTCCAGGCTCGTCGTGCGCGCCCCTGCTTTCGCCGCGCAAACCGAAAACCCGCAGGTGTACGCGAACACGTTCAAAAGTTCGGAATGCGGAGCGCGGAGTGCGGGGCAGGAAAAATCGGTCGCAATATGGCCGGTCAGGAGCCGCCGCCGGTTGTCCCGCTGGTCCAAAAATAGCCCCACCGAATAACCCTCGCCAAAACTCATCTCGTATCGGACGCCATTTTCCAAAACCTCAAATGTTGCCGGAGCCGCCTCGCCCAGCACACGTTGCGGTGACACCTCGGTGGCTGTCGAGCGGCGCACCTGCCGCGAAAGAATCTTGTGATATGCCCCGCGCGCCGGATGTATTTTTACCAGGCGCGCCAGTTCTTCATTCTGGGGCCCGGTGAGGATTGCTTCCGACTGCGAAAGCAGAAAGTCGCCCAATTTTTCCACGAACCACCCCGGCCATCCGTCACTTGCCCCGTGAATCAGGCGAAAGGCATTCGTGGCATCCGGCTCAATCACTGCCGTCCGCAACGCCAGGCGCGGCTCTGTGTCAAAAGTCGCCGGCGCCGCAAGCTGCATCGGCGCATTCGTGGCCGGATGCGTGAACGCAATCTCCGTGGCGTGAAGGAAAACTCGCGACGATGCCGTGCCGCCGTAAAGTGTGTCCCCGAGAATTGGAAACCCGTTTTCTGCCGCATGAACCCGAATCTGGTGGGTGCGCCCCGTGAGCGGCTCCGCGCACATCATCTTCAGCCCGGCATTCTTCACCACAAATTTGGCATCTACTATCGGCACAAACCGCGTTTCAGCCACCTCGCCGTCCTGGAGCGCTGGCGTCCCGCCGGCGTGTTTCTCTTTTGCGCTGGCGTATTTTTCACCCATGCGCACGAGATTGCTTTTTACCGTGAACTCCTTTTTGGGAACCTCCCTATCCGTCAGCAGCAGATATTTTTTGCGCACCCGCCGCTGCGTGAATTGCTCCGTCAGTGAACGATTGGCCAGCGGTGTTTTGCCAAACACCATCACCCCGCTCGTTTCCTTGTCCAGCCGGTGAATGATCGCCAGCCGCGCCCACCGCTCCTCCCGGTTTCTCAGCCAGTCATAAATTCCTTCTCCTGCATAGGGCGACGGCGCGTGCGTGTTCCAGCCCGCCGGCTTGTTCACCGCCAGCAGATGCTCATCCTCATAAATCACGCATCGAACCATGCCGCATGAAACCATTTTTGCGCGCCGGACTGAAGCGGGAAACGTCCATAGTCCCGCACGCCAACATTTCATAATTCAGCTTTCATCCTTCATCCTGCCTGGGATGTCCGGCTTGATTCCCGCCCCGCAAACTTGTAAAGCTCCGCAATGAAATCCACCCCGGCCATTCTTATTTTGGCATTGCTGGCGCTGGTCCTGACCGGCTGCAAAACCGCCGGGCTTGTCGCGGCCAAGCCTCTTTATCGCGACCCGGTTTATGACGGCGCGGCCGACCAGACCATCATTTGGAATCCAATCGCGAAAAAATGGTGGATGTATTATACCGACCGTCGCGCCAATGTGCCGGGCCTTTCCGGCGTCACGTGGGTTCACGGCACGCCCATTGGCATTGCCGAATCGGCGGACGGCGGCGCGCACTGGAAATTTGTCCGCATGGCGCAGTTTGATTTGCCGGAAAATTACGGCGGCACCAACGTCACCTGCTGGGCGCCGGACCTCACCCGCGCGCCGGACGGCACCTGGCAGATGTTTCTCACGGTCGTGCCCGGCATTTTTGAGAATTGGAATCATCCGCGCGATATTCTTCAACTCACCAGCACGGACCTGGTCCACTGGAATCATCCGCGCAAACTGTCGCTCGCGTCCGACCGCGTGATTGACCCCAGCATCGAGCACATGCCCGACGGTTCGTGGCGGCTCTACTACAACGACGAGCGCGCGGGCAAATCCATTGATTATGCTGTCAGTCCTGATTTGACGAACTGGACGGACAAGGGCCTCGCTTTCAAAAGCCGCGGCGAAGGTCCCAAGGGTTTCCGCTGGCATGACAAATTCTGGGTCATCATTGACGAATGGAAAGGCCTCGGCGTGTTCCGCTCCGATGACGGCCTTCATTGGGACAAGCAGCCGGAGAACCTGCTCGCCACACCCGGCACCGGCCCGGACGACAACGACATCGGCCGGCATTGCGACGTCGTGCTGGGCGGCGACCACGCCTATTTATTTTATTTCACGCATCCGGGCTTGCACGGCAACGGTGACACCCACGATCACCGCCGCAGTTCCATCCAGGTCACCGAATTGCGCGAGCAGGACGGCTGGCTGATCTGCAATCGCGATGAGCCGACGCACATCGCGTTGCTGCCGCCAAAATAAATTTCATGGAAAACCAGACCATCATCGTCACCGGCATTTCAAACCGCGAATTTCTCGAAAGCTACGCGCAGCCGGGCCGCGTCGGCCTTTGCGGCGGCACCACCCGGATAGACACGGCCATCCGCCACGCGCAACGCCATCTGCATGAGGAGCATCGCTGGAGCGACTGGTCGCACGCGTTTATTTTCGAGGGCAAACGCCTTGACGGCCAGCACTGGGTGCTGGAATCAGACATCCAGATTTTGCGGCGCAACATCCAGCTCGGCGCACAGGAAAATCGCGCGGAAAAATATTTCGACGAAAAAATGTTTCCCGCGCTGGCCGTCCTCGATTTTGGGCTGACCGAAGCCCAGGCCACCATGCTGGTGCGCGGCGGATTGGAATTGGTTGCCAAACGCCAGCGTTATTCGCTGCGCGAACTGATCGGCACGCTCGTCGCCCTGCGCAAACCGGAATTGCGCGCCCGGGAAAATCTGCTGGCGCAGGAGCAGCACGCCTATTGCTCGGCATTTGTAAAGTTGCTGTTTCAAGAACTGGGCCTGGATCTCGTGCCCGGCGTCACCGGCAAAAACACCACGCCGGAGGACATCGCCCGCTCGCCGCTGCCGCATGTGAAATATCTGCTCGTGCGCGAAATGCCCGGCGCCAGGCTCGCCGCCTTGGGCCACAAAATCAAAACCGGCCTGCGCACGAAACTGGGAAAAATCCGCCCGCGCTGAAACCCCTTCGCCATCACGGACCAAGTGGCATGATTCGGCAGGACGCTGGGAGCGTTTCTCCCTCTCCGCGTTTTGCGGAGTCGGCGGAGCAAAATGGGGAGAGGGCCGGGGTGAGGTGCTTCGTCCTCATACTTCACTAGTTTTGTGTCAAGATATCCCTGTGTGCAGGATTATATTGCTGAAAAAACTCGCGGGCGGGCCGCCCGCGCCCCTATTTTCCCTGCGTGCATCTGGCCCATCTGCGACTCCGCGACTTCCGCAATTACCCGCGGCTGGACGTGGATTTTGCGCCCGGCTTTCACGTGTTGCTCGGCGACAACGCGCAGGGCAAGACGAACATCCTCGAAGCGATTTACCTGATGGCCACGCTGCGGTCGTTTCGCGGCGTGGGCGGCGCGCAGATGATCCGGCACGGCGCCAAGGGCTATTTCGTGGGTGGAAAAGTAATTGGTGGAACCGCCGCGACTGTCTCCCTCTCCTCCCCCAAAGGAGGAGAGGGCAGGGGTGAGGAGGCCGAAATTTCTCAAATCCCAAAACCCTCTAACCTGGGTGGGTTGAGGGAAAATGAAATCCTCACCAGTTTCCACGAACGCGAAATCAAAATCTACTGGTCGGCGCGCGAACGAAAACTTGCCCTGGACGGCCAGCCGGTGAAAAAGCTCGCGGATTATTTCGGCACGCTGCGCACGGTGGTTTTTTGCACGGAAGATTTGCAGCTCGTCAAGGGCACCGCACGGGCGCGCCGGCGGTTTCTGGATTTGCTGCTCGCCCAGACCCAGCCCGGTTATCTCGCGCTGTTGCAGCGGTACATGAGCGCCGTCCGCCAGCGCAACGCGCTTTTGAAACAGCGCAGCCCGGACGAGCCCCTGCTGGACAGTTTTTCCGCCGAACTGGTGAAGCTGGGCAACGACATCATCCGCGCCCGCCGCGAGCTGGTGCCCAAATTTTCCCCGCTCGCGCGGCTGGCCTACCGGCGCATTGCCAACGATGCCGAGGATTTGCGTATTGAATACCAGCCGAGCGTGAAACGTGATTTCGCTGTGGAACTGGCGCAGTCCCGCGCACGCGAAAAAACCTTTCGCGCCACGCTGGTCGGCCCGCACCGCGACGACCTGCAATTGCTTCAAAATGAGAAATCCGCCGCGCAGTTCGGCAGCGAGGGCCAGAAGCGCACACTGGCCATCGCCCTCAAAATGGCGCAGGCGGAATTCCTCGCCGGCATTCATGGCTCCCCGCCGGTGTTGCTGATTGACGACGTGATGGGCGAACTCGACGCGAAACGCCGCGCCGGTTTTTTGCCCCTGTTGGAGCAGGCCCGCAAAACCAGCGGCCAGGTGTTCATGACCTGCACCGGGGAAAACTGGCCGCGCGAACTGGGCCAGGATTTGCAGCGATGGCACGTCATCAACGGGGCCTTGAAACACTGACTGGTTTGGACCGGGCCAGCCCGGAGGGCGAAAGACAATAGCCCACCGATACCAATGTGCGTTCAAAGTGCAACTAACTGGCCGGGAGAAAAGCGATGGGTTCGGTCAAATTCCGCGGCCCGGCTGGTCGCGTGCGTCTGGCCAAAGCGGCGGAGGGCCGCACGCAGTCCAAGACGCTTCGCGCATGCGGGGCCACCGTCACTCGCGCCAGCGTCTTGGACTGCGCCCAGCCCTCTGGCGCTTTCTTCCGCCCTCCCATCCGCGTCCGATCCCGTCAGCAGCGCGCTACGGTTAATCGCGGTTTGAAAGCAAGTCAGTACGATTTATCGGTGGGTAATTGGATTGCGACAAGTCCCGCGAGGGACGAAAGAAGCTATTATACCAGTTCCGGCATGTGATTGCACCATTTGCCGGTCGCAACTTCCTCGTAGCGCAGGTTGGTAACCTGCTGTGTCGCCGACTGGCAGTCGGCGGGCGCACATTTGGAATTGGAAGGTTTCGAGTCTAAGAAAAGTGCAGTTCCAAACAGAACTTGGTATTAATCACCGGTGGCATGGAGACATCTTCTTGGAGCGTGCGGAGTCTTACAATTCCAGCATCCAGGAGATGCGTTGACGAACGGCGGCCAGAACGGGCAATTCGTAACGCCCCGCCCGTCGCTCGAATCGGTGATGCTCAACGGATTCGATGCCCAGCACATTTGCGACTCCATCATCTGCTCCCGGGAGCCATTTGACGCGCGGGAGCGCAACCTCATATTGGCCGCCCCGGATTGCAGTCGTACATGGCACGCAGACGCTTAACGCTCTTTCTGTGTCCGGGTCATCACGCGAGACGACCATCAGCGGGCGAAATTTCGCCTTCATTCCCATGTCAATCCACCAGACCTCACCAGGTTTTGGCTGGACCATAAAAACTCTCAAGGTGCTTGGCCCGGATTTCCCAGGGCGACAGAGGTGGAGCGTCGGGCGCCGGAACCAGCCTGGCTTTGGTGATGACCAGCAGGGTGCCGTTGCGCTCGACGTATTGCGGTGCGCGAATCGCCTTGTCGAGTACCCGGCCGGCGTTGGATTTAAGCTGGCTGGATTTTAAAATCGTCATGGGCTAAAACTAGGCCGTTTTTGGCCCGGCCACAAATAAAATCGCTCCACGGGCAGATCGGTTATGCATTCGTGTAGGTTCCCCTTTTTTGGCGATGATTTTTTTGTTGCACTTTGGCAATTACGAAGTATTCTTAATTAAACAGTCCTTAAGAAATTCATGCAATGAAGCCTATTTCATCGCCTTATTCGGGGCGCAAAGCCTTTACGTTGATTGAACTCCTGGTGGTCATTGCCATCATCGCCATCTTGGCCGCCATGCTGTTGCCGGCCTTGTCTGCCGCCAAGGAAAAGGCCAAACGCTTGCAAGACGTAAACAATGTTCATCAAATTGAAGTGGCGATTAATATTTATACCGTTGATTTTAAGGACAAACTACCGGTGCTGACCGGAGCCGCCAATTGGGCGTGGGATTTGCCGACCGCCGCTGCGGATATTATGTTGAATTCAGGAATGACAAAAAAGGCGTTTTATGACCCGGGCACTCAACCACGGTTCACCGACAAGGAAAATTGGGCGGGGCCTGGCACCATGGCAACCGGGCCCAGTTCAACACTTTGGGATTACGATGTAGGGGGGACTTTCCATATTGTCGGGTATTGGCTGGCGTTTTCGGGAGGGGCCAGCAAGCTTTTTGTAACCAATCAAAACAAAACCCTTCAACCTGAAAGCATTACCATGGCTGGTGTCACGACGTTGCAGCCCGTTTCCAGCCGGGTTTTGATTGCGGATGCATTTCTCAGCACTGGGGCAACCACTCCTCCAACCTCTGCGGATTCCTTCGACTCCATTGGAGGCGGTTTCCAAGTCAACGGAGTGACTTATCCTCATACCAGTCCACATATTAATCCCAGGACTCGCCTTCCCACTGGCGGTAGCTACGGATACAAGGACGGTCATGCTGAATGGCACAAATTAGACCCAGCCTCCACAATCGTTAGGGGTGTAAGTGCAGACGGAAAAAACTTCTGGTGGTGATTTGCAATTTCTTAACGGCGTCCAGCCTTCGGGCTGGACGTTTTTTGTTTTCAAAAAGTTCTGCTCCTGGCAGCTATCAGGGTGCATTTCATTGGCAAGTCGCAAATGGCAGGAGCGCGGGCGGCTCGCCCGCGAGTTCATCGTTTCATGGCCGCGCCGGTTCCTCATCCTCATCCTCATCCTCTTAATCTTTATATCCGGGTTGCGGTTTGCATCTACGCCAAATAAAACCGTTAATTCTGCTCAAAACCGGAACCGTTCCGTTTTCTTCCACAGAATTTATGATAACTTTCAGTAGTATGCTCTTTGACAATCTAAACCGTAGCGGCGCCTCGGCCCGTCCTCCGTAGCATTACTGTGGAGGGTGGACAGAGCGCCGCCATCTAAATCTAACGCATGCCAAGTCCAACCCGAACCCGCCCAAAGGCCTCCTGGCCACACGTTAATTATCCAGGCGAATCTATTGAACCGAAATAATCAAAAGGAACACGAAAGAACAGAAAGGAACAGAAAGGAACAATCATTATTTTTTTCGGCCCTTGGCGCTACAAAAAGTCTCCGACTGAATCCGACCCAATCCGACCATGAAAAAACCACTGGGAGCGCTGGCTTCCAGCCGAAGGAAGGCCCAATCAAAGTAAATCAAACCAAATCAAACCATAGGTAAAACGAGAAAAATGAACTAAACGATCATCCCTGCGTTGAGGACGATGAAAAAAGACAAAAAGCCAATGAAAACGCAAAAATCCAGGCCAATCGCGGCCAATCCGGGGTAAAAATTCACACCGGCCAAAACATCACCACCCGGAACTCGTTCCGGGGGCTTGTGGCAGGTTGTTGGTGTTCCGTTGCTGAAAACTGAAATGCGCCACTGATTACGCTGCCCCAGACTTCGATGTTGGACGCTGGGTGGGTTTCTCATTAGACTCTTCCCCATGCGTATTTTGTCCGGCATCCAGCCCAGCGGCACGCTGCACCTCGGAAATTATTTCGGGATGATGCGGCCCGCCATCGAACTGCAAGATAAAGGCGAGGCGTTTTATTTCATCGCGGATTACCATTCCATGACGTCGCTTTTCGACGCGGCGGAGCGGCGCAAAAATACCTTGGACGTGGCGCTGGATTTTCTCGCGTGCGGCCTCGACCCAAAAAAATCCGTCTTCTTCCGCCAGTCCGATGTGCCGGAAGTCACGGAACTGTCATGGCTGCTCTCGACCGTCACGCCGATGGGTATGCTCGAACGGGCTACGAGCTATAAAGACAAAATTGCCAAAGGCATCGCGCCCATGCACGGCCTGTTTGCCTATCCGGTGTTGATGGCGGCGGACATTTTGATTTACGACTCGAACCTGGTGCCGGTCGGCCACGACCAGAAGCAACACCTCGAAATGACGCGCGACATCGCCATCAAATTCAACGAGACCTACGGCGAGACGTTTATCCTTCCCGAACCGCAAATCCGCGGCGAAACCGCCAAGGTGCCTGGGATTGACGGCGAAAAAATGAGCAAAAGCTACGGCAACACCATCGAGATTTTTGGCGATGAAAGGACGCTGCGGAAAAAAGTCATGGCCATCAAAATGGACAGCCGCCAGCCCGCCGATCCGAAACCCGATGCCGATCAAAACCTCGCCGTCCAGTTGCTCAAGGTCATAGACGCGGACGTCGGCAAGGATTATGAGGGAAAATTGCGCGCCGGCGGCCTCGGTTATGGCGACCTGAAGAAAACCTTGTTTGAAGTTTATTGGGAACATTTTGCGGTCGCGCGGACCAAACGCGCCGAACTGGCCGAGCACTCGGATTATGTGAACGCCATACTCAAAGATGGCGCGGCCAAGGCTCGCGCGCTGGCGCAAAAAGTTTTGCATCGCGCCCGCAGGGCAAGCGGATTGGAGTGAGCTTGCAAATGCGGCCGGGCCGGTTATGTTTTTACCGTGAAACTGTTGCTGGAAAATCTTCCAACGAGTCTTGCCGACCGGCGTAAATCGCTGGCGCAATGTCTGGATGCCATCGGGCATGTGGGGAAAGTGCGGGCCATATATCTTTTTGGTTCTCATGCGCGCGGCGATGCCCGTCCGGACAGTGATGTGGATTTGTGCGTGGTGGCAGACGACGCCGAACATCAATTGGCCGCTGCCGCGCGCTGGCGCAAGGCCATGCGTGGTGTTTGGCCCCGGCCAGCCTTTACACTGGTTCCCATCTCGCCGACACGCCTGGCAGAAAAACAGGCGCGCCATGATCATTTTTTTGCCACCGTCCTCAACGAAGGAGTCTTGATTGCCACGGAAAACTGATTCCAATAATCCGGCGGACTGGCCTGCTTTTCGCGTTCGGTTGAAACAGGTCGTAAAACTCTTGCAGGTTGTCAAGGTCGGGCTTTCTAAGAAAAAATGAGTGTTGTATCGGCGGCAACTCGCCTCCGCCTGCGCATCACAACGGCTGCGGAAACAGCGGTGCGTTCCGGTCATCCGTGGGTTTTCTCGGATAGCGTCCAGCAGTCCAACCGTGCCGGGCAGTCCGGCGAACTCGCGGTCATCTACGACCGCAAAGATAAATTTCTTGCCGTCGGTTTGTTCGATCCTGATTCGCCCATCCGCGTCCGCATTTTACACGCGGGCAAACCGCAGACGATTGACGCCGCGTGGTGGCAATCGCGGTTGGAGCAGGCGCTCGCCCGCCGGGCCGGTTTGTTTGATGCCCAAACCACCGGCTACCGTCTCATCCACGGCGAGAGCGACGGCTGGCCCGGCCACGTGCTGGATCGCTATGACGCAACGCTGGTCTTGAAGCTTTATACGGCGGCTTGGCTGCCGCGATTGGATGAAATTCTGACGCTGATCAAAGCAAAAATTCCGTGCGAGCGGATTGTTTTACGGCTTAGCCGAAATATCCAACACGTCGCGCTTGGTGCATCGAATCGCGTTCGACATCTGAATACGCTGGAACAATTTCCCCCTCTCCCCGAGGGAGATGGCAGGGGTGAGGGGAAACGCGACGGTCAAACTTTATTCGGTACAACGCCAACTCGCTCGGTCATTTTCTCCGAGTCCGGCATCCGCTTCGAAGCCGATGTTTTGCGCGGGCAGAAGACTGGATTTTTTCTCGACCAGCGCGAAAACCGGCGCGAGGTGGAAACTTTGGCCCGTGGCCGGCGCGTGCTGAACGCTTTCAGCTTTTCCGGCGGCTTTTCAGTCTATGCCGCGCGCGGCGGCGCGGTGAGCGTGACTGACCTCGACATCAGCCCTCACGCGCTGGAATCCGCCACACGCAATTTCGCGTTGAATAAAAATTTCCCCGCCGTTGCCGCGTGCCGCCATGAAACCGTGCAGGCCGACGCGTTTGAATGGATCGAAAAATCGCCCGCGAAATTCGACTTGATCGTGCTCGATCCTCCATCGCTGGCCAAGCGCGCGACAGAACGCGAGGGCGCCATCCGCGCATACGAAAAGTTGAATGCACTGGGCATCCGGCGGCTCGCCCCCGGCGGAATTCTCGTGGCCGGCTCCTGCTCGGCGCACGTTCCCGCCGCGGAATTCTTTGATGCCGTGCGGCGGGCGGCGTTGAAATCGGGCCGCAAATTTTCGGAATTGAAAACCATGCAACATCCGCCGGACCATCCCGCCGGCTTCAAGGAGGCGGAATATCTGAAGGTGGTTTATCTGAAATTTACGAGTTGAATAATCCCAAGACACGATTTACACAAGGCATAAGGCTTCTGTGTACCGGCGGCGTTGCTGCAAAAGCGGCGGAGGGCCGCCTGCACTCCAAGACGCTCCGCGCTTACGGAGCCGTGGCATTCGCGCCAGCGTCTTGGACTGCGCCCAGCCCTCTGGCGCTTTTCTACCGCTTGTCAATTTGCGTCCAAACTTCCGATCGAGATTTCTCCGTATTTAGTTACTTTTGAATAGTAATTCTTTGCGCGCCGCGCCGCCTTCCGACACCATCCGCGCCATGCTCCAACAACGCTGGCTCCGCATTGTGCCCGTCGCGCTGGTCATGTACACCATTTCGTACGTGGACCGCACGAACGTCTCGCTGGCGTTGGACCCGAAAATCTCGACGATGATGAGGGACCTGGTCATGGACGACCGGATGAAGGGCCAGGCGGCGGGGATTTTCTTTCTCGGATACGTGCTGCTGCAAATGATCGGCGGCCATCTGGCCGGCAACTGGAGCGCCAAAAAACTCATCAGCCTCTGCCTGATTTTCTGGGGCGTCTGCGCCGTGGCGTGTGGCCTGGCCAAAACCTTCCACCAATTTGAAGTCGCGCGATTTCTGCTGGGCGTGTCCGAGAGTTGCGTATATCCCGCGACCATTGTTTTGCTGTCGCACTGGTTTCCGAGGGCTGAACGCGCGCGCGCCAATGCCGCGTGGAACCTGTGCCAGCCGCTGGCCGTGGTTGCCTCCGCGCCCTTCACGGGCTGGCTGCTGGGCGCATACGGCTGGCATACCATGCTGATTTTGGAGGGAACGCTGCCGTTTCTCTGGCTGCCCGTCTGGTGGCTTTTCATCACCGACCACCCGCGCGACGCAAAATGGCTTTCGCCGGGCGAAAGAAACCATTTGGAAACCACCCTGCAGGCCGAGGCGGCGCAACTGGAGACTGAGAAAAAAGTTCCGTTCTGGCCGCGGCTGCTGCGGTTGGCGCCCATCCTCTTGGTGATGGTGACCATGAACTTCTTCCACAACGCCGCTGCCTACGGCTGCATGACGTTTCTTACGGAGGGCTTGAAGTCCAAAAATTTCACCGCGGTGGAATATGGCTTCCTGTTCGCCGGGCCATACGCCGTGACCGCCGTCATCATGGTGGTCAACTCCTGGCATTCGGACAAAACTCGTGAGCGGCGCGGGCATGTGGCGGCGGTGTACATCCTGAGCGGCACCAGCCTGGTGTTGAGCGTGCTGCTACGGGACCATTTTTGGGTGTCCTACGCCCTGATGTGTCTGGCCATCCCCGGGCCGTTTGCGGCGCTCGCGCCGTTTTTTGCCATCCCCACGGAGACCATGCCGCGCGGAGTTTATGGTCCGGTGATCGGCCTCGTGAACGCACTGGGCAATATGGGCGGCTTTTTCGGCCCGGTCATTGTGGGCTGGCTCAAGGGCGAGTACCACAGTGTCGCCGTGCCGTTCACGGCCTTGGGAGTGGGCATGTTGATCTCCGCCGCGCTGGCATTTTTGCTGCCGAAAAACCCCCGGGCGAATTCAGCCTGAGACCGCCCGGTCAGAAACTGCGGGGAAATCTGAGCGTATCGGTCTCGACCGCCTTTGATAGCACGATTTCTCCCCCGTTGGGCACAACGTCAAACATCACATATTGGGCGGAATTGACGGAGACAATGTTTGCGTGGACGGGTTGCTGGTTCTGCGAAACCGTCGCTGCAGCCCAACCAACCGGCAACGGCCGGCGGACGGTGATGGGATAATTGAAAATCGAAGGGTCGAGGTCGTGAGTCACTTGCAGGACAATGCGGCTCTCCTGGCTGGAAGTTTCCCCGATGGAAACCGCGTTGCGTTCTTTGATGTAACGCACGACGTTGCCGAACGTCTCCACCCAGAATTTGTTGGTGTTGGCGGCCAGGTAGTCAACGCTCGCCTGCAAAGTGGCGCCAGGCAGGGGTGAATAGCCCTTGTCTTTGTCAATGGCATGAATCAGATAGACGGCCCACGCATTGGCGGCGGCGGCGCGGTCGGCCAGGTGGTTAAAATCTTCGGGCGTTTTTATCGAACCTTCAGTGCCGCAAACAAACGAGCTGATGTTCATGAAATCCGCCGGCGTGGCGGGCACCAACTGGCCCGAACAACCGCGCGCGGCAATGTAGTATTTTGACGTGATTTGCGTGTCGCCTTCCACACAATAGGGATACGCGATGGTGACGCAGGACGCATTGGTGACATTGGCGTTGATGGTCTGCTGCGAATTTGCCAGTTCGTTTGTCTGCTTCTCCGCCGACAACCCGGAAAGGCGAGGATGCGTCACGGTGTGGCTCGCAATTTCATGTCCGCTTAACGCGGCGTTTTGCAGCGGAGCCCACGAGTCGCCCGGAACCCAGGTCGTGACAGTGAACAGCGTCAGCTTGAAATTCCTGGCGTTAAACATCGGCACGGCCACGGCATACTGGTTCGGCAAATCGTCATCAAACGTATAGGAAATGGCCGCCGGCCTGAACCCGCGCCACGTTCCAATTTCATAGGGAGCAACCACGGATCCGGCGAGGCTGACGAGAGCGGGTGACACCATAAACAGCAAAAGGGCCGAAAGTTTTTTCATGAAGACAACAACATAGGGTGCGCTCAATTTGACGCAAGCAAAGACCCATGGACTTCTATCGCGAATGTTGCAGGAACCACGCGAACAATTCCGGATTCGCGTAGGTTTGCGTCCAACTGTCATGCTGGGCGTCGGGATAAATGGTGAGTTTCACATCCTGGCAGCCAATTTTTTTCAACGCGCTGACCATGTGTTCGGATTCGTCAGGCGACACGGTCGGGTCCTTTGCGCCATGAAACGCCCAGACACCCATGGATTTGAGCAGACCGAGCTGCGCGCGATCGAAATCGCGCGCCAGAGTAAGGAGAATGGTCTCGCCGCCGCCGCAAATCGGCGCGATGGCCGCAAACCGTTCGGGATGGCTCAAGCCAAGATTCCACGTGCCAAACCCGCCCATGCTCAAGCCGGTCAAATAGACGCGGTGTGTGTCCACGGTGTATTTGGTTTCGATTTCGTCCAGCAGCGCGAGCAGCAAATCGTCGGACCAAATTTTCCCGTCCGGACATTGCGGCGAGACGACGATAAAAGGAAAATTGATTGTCGCAGTGTCAATCTTCGGCGGGCCGTGCGTGGCAACCTTCCAAACATCGTTGCCGCGTTCGCCCGCGCCGTGCAGAAACAAAATCAACGGCCAGCGCTTGTTCGTGTCCGCGCCATACCCTTCTGGCAAAAACAGAAGATAGTCGGCGGCTAAAACCTGTTTGCGTTCGAGGTGAAATTTTTGGGCGGTCTGGCCGGGTTTCATGGCGGTTGAATTGTTGATCGTGCCGCAGGCGGCAAGCGCAAGCAGCAGCGGCAGGAAAAGAAGGACTTTTTTCATGGTGGGAGACCTGCCGTGCTCTTATGCGAAGTCCTCGCAATTAACGGTGAAATTGTTGAGGGGCAGGTAGGGCGCGTCGCTCCGCGCGCGCCGCGAACGTGGTAAGAGCACCAGCTGGTTTGAGGCGGCGCGCGCCGAGCGACGCGCCCTACCTTGGCTCTGTTGAAAATAGCGGGCTTCCACCATAAATGTTTTGCGAGGCACGGCCACGGTGCGGATTCGTTACATGATTTTCAGTTTGGGCAAATCTTGCGAGTCCACGAGGCCCACGGGTTCGTTCTTCGCGTTCACCACGATCAGATCGTCTATGTTGCGCTCGTTAAAAATTCTCAGGGCCTCCACGGCGAGAGCATCGGTGCGGATGCAGATGGGATTCTGCGTCATGACGCGTTTCAGCGGCCGCGACAACAGGTTCTCGTCGCCCGCCATGTGGCGGCGGAAGTCTCCGTCAGTGAATACTCCCGTCAATTTTCCCCGCGTGTTCACCACGCTCAAACTGCCGGACTTCGCCTTCGTCATGACCAGCAATGCCTCCTTTACCGCCAGATTTTCGTCCGCCACCGCGTTGCGCTCGCCGCTGCGCATGATGTCGCTGACCCGCAGGAGCATGGCCCGGCCAATCGCGCCGCTGGGATGATATTTCGCGAAATCCTTCTGTGTGAAGCCGCGCGCCTCCAGCACCGCCATCGCCAGCGCATCACCCATCACCAGCATGGCCGTGGTGCTGCTCGTGGGCGCGAGGTTGAACGGGCACGCTTCCTTGGACACGCGCACGTTCAGGACAACGTCGCTGTGCCGCGCGAGCGATGATTTCGGGTTGCCGGTGAGGGAAATGATTTTAACGGAAAAACGCTTGAGCGCGGGCAGCAAATTCAGCAATTCCTCCGACTCGCCGGAATAGCTCAATGCGAGAATCACGTCGCCATCGTTGACGATTCCCAAATCGCCATGCAGGGCGTCCACGCTGTTGAGCACCACGGCGGTGGAACCGGTGCTGGTGAGGGTGGCGGCGATTTTGGAACCGACATTGCCCGATTTGCCGATGCCGACCACCACAGCTTTCCCGCGCCGATTGAGCGATTCGACAACGGTTTCCACGGCGGCATCGAATGCTGAATTCAATTGCGCGCGGACGGCTTTGAGCGCGGCGATTTCGATGTCGAAAACTTTTCGGGCATGGGCAATGTGTGTCACAAGCGGGAGATTGCACGCAACTGGATTGGATTTCAACCGCGAAGCGTAGGACAGGCGTCGCGCCTGTCTCAAACTCTAAAATGCTTCGCCTTGACGGGAGAGAATGGAGACAGGCGCGACGCCTGTCCTACCGCACTTCGGCGCTTGCGGTGTATTGCTGGCTGATACGCGTGAGCCGTTTGTTGTCGGCGCGGATGCGGGCGGAGAGCGTGCGGGCCGTCGCCTGCAAGAATGGCGTGGCCAGCGCGGGCGCCTCGCGCGTGAGACGGTCAAACGCGAGTGAGGTGATTTTGAGCAGCGTGCTGTTCACGTTGGCAACGACGTCTGCCGAGCGCGGGCCGTGATCGAACAGGGCCATGTCGCCGAAGAAATCGCCGGGGCCGAAGGTGGCGAGGATGGTCTCGCGGCCATTGGTCACCACGCGGGCGCGCAATTCGCCGCCGAGCACGAGGAACATCGAGTCGCTGATGTCGCCCTGATTGAACAGCACGGACCATTGGGTGACCTCCTGCATTTCCATGTATTCGGCGAGGTGGGCGAGCTGGTTGTCCTTGAGGTCGGCAAGAATTTTTATGCGGCGCAGGGAACCGGGTTTGATGCCGACACGACGGACCTCTTCGGGCACGCTGGTAAATCTGAGGGTGAACTGGCTCTTAAGCTCGGGCAGCTCCGAGGCGCGCATCCAGTTGCCGGCGCTGCGCGAATAGACCCAGGTTTCGGGCATCACGCGCTCGTCCTTGATCCAGTCCGTCAAGACGGTTAAATCAACCGGGCCGTAGGGTGAATCGTCCACGCCCCAGATAAAATAGATGTTTCCGGCTTCTTGCTCTTGCGCTTCCATGTTCATGACAACCTCTCTAATGGTCACGATTTTGCTCCTTTAAACGGCGCCTGTCAATGGGCCGAATGAAGAATTCTCGCGGCTCGAGCATCCTGCCCTGACGGCCGCAAAAGCCACAAGATGCTTCCCGATAACGCATCCACATCGTTGAAGGGCCAAGGTTGACCAAGTGCGATCCTGCTTTTTCCTTGTCCCACCGCGTTGGAATCTCGATTCTTTCCATACATGGGTCACGACGTATTTGTCAGTCATTCATCGAAGGACAAACCGACAGCCGATGCGGTTTGCGCTGTGCTGGAGGCTCAAGGTATTCGTTGCTGGGTTGCGCCGCGTGATATTCTGCCAGGAAGAGACTGGGGTGCTTCCATTATTGGGGCCATCAAGGGTGCAAAGGTGATGGTGCTGATCTTCTCCTCGCACGCCAACAACTCCCCGCAAATTATCCGGGAAATTGAGCGGGCAGTCACCAAGGGCATTCCGATTATTCCCATGCGGATTGAAGACGTAATGCCAACCGAGTCGCTTGAATATTTTCTGAGCTCCCCCCACTGGCTGGATGCGTTCTCGCCGCCGCTGGAAAGACATTTGCAATTTCTTACACAAGTTGTCCGCCAAATCATCGGCGGGCCGGTCACAGGAGTTTTGCCAACCCCGTTGGCTGACCGCGAATTACGTGAAAAAGCCGAAGCGGCAAAATGGGAGGAAGAAAAGCGCCGGGTGGATGATGAGAAACGCCAGTTAAACGAAGAGAGGCGACACCTTGAAGAACAGCGGCGCGTGATGGCCGAAGAGAAACGCCAGGCGGCAGAAGCGGCCAGACTGTCGGAGGAAAAGCACAAGTCTGACACAGCTTTAAGAGTTGCCGAACAAATTCGAAAGGCTGCCGAAAAGGAGGGAACCGGGCGGCTGACTGACAACGAAACGAAGTCAACTGAGCCGGTAAAATTGAATCCAAAAGACCTGATCACCAAAGAACCCGGCCAGATGGCGCGAGAGGATTCGGGCAACGCCAAAAGGAGCAGAATATTAGTGGTGTTGGTGGTGGTTATATTGCCGCTCGGTTGTCTCATTGCATATGTAAATTCTCATATTAATACAACTAAAACCTCACCTGGTAATCCGCCGGCTCCGTATGTACAACCGACCGTGCAACCGACCGTGCAACCGACTGTGGCTGCGATCCCAATTTCGCGGGCGGCGGATATTATCGGTGCCATAACATTCAAAGGCACTCCGCCGGCGGAAATCCCGCTCACGCAGATGGGGGACAGCTCGGATTGTATCGCGATGCACAAGGAAATGCCGACTACGCACCATTACGTCGTCGGGCCGAAGGGCGAATTCGGCAATGTGACCGTTTATTTGAGGGGCATGGACGGCAAATCTACTGGTAGTTCGGTTGCGCCCGCCGTGCTCGACCAAAAAGGCTGCATTTACTTGCCGACGATTCTCGCAGTCCAGACCGGACAAAAACTCGTCGTTAAAAATTCCGACGCCTGTGTCCACAACGTCCATTCCAAGCCGGCTGCGGAGGGCAACCAGGAAGCCAACAACGTACAAATGCCTGGTGGCGCGGATTTGATCTACACCTTTCAAAAGCCGGAGTCGTTCCTGAAATTCCAGTGCGACGTGCATCCGTGGATGTTCGCGTGGGTCAGTGTGTTCGATCATCCGTATTTTTGCGTGAGTGGCACGGACGGGAAATTCGTCATCAAAAACGTGCCGCCCGGCAAATACACCATTGCCGCCATGCATCGCAAGGCCGGCACACAAACGGCGGACGTGGAAGTCAAGGATGGCGACGTGATGGTGAATTTCACATTTGAAGCCAAATAAAGAATTGAGAACTAACAACCTTAACTTGCAAACAAAATGGCGAAATGAACCAGGCAATGGCAGATTGAAGACAAAAGCGGAAACGGAAACATTCAACGCCCAACTACCCGAACGTGGATTAAGTGACGAGTGATGCGTGCTCGCGAGCGCTGGCATCACTAGCGATTCGAAATGATTTGAATCATGCCAAGGCAAACAAAGCTCCCCGTCACAATTAATGCCAGTATTCCAGCTGCTTTAATTTTTGTTCCATCTTGGAGCGGTAAACTTTGCTCACGAGGATTTACCAGGTAGTATCCGAGGATAATGCCTGCTAGGAAGCCGCCCAGGTGAGCGGCGTTGTCAATGATTGAAAACGCCAAAATTCCCATCGCTGCAATTATTGCCACATTAATGGCGAGCGACTTTGCAAATCCCGGCGGCAAAACTTGTTTGCGCTTGCTCCCCAGCACGGCCAAAAATCCGATCAATCCCAACAGGCCGCCGGAAGCGCCAACAGATATAACGTCAGGCAGCAGGAGCAAACTGAAAATGCTTCCAGCCAGGGCTGAAACCGCAAAAACGAGGGCCAAGTAATACCGGGAGGCTAGAACTTCCATCAAGCGCCCCAGTCCAATCAGGGCCGAAACGTTGAAAACAAAGTGCATGACGTTGGCGTGAAGCAAAGGCCCGGTACAAAGGCGCCACCATTCGCCACGCCAGACAGCGCGCTTGTCCAAACCTGCTGCCTTTGTTGATTCCTGAAAACCATAAATGCATTCCAGGACAAAAACACCACCGATGCCTCCGAGCAGGAGCCAGGTGAAAAGAATACGACGAGACAGAACCCATGCGCCATAACGCTCTACGGCCATTCCTTCAGCGGTCAGTGTTGCATCGCTGTATTTCAACTTTTTAAGGCCGTAAATCCCGCTCACCATCGGAATTACACCGGTCGTGATTACCAGAAGCAACATCCACGCAAATGAACGACCATGCCCACCGGACAACAAACCGAGTCCGCCCCAAACAAATGTGCTGACTAAACCCACTCCAATGGCGGTTTTTAATTCACCTCGTGTGCGGTCCCGCAAGGCGTCCAATAAAAATTCGGTTTGCAGGGCTGGCACGACCCGGGGCGAGCCGGGATGCCAAACCAAATGTATCTGGGGAAGGTCGCGGCTCCTGCATTTTCCGATCAATTCCTCGCGCGAACAACCAACAAATTTTCCATGCAGAATATAACCGTAGTCTTTATCCGCAGGTTTTTCCGGGAAGGCATCTTCTTTTTCCCAAGGAGGAACAAAAAAAGAATTCATGCCCGCCTCTTTTTCAATCCACACTCGGATAGGAGCCGAGGATTTTCACGAAGTTGCAGTGTTTGCCGAGGTGCTGGATGGCTTTGGCGACCTTGGCGTCCTTGAAATGGCCGGCGCAATCAATGAAGAAGAAGTATTCCCACGCTTTGCGTTTGCTGGGGCGGGATTCGATCTTGGTCATGTTGATCTTGTATTTGCGGAAGGCGGCGATGGCTTCGTGGAGGGCGCCGGCGCGGTCGGCCACACTGAGCATGAGGCTGGTGCGGTCGTGGCCGGTGGGCGGGCTGCACGTGCGGCCCAAGACGATGAAGCGGGTGACGTTGACGGTGTTGTCCTGGATGTCCTGCGCGAGAATTTTGAGTCCGTATTTTTCGGCGGCGAGGACGCCACCGAGGGCGGCGGAGAATTTCTCGCGGGCGGCCAGCTCGGCGGAGCGGGCGTTGGAGGAGGTCTCGACCATTTCGACGCCGGGCAGATGTTTGGCGAGCCAGCCGCGGCATTGGGCAAGGGACTGCGGATGGACGTAAAGTTTTTTGATCTTCGCAAGCGGCGAATTGCTCATGAGGCATTGCTGGATGCGCAGGACGATCTGGGAGACGATTTTCAGGTCGCTGTCGGTGAACATGTCGAGGGTGTGGGTGACGACGCCCTCGGTGGAGTTCTCGACGGGCACGACGCCGTAGTCGGCGGAGCGTTTGCTGACTTCCATGAAGACGTCGCCAATGGTTTTTTGGGCGGAATAGTTGAGGCTGGCGCCGAATTTCTGGATGGCGGCCTGGTGGGTGAAGGTGGCCTCAGGCCCGAAATAGGCGATGGTCATGGTCTTTTCGAGCGCGAGGGCGCTGGACATGATTTCGCGGTAGATGGTGCGGAGCTGGTCGTTGGTGATGGGGCCGGTGTTCTGGGCGCAGACGCGGTCGAAGACGGCGCGCTCGCGGTGGGGGGCGTAAATTTCCTCGCCGGCGGCGAGCTTGATTTCGCCAATGGCCAGCACGTGGCGGGTGCGGTCGTTGAGGAGGCGCACGATCTGGGCGTCCAGCTTGTCAATGGCCTGGCGATGTTCGGAAAGGCTCATGCGGGATTTACGATATACGATATACGATTTACGCGAAAGGGATTTGCGTGTGAACCGGATTTTAACCACAGATGGACACGGCCTGTAAACCCGATTCAGAACTTCAATAAAACAGCAAAACCGCCTGTATTATTTACAAGGGAGACCAGCTCTAACTTGCCAGAATTTTTCATCATTTTCCGGCACTTGCGCTGACACCTCCACTGACCGTCAAGCTGCAATCTGGTCGGCGGCGAAGTAGCTGCCGCAACACTTGCGGGGGTCATGTCATTTTCAAATACTTTCCTTTCCGTGCCTTGCAGAAAGGTACAGGTCAGCGTTGAGGCCAGCGCGAGCGGGTAATGGAGCCCGGAAGGCTAGTGCCTCTGGCGCGGGTTTGGGAACGGCGCGAGTCTTCAAAATGGCAAAGGCGGTTGAGCTGTTAAGACTCAACCGCCCGTTTCATTTTTGGTACGGTCTTCATTCCGTCATGCGTAAAGCTGCCCGGATGTATCCAGGCCGGTTCAGGCGGCCCGGCTCTTGGCGAATGCTCCCGCCAATTGCCCGACCAAACCGGCAAAAGGCATATCGAGGGCCGCATACAGATCGCCTGCCTTTGGACTCGCGTTGTCTTTGAGCATTTCCACGGCGACCGTGCAATAGTCGGTGACGACCACGCCCGCTTGAACCATACGCAACAGACCGGTGATGCGTTTTGTTTCGCTGAAAGTGCCGGAGGCATCAATCACGCCATAGGCATCATAGCCAATCCCGGTCGCATAAATCGCGGGGAGAGCCAGACAAACCTCAGTTGAAACGCCAGCGATAATGAGCTTCTTGCGCCCGGTCGCTTCCACGGCTTTAGCGAACCGGGCATCATCAAACGCGTTGACCGTTGTTCGCGCAATGACAGAAACCCCGGGCAGGGCTTCAGTGAGCTCGGGGATGGTTGGACCCCACATCTCCGGCGAGGTGGCGGTCACAATGATCGGCACGCCCAACACCCTGGCCGCTTTCGCCAGCGCGATGACATTATGCTTCAGCTCCCCCACCGGGATGTCTCTGACTCCGGTGAACAGCCCAACTTGATGGTCAACGAGAAGCAGGGCGGCATTGTCCGGCGTGAGCCGCTCATGGTAATTTTTGGCAGGCTTGGTTTCCATGGATTCTGTCCTTTCGTTTAGTTTCGTTTTGTGTCACTCCGTTCCAACTCGAACGGTCATCACTGGTGCACTGTACCTGCAAGGTAAACATGGCGGAAATATCTTGTTGCTTGGCTCACCATACCGATTGGGTATGCTGGCGCAAATGGAACTTCGTCATCTGCGATACTTCGTGGCGGTCGCCGAAGAGCAGAACGTAACGCGCGCGGCGATGCGGCTTCACGTGTCGCAGCCGCCGTTGAGCAGACAAATCAGGAATTTGGAGGATGAGCTTGGCGTCGCACTTTTTGATCACGATGCCAATGCAGTGCGGCTCACTGAAGCCGGCCGCGTTTTCCTCACTGAGGCGCGCATGATTTTGCAGCGTGCGGAGGGAGCGGTGCAAATGGCGAAGGACGTAGCCGGAGGAAAGCGCGGCGAAATTCAGATCGGCTACGCGCCGTCATTGACGGTCGAACTCCTGCCGCGTGCGCTGCGATATTTCCGGAAGTCCAACCCTGGCGTGCGTGTGCGGCTTCACGACTTGTCCACGCAGGAAATGTTGCGCGGACTGAGGGATGGAAAGCTCCATGCGGCCCTGCTGGTGCAGACGCCTCCAAAGACACTGTCGGGATTGGTTTTCGAGGAATTGCAGCGTCTGGCGGTTTGCGTTGCCTTGCACCCGGCGCATCCGCTGGCGCGGGCGCGGAGAGTCGGGCTGGAACAAGTCGCCAAGGAGCATCTCATCGCCTTCACGCTGGCGGACTATCCGGAGCATCAGGCATGGATTGCCGGCTTGTTCGCGCCGCTGAACCGCTCGCCCCAGATAGTCGAGGAACACGACAGCTTCACCAGCCTCATCGCGGCGGTGGAATCGGGCCGGGGCGTCGCTGTGATTGCGCAATTACCGAATGGTCTCGCAAGTTCGCGATTGAAAGTACGCCCGTTGCAACCGGCGCCACCACCGCTCGGAGTCGGCATCGCGTATCGCAGGAAATTTCGCTCAGCGGTGACGGACAACTTTATTGACGCGGCCAAGCGGGGAAAGGTTGACTGACGGAGGGCCTTAATGGTGCATCACGATTCATTCAGGAGTATTTACGCATGTTTGGGATTTTCCTTTGCGGGACGTGAAGAAAATAAAATGACCTTGATTATGTCATATCGGCAAGGTTTCAGCAAGTTCTGGCCAGTTTTGACGAATTGTTTTATTTCACTGGCAATTTCGTCCGCTGATTCGTTTAACTCCAGCCTGGTTGTTTTATGGATTTGATAATTTACGAAAGCATCCTGCAAGAATCCAACCGCGAGAAATAAGACTGCCAGCAGAAAAAAGCCGGTGGCTCTTTTCCGAATACCGTTTACGGCCTTTCTAAATGCAATGTTTGAAAAAGGCATTGCTCAAGCAATGAAGAATGAAGAATGAAAGATGAAGAATCAAACCCTGTTTCGCAAAGCCCCCACCAACCAATTGTCCCGTGAAGCAGCGAATTGCGCCTACTCGCAAAACCGGCGCAGGACTTTGTTCACAAAACCAAAGCGGGAAATGGAAACATCCCGGTCGAGTTCCTTCTGTTCTTCAACGTCAATTTTTTGAAGGACTGGACCATACTTTGCCGCGTCTTCATTGAGGCCGGCCTTCCACCCATCAACCAACTCTTCAATCTTTTTCAATTCATCCTTGTCCATCCAGATGCCGTCGCATTCCGTGCATTTGTGCAAAATGATTCCACTCGTGTCGGCGTAATTGAAATGTTCCATTTGAACATTTTGACAAGCGGGACAGTTCAATTCGTCATGATCGTCCTTTTCAGCGGTGAAAATTTCCTTGTTCACTGCGTCCAGCGAAGCGATTTCTTTCGGCGTAAAAACTTCGTCGTGATGTTCGGCAATTTTTTGAAGTTCGCCGGCCGCCAGCCACTCACCCTTGCAATCGGGGCAGACTTCAACCGTCTGGCCGTCATATTCAACCGATTGAAGCACGGAACTGCATCGGGGGCATTTCATAAATTTTAGCCAGAATATACCGTGCTTTCAGTTTTTCAACTCTTCAATCAAGCCGTTGGCGATGAGTTGCTCGACAATTTTAGAGACCGTGGGCCGGTAATAACCCGCAAAGCCATCATCGGGCGGGTGCGGACAATGTTGGAGCGTGCGCCGGATATGTTCCCCACCAACCGGGCTCGGACAGGCGCGGGCAGGGTGCAAGTTTAAACCGGCTGATGAACCGTGAACCGGCGCTTGTGCGGGAGGAATTTTTGGGGTATCAGGCAGATATGTTAATTGTGCATGTGCAGATCCATGTGAAGGCGGAATGTGTGGAGGCGTTCAAGGCGGCGACGGTGACTAATGCGCGACTGAGCCTGCTGGAGCTGGGGGTGCTGCGGTTTGATGTGGTGCAACAGGCGGATGACCCGACAAAGTTTGTGCTGGTGGAGGTGTATCGCGATGCGGAGGCGAGCGCGGCGCACAAGGAATCGGCGCATTATCCGGTGTGGCGCGACACCGTGGCGTCGATGATGGCGGAGCCGCGGGTTGGCGTGAAGTTTAATGGGGTATATCCGTAGTAGCCGGTCAAAAAGTAGCAGCCGACGTGAGGAGGCTCTGACCAATAGAAATCTTCCGTAAAGTTTGAGCCTCCTCACGTCGGCTCCTACGAGATATGAATTTACTAATCGCTTCGAATGAAATTTGAATTTGCCACGGCGACGCGCATTGTTTTTGGCGCGGGCGCGGTCAACCAAGTGGGCCCGAATATAAAAGGCCCTGCCCGGAACGTGTTGTTGGTGACCGGTGGCAACGCGCAGCGGGCGGGAAGATTATTGTCCCATCTCGCTGAAAACAACGTTAGTGCGGCGCTGTTTTCGGTGGCGGGCGAGCCGGAGATTTCCACGATTGAAGACGGAGTGGCCGTTGCCAAAAAAGCGAATTGTAATGGCGTGATCAGCTTTGGCGGCGGCAGCGTGATTGATGCGGGCAAGGCGATTGCGGCGATGATGACGAATGACGGGCCGCTACATAATTATCTTGAGGTCATTGGGGCTGGCGAGGCGTTGAAGAAAAGACCCGTGCCATTTATTGCCATTCCCACGACGGCAGGCACCGGATCGGAGGTGACGCGCAACGCGGTGCTGGCGTCGCCGGAGCATAAAGTGAAAGTAAGCTTGCGAAGTCCGATGATGCTGGCGCACGTCGCGGTGGTGGATCCGGAGCTGACATACGATTTGCCGCCGGCACTCACGGCGAGCACGGGTTTGGATGCACTGACGCAGTTGATTGAGCCGTTTGTGTGTCTGCGGGCGAATCCGATGACGGACGGTTTTTGCGTGGACGGGATTCACCGGGTGGCGCGGTCGCTGCGCGAAGCGGTGTTCAATGGGCAAAGCAAATCGGCGCGGGAAGACATGGTGCTGGCGAGTTTGTATGGGGGATTGGCGCTGGCGAACGCGGGTTTGGGGGCGGTACATGGATTCGCCGGGCCGATTGGCGGGATGTTTCCCGCGCCGCATGGTGCGGTCTGCGCGGCGCTGTTGCCGCATGTCATGGCGGCGAATTTGAAGGCATTGGGTGAACGCGAGCCGAAAAGTTCCGCGCTCCACCGGTATTATCGTGTGGCCTCGCTGGTGACGGGGAATCCGCACGCGACGGCGGACGCCGGGGTGGAGTGGGTGCAAAAGCTGGTGGCGGATTTGCCGATTCCGAACCTGGGCATTTATGGAATTCGCGAGGAGCACGTCGCTGACATCGTGGCCAAGGCGGCGAACGCAAGCAGCATGAAGGCGAATCCGATTGCGCTGACGCCGCATGAACTGGCGCGGACGTTGCGGATGGCGTTGTGAAATTTTAACCGCTCATCTGCGCTTATCTTCGCTGATTTATAAATGTGAATGCGATTTGGCAAAGTTCCTCAGTGATTGCGCAGACGGAAATTATTGCGGGTAGCCTGAAGCATTGGACGGGGCGGGAGTTACTTGAACGAGCCGATCAGGAGATCGGCGCTCCCGGGGAATTTGCGGAGCGGGTTTTTCGTGCGCGGTTTGTGCTGGTGTCCCATGGGACGGAGGCGGACCCGGTTTTGAATTATGGCAACCAGGCGGCGCTGGTGCTGTGGGAAATGTCGTGGGAGGAACTGACGCGCACGCCGTCGCGGCTGACGGCGGAGGCGCCGAATCGCGAGGAACGAGCGCGGCTGCTGGCGGCGGTGACGGCGCGCGGGTTCATTGACGACTATTCGGGGATTCGCATTTCTAAAAGCGGACGGCGCTTCCGAATTGCGCAGGCGACGGTGTGGAACTTGATTGACCAGCGCGAGAAATATTGCGGTCAGGCGGCGATGTTTTCAAGGTGGGAAATTCTTTAAGCACCAAACTCCAACATCCAAGCTCCAAGCATCAAAACCCGATTGATTGGCTGAAGGATGACGGAAGATGCACCCTTGAGATTCACATAGAGGCGAATTACCTTGGCCGGGATGGAAGCTGCCCATGCCACAGGACGGAGCGAACGCATCACCGTATTGCTCTTGTGCCTTCTGGGGGCGGCGCATGTTTTAATCTTTTCGGCGGCGTTCCCATTTTTCAGCGTGGTGGATGAACAGGTACATTTTGACCTGGTGGTGCGGTATTCGCATGGGGACATGCCGCGCTCGCTCACGCCGCCAGACGCGGAGGCGCTGCCGTTCATGGTCATTTATGGCACGCCGGAATATTTATCGGCGCCCGCGGCCCAGCCCGACGGCAGGATTCCGCCGCCGCCGTGGAAACTACGGATGGAGATGGTGCGCGACAAATTGGCGGCGAAGGAGGTTGCGTATCAGGGCGTGTTTAAAAATCACGAGGCCGCGTCGCCGCCGTTGTATTATTGGCTCGCGGGGGAGTGGTGGCGGCTGGGGAAGGCGCTCAAGCTGGATGGCGCGGAGTTGCTTTACTGGCTGCGCTTTTTGAACGTCCCGCTGGCGGCAGTGCTGGTGTGGCTTGGCTGGCTGGCGGCGCGGTACATTTTTCCGGAAAATATTTTCATCCGGCTGGCGGTCCCGATGTTCATCGTCTTTTTGCCGCAGACGGCGTTTTATGCGATTAACAACGACGTGCTGACGCCGGTCACGTTTGGCGCGGCTTTTTTGCTGTTGCTGAAATTTTTTGACGCGGAGCGGTTGTCGCCGGGGCTGGCGGTGGCAACGGGACTGGCGCTGGCGGCGGCGTTTCTGACGAAGATGAGCAACCTGCCGCTGCTGGCGGCGGTGGGAGTCTTTCTGGCGCTGAAAATTGTGGGACTGGCGTGGCATGGGAAATTGCGGACGGCAGTTGTGCCATTGTTGATCCTCGTGGTCACTGCGGGGCTGCCGATGGCGGCGTGGATGGCGTGGTGCCAGGCGAACTTCGGGGACTTGACGGGCGCGGGTCCAAAAATTCAGTTCCTGGGCTGGACACACAAGCCGGCTGGCGAATGGCTGCATCATCCGATTTTTTCCACGG
>Ga0207083_1013_pt1 | contig 43051 bp, 33 predicted proteins | sample Alteio_BWMinHeat_57_FD_153516 | JGI IMG/M metagenome (GOLD analysis project Ga0207083, IMG submission 153516) | Enriched cells from forest soil in Barre Woods Harvard Forest LTER site, Petersham, Massachusetts, United States -... | ecosystem: Environmental > Terrestrial > Soil > Temperate forest >... | reverse complement strand
TCAATAAAAGTTCACGGAGAGATCAGTGAGTGCAGTAATCCTTTTCGGGTTGAAGATCCAAAGGATCCTTATGGCCAATCAAAATACGAAGCCGAAGAAGTATTAAGGGAATTAGCAAGGGAATCAAACTTAGAAGTCGTTATTATTCGACCTCCTTTAATTTATGGGCCAGGAGTAAAAGGTAATTTTAGAATCATGTTGCAGTGGCTAAAAAAAGGGTATCCCATCCCTGCTCCCAAGACCATGAATAAAAGAAGTTTCGTGGGCCTTAAAAATTTAATTGATTTAATTCAAGTTTGTATTTCTCACCCGAATGCTGCTAATGAAACGTTTTTAGTCAGTGATGGTTATGACTTATCTACCACGGAATTATTTCGTCATATTGGTGAATGTATGAATAAACCGGCGCGTTTGATCTATGCTCCTTTTTCGGGCTTGTCTTTTTTATTAACCTTAGCAGGCAAAAAAGGTGCACTTGATCGATTGTTTGGATCATTACAAGTTGACATTGAAAAGAATGAAAAAATACTAGGCTGGAAACCCACGCATGATTTTTCAACAATGTTGGCAGAAACAGTTCAAGATTATTTAAACGAATAACAATGTCTTTGGGCTATGACTGCCGTTCTGACCAGCCTACGCTCCGCGGAGTAAAGAGTGCTGGATCCCGCGAACAAGTCGCGGGACGTTGTGGTCGCAACGGCGGACGAGACCTTTTTTCATGGACATAGTGAGTGTTAAAAATTTTTTAATAAAATTTTGTAGTCAAAGTGACTTTTTAATGGTACGTTCATCTGAAAACAAAGGAAGAATTAAAAAAAAAATGGAGTTACCATGCCGCTTAAAACGCTTTGTATTTTAGGTACTCGGCCTGAAGCCATTAAAATGGCGCCCATCATTAAGGCACTCGAAAATAATCAAAATTTTTATAATAAAATATGTGTGACTGGACAACATCAACAAATGCTAGAATCTGTGCTGGATTTGTTTGAAATTATTCCCGACTTTGATTTAAAAGTGATGTCTACCAATCAAGATTTAAGCCAACTAACAGCCAAAATCTTAATAAAATTAGTAACCGTTTTTGAACAAATTCAACCGCATTTAGTCTTGGTTCATGGAGACACCACGACAACATTAGCGGCTTCTCTTTCAGCGTATTACCACCATATCCCCGTGGCTCATATAGAAGCAGGCCTTCGTACAAACAACCTCTATTCGCCATGGCCCGAGGAAGCGAATCGTAAATTAACGGGTGCGTTAGCCTCTTTTCATTTCGCCCCCACGTCTTTATCACGCACTAACCTTTTGCAAGAAGGGGTTGCGTCAGAGTCTATTTTTGTTACGGGAAATACTGTTATAGATGCATTGAGTGAAATGAATGATAAATTAGAGAAAAACTTAGATTTAAATAAAAAACTGCAACAAGCATTTCCATTTCTCGATCCTCAACGCAAAATGATTTTAGTCACAGGTCATCGAAGAGAAAATTTTGGTCGAGGCTTTAAAAATATATGTCAAGCACTCGCAGATATTTCAAAACTTTTCCCTAGTGTGGATATTGTATATCCCGTACACCTCAATCCAAATGTGCATGAAAAAGTTTATTCTTTGTTAAGTAATATTCAAAATATTCACCTCATACCTCCGGTAGATTATCTTCCTTTTGTTTATCTGATGAAATCAGCTTATTTCATTCTCACAGATTCTGGTGGTATACAAGAAGAAGCGGCTGCGCTTAAAAAACCTGTTTTAGTCATGAGAGAGACAACAGAACGTCAAGAGGGTTTGATGGCAGGTATTGTTAAATTAGTGGGTACCCATAAAGAAACTATTGTAAATAATGTCCGTGAGTTATTAACCAATACTCAAGTGTATCAACAGATGACCCTTGCAAAAAATCCTTATGGTCAAGGAGCAGCATCTAAAGAAATTATTCAAATACTTACAACACTTCTGGGAAAAACTACAAACAGTTCTTCTATCAAAAAAGATAGGGAGGAGGTTTTCATATGTTAAATGATGATCCAGTGCCTTTTTTGAAGGTATCCGTGGTTGGATTGGGTTATATTGGATTGCCCACAGCGGCTGTTCTTGCATCCCGTAAAATTCAAGTCAGTGGTGTGGATGTTAATGAGAATGTTGTTGAGACTATCAATAGCGGAAATATTCATATTGTAGAACCTGAATTGGATATCGTGGTTCATGCTGTGGTGACAGAAGGTCTGTTACAGGCGACGATGGTACCTCAAGCAGCTGATGCTTTTTTGATTGCAGTACCGACCCCTTTTCAAGAAAATCATCATGCTGATCTGAGTTATGTTAAGTCAGCGTGTCTTGCCATTGCGCCAGTTCTTAAAAAAGGGGATCTGATTATTCTCGAATCTACTTCACCGGTTGGTACTACGGAAAAAATAACAGAGTGGTTGTCGCACGAACGACAAGATCTGGTTTTTCCAAATTTGCAGCAGAATAATACGGCTGATATTTACATCGCTTATTGTCCAGAACGGGTATTACCGGGACATATTTTACGTGAATTAGTGTCCAATGATCGAATTATTGGAGGCATGACTCCGCGATGTGCTCATCGCGCGGTCCAATTGTATAAAACCTTCGTTGATGGTGAATGCTTCATTACTGACGCGCGAACAGCGGAGATATGTAAATTAACTGAAAATAGTTTTCGGGATGTTAATATCGCTTTTGCGAATGAACTATCCATTATTTGTGATAAATTGAATATAAATGTTTGGGAGCTTATTACCCTCGCCAATCGTCATCCCCGAGTGAATATTCTTCAACCTGGCCCAGGGGTAGGCGGTCATTGCATTGCGGTTGATCCCTGGTTTATTGTGAGCCAGCTTCCAGAAGAAGCACGATTAATACGCACTGCTCGCGAAGTCAATGATTCTAAACCGGCTTGGGTAGTAGAAAAAGTAAAACAAGCCGTGGTGGATTTTCTGCGCGAAAACCCTACCAAGACTGTCAATGAAGTCACCATCACTTGTTTGGGTTTAACTTTTAAAGAAAATATTGTTGATACTCGGGAAAGCCCTGCTTTAAAAATTGCAGAAGAAATTGCACAAAACCATGGCGGTCCTTTATTCATTGTAGAACCTTACTTAACATATCTACCCCCTTCATTACAGGGAATAGCAGAGCTTAAATTGATCGGTGATGCAATTGTTGAGACAGATGTGCTTTTAATATTGGTCGAGCATAACGTATTTTATTCGATTTTTTCGAATATTCCTAAACATTGTAAAGTGGTGGATACACGAGGAGTCCTCTTCGATCATCCTAGGGAAAATGCATGACAGAAAAAATACTGATTACCGGAGCGGATGGTTTTATTGGCTCCCATCTGACGGAACTTCTTATCAGAGAAGGCTATGAAGTAAAAGCATTGGCTCAGTACAATTCATTTAATTCGTGGGGTTGGTTAGAAAATATAAATGGATTAGAACATATAGAGGTGTTAACCGGTGATGTACGCGATCCACATTACTGTAAACACATCACGAAAGGGATGGACGTTGTTTTTCATCTCGCGGCGTTAATTGCTATTCCTTACTCTTATATTGCTCCTGATAGTTACATCGATACCAATGTTAAAGGAACGTTGAACATCTGTCAGGCGGCGATGGAAAATAAGGTAGGCCGTGTCATTCATACCTCAACGAGTGAAGTTTATGGATCGGCGACCTATGTTCCTATTGATGAAAAACATCCTTTGCAAGCACAATCCCCATATAGTGCCTCCAAAATAGGTGCGGATGCTATTGCCATGAGTTTTTATAATGCGTTTGAATTACCCTTAACCATTGCGAGACCGTTTAATACGTATGGCCCTCGACAGTCTGCTCGTGCAGTGATTCCAACCATTATTTCTCAAATGGCTAGTGGAAGAGCACTCATTGAAATAGGTGATACTACGCCCACTCGGGATTTTAATTTTGTGACAGATACCTGTCGAGGCTTGCTCGCTTTGGCCCGTTGTGAGAAAGCGGTGGGAGAGGTTGTAAATATTGGTTCAAATGAAGAAATATCCATCGGTGATACCTTGAATTTAATTCGCGAGCTCATGAACAGTCAGGTGGAGTGGGTGATTGATAAACAACGATTTCGGCCAGAAAAATCAGAGGTGAACCGGTTATGGTGTGATAATACGAAAATTCGTGAATTAACGGGCTACGAACCTGTGTTTTCCCTGAAAGAAGGGTTGCAAAAAACCATCGATTGGTTCACGAATCCTGAACATTTATCAAAATATAAAACCAACATTTATAATGTGTGAAGGGTGATATGTATAAAACACTGGTGCAATTCATTAAGGATAGATATAGGACGGATGAGCGCATTCCCCTGCATGCGCCTCTATTCGTAGGTCATGAACGTGAGTACCTATTAGAAACAATTGACTCCACGTTTGTATCGAGTGTTGGGCCTTTTGTTGATAAATTTGAGCAAGACATGGCGGCCTATACCAAGAGTCCCAGTGCTGTGGTAACGGTAAATGGTACGAGTGCTCTACACATGGCATTAATGCTTGCAGGTGTTACGACAGACGATTATGTTATAACGCAGGCACTGACATTCGTTGCAACCGGCAATGCCATTCACTACTGCAAAGCTGAGCCCCTATTCATTGACGTCGATAGAACACATCTTGGACTATCACCGCTTGCCGTTGATGCTTGGTTAGAAGAGTATGCTTACCTTGATGATGCCGGGCAATGTCATTATAAAAAAGATAATCGTATTATTAGAGCGTGTGTACCTATGCACACCTTTGGACACCCTGTTGATATGGATTCTTTAATATACGTCTGTAAACGATGGCGACTAACGATTATTGAAGATGCGGCCGAATCATTAGGCAGTATTTATAAGGGATCACATACGGGAACATTAGGGCAGCTCGGCATCCTTAGTTTTAATGGTAATAAAATAATAACAACAGGCGGCGGCGGAATGATTCTGTGCAATACTGAATTAGGTAAACGGGCTAAACATCTAACGACGACAGCAAAATTGCCCCATCCTTACGAATTTTATCATGATGAAGTAGGTTTTAATTATCGCATGCCCAATTTAAATGCCGCGTTGGGGTGTGCTCAGCTAGAACAATTGGAACGTTTTGTTGAGAGCAAACGCAAACTAGCACAGGGCTATGAGCGTTTATTCGAACATTCCTCGTTAAAATTTATCATAGAGCCACAACATTGTCGGAGCAATTATTGGTTGAATGGTGTGATTTGTGCTGACCGTTCGGAACGAGATGAATTACTCCAAGTCACGAATGATGTTGGTATTATGACAAGGCCCATATGGCAACTATTAAACCGATTGCCCATGTTCAAAGATGCGCCTCATGGATCGCTTGCAAATACAGAATGGTTGGCAGATAGGGTCGTAAATCTACCGAGCAGTGTTATTTCAGGAGAGTTATATGCGTAAAGTTGCTGTATTTACCGGAACAAGGGCAGAGTATGGATTATTATATTGGTTAATGACAGCTATCAAAAATGACCAGGATTTATTATTACAAATTATCGTCAGCGGTGCCCATCTTTCTCCCCAATACGGTGATACCTGGCGCGAGATAGAAGCAGATGGTTTCAACATTGATGAAAAAGTCGAAATGTTACTGTCGTCAGATTCAGCCAGTGGCATCGTCAAATCCATGGGAGTGGCTTTGATTGGATTTGCTGATACTTTATCTCGATTAAAACCCGATGTGATCGTGGTGCTAGGTGATCGGATTGAAGCGTTAGCTATAGCAGAAGCGGCTTTGGTGATGAAAATTCCACTGGTTCATTTGCACGGTGGAGAGTTAACCTTGGGCGCCTATGATGATGCAGTACGGCACGCTATTACTAAAATGGCAGCAATCCATTTTGTTGCGGCTGAGCCCTATAAACAACGTGTCATACAAATGGGGGAAGATCCTGCCAAAGTCTTCAATGTGGGAGCTTTAGGTCTAGAACATGTGATTAAAACCCCGCGCTATTCTGTTAAAGAATTGGGCCAAGTGTTGCAAATACCTCTGCGTCAACCGTATTTTCTTGTCACCTATCATCCGGTTACTCTGGCCCAAGAATGCAGTAAAAGCACTTGCGAGGCTTTGTTTCAGGTGCTTAATGAACATCCTGATTATCAGGTTCTTTTTACCTATCCTAATGCGGATAATGGGGGATTCGAAATTATTCAAGCATTAGAAACGTATTGTCAAGGTTTGGAACGCGCGTATATTGTTAAATCACTAGGACATAAAAAATACCTTAGTGCTGTGGCTCATGCTGCAGTTGTCATTGGAAATTCTTCAAGTGGAATCATTGAAGTCCCTGCCTTCGGAATACCCACGGTTAACATTGGTTTGCGACAACAAGGTCGAATAGCTGCAGATTCTGTTATTCATTGTTCAGAAAATTATTTTTCAATTCAAGCGGCATTAAATAAAGCGCTCAGTGTTTCATTTAGAGAAGCCTGTCAGCATACTAAAAATCCATACGGAAATGGACGAGTATCAGAACAGATTTTGCCTGTTATAAAACAATGCGAGTTTTCAACGTTGAAATATTTCCACGCTATGGAATTAGATTATGCAGACCAATAAAAATTCAGTATACATCATTGCCGAAGCAGGGGTTAATCATAATGGTTGTAAGGATTTAGCATTTGATTTAGTTGCCGCAGCAGCTAATGCGGGGGCGGATGCCGTAAAATTTCAGACATTCAATGCATCAAGACTTGCCAGTAAAACCGTTGAAAAAGCGCAGTATCAACGTTTATATACCGATAAACAAGAAACCCAATTAGAAATGCTTGCCAAATTGGAGCTTCCTGAATCTTGGCATGTAGAATTGCAACACTATGCGCATACCCTAGGCATTGAATTTTTATCCACGGCATTTGATGAGCAAAGTCTAGTTTTTTTATGCACTCTCAATTTACCTCTCTACAAAATTCCCTCGGGTGAATTAACCAATGGTCCCTTGTTATGGCGTTTTGCTCAAACAAGAAAACCACTGATTCTTTCAACGGGAATGGCAACGCTTTCTGAAGTAGAGCAAGGTTTAGCCATTATTAACCATGGATTACAATTTGATACAGAGCCTAGAAATTTAGATGACGTTTGGACCTACTGGAGCGATGCACAAGGACGGGAAAAACTGTTAAGAACAGTAACATTGTTACATTGTACTTCTCAGTATCCTACACCCTGGTCTGAAGTCAATTTAAAAGCGATGGATACGTTGTCGGTAACGTTTGGTGCAACGGTTGGCTATTCCGATCATACAGCGGGAACAATGATTCCTATTGCTGCAGTAGCACGCGGTGCTAGAGTGATTGAAAAACATCTTACCTTGGATAGAGATCTACCAGGCCCCGATCATCAAGCCTCACTAGAAACCCATGAATTCAAACAGATGGTGGATGACATTCGTGCGCTTGAATTATCCTTAGGATCGGGTTTAAAAGCCCCGCAAATCAGTGAGTGGGATACACGCAAAGCAGCTCGGCAAAGCATTATTGCAGCAAGGTATCTCCCTTTCGGGAAGACGATTGAAAGTGCTGATTTAACCACAGCAAGAGTAGGACAGGGCATTTCACCGGCTTGGTTTTGGGATCTTATTGGTTCTAAAACTCAAAAGAACTATGAACCGGGTGAAATGCTAGAGTTGTAATGTTGGATATGTTTTACCACAAGGCGGTGAACAATGAACAACTGGAAAACACTATTAATTCATTCCAATACAACAATGGATGAGGCGATAAAAGTATTGGATAAAGGGGCTCAACGAATTGCTCTGGTTGTCGATGCACATGACCATTTGCTAGGGACAGTCACCGATGGCGATATTCGTCGCGCTCTTATTGCTCATTCCTCTATGGATATTCCGGTGGCACATGTGATGTGCAAAACCCCTAAAACGGGTTATCCAGAATGGAGCAAATCACTGATTCTTTCCACCATGGAAAAATATCAACTCTTACAACTTCCTATTGTGGATGGGCAAAAGCGAGTCATTGGTTTAGAAACATTGCAAGATATTCTCAAAACAAAGCACCGAGATAACATTATTTTTTTAATGGCGGGAGGTTTTGGATCCCGTCTTTATCCATTAACACAAAACTGCCCCAAGCCTTTATTAAAAGTAGGAAAAAAACCTATTTTAGAGGTGATTTTAGAACGGTTTATTGAAGCAGGGTTTTATCGATTTTTTATTTCCACGCATTATATGCATCATATGATTGAAGAGTACTTTACCAATGGTAGCCAATGGGGCGTGTCCATCGAGTATGTGTATGAAGAAACCCCATTAGGAACGGCCGGTGCATTAGGCTTGTTACCGCATCATAAAATCGATCTTCCATTGCTGATGATGAATGCCGATTTATTGACCCATTTGAATTTTGAAAGCCTCTTGTCGTTTCATGAGGAGCATTCAGCTTTGGCGACCATGTGTGTTCGGCAATATGAACATCGTGTCCCCTATGGCGTTGTTCAAAGCCATAATCAACACGTCGTCAGCATGGTGGAAAAACCCGTGCATCAATTTTTTATTAATGCGGGAATTTATCTTCTTTCGCCTGAACTCGTGAGATCCGTAAAACCAAGCACGCCTTTAGATATGCCAACGTTATTAGAACAACAGATAGCTGCAGGACACACTGTTAATATGTTTCCCATTCATGAGTATTGGCTGGACATCGGAAGAATGGAAGATTTTCAATTAGCACAACACGAATTTGAGGTTTCATGAGTGGATTAGACACTTATTTGGTGGTTGGGAGTGGAAGCATTGCGCGACGGCACATTGCCAACCTAAAAACACTGTTCCCTCAAGCGACGGTTGGGTGTATTTCGGCCTCTGGTAAATTATTACACTCTATGGATATTGGTGCAGATGTTTTTTATCCTGATTTGAAAGACGCCTTAGAATATGAGCCTCGATTTGCAATCATTGCGACACCTGCCCCTTTTCATGTGCAACAAGCGATGGCACTTCTGGATAGAAATGTACCTGTGCTCATTGAAAAACCACTTACGGATTGCCTTAAACGATTCAAATGGGTAGAAAATACATTTTATGCGCATCAACATCACATTGAAATGGCATATAATTTGCGCTACATGCCCTCTGCTATTTCTGTTAAAAATTACATTGATCAACAAGTCTTGGGAAAAATCCATGCAGTAATGATAGACGTTGGGCAATACTTGCCTGATTGGCGGCCAAACACAGACTATCGACAGAATGTTTCAGCTAGCAAAACACTGGGGGGTGGTGTCTTATTAGAACTCAGTCACGAGCTGGACTACTTAACCTGGTTTTTGGGGGATTTTGATCATGTGTTTTGTTTAACTCATAATACGGGTACTTTAGACATTGATGTTGAAGATGTTGCAGATGCTCTGATGACGCGCGGGGATGGATTGCAAGTCAATATACACCTTGACTTTCTTCAGCATAAAGCATTTCGTACTTGCAAAATCATAGGAGAATTGGGAACGATTACTTGGGATTTATTAAATAATCGTATGGTGTTATGTCTTAAGTCTTGCCAGGAAAAAATTGTGTTTGAAGATCCCATGTACGACAAGAATGCCATGTATTTGGATGAACTTTCACGGTTTTCAAGAGTAGCGGCGGGGGAACTAACGCCTGCCATTACCATTCAACAAGGAGTCAAAGTGTTGAGTTTAATTGAGGCAATGAAATATTCTGCCACGGTAAAGCAAATGGTCTCTATCGGGGATTTTTGCTGATGATTACTTATGCATTTATTTTTGCGAGGGGAGGATCACGCGGTTTACCTGGAAAGAATATTAAAGCGTTAGGAGGCTTACCCCTCATTGCCCATTCTATAAGACTTGCTCAACAATTTGAGTCCATAAAAAAAGTGTATGTTTCTACTGACTCCGATGAAATAGCGGCGATATCGCAACACTATTTAGCAGAGGTTATTAAACGACCCGACGCATTGGCAAGTCATACGGCCTCAGAGTGGTTGGCATGGCAACATGCTATAGAATTTTTACAGAATCGTGGCGAACATTTCGATATTTTTTTAAGTTTGCCTACGACCAGTCCTTTACGAAATAAGCAAGATGTCGAAAATTGTTTGAATATGCTGAATGACGAGACAGATATGGTTATTACGGTAACGCCATCAGCACGAAGCCCTTATTTCAATATGGTAACTCGCCAGGAGGATGGAGACAGTCATAGGATTTATGGAGAAACCTTGATTCATCGGCGTCAAGATGCGCCTTGTACCTATGATATGACCACCGTGGCGTACGTTTCGCGACCTACCTATATTCTAAACAATCATGGGCTTTTTGATGGAAAAATAAAATCTGTTATCGTCCCCAAAGAACGAGCAGTGGATATTGATGATCAATTTGATTTTATAGTGGCTGAAACGTTTTATAAGATGAGAAAAGAATGAATTTAGATAATAAAACAATGATTGTAGTAGGCGCGGGAGGTCGATTAGGGCAAGTGATTGTCGAGTCGATCTTAAAAGCGGGGGGTAATGTAGCCGCCATTGATTCACATCCACAAGCGCTCGAAAAGCTTCAAATAGAATATAAAGGGCAAGATAGAGTACTTTGTCTTCAAGGAGATATAACTCAATTGTTATCTCTTCAAAATACCTTAAGTCAAGCGGCTCAGTATTTTACTCAAATTGATGGGGCTGTGAATACGGCTTACCCTCATAATCAACATTATGGCCAGTCATTTTTAGATGTAACCTATGAAAATTTCTCAGAAAACATGGCGCTACACTTGGGAGGGTATTTTTTATTCATGCAACAATGTGTTAAATATGCGCTTGCAGCAAAATCAAAATTTTCTTTGGTCAATCTGGCGTCTATTTATGGAAGCATTGCACCACGTTTCGAATTATATAGTGATACCGCCATGACAATGCCCGTGGAGTATGCAGCCATCAAGGCAGCACTCTTACACCTCGTGAAATACGTAACTGCCTATACAAAAGGATCAAAATTTCGTGTTAATTGTGTCAGTCCTGGGGGAATCTTAGCAGAACAAGATAAACAATTTTTGCAGCGTTACAATCAATGTTGCAGGGAAAAAGGGATGTTAGAGCCCAAGGATGTCGTTGGAGCAATCCTTTTTTTGTTGTCAGAGGATTCTGATTTTATCTGTGGTCAAAATATTATTATTGATGATGGATTCCATCTATAACAGGGAAAATCCTATGAATGTTATTGTATATACTCGCCCAAGAATCAAAACGTTTTTTCATGAGCTCGCCAATCATATTGCTTGTTTCGACAATGTACAATTCATGAGTGATCACAAAGGTGAAGAAGAGATCTGTATCATGGATTATTACTATAAAGCCAAGGATGATATCGAACACCATCGAGCTAAAGAAAGACATGCGTTCGATTTTGAACGTATCGCACTGCGATGCCGGTATTTGCGATCGTTACCTAAAGCGGAAGCTATTTTAAAAGCCAGAGCCATGACGTTAGCACTTGAAAGAATTATTGAAAAATACCAGCCTGATGTTATCTTCGGGATGGTGATGGATTCTTATGTGTTAGATATCACCGATTTGATAATGCGCGCTAGAAACAGTCAATACGTTGGTTTCTTAAATAACATGATCAATGGATACTCTAGGCTCACCGCCAGAGGTGAGCTAATTCAATTGAATGAACCTAGCATGGAAATGATAGAAAATGCTTTAAATGCGTTGGGGGCTAGCCATTATGTACCCAACATGCAAAAAGATTTTATGTGGAATACATCACCCATTTCAATGTATTTTACGAAATACATAAAAGAAAAAATAAAAATTATTTATTATGTTTTCAAAAAAATCATCGATCGTGATCCTGATAATTTTTATTACAATACCGTGGCGGCTAAAAGTTGTATGAGTTGCAGAAGCGTAGATCAAATATTTTTTAGGCGATTTGAAGAAAAAAATTGGTTACAAAAGATCAATGCGGCAAAAACCAATCAGAAATTGATTGTTTATTTACCTTTACAATTTTATCCCGAATGCAGTGTCGATTATTGGGGAACACAAATTCAATTTTCATCCTTTTATTCAGTCGTCGAGAAAATGATTGCTAATACCTATAGTAAAATGATCTTGTTAGTGAAAGAACATCCCAGTGCAATGGGTCTTAGAAAATCCAAATTTTATGAGCAGTTTTCACGCAACGAAAATATTCATTTAATTCCTTTTGATGTGTCTTCAAATGAAGTGATTGAAAAATCAGACATGGTTCTAACATGGACTGGATCGGTGGGCGTTGAAGCGATCATGCGGGATAAACCATTAATGACCTTTGGTGAAGCGTATTATGATCCAGGCTATGGTATTGGGCGTTTGCAAAGTGATGAAGAGTTACCTGGCTTGGAGTCTATTTTGGTGGATTATTATACGTATACGAAGATCGATCATCACCAGTTAAAAAAAGATTTGGTCACACATATGTTGAGAGGATTAATACCGGGGTACATTTTTCCCTTGGATTACAATACTAAAAAAAATCCGTTGAATCCTGTGCAAATGAATAAACTTGCACAAGGGATTAATGAGATGGTCATGAACATTAAACATAATGGCTCGTATGGGGTGAGAAGAGGCTGTGTATAAAGAAATTACCAGGAGAGAACCGTATGATTTTGTAGCCATTACTATTATTTTGTACTATTCAATTTCTCCTTTTCTTTATTTAGTAAGAGCTTTTCTCGGTGATGCTAATGTAACTGCTGTTATATTAAGATCTTCCGAGCCCATTTTGTTGTTAACCACCTTTAGTTTTTGTCTTTTGAAAAACAAATTTAAATTAAATCACTACAGTTTGACACTCTTGTTGGTCGGTTTTTATGGCGTATTGATTGCCATTATTCATGGAAATAAACCCATTGATTTCATCGGTGGTTATTTACACTACATGACGGGGATTATTGTTTGGATGTATTTTTACAATTCAAATGATCAGATGAATGTAGATAAATTCATGAGGGCTTTAAGTTATTACACCATCATTAGTTATACCATTGTGATTACTTATATTTATTGTATGACTTTTTTGGGAGTGCCGATCTATCTTGGTGTTGCATGTCAAGTGCTTATCGTAGTGTTCTTTTACAATATCCAAAAGCGTCGCTTTTTCTTAAGTTTTTGTTCATTGCTACTGATTCTTATTTCAGGAAAAAGAGGCGTTTTTGCCGCACTTGTTATAGGTAGTATTGTTTCTTTATTTTTCATTTTGAAACATTTGCAGTTTGGAAAAAGAGTCAAAGTATTATTTGCAATCGGGTTATCGGTTGCGTTGCTCGTTGCTATCTTACCCTTCGCTAATGAACGATTAGTGAATAAATACATCTATACAGAAAATAAAACGGTAGATGATTATTCTGCAGGTCGTTGGAATGAAATAATTTCCGCCTATGATGAATGGACGAGTAATCTTGAAACTGTCGTCATTGGAAGTGGATTTGGTTTCACATATACCTATGTCTATTCACAAACAACGATTGCAGATGTACATGACTATAAAAATGTTCATTTTAGTTATCTTAATCCCCCCATTATTTTTGGGTTACCCATGAGCCTTCTTTATTATGGCTGCCTTTTTTTATTATTTTTTAAATTATTTCAGAATCCAAATCCCCAGTTACTCTTTATGAAATGGGCCTGTTTTACCTATATTATTTATGCTTGCTTTGTATTTAATCTTTTTGATGAACCCATATTTTGGATGATAAATGGTTTGTTGTTTAATCATCGTCTTGGTTTTAATAGTCATGTCTTAAGAAGGCCAACCTGTGCGTCTAGTTAAATTTAAACAAGATATGATGCTCACGGTCATTGTGGAATTATTGGCAAAAATTCCTTTGTACGCATTTGAATTTTTATTGGCAAGCTGGCTGGTTTTAAATGATTATGCCGAATGGACGGCTTTAGGTTTAATTTATCGTACGGCGCCTTATGCGCATTTAGGTGCGCTCAGTTATTTTAATAAACGTTATCCTGTCGCTTTAGGTGCAGGAAAAAAGGTGGCTGCTGAAAAAATACAGCGGCATACCAATAGAATTTTTAATGGTTTGGTATTATTCTTTTTTGGGTTTTCTCTGCTGTTGTTTTTATTTAAAGTAATTAACACGTTGACGTTCATTGCTATTTGTGGCGTGTTAAGTATACAAATTTATAGCTATTGCCAAGCATTGGTTCGAAATGAGGGGGCGTTTTTTGCTTATGGCATGGGTCTCATTCTTTTTTCGATATTTCAATTGTTCATTGCTTATTTCACCGTTCGCCGTTATGGTGTTTTAGCGGGTGCATTCAGTACTTTTTTAGCCTATTCAATGGCCGTATTTTATTATTTGTTCATCCTAAAAATGAAGTATGAATTTTATTTACCCAAGCGTAAAAATTTTAACAGGGTATTTAAAATGGGTTGGCCCCCCTTCTTACTAACGATTAGTTCTTTTTTAGTCCAAATTTCTGATCGGGTTGCATTAGTCTGTGTCGATGACGATTCCAAATTAGCCTTTTATGGGTTTTTTTCTTTGTTTTTTCAAATAGGAATCATTGCTATCAATGCAATAGGAAAAGTATTGAGTCCCTATATTTTTCATTTAAGCGGTAAAAGCAAACTCTCCGATACATTATCGATTAGCACAAACACCTGTTTGATTATTTTAGGGCTATATTTTTGTATGAATATCGCAATGCTCATCGGAGGTGGTTCATTTATTGATACTTATTTTCCAAAGTTCACAGGTGGGCTTATAGGCGTTTATAACTATGCCTCCATGGGTATTCTTATGTCTCTCACCCTTACTTTCTATCCTCAACTTATCGTTGCTGGTAGAGAACAGGTGATCGTGAAAATTAATTTTTCTTATTTTATTTTGAGTTTTAGCATGATTTATTTTTTAGCTAAATTTTTCACTGGTTTTTGGATCTACTCTCTGGGTTCTTTTTTAATAAATATGTTTTATAGTGGATTTATTTTTAGTGTGATTGAAAAAGTTGTGCAGAAAAAAATAAAAATGGCGCGTTTTATTATTTGCTTTATTGGTATGGCAACGTTGATCGTTAATTATGTTTATTTCATGATGAGTTTGTAAATACCGCTCTAAATCAGGGAAAAATATGTGTGGTCTAAGTTTTTATTGCAGTTTACATACAAATCCGTTTAGCGAACTTGAAAAAAGCATGCTGGAAATCAGTCACCGTGGGCCTGATGGTAGCGGCGTTCTTTCGATGAAAATGGGGAACTATCATCTGGGTATAGGGCATAACCGATTAAGCATCCTCGATCTATCCGAGGCGGGAAAACAACCTATGGATTTAGGGCATGGTGTTATTATTTCTTATAATGGGGAAGTTTATAATCATCGGCATTTGCGAACGTTGTTAGAAGAAAAAGGTTACGCTATCAGAGGACATTCGGATACGGAAATTATTTCTTTGTTATATACCGAATTTGGAAATACTGCATTTTCGATGTTAAAAGGCATGTTCGCATTTGTCATTATTGACCAAAAAAAACAGAAAGTAGTGATGGTCAGGGATAGGTTAGGGATTAAACCCCTATATGTATATTTGGACAGTACCGATGTATTTGCAAGCTCTGAAATTCGAGGACTTCAAGCCTTTTCTGCGGTTCCTACAGAAATTGACCGCCACGATGTGTTTGAATTTTTTAATCAGGGATTTTTATATGAACCATCGACGGGTTATGTTTCTATTAAAAAGCTAAAACCTGGTTATTACTTAGAAATTGATCTAACGAACGGAATAAAAAATGAAGTTGGTTTTCAAACATCGGATGACTATCATTCTACTGCAAAATTAGAGGATGTCATACAATCCGCTGTGGAACAGCAATTGGTAGCGGATGTTCCATTAGGAACTTTTTTTAGTGGAGGTGTCGATTCAAGTATTATTGCAAGTTTTACAGAAAAAAATGATTTGTTTTTTGCAAAGTACACGAATGATAATCAAGCAGACTACGACCTCACTTTCTCGAATAAAATTTCTTCTTTTTTAAACAAATCCTTGCATGTCTCCGATATAAATGTTTCAGATAAAAACGCGGATGAACTCATGCAGACAGTCGATTTTGTCGCGAAAAATACAGAGGAGCTCATTTCTGATTATACGTTTTGGGCGACCTATCAGTTATCGCGAGCAGCAAGAGAGAAAGGCTATAAAGTGATGCTCAGTGGAATGGGTGCAGATGAAATTTTTGCAGGGTATCCGCGTTATTCTGTATTAAAACTCCATCGTTTGATGAAGGGTATGCGTCCTGTATTAAAGGGGCTTTTAAAGTGTAAATTCGTTCCAAAAAAATGGGACAAAAAATTTGACCGTTTGATTTCTTACACAGCTGAAAAACATTGGCCCACAGCCTACTCACGATTATTAGGGTACTTTAGTCGGGTAGAGTTAAATGAATTTTTTGTCGATATCGATTCTTTAAATTCTTGCTATCAATCCAAGCTCGATGCGATTGCTCAATCGTTTAAAGGTCATGTTTGCGATAAAGTTAAATTTGCGCAACATTTTGATTTAACAGGGTTTTTGTCTCATAATTTGATGGTTTCAGACAAAGCAAGCATGTTAGCCAGTCTTGAACTACGCGTGCCATTACTCGATGAATCTATTGTTAATCATGGATTAGCTTTATCTAGTAAAACATTATTAAAAAGAGGTCAATTAAAACATCCTCTGAAATCTTTGTTGGGACGATTAATACCTAAACAATTCGTTGAAAGACCCAAAACGGGTTTTAATCCACCATTGGAGGGATTGATTAATACTCTAGGGATGGAACGATTAAAACGCGAAATGGTTCATGTTGGAACATATATCAATTTGCAGGCGGTGAATACACTCATTACGCAACATTTTTCAGGAGAAGCTAACAACGTCTACAAGCTTTGGCAACTACTCTATTTTAGCCGTTGGCTCAAGCTAAAGGGTGAGAAAAATGTTGCATAAATCCAAGGCGCGATTTTCCAAACAGTTCAGAACATTTCTTCTTTTATTCCATACAGTCAAATACCTGCGTTGGCCACAAATTTGGTTTCGTTTGTATTATCATGTCAGGAAGGTACGTCCAGTGTTCATTCCTCAAATGCGTGAGCGTATATGGGAAAAACGTTGGGAGGGACCTTATAGAATTGTCCCCTTATCCATTTTAACCCTCAACAAAGTGATTTTTTTGGACGAACCCGGGGATCTTATTTCTCCAGAGGATTGGAATTGTGCTAAAAAAAATAAAATCTGGTTGTATAATTTACATTATTTCGATGCTTTAAATAGTATTCATGCGGTTCATCAAACCTCGTTACTCACGGCATTTATTGATAAATGGGTTCAAGAGAATCCTCCATGTCAAGGCAATGGATGGGAGCCCTATCCTCTATCCGTCAGACTGGTTAATCTGGTTAAATGGTATTCACAACCAATCATCACCGTTACTGAAAAAACGCGCGAAATGCTAGGTATCCAAGCGCATGCTTTGATGCAACAATTGGAATATCACATTGGGGGTAATCATCTTTTTACCAATGGCAAGGCGTTAGTGTTTATTGGTGCTTTTTTGGAAGGGGAGCAGGCTAATGTTTGGTTAAATAAAGGATTAAAGCTTCTAGACGCAGAAATGAATGAACAGTTTCTCAAGGATGGTGCGCATTATGAATTATCTCCCATGTATCATGCGTTGATGATCTGGGATTTATGTGATCTCATCAATCTGGCTAATCGAAGCGGTATTCCCGAATTCATCTCAAGAAAAGAAAAATGGCAACCGCTTCTCTTAGACGCTTTAACATGGTTACAGTGTATGTGCCATCCAGATGGTGGCATTTCTTTTTTTAATGATGCTGCATTTGGAATAGCACCTTCACTAGAGGAAATACAAGACTATTGTAAGTATTTGAACCTGGTTATCCCTGACAAAAGTTCTCATGCCTTTTCCCTTGCTTGGTTAAAAGAGAGTGGCTATTGTGTTGTTAATATAGACAGCAATAGTAAAGCCATTTTAGACGTAGGGGAAATTGGACCTGAGTATCAACCGGGTCATGCGCATGCAGATTCTCTTAGTTTCGAGTTAAGTCTTTATGGAGAGCGCGTGTTTGTAAATTCAGGCATTTCACAATATGGAAATGATGTGACACGGCAATTGCAGCGAGGGACAAAAGCCCATAATACGGTAAACATTAACCATGAAAATTCATCAGAAGTATGGAGTGGTTTTAGAGTCGCTAGGCGTGCTCATCCAGTGCATTTATCGATTAATGAAAATGCAGAGTGCATTAAAATAAATTGCTCACATGATGGTTATCGACGATTGCCCGGACGAAATAGGCATGAACGCCAATGGGAATTTTTACCCAATAGACTATCAATCATGGATAGCATTCGTGGAGCCTTCCAAAAGGCTGAGGCACGATTCTATTTTCACCCCGGTATCATGCTTCAAGTATTGCATAGTCAGTGTATTCAAGGGACATTAGCTTGTGGAAAAAAAGTGTTTGTAAACATAAAAAATGCTCAAGATCTTCATATTGAATCGTCAACATGGCACCCTTATTTTGGTGTCTCAGAAGCCAATGATTGCTTGGTAGCGACATTTAAAAATTCTGAACTATTAACAGAGATAGAATGGTGAGGTCCGGATGAAAATTTTAATTTTATCATTTTATTATTCTCCAGATTTATGTCCCGGTTCTTTTCGATGCACGGCATTTGTTGAACAATTACGTCATTTAGTGGGCCCCACGGATCAAATTGAGGTGATCACGACCATTCCTAATCGCTACGCTACGTTCAATGTACAAGCGCCAGAAGTAGAAAACCAACCGCAAGTGACGATTCGACGCATTAAGCTACCTCATCATCAAAGTGGGATGGTGGATCAAACAAAAGCATTTGTTTATTTCAGTAGAGAGGTGAGTAAGCTCGTGAAACATTCTGATTATTCATTGGTTTTTGCCACCTCTTCACGCTTAATGACCGCCGTATTAGGCTCAGTGATTGCCCGAAGAAAAAAAGCCAAACTTTATCTCGATATCAGAGATATTTTCGTAGATACCCTTGACGATATCCTTCCAGCAAAATTTTCTATTGTGGCCAAACCAATATTTTCTTGGTTAGAAAAATATGCATTTACGCATGCTCATCGAATAAATTTAATATCACCAGGATTTGAGGATTATTTTAGGGAGCGCTATCCGCATATTCCATTGCGTGCTTTCACGCATGGCATTGATGTTGAATTTTTACCAACAGAACAAATAGCAACACAACTTTCAAAAAATGTTAAACCACTCACTGTGCTCTATGCGGGTAATATCGGAGAGGGACAAGGATTGCATTCTATTATTCCGACGTTAGCAAAACGGATGGAAGGACAAATAAAATTTAGATTGATTGGTGATGGTGGAAGGAAACTTCATTTGGTAGCAGAGATCAAATCGGCGAATTGTCACAATGTTGAAATGTTGCCGCCAATGAATCGAGAAGCGTTAATGAAAGAATATCAAGAGGCAGATGTTTTGTTTCTTCACTTGAATGATTATGAAGCCTTTTACAAGGTTTTACCTTCAAAATTATTTGAGTATGCGGCATCAGGCAAGCCGATCTGGGCGGGTGTTTCAGGATATGCTGCCAAATTTATTCAATCAGAAGTTTCAAATGCGGCTATTTTTTCTCCGTGTAACATTTTTGAGGCAGAACAATGTTTTTATTCTTTAGATCTCATAGTCAAGCCACGCCATGATTTTATACAAAAATATACAAGGCAACAGGCGATGCAATCCATGGCGAGTGATCTATTGTCATTACTTTCTTAATTTTTTTTTACGAGAATGGTCAAATAGATTGAATTGATTTGAAAAACAAGATAAGGTTAACTGTTCAAAAATTACTTTCGATCTGACATTAAATAAGGAAATGAATGTATGTTCGATATAATTACCCGCCATATTACATTCTTAACAATCACACTAGCCAGTATATTATTTGCTTTTGCCGCTGATGCCAGGGGCGTTGATCCACTCAATCAGTTCACGGTCACCCTTACTGCTGGCGCTAATGGCACTGTTACGCCAACTATTCCAGTCACTGTCAATAGTGGTGATAATATCACTTATAAAGCTGCACCAAATGCGCATTATATGGTTAATCAATGGAAAGTTGATGGTCAAGTAATGCAAACGGGTGGCGTGAAGTTTACCTTAAACAACGTAATGGCGAACCATGCTGTGGCTGTATCATTTATGCCGACAAACTTGTTTTATGCCGGTGGTGCTAATAGTTATTTATACTATTCACGCAATAATGGAGCGAGTTGGCATGTTACTCCTACACGACCCAATGTTAATAATGCAATAGGCAGCGTTTTTGCAACAAATACCGCTGTATACATAGCCACTACCAGTAAGTTTTTATTTTACTCCATGGATAACGGGGTTTCTTGGCAGTCCACATCACCCACTCCAGATGATTCTGGTATAGAGTGTGTTTTCGTGACACCCACGGATACTATTTATATCGGCACAAAAAGCGGTCACGTATTTTATTCAACGAATTCTGGTGTCAAGTGGAATGCCACAACGAATCCACCAAGTCTCGGTTATGTCGTGAAGAGTATTTATGTTGCAGGAAATGCAATTTATGCCGGTTCGTCAGATGGACAGGTTTATTATTCACCAAATGGGGTCACTTGGTCGGCTATCAATGGGTCGCTTGATGGCAGTACTATTCAAGATATTTTTATATCCAATAATACCTTGTATGTGAATACTACAAATGAATACGTATACACCAGTACAAATTTAACAGGGGGAGGTTCGTGGAATTTATTTGCACAAACAGTTTTTAGTTTGTTTGTTAATGGTGATGCCAGTATCAATTATGCTGCAACCCAAAGTGGTTATGTGTATTCACTGACCACGGGAAATCAATTGGGATTTGTCTCATACACACCAATCAATAGTATTTTTTACCTAGGATAAAAGTCGTTAATGGATGCTCAATAAGGAGGAGCCATGTTGGCTATGAAAAAATTCGTCAGGATGATGTTGCCGATGGTGCTGATTGCAACAACAGCACAAGCAAATCTAAGCAATGAGCGTATGAGTATACCCAGTCCTGGTATGTCCTTGATAAATAATGCCCAATATATTAAACCCTTAGATCTTGAGCAAAAAATCCATTTCACGGTTTGGCTTAAACTTAGAAATCAAGATAAATTGGATCAGTTGGTTAATGGAATTTATGATCCAGATAATCCAAATTATCAAACCTTTTTAACCTTAGAAGAATTTAATCGTCAACACGCCCCCGATCATGACACGGAGCTTGCTATACAAGACTATTTTTTATCCTTAGGCATGGAAGCAAAAGTTGTCAATCATACCATTAGAGTGATTGGTACCGTGCAACAAATAGAACCTGCACTACACGTTAAAATGAATAATTATCGTTATCATGATAATTATGGTTATTCAAATGCAACAATGCCCACATTAAGCGCTGATTTAGCTCCTCATGTATTAGCAATGACTGGCCTTAATACAATGATAAATATGAAGCCGCATGTTATTTCATTATCGAAGCGTATGCACCCCAAAAAATTACTAAAATCCAATAACATCGTGATGCGTTGGGATAATTTTACGCCACAAGCACAACCAACAACGACTTCTCTGAATGGAATTTCTGGGCGTCATTTAAAAACCACGTATAATTTAGCGAATCTTCCTTTAGTGAATGGGGTTCCAGCGGATGGAACAGGGCAAACCATTGTTATCACGGCGGGTTGCGGACAGACAACCGCGGCACAAATTATATCTGATGGGAATTCTTACAATACTGCCAATGGTCTCCCTCCGTTTTCTGCAGCCAATTTTGCCATTCTCAATCCTGATGGGACGCCTTATACAACCTGTGTAAATCAGAGTTCCAACGGTTGGGAAACTGAAATAGCACTAGACATTGAGGCCACGCATACGATAGCACCTGGCGCGAATATTGTTTTGATATTAACGCCATTTAATTCGGATTTCGATACAACATTGGTGGATTTAGTCAGTCTCTTGACTAACAATAATTTTACTATTGCAGGGTTTCCTAATGCTTATGTTGTTTCTAATGGATGGGGGACTACGGAAGGCTTTGGTTATTGGCCTATAGAATCAACCCTGCAGTTAGCGACCTCTTTTGGGATGAGTTTCAATTTTCCATCAGGTTTGTGTGGTGATGGTACGTATGCTTCACCTAATTGTTCGCGTGCTGGGTTAAAAAACAGTGTCAGCTATCCTGCTAGCTCTGCATATACCACGGCTATTGGCGGTACAAGTGTGTTTGTGGATAATAGTTGGAACTATGCGTTTGAAACCGTTTGGGGAACATTTGCTAACAATCAATTTATTTTTGGTGGAGGAGGGGGAGTGAGCAAATATTTTGGGCCTGTCACATGGCAAAACCCAATTACTTATTTTTTTGCCGGCGGTTACGGACAACTTCAGCCCAATAGCAAACGTTCATTGCCAGACATCTCTATGTTAGGTGATCCTCATACTGGATTGATCATTTATCAAAATGGCAGTCCGAATATAACAGGTGGAACCAGTGTGGGCACTTCCTTATTTTCTGGAGTACTTACATTAATCAATCAAGTTCGTATGTCAAAAAATAAAACACCTATAGGCTTAGCGGCACCTTATTTCTATACACGAAATAGTCCGTTGTTACATTCTAGATCACTAAATACATTGACTGCTCCAAGACAAGTGATCAGTGGTGCATCTACTCCGCCATCCGGTGCACCGTTATCTGCATTTACAATTTTTAATGTTACATATGGTTGGGATTCATCGTTGACCATTGATCCGGAAAACCAATTTTGGAATGATGCTATTGGTGTTGGCACACCGAATGTCCCGAATTTTGTCAGCCAGATGGCCACGTACTAGCGAAAGCCTGTTGAACTCTGAAAGTTCAACAGGCTTCTTCATAAAATAAAAATATCTATGGATCCCTATGTCTTTCATCAATGATACTCATTTATCTCCCTCTGCATTATTAATCATGGGTTTTGGTGGTCATGCACGAAGTGTGGCGGATGTCGCGTTAGCTTGTGGTTATGATGAATTATGTTTTATGGATGAAAATGCAAAGGAGGATGAGCGTTTCTTGCATTTTTTAGTATTGAAAGATGTGCCTTTAAAAGCTTGGTCTTGTGTTTTAGCGGCTGGAAATAATCATCGACGTGCAGAACAAATGAAGGAGGCAGAAGCAAGAGGATGGATCATCCAAACCCTCATTTCACCTCGTGCATCACAAGGCGTTGGATCTCACATAGGAATGGGTAATGTCATTGGACATCATGCCCATGTGGGTCCCATGGCCGCAATAGGACATGCATGTATTATCAATACTGGAGCGGTAGTAGAGCACGATTGCTATATCGGTGATTTCTGTCATGTGTCAGTAAATGCCACATTATGCGGACAGGTTGTGCTTGGCCGAAGAGTATTTATAGGTGCAGGAGCGATAGTACGTAATGGAGTTACTTTGGTGGACGACGTCATGATTGGTGCTGGAGCAGTTGTTGTTGCTGATATCAATCAACCAGGAACTTATATTGGCACGCCCGCTAGATTAATTAAACCTTTGATAAACAATGCGTAGGCATTAACTCACACCTTTTCATCCATTTGAATGAAAACGGACGAGAGGGCATGAGTGAATGTGTTTTAAGGCAGTTATTTCTTTACTAATGCATTTGCAATGTTCCGGGCAATGGGAGGATTGACTGCCACCGCATCAGCACCGAAAGAAGCATGATAATAACATACCCATTTTCCGACAGGTCCTTCCACTGGCCCCATTTGAAAGGTAAGGCTATTAAGGTTTAATACAGCTTTATTGTACGCATCATCCACGGAAGAAGCGGCAATTTTTCCAATAACAAATGTCCAATGACTATGCGTATCGTAAAATTGATTACGTCTTCCAGAAAACCAAAGATCATTGCTTTCTTGTACCATTTTATGACTTACTCCCACGGCTTGTATACTTGCAGCGGAGGGGCAGACTTGTGGTTCAGGTACTATACTGTTTGCTTGGGTACTGATAAGGAGTAAACATAACGGGAAGGAAAATGCTGTAAAATAATTTCTTTTCATGAAGGAACCTCCTGTAATTGTTATTTTTAATATCAGATGTGGAGATCAAGTATAATTAAACTTAAGGGCAATTTATATAATAATGCATTTATTAGCAAATTGACAACAACCCTACGAATAGGGCTTAATTTGATGCTAATTAATTGCGCATCACTTTATTTGCAACGTGGGATGATTCATCGCTTAACGCGCTTCATCGTCATAATGGTAGTAAGCGTTATACTGGGAGTAATAATTGTTTTTTGAACTGGCTTTAAAACAATTGAAAATGGAGCCATGAATGGGAATATTTGCATTCGCTAAACGTTTCATCACTACCCTCAATTCTGTAGGATGATGTGCATTTGATCCGAGGACTAAATAATTCGTTCCTGAATGTTCAGCAATGATAACGCCATCTGTCACAAGCAATATGGGCGCCGTATCAATAATGACAATATCAAATTGTTTTGAAGAGCTATCTAAGAATTCTTTGAGCTTATTACTCATCAATAATTCTGAAGGATTGGCTATAAAGGAACCGCGTGGTAAAACCGTTAAATTAGGGTGCAATGTTGGCTTTAATACTTCATTAAGAGAAATTGAGTGAGTAAGAACATCGACCAAACCTGGTTTTGATGCCAAATTAAAATTGTGATGAAGAACACCTCGACGAAAATCTCCATCAATTAATAATACTTTATTTCCGGCAACCGCTAAAAGCCAAGCTAAATTGGAAGAGATAAAGGTTTTTCCTCCCCCAGGTGAAATCCCAAGAATAGAAATAATGTTGTTAGTGGCTGAACGAAGGGTTACTTGTAGACTGGTCCGCAACGCTCTCAGGGATTCAATCGCTAAATTTCTAGGATCAATCTGCGCTAATAATGGAAGATGATTAACCGAATGATTTTTAAATTTTCTTGAGTTGAGGTTTTGCTCTTTAGAGTAAGGAATGATGGCTAAATTAATTAAATTGTAATGCCGTTCTATCCAATGAGGATCATCGATATGAAAAGACAGCAGTTTCCGAATAAAAATAATTAAAAAACTCAATGCTAAACCTAATAATAAACTTCCACCGTAAATCAACCGATGGTGGTTTGGAAGAGATTGATTAGGCAGTTGAGCTGAAGAAAGTATACGCACATTACTCACCGTGCCCGCTTTAACAAATTCAAGTTCCTGAATTTTACTCAGCAAGATTAAATATAATGAATTTTTAACCTCAACATCTCTCATGAGATTGACAGCAATTTGGTCGGATGCAGGAAGGTTTTTTAACCGTGTTTCCAGTTCTATATGTTTTTTTTCTAGCTCTTTAATTTGATGCATCTGTGCAATTAAAAAAGGATGAGACGTCGTGTAACGTTGTAACATGTCAATTTTATTGACTTTTAATATACTCAATTGTTTATCAAGTTCTTCAAGTTGTGCTAAAAGCGATTGGCTTTGTAATTTTATATCAATTTTCCCACTGGTGGCACGATAAAGATTTAGATCGGTTTCCGCTTTATCTAAAGAATTTTTTGCTAAAGGTAATTGTTTATATAAGAATTTTAAAGCTTTGGACGCTTCATGAGATTTTTTTTGAGTATCTCTATCCCTTGCTTCATGAGCAATGGCATTAAGAATCCGAATCATTTGCTTTGGCTTAGAACCTTGTAAAGAAAGTTGCAAAACATCTGTATTTTCTTTTCCGCCTAAATCTTTTATCCTCAATCGTTTCAGGAGTGTTTTGATGACCTCTTCATCCGATTGTTTTATCAAGGTAAATTGACTGTTAATCGGTGCATTAACCGAGGCGACATGCAGTTTGATGGTATGGGTATCGTTGGTTAGCAATACACCGACCTGACCTTGCAGCTCTAAGTTTCCATCACTATTGTATAATTGCACATGTTTTTTTTGGTCGAATTTTAAGATATAAGGTTGTGCGATATCATTTCGTGGTACTTCAAACAGATTGATTTTAACGTTAAAGTTTTCATTTCGATAAGGGAATAGCCATTTCATCATGGTTGATTGATAAGGAAATATTTCAATATCAAGACAGAGTGTTTTTATAACTGGCTCTAAAATAAAACGAGATTGAATTAAAACAGAATGAGTGGCTGCCGTATTGTCACCAGAAGAAATCAAATCTAATTTTTTTGATATTCCTCCAATCATTGAGTTGCCTTGTTTTTTCCCTTGAATTTGCAACAAAACATCCGCTTGATATTGCGGGATTTGTTGCGATGCAAAAAAAACACCAAGGCTAAACATGAAAGAGGTTATTAATAAAACAAGCCATTTTTGTTCCCATAGATAATGTAAAATCTTGGAAAGATCAATCTCCATGTCCGGATGAGATATTTCTTGATGGTCCCTAATACTATTCATATCAGCCTTCATTTTAGGAAGTGGTTATAGCTTTGGTGTACCAAACAGCCTCAAGCGTTGGTAGTAATTGATTCAACATACGATTCCAACGTGTAGCGGGTGCTGAAGAAACGTATAAAACATCTTTAGGATATAAGTTAAAATTCTCTGCCAATAATAATTTATCCGGTGTTTTGGCATTTAGCCAATAAATAACAGGTCTAGCTACCGAACCACGAATAATATAGATATGCTTAGGATCACCATAATTTTGATCAATCCCTCCTGTCAATGCCAATGCATCGGCAATGGTAAGAACCTGATCATTCAAGGGAACCAAGCCTGGTTTTTTTACCTCCCCCACAACATATATTTTTTGACCACGAAAATCGGCGACACGAACATTTACTTGAGGATTTGGAATGTATTTTTTAAGTCGGTCGGTAATATCTTTACGAATTTTCTCAACGGTATGACCCGCGACGTTAACATAACCTACTAAAGGAAAAAAAATCTTTCCTTTTGCATTGACCAAATACCCTAATTGGCCAGCAGCGCCTTGAGAGCCTGGCAAGAGCGCAGTAGCATTGATGGGCACTTGCGGTAAGCTGAATTCTGGGTGCTCCCAGACGGTAATGTTCAATACGTCTGACGGTGCTATTTTATATAAATACATTCTAATGCGCTGATTTTTCAGTACTTTTGGTGTGATCAAGATTAATTTTGGATGTGGCTCTACATAAGGAGGCACTTTAACTCTTTCCATCTTTGATGTGCTTAAATTTTGCATCCCTGGCATCAGACTGCAACTGCAAACAAATAATGTACTTACAATACTCATTTTTCTTAACATGTTAATTCCATAGCCTCTGATACCAACTCGTAATCCCTTGTTCAACAAGCACCAGACAATGCTCGAAAGCACCTCTGGGTCGTCGATACGGGTCAGGAATGTCATAACCATCCCATTTACCTAAACGATGAACCTTGCTGAAAAGACTAGGAAATTTAGACACAATTTGTTCTTGTTGTCGAGTAGTCATGGGTAGTATGAGATCGATATTCGCTAAAATCTCAGATGTTACCTGTCGTGCTCGATGTGAAGAAATATCTAATCCTCTCAGCATCATTAAGTCTTGTGCAATTTGATCAGCGGGTTGATCAATCATTGCGGCAAGGCCCGCTGACTTAACCACAACCTCTGGGTGGTCTTTTTTGAGTTGATTGATTAAAAGTGCCTCTGCCATTGGACTACGGCAAATGTTACCAATACAAACAATTAAGATACTTTTTACCATGTTCCCTCAAAAGACTTTCCTTTAAGTATTTGAACAATACCTGATATAAGGTTTTGTATACAAGAAATTTATTTCAGATCATGGAGTTTGCTGTCTTATTCACGCAAGCACGCATGCTTTTTCTTTTTCCCATTGTTTCAGGGGTGAGAGATCAGGATTTTGCATGGCTGACACAGGCAAATAAAACGTTTGTTCAAGAAGATATTGACCACGAATGGCTGCATGGGATACATGATCAGTAAAAACAACCCATGTGCTGTTGGGATGAAAGTCAATCTGATGTTTGTTTAGCTGTTCTTGATAATGATCATCTAATTTCATGCGATCATGCAGTTGCAGCATGTAATGATCATAGGCGGAACGTAACGTTTTAGTTATTTTTGTCCACTTGAGCAGCTTTGCTCGAATGGGGTTGTAAGGAGGAATGGTGGGTGCAAATGTCAGCAGTACTTTTTGGAAGGGCTCCCCAACATGCCAAACCCGAGGTTCTCCTTGTGGATTGATGTTGGAAAAAACGCGAAGTATCCGCAAACCATTCACAGGCGTCGCTGAAAAAGAGTCAACATGAATTCTGGTATCATCTTTACGCTTAGATGTTTTTCTGCCATTGATTTCTGCTGGACGGTAACTGGTTCTGCCCCACTGCAATGCTTGATTGTAGTCGGGTAATACATGATCAATTAACTGTTTTGAAAACTCAGCAAATCGATGCATGAATGCTTGGAGTATTGGTATGGGAGCGCGGGTTGCATAACCCGCCAAATATTGTTGTTGATAATCATAACTGATGTTCTTGTATTTTGGGTTTAGCATGGACTCACATAAAAGAAGTTGTTCTTTTTGGGTTAATAAAAAACCATAACAAGGCAGGTGCATCACTTTGCCGGATTCTAATGCAGTAATAGCCTGTTGTTTGCTTACAGCATTGACGTCCATTAAATCAACGGTGTTTATCGTATGCAATCGTTCTTCCATCGTTCTATCAACAGTTGTGGATAATTAACATGCAGTATAACAAATTATCTTGGTTGATTCATTAGAGTGAACCTTTTATGCTAGGTGGTCTATCAATAAATGAATAATCCAAAAGGAGTTTGAAATGAGTGAGATTGCCAACAAATTATCCGTTCTTCTGGCTGACAGTTATGCATTGTACCTTAAAACACAAAATTATCATTGGCATGTGAAAGGTCCTTATTTTAAAACGTTACATGAATTGTTTGAGGTACAATACCTCGAATTGGCCCAAGCTGTAGATGACATAGCTGAGCGTTTGTTGATACTGGGGCATCATGCTCCCGCTACTTTCAAAGCATTTGAACAATTAAAAACCATCAAGGATGGTGACTCAAATCTTACCGCAAATCAAATGGTGAGTGAGCTCGCGAATGATCATAATGCTTTAGTAAAGGATATGAATCAGTCAATGGTCATCGCACAAAAATGCAATGATGAAGGGACGGTTAATTTGTTAGCCAATCTGATTTCAACCCATGAAAAAGCACGTTGGATGCTTAATGCCTCTCGAGACAATGCTTAAGATAGATCCATAATTCCCACAGCGCTTTTTAGATTCCGCACTGTGGTTTGCCGATTATGTAAAAATAGGATGTTTTACTAAATATTCTTTGTTATCCTTACTCTCCGAAATCATTAATACTAATTTGAGAGGATTTTTAAAGATGCCACAAGATAGCGAAGTGTATGATGTGAAAAAGAATGCCAATTCGGGAAAAGAATCTACAGATATAAAAAAAAACAGACAAAATGAGTGTGGAGAATCTTCAGTAAAGGGATTGCATCCTAAGCGTCAACCCCAGTTTTTTTCTTGTCGTTTGGAGTTCAAAAGCATGTTCGATAATTTTTCAGATAGGGGCCCAGGACCTATTTGCTAAAGAAACAATTTATTTCATGGCGGGTCACAATATTCTAAAAAAGCAAGGATGCTTCCATGTATTCATTTCTTTTTCCTATTTGTTTATTTTTAAGCGCGAGCTTGCTTTTTATCATTCAGCCTATGGTGGCTAAGGTTTTGTTACCGGTTTATGGTGGGACTCCATCAGTCTGGACAGTTTGTGTTCTTTTTTTTCAAGCCCTTTTGCTCATTGCTTATGCTTATGCATGGTTATTGAATCGTGTGTCAAGCCCTGTAAGATGGCGGATATTTCATGGTATTCTTTGTCTTCTCAGTATTGGGATGTTGCCTTTGGCCTTTAAGCCTGTCGTGGGAGAGGGCGCACCCGAAATACATATTCTGAAAAATTTGTTTTTGCAGTTAGGCCTACCACTCTTGGTGATCGGAGCCTCAGCTCCCTTGTTACAGAGCGCATTCAGTCGAACCACTGATCAACGGGCACGAGATCCCTATTTTCTATATGCCGCAAGCAATAGTGGCAGCTTGCTCGCATTATTGAGTTATCCTTGGATAATCGAGCGCTTTTCAGGCATTACAGGTCAATTCCACGCATGGAATATTATCTACTTAATCTATCTTGTTCTTTTGGTAGTACTTCTTTATACCACCCATTATGAACCCAAAGCATCCGTGAATGTCAAACCTATAACTGTTGCGTGGAAAACCAAAGCAGTTTGGATATTTTTGTCTTTTATCCCTTGCAGTTTGATGTTGGGAGTTACGTTTTATATTTCCACGGATGTGGCAGCAACCCCCTTGTTCTGGGTGCTTCCATTGGCTTTATACTTGTTATCTTTTATCGTGGTGTTTGCAAAAAAGCCTATTATTCCGCATGCCTGGGTTTTACGTTACACCTTATGGGCATTGGCTTTTCCTATTCTCAGTTTTGTTTTAGGGATTGGTCAGATGAATACAATACTATTCATCGTTGGTCATCTTGCTGGTTTTTTTATGATGGCATTGTTATGTCATGGGGAATTGGTGCTTAAACGACCCTCTGCGGAACACCTAACCGTTTTTTATTTTTGTATCGCGTTAGGTGGTGTTTTAGCTGGGGTATTCAATGGGTTGTTCGCTCCCAATGTGTTTCAGGGAGCCTATGAATATCCGATAGTGATTTTGCTGACAGTGCTCTGTCTCCCCAATCACAAGGAACCCGTGGCTTCTGGGATTATAACCCCATTGATACTTGTACTTTTAATCGGGGATTATTGCCTTTCTAAGAGCACTTGGGAGTATGGTTTAAGATATCATCATGGGCTGAGTGTCATTGCATTAGGATTGATTCTTTTATGGCCAGGCCATCGCTCCCGTTTGTTTTTTAGATTATTCATTTTATTTATTTTTGCATTGAGCTCTTGGTTAAAATCCACGGAAATTCTTGCTCAAAAACGTAATTTTTACGGTATAAAACAAGTGTTTTCCCAAACCGGGGCACACGTTTTGATGAGTCAAAACACACTTCATGGATATCAAATGCAAGACGAAACACCCACAGATGGAGCAAGGGCTTACTATGCACCTGTGTTACCTGTGGTTCAATGGTTGCAAACCACAACGCCATCGTTGCAGGCCATGGTCCTGGGGTTGGGCACGGGCATTTTGGCTTGCCAATTTCGAGCACAAGATGAGTTTACGATGGTTGAAATCGATGCTCAGGTGATTGATATCGCTAAAGACTCACGGCTATTTACTTACTTACGAGACTGTCCCCCAGAGACGCATGTGGTTAAAGAAGATGGTCGTTTAGCGGTAGCGCATGCAATGGATGAGTCGTTAGATTTATTGGTGATGGATGCGTTTAATTCTGATGCCATACCGGTGCATTTATTAACGCTGGAAGCCTTTAAAATATATCAACAAAAGCTTAAACAAAATGGCGTTATTTTGGTGAATATTTCTAACCGCCATTTACGGGTATTGCCTGTTCTGACAGGAATAGGGCGTGAGTTGGATATGATTGTATTGCATCTCAAACAGCCCGCTAATCATCGTTTAGGACAATTGCAATCAGAATGGGTGCTTTTGACCACCAATGAGTCATTGTCCCAGCAATTATTAAGCCAGTCAGCCTGGCGTTTTGTCGCAGGTTCGGAGATGGCACTCTGGACGGATAATTATTCCAATCTTATACCCTTTTTAACATTGAAAAATAAATTAGGGCCTGTCGACAATTAGATTTTTCGGCTGCAAATTGAGCTAAATTATCTCAATTTTCGCTTCGAAAAACTAATTATCGACAGGCCCTAGTTAATCGATAAAAGCATAGGGAGTTACGTTTGGAATAGCATGATTGATTTATTATAAAATAGCTTAATATAGCGTTAATATTGTTAACTTATAATCAAGTTTGTTTTTGCATGCAGAGTATAAGCGTTATATGTCTTATGTCATTGATACCTTAACGATTTTTAATAAAGCGCTTGATGGACATCATCGAAAAGCACTTGATCATTTTATGAAAAAAAATGATCGTTATGGAAAAGACATCGCTAAAGATTTTCATAAAACACAGCTCAATGAAATGCTAGACAATACTGGGCTCACGGAAATTGTAATAGAAATATTGTTGAATTTGGGTATCCCCCCTTATCAATGGGGAAGGTATATTGGCGCTTCTATGTCAGTATATCAATTCTTATTAGAATTGAACGAGCTTACCTGTAAAAAAAACGATCATATTCAAAACTTAATTAATTATATCGATACCAAAATGGGAGTCTTTTGGTATTCACTGCTAATGGCCCTGATTTTTTCGCTCTTGCTATTCACTCTTGGACTTCCTTTTTTTATTCAATCTGAAGTTATTACTATTATATCAGAGATCGTTTCAGCAGTACTTTTCATCCCTGCCATGCGTATCATTTACAATGCGGGATGTGCACTGTATTCGTTTTATACCGGTATAATTGATACACATATACCGTTGTCCCATCGACTTCGAGATCATATTTTTGAAGTAGTAGGAGCGGCGATACAAATTGCAGCCGCTTCTTTAGTGTTTGTTGCTGTGGCAACGTCTCCTATTGTTTCTATTCTGATTATTACAGCAACGGCTTTATCAGTACTTAAAGAGGCGGTCAGTTTTATTCAATTGTTGCTAGAAAGAAAGAAAAAATACCTCGAGGAAAGCGAAGATCCATTGACGAGACAGCAACACCAAGCTCGCCTAGATAATACATTTAAGAAGACATGCAATGACTTGATAATGAATATCGTTGCTGCAATCCTCATCACCGCTATCGTTGCTGTTTGGACTTTCATTCCTGGAGGACTTCCACTGATTATTGGCGCTATTACAGCAATAGCTCTGATTCATATTACGAAACTCTTGTTTCGAATTTACAATGAAAAAAACAAGAAAAAAGAATTATTAGAGACATTTGAAAAATTGGAAACAGCAGAAAAAAATAAGGACAAGAGTTATGACGAGGGTTATGAAGAGGGTTATGATGATACAGCAGAACCCGAAAAAAGAATGACCTATGCGAATCTTCACTCCAGGCTGGGGGAGCCGCGGGAGCCATTAACTGTAACGGCGCCAAACCACCATGCTCCGCTTTTTCGTATGTATGCTGGGAATGAAAAGGAAGAAAAAAAGATCACAAAAAATGACTCGACATCTACTGTTTCATCTTATAGTTAAACAGCCGCTAAATCACCTTTACTTTCCAACCAGCTTTTACGATCGGATGCTCGCTTTTTAGCAAGCATCATGTCCATCAACTCCATGGTGTATGGCTCATCTTCAAGCGTCAGTTGGATTAACCGTCGCGTGTTGGGGTCCATCGTTGTTTCACGAAGTTGTAAGGGATTCATTTCGCCCAAGCCTTTAAAGCGTTGCACATTGACTTTGGTTTTGTTGTTTTTAAGTAGTCGATCGATAATGCTTTGCTTTTCTTCATCATCCAAGGCGTAATAGACTTCTTTTCCAGCATCAATACGATAAAGTGGCGGCATGGCTACAAACACGTGTCCTGCTTTCACCAATGATTTAAAATGACGCAAAAACAGAGCACAAATCAGAGTGGCGATGTGTGCGCCATCGGAGTCTGCATCCGCGAGAATACAGATTTTTCCATAACGAAGTCCACTTAAATCTTCAGAGCCTGGATCTAAACCAATCGCAACAGAAATGTCATGAATTTCTTGAGACGCGAGGACTTGGGAGGATTCCACTTCCCAAGCATTTAAGATTTTCCCACGTAATGGCAAAATGGCTTGAAAATCTCGACTGCGCGCTTGCTTGGCCGAGCCACCGGCTGAATCCCCTTCGACTAAAAATAACTCCGCTTGGTCCAAATCTTGTTGAAGACAATCGGCCAATTTACCCGGTAAGGCGGGACCTTGATGAACCCGTTTACGAGCGACTTGTTTGGCTTGACGCAACCGCTTTTGTGCTCTTTCAATGGCAAGTGCTGCGATCATTTCACCTTGATTGCGGTGTTGATTAAGCCATAATGCAAAAGCATCCTTGATAACATTGCTTACAAATGCAGCGGTTTGCCTTGAACTTAAACGTTCTTTGGTTTGACCTGCAAATTGTGGCTCCTTCATTTTGACGGATAACACGTATTGACAAGGTTCCCAAAGATCATCAGCGGTTAATTTGACGCCGCGAGGGATCAAATTACGCAATTCACAGAAGGCGGATAATGCTTCGTGGAGACCGGATCGAAGTCCATTGACATGGGTCCCTCCTTGCACGGTCGGTATTAAATTGACATAACTTTCACTCAATGGATTCGTGGCCGTCGCGGACCATGCCAAGGCCCAGTCCATCGTCGCTTCATCGCTTTTAAACGTTCCCGCAAAGGGTTCTTCAGGGAAATAATCCGTCGGTAAAGACTGACGTAAATAATCGGTCAATCCTTCTTCAAAGCACCAGGTGATCTCTTCTTGCGTTATTTTATTGACAAAGGTCATGGACAAGCCGGGACAAAGAACTGCTTTGGCGCGTAACACATGACTCAGTTGTTTAATGGATTGTTTTATTGTGTCAAAATATTTTGCATTGGGCCAAAAGCGAATGATGGTGCCGGTATCCCGTTTTTTAGTGAAACCTGACTCGTTGAGTTCCGTTTGTTTTTCGCCATCGGCAAATGACATTTGATAAATGATGCCATTGCGTTTAATGGAGATGTTTAATCGTTCTGATAATGCATTGACAACAGACACGCCAACGCCATGCAGACCGCCAGAGAAACTGTAACTTTTATCCGAAAATTTAGCCCCAGCATGCAGGCGCGTCATGATGACTTCCACGCCACTCAAACCTAACTGCGGATGCAAATCTACAGGCATTCCTCGACCATTGTCTTCTACTTCAACCGAGTTGTCTTCATGCATAGTGACAATAATACGACTTGCAAAGCCCGCAATAACCTCATCAACGCTATTGTCAACCACTTCCTGGGTAAGGTGATTAGGACGGGTGGTATCCGTATACATCCCTGGACGACGTTGTACGGGTTCTAATCCACTCAACACTTCAATGGCTTCAGCAGTGTAATTTTCAGACATGATAGTCAACCCAATCCATACAATTGGTATATTTTACCATGATGACGGGCTATAGAGCTACGATTCTCCAATTCATCCGTGGAAGGTATCTGTGGTATTAAGGATTATCGCGTTTAGATTCAACAACGATATTCGGAAATTTATCCGCATAATTTAACGGTTTTTTACTGAGCTCGATTGCTGTCAACAACGCCGTTTTCATCCACAAAAGTGAGAGTTCTTGGGTATTTTTGGCTGCCGTTGGTGTGCCCTCATCACAATCGTTGGTGATACGACTGTCTAAAGGTATGTGACCTAGTAATTTACAATGGTATATATCGCAAATTTTTTGGGCGCCATCTTGGCTGAAAATGGCATCATGATGACCGCATTGGCTACAAATATGCGTGGACATATTTTCTATAATACCCAATACATCGATGTTGGTTTTGGCGAACATCTTCAAGGCTTTTTCTGCATCCTGTGTGGCTACCATTTGTGGGGTTGTGACGATAATTGCAGCTGTTAAAGGAATTTTTTGGACCAAACTTAATTGGATGTCTCCCGTTCCTGGGGGTAAATCAATCAATAAATAATCGAGCTCGTCCCACTGAGTGATGTCAATCATTTGCAACATCGATTTGGCCAACATGGGTCCTCGCCAAATCAAAGCCGGTTCGTCTTCCGTCAAATAACCAATTGACATGGCATAAACCCCATGGCTGAATACGGGTAAATAACGATCGCCTGAAATTTGTACAGGATCGGATTTGCCGAGCATCAAAGGAATGCTGGGACCGTAAATATCGGCATCAAGAATACCCACACGGGCACCACAGCGTGCTAAAGCAATGGCCAGGTTAACGGTTACTGTGGACTTGCCTACGCCCCCTTTTCCAGAAGCAACGGCAATTGTGTTTTTGACACCACGCAATCCTTTTCCAAACAGTTGGGTTTGATGGGCTTTGATAAATTGATCAAGGGTGACTTGAACCTGATAATCAGGAAGCATTTCGTTAAAAGCGTGTTGCAGCAAAGGGAGCAGCGATGTTTGTAATGATGAGCAGGGAAAGCCCGCGCATAAATCAATGGAAAGTTGTTTCCCTTCAAGATTAATGACAGGTTTAAGACCCAAGTCAGCGACCTTCAGATCTATGAGGGGATCCACCGTATGGTTAAATACCATGTCGATGCTGTTCTCTAAGTGTGTCAATTGTTATGCTCCCAAGCAATCCACTGATTGCTAGCTAAATAATACAATCCACATCGGATAGTCTCTTGACCCAAACGGGTGAACAGTTGAGCATATTCACTCAATTGTTGACGATGATGTGATTGTGCATGGGCACTGTCATGCCCGGTTTTAAAATCAATGATCCAGCGTATATCCTGTTCAACAAAGGTTCTATCAATGATGCGTGTCGTGAGAGTTCCCTCATTCTCGACCAATAATTCATATTCATTATGCTCATCATCATGCGGTTTGATGAGCCATTCACCAATGGGATCATTAAAAAAGGTGGCTAATTGGGCTTTAAGGGTATAGAGCGTATCATGTAATGCTTGCGTTTCAAATCCCAATGCTCTGAGAGAATGGGTTGTTAGTGCCCAAGGAATATCAGCAATGGTTGCTGGATGATAATCACAGATCCATTGCAAAAGTTCATGAATGACGATACCGGTAAGGCGTTGCTTATTATCCTGTATAATGAAGTTTCCGCTTACTACGTCCCGCGACTTGTTCGCGGGATCCAGTACTGGATTCGATTCTAGACTCCGCGGACAACCCCGCGAATAAATCGTGGGGGCGGAGCGTAGGCTGGTCGGAGTGGTCAAGGCCAAGTTTGCAATAGGATTGACATTCTGTGATGCAACAGGACGAGGGTTGTAATACTCCAGGGGTAATCGATAAAGAGCTGGAAGAGGGGTTGCTTCGCTCAGAACAGTCACTTCTTTTTCTTCTGTTAAAAAAGACTGCCTTTGCAACAGTGCTCTGCAGGTGTCTTTATTTATTTTAATGTTACTGTCAAAGAGATACAGCCGTTTTTTAGCTCGTGTTACCGCTACATACAATAAACGCTGTAATTCATAAGCATTTTTTTCCGCATCTAATTTTCCGAGATGATCATACAGTAAACAATGATCATGATGCGCTGCTTTCATCGGGGAGAACAGCAACCGGTTTTCATGGTCTTGGCTCGGGACTTTAAGCCAACGTAAAAGCGGTGAGTCCATGTTTGGCGATTTCGCACCTAATCCAGGTAAAATAACACAATCAAACTCCAATCCTTTGGATTTATGAATGGTCATGATCTTTAAACGAGAGGGGGTTACCCGTTGTGAATAAAGCTTATTAAATTCATCGTTAAATAAAGCTAAATTTTCAATGTAACCTTGTTGCTCAAACCTATCCAATAATACCCAAAATTGATCCAAATCGTTTTGTTGTGCAGTATCCAGTATTTGTTCTAAATGTAATTCATTGAGTGTCTCCATGATCCATTCAGCAAGGGATTGGCGATGTCGATGGATCAACGCTTTATCGAGTACGGTATAGATAAAATGAGCGCGTTTGCGTCCTTCATCAGTCAACCCTTGTATGTGATTGAGTTGCGATAAAGCAAAATAAATTGACTTGTGTTTAGCATAAGAAGCAATACACAAAATATCCACGAGGAATAGTCCACACCAGGGACTACGAAGCACGGTTAACCAAGTAAGGCGGTTACTGGGCATGAGCAGAGCTTGGGTCAAACACCAAACATCTCGCAAATGCGGAAGTTTGGCTAAGTGATCAATTTCAATGCCTTGAAAAGGAATTTTATGTTCTCGTAACAAGCACATGATGTCTGTCAATTGAGTTCGAGAGCGCACTAAAATGGCGATGTTATCGTCAGGGTAGGTTTCTAACTCATACAATATCTGTAAGACAAGCGCTTGAGCTTCTTGATGGCGATCCTCATAAGCAAAAGCCATTACACCACTGTGTTGATGAGAGAGTTTCACCGGAGTAGACGAGTGAAATCTGATGGCACCTGATTCGATATCATCAACATCAGGAAAAATAGATTTAAATTGTTCATTAACCCAGTTAACGATGGTGGCTGTAGAACGAAAATTACAGGTTAACTCGAGTGGAATAAGCGAGACGGGACCAATGCCTTGGTGTTGAGCTTTCAGAAATAAACCAACCTCTGCTGAGCGAAAACGATAAATGGATTGCATTGGATCACCCACCACGAATAATGTTTTACCATCATGGGGTTGAAAACTTTGCACTAATTGACTTAACAATTGATATTGTTGAATGGAGGTATCTTGAAATTCATCCACCAACAGATGGTGAATCGTATTATCAAGATAGAGTGCTAAATCCGTAGGATTTTCTTCTTCGCCAAGCGCGAGTAATGCTTGCTGGGAAACGGAGGAAAAATCTACTTCATTCTGCTCATTAAAGACCAGTTGTAAGTGACCGGCCAAGAGCGGAAGAAGCGTAAACAATGCTTGTAATACGTCCCATTGTTCTGGATCGTAATGGGGAGAAGGCAAATTTTTTACTCGCAGCAAGGCTTTCAGAAACTCAGGGCGTGTTGCCAACTCTGCCAATAATTGTTGGCTGGCTGTTTTAATCTCTTCATAATCATTGGGTGAACATTCGCCTTTTTTCAATCCGACATGATGATCAAATGCTTTGCGCAATGTGTTTTGTGACGTCAGCAATAATGATGCAAGGCTCCTGAGTATTGTTGGGTTTAAATCTTGAAATCGTTGCCAATCACGCAAGGGTGCCCTGGGTGAATCACGCATGGGTTCTAGACTCGCCACGCGTCGCGCAAGTATCGTCAATTCATAGGCTATTTCCGGTGGAATACTTTGCTGAAATCGACTTAATTCATGTTGTAACATCCAAGACAAGGCTCGTTCATAGGTCTCTTTATCTTGGGTTTTGGCTGGATACAATAAATCCAACCACTGATCACGTTTCATTAACAATGCACTAAACAACGATAACAATGTGTCTTGGCGATTATCGACATGTTGCAACAGTATTTTTAAAGGGCGGTGATAATCACTGTTTTCAAGCGCATAATTAAAACAAGCTCGAGCTGCTGTGATGTAATGGCGTCGTGGATTTTCGCTGATTTTGGCATAGGGCGTTTGTTTATCAGGCAAAGGAATCGCTTGGCATAACCATTGGCAAAGGGCATCAATGGTGATGATACGCAAACGGTTTGGTTGCTGTAACAATTGCCATTGAGCCGCATCATTTTTTTTGAGTGCTTCTGATGCGAAAGTAAGCGTTTGTTGTTGATGAGGAGAGGTGGCTATGGATTGCATCGAGGCTTGTTGCAAAGCCAATAAAATCCGCTCCCGCATTTCATTGGCGGCTTTACGTGTAAATGTTAGTGCTACAATTTCTTCAGGTGCGTTGACCCGGCTTAGCAAACGCAAGTAACGTTGGGTAAGAATTTCAGTTTTGCCCGAGCCCGCAGGGGCTTGGACAATGAAAGAATAACGTGGATCGATGGCTTGTTGGCGTTGATGATCATCGTTTAACATAGCTTCCCATCAGTTAAATAACAATTTCCTCCGCAGGCGGCCTTAAGTTATAAGAAGAAGCCATGCAATGACCATAGGCGCCCGTATTGGCGATGAGTATAATGTCGTTTTCTTGGGTTTTTGGCAATAAGCGATCATACCCCAAGGTATCACTGGATTCACAAATCGGACCCACAATATGAGCAAACGCCGTTTTTTCTTCCGATAAACGGCTTAGATTGACAATATCATGGTAAGCACCATACAATGCTGGACGAATCAATGAGTTCATTCCAGTTTCAATGCCCACAAAATTAACTTTCCCTTTTGACTTTTGCTGAGTCACTTTTGCTAAAATGACGCCACTTTCCGCCACAAAAAACCGTCCTGGTTCGAGCCAAATGGCCAATTGAGGATAACGGGATTTTACACCCATTAAGGAATCATCTAAGGCTGCCATATCCAATGCTTGTTGGCCCGGTTTATCGACTACCCCAAGACCGCCTCCTAAATTAATGATTTTAATGTCTGGGAAACGTGCAATTTCAGTGGCTAGCATCAAAGCCGTTTGTTGCCATAGATCAGGCGATAATATGCCGCTTCCGGAATGAGCATGCAAACCGATGACCGAAATATGGTGCGCTTTTGTCAAGGCGACAGCTTTATCTAAATTCTCTTGAGTAATCCCAAATTTTGATTCATTGCCTCCAGTACACACAAATTTATGATGACCAGCGCCACAACCGGGATCAATACGTAATAAAATGGATTTATCACGAAAGAGCTCAGGCCAATGTTCTAAAGGGTATAAGCTATCAATGGTCACATAGCATCCCAATGACAAGGCCTCTTCATATTCAGATCGAGGTGCAAAATTAGGCGTAAAAAGCAACCGATTTTTATCAATGGATGGAAAAAGCGTTAACACTCGATTGATCTCATTCATGGATACGCATTCAAAACCAATATTTTTAGCATATAACGTTTGTAATACACCCGGGTGAGGATTGGCTTTGATGGCATAGAAAAGTTTATCAATAGATTTTACGCTAAGTAATTCGTCCGCTTTGTCAGCTTGTGTTTTAGAATGATAGACATAACAAGGTGAATGGGTATTGGCAATGCTTAAAAGCTCATCCCGTGAGCTTTCCCACCAGGGGATTTTTCGAGTAGCGGGTGTGCCAAATTCTTCGTGCCAACTTTTGGAGTAATAAAAGCTTTGTGGATTATTTTCAATCAATAAATTATGCAATTGCTGACACAGTTTTTCTGCTTGCGATTCATCGACCACAAATGTCAAATTTAGATCATTGGATGCCAAGGACATCAAATACACTTTTTTGGCTTCAAAGACCTCTAACGTGGGACCTAATTGGGGCAATACAGTGCGAATATGATGGCCAACCAAGCTTACAGCGCTGCAAGGTTCGATGATTTTTGCGCGGCAAAATTGGTTTAAATCGGCGATTAAAGCATCTAATGCATGTCGATTACGGAGTTGGGCATTGCTATCCAATGACAAAGTGACGTTAAATTCGGAAGAAGAAAGGAGGTCCACGGAAAAGCCATGGGTTTTAAACGTAGCAAACACGTCTGCTAAAAAACCAACCTGCTGCCACATATTTAGTGTATCTATAGAGATCAAAGTGATGCTATGTTTGACTAATATAGATTTAATCGGTGGGGCATTATCATCGCTTTCGGTGGTTATTTTTGTACCACAATGGTCAGGGAGACAGGTATATTTTACAAACATCGGTATGTTGGCATGGCGAACAGGGGGCAAACAATTAGGATGCAATACCTTTGCACCCATAGAAGCAATTTCCTGTGCTTCGTCATAATTCAACTGTTTCAGCAAACGGGCTTGAGGAATTTGATGAGGATTTGATGTGTAAATGCCGGGGACATCTGTCCAAATTTCACAGGCAGTTGCATCCAACAATGCCGCCAGGAGTGCCGCAGAGGTATCAGAGCCTCCTCGTCCCAACAATACTGTTTCTCCTTCAGCATTGGCTGCAATAAACCCTTGTGTAATGATGGCATCAGCATGGCTTTCCAGCAATTTTTTGCTCAGTGCAGGATTGGCATCACAGTGGCACCGAGCAGCCAAATAATTCATAGCATCGCCACCAGGGATAGGTGTGGTTTGCAAGGCTTCGCGAACATCATACCACAGGCAATTGATGCCTTGATTTTTCAAAAATGCATGACCCAAGCGCGTCATCATTAATTCGCCAAGACTTAATATTTGCGCTTGTGTTTTGGCAGGTGCTTCACGTAGGAGAGCAATCCCGGTCAGCCATTGTTGCAGTTGTTGCAATTCTGGTTGGATGAGTTCGCGGCTAACCTCTAGATCATCGGCCAGTTTAAAGTAATTGTTTGTCAACTCTGTTTGAATATCTTGGTGTTTATCAAGCAAAGCGGCGGCTATCATTTTTTCCAATTGATTGGATGCTTCGGAACGCGCCGAACAAACAATTACGGGCTGCACACCATTTTGTAGATGTTTCTTAGTGATTTCAGCAATGTGCTCCCAGGTGTTACGAGAAGAAACACTAGTGCCACCAAATTTTGTGATTAATTGCCGCATGATTGAATTCCGTGCAAAAATAGAACAGATTAGCATGGTCGAATGTCAATTTACAAGAGGATATATAAATATTTAAATTTAGTGCCCGTAATCTGTTTTCAAAGGAAACGCATTCATTTATGATGTCCGCTCTTTTAGAAAAAGTTTTAGCTTTACATACTGGATTCCGTAGTTTCTAATTCTTGACTTTCTTACGATGTCAACGTCCCGCGGCTTGTCCGCGGGATCCAGTGATCTTGGATCATCTTTGGACCCAGCGGACAAGCCGCGGGGCGTTGGCGTTTGAAGAAGTCAAGTATCAAAAACTACGAAATTGAGTATATATCTTCTCCAGAATTCAAAAGACGGAATGTTTTTAATCTTTATGATTTGATGCCTTACGCGACAACACACGCATTACATAGGACGAATTAAAGGTAGTTAAATAATAAAAACAAAACCATTTAAGTGCAGGGAGTGACAAGCATGCGAAAACCAATAAGAACAATGACAAGTGCGGCGATTATCGCGATGATAGCTAACCAAGCATCCTATGCGGGAGGATTTTCTCTTTATACTGAAAGCAGTGCCGCCGCCATTGGAAATTTTGCGGCAGGAATTGCGGCGGAAGCGGCGGATGCATCGATTGGTTGGTACA
>Ga0207083_1012_pt1 | contig 43751 bp, 36 predicted proteins | sample Alteio_BWMinHeat_57_FD_153516 | JGI IMG/M metagenome (GOLD analysis project Ga0207083, IMG submission 153516) | Enriched cells from forest soil in Barre Woods Harvard Forest LTER site, Petersham, Massachusetts, United States -... | ecosystem: Environmental > Terrestrial > Soil > Temperate forest >... | reverse complement strand
AGTTAATACTTTTGGATCATCATACAATTGCTTAATATCCTGAATGAGCTTGTAATGCGGAATGGATTTATAAAAAGATTTAATATCAGCACGAATAATATATTCCGGCTTTTTCGGGAGAGCCAACTTTTTCTTTTATATATTTTTTTAAATAATCGATGACCAATATCTAACATACTGCTTAGGTTCCATCGTTTTATTTTATTATTGCTGTTTTCAAAAACGCTTGTCCATCCTCATAATTAATGAAAAACGCTTCCAATTAGCGATGTTTATTTTCCCCGAAGAAACTAAACAAAATGCAAAAGGAAGCGCTGATGAATATTAGTAACATAGTTACCGCAAGCAGTCACCCAAAATCAATCATTGCATCTTTAAAATCTACGAAAGGTCTTCCTTTCAGAGATGTGCTGTCGCCAGAAGTCATTGCTGAAAACATAAATGCTCCATACCGTGAACGGTATGATTTTTATTCTCCTGAAATCACCCTCTGGGCATTTTTATCACAAGCACTTGATGCTGATCCGTCACTTGATGCTGCAGTACAGCGCGTTATTGCTTTTCATCTTGCAATGGGGCATGACTATGATATTTAGTCGAATACCGCAGCCTTTAGCAAAGCCAGATCAAAATTAAATGAATCATTTTGATTGGTTGTTATGTAAATCGAGTAATTTGAGGAACAGTGAATAGCCGTAATTGATTTACGGCATTAATTTACGGTATAATATACAGTAAATGGAGGAAGCCCTATGTTAAATCCGCAAACACAGAAAATTACTGCATATATACCCATTGATTTATTACACGAAGCTCAGGCAATAACTGGTAAAGGTATTACTGAAACCTTAAAGATTGCTTTAGCTGGACTAGCACGTGCTAAAGCTTATGATGATTTACGCAGCATGCGCGGGAAAGTAAATATTTCTATTAATTTAAATGAACTAAGAAGAGATGAAAATGATAGCCGCTGATACCTCCGTATTAATTGATTATTTTAAAGGTATCAATAATACAAATACGATAAAATTAGATAAGGTTTTGATGCAGCATGCTTTGGTTTTACCTCCTATTGTTTTAGTCGAGATTTTTAGTGATGGTGATTTACCGCATCAATTTGTTCATAAAATGTTAGAGTTACCGACTTTAAACCCACTAAAAGATTATTGGCTAAGAGCAGGAAAAACTAGAGCCAAACTAATTAAGAAGAAGTTAAAAGCACGCTTAGCGGACACTTTAATTGCACAAAGCTGTATTGACCACAAAGTACCTCTAATAACAGGAGATACTGATTTTCGCCATTTTGTAAAATATTGCGGGCTAGTTTTATTTTTATGATAAAGGTAAACCGTATCTGCTCTAAATTATATAGCTCTTCAGATAATTATTTTGGATTATAGCGCTCAGATGGCTGTCAGATCGAGATTTATTTTTTCAAAAAAAGCGCAGGAATACTTGCGGTATTTCGAGCATTTTTTTGGAAAAATAAATCTCGAGATGGCAGTCAGATGAGACGCTATAATCCAAAATAATTATCTGAAGAGCTATAGGATAAAAGCTAGACAATGAGCCTTCTGGATATGCTCGCTCTATTACATTTGTATACGACAGCTACGAAATTTTCAGACCGCATATGCGACTGGAACCATAATATGATTCTATTCCATCCTGAGTGGATTGCTGTGACAACCTAAAAAACGCATTCTTATGCTGGCTGAGCGATGATTTAATAAAATAGATTCCTGCCATCACGATATCTTTGTTTTCCTTATAGTGCAATCCTAATCGATATTGCGATTTTGAGTGGCCTTGAGCTGCTGCTTTTTGATAAAAAAACAGAGCTTTTTTAACATTTTTTTTGACCCCAAGCCCCTGTTCATAACATTTTGCAACGCGATAAAACGCATTCACATTATGTTGCCATGCAGCAATGCGATACCAAGCAAACGCTTCTTTTGAATCTTTTTTTATTTCAGTCCCTTTTTCATAACATCGTCCCACCTGATACTGCGCCAGAGAATCATTTTGTTTGGCAGCAGTGAGAGCTTCAAAAAAACTCTCCCGCGGAGTGTTTTCATTTTTCATTATGTCTTCTAGTTCCTTTCCTACAACAAAGTAACAAAAAAAACGATCCATTAAATGAATAATATAATCATCACCTATTCTTCCTGTGCATAACTCAAGGATAGTGTTGAGCTCAGAACAACTTGCCATTAATGCAGAGAACATTTTTTTTAAATCAGCTTTTGGCTCTGTTCCAATACTTAAACGAAGCATCGGCTCGACCGATGCATATGTTGTTAAATTAAAACCATAACCATCCCGATGTCTAATTCCTATGAAAGACATTAAGTTTTTTACTACATATTTCAACATATCAAATACATCGTTTTTTTCATTTTTTGGGATATTGATTTGCATGATTATAAATTTACTGATATCTTTAAATATATCACGCGTATAAGGCTGATGTATTGAAATGCATAAAACAGGATCTTTTAGCTCATGAGGTATTAAATGATTATGGATAAAACGTGAGTTTCCCAGGATCCTATTTTGATATTCTATAATGTCAGACGATGCATACTTTACAAGATGCGCAATCATTTTTGGAATGGGATCATAATAAAAATCATAATTAAAACTGTTCTTTTTATAAAATGCATCGATACATCCAAAATTTTGTTGATTATAAAATCCAATACCCAGTCCGGCAGGTAATTTATCGAATCCCATATGGAAATATTTATTTAAACTTTGCAAGGTTAATATTGCTAACTGCCCAGATTGGACTTGTTCTTCATATTTCATAAGGATATAAGCTATTTTAGAATCATCGAAATTATTGAGGGTTGTATCAATTATCAAAATAAGTCGTTTTTTACCTAAAAAACCAAATTTTTTTCTGATCTTTAATTGCATTTTAATCATTTTAGCTATATCGTTGGAATTATAGTCCCTGCTTTTATTTGATATATTTTCATTAAATGCAGAAACTATAACGTCCAGAAATTGATTTTTATTATAGCCATCAATAGAGCATTGCTTATTATCAAAGGAATAGCATAGTTCGTATTGCAAAATATCATTTTTTGGTCTTAATCTATAATCCACAATACTTTTTATTTCAAAATGTGCCCCTGTTTGAACATACAGATTACCTGATATAAAATCTTCAGCATTAAGAATCTCATCGATTGCCGCATATATTAAATGAGTCAACAAGTACATGCCAGACTGCCCTAGCGCAACCATTGGTGTCAAGGTCTTACTTATTTTATCTAGCTCTAATTCGACTTTAATCCAGTTTGTTAAAATTTGCCTGATATCCTCTTTCAAATATTTTTGACATAATGAAACAATATAAATAATTTCATCAAATGCATACTCAATACAAAGAATAAAACTTTCGTAATCATCCAGATTCATCAAGGCTGATTCTAAAATAATTTTTAATCTTGAAAAAGAAAGCTGAATTTCTTTTTGAATAGGGCCTTCAATCGCCTCGTCAATCACAACTGCACCGATTATTTTTCTAAATAGTTTCAAATAAAATAATTCGGATGAATGATAAATTTCTTTTACATTGTTTAAATCATACAAAATAGACCGTTGGATAGTTTTAGCATCATGCTCTACAGGGATATTAATCATTCCTTCTAGATATTGATGGAATTCATCCTGCTGCATATTTGACATTTGTAGCATAAGCTCTTTAAACGTTTTTTCAAAATCGCAGCTATTCGCTGCAATCCAAAGTGCAGTGGTTTTATTAATCAATTGTCCAGCAATACCTAATCGATCTATTACCTTGTCCGCATCTTCTTTTTTAACAATAAGGGTTTTAAATGTAAGTCCTGCGACATAACCTTCGTCAAATCGGACAACAAAGGGTATCAAAATTTTTTTCACAATATCTTCATCTACAATCGGAATAACGATTTCATCGGGATTGTCTGTTTTCAAAAATTGATATGCAGTCTTATACACTGATTTCCGCGCTGTAGGAATACTTTGAGTATCAGAGATACTTGTTCCATCCTGCCCGAGACGAAAATAGGGATCTGCAAACAAACCAGAACCATGAGCTGAATGCGTTGACCCATACCCAAGTATCATTGTTTTAACCAACGCCTTGAAAGGCACATTCGAAGACACATTCGTTTTTTCATCTTTTTTTTCATTCAAAAAAAGTTGTGATGATTTATAACGCTTTGTGAGCATGTGCTTGTTTAGATTCGTTTTAGCAGATAAAGATAAAGGTCTTGAAATTTTAAAATCACTGCTAGAAAACATTATTATTCTCCAAAAAATTTTTAACACGGCTGCTAATTAAAAAATTAGGCAATATCATATTAAATGCGCATACTATTGTCAACAAAATGGGTTATTTCGCAAATTAATGTTATGTATTAACCTATTATGTCTAAAATAATAACAAGCTATAGAGGTTGTAGCATCATCAATAAAGGTATTTACTATGATGCGATCATGGATTTGTTAGCTGGAGGTGTTTCATCTAAAATAGGTCGGAATAGAGGGTCTCAGGATTGTTTGAAACGTGACAGTGGTGGTGCGTCATTCAACCTGAGATTGTAGTAAAAATTTTTCAAGCGTTATGCCTTCAACTGAGCCAGCTTTAAAATCAACCGCATTGATAACCGTTAATTTTTTACGTGGAAATTGATGACGAAACCAAGCAAATTCCAATGGAGAACAAACTCCGCGTTTTACTTCTATGAAATGATCCGCTGATTCAACAAAATCCAATTCGTGTTTTTGATTTTGCCAAAATATTAATGGCATCAAAACATGTTTTCCAACAATTGCATTACGCCGCAGCATTTCTTGCGCTACAAGCCATTCATACCAAATACCTTGTTCTTCATTTGAAATTTTTAAAAATCCTTCTACGCTGCGAATACGTTCAGAATAATAAGCAAGCGCTACGAGTAAATTAGTAAAATGATATTTACAGGGTTTTCTTAAAATTGTTACTTTTCGATCCGTATCCCAAGGATAAGCTGGAATAATACAAGCTAAATCATTTAATATTTCAATGTAATTTGCAGCGACAGTATTATTTGCTAAACCTGCTTCTCTTGCGAGCTTTGCCTGTCCAACAGGCGTTCCGCCAAAACGAAAAATAACATTCATAATATTTAATAAAGCAGCGCGAGATCTATTTGAAGCAGCTATTTCGCCTTCAATCCAATCACGGGTTAATTCAATGACAAATTCTGGAATGATTCCTTTTGAAGCCAGTTCAGCACAGCAAATAGGGGAACCACCTGATATAATGTAAGCATACAGAGTGTTAGCACCTAAGATGGTGTGACAAACGCGATGAAATTCTCGATATGAAATAGGTGTAAATAAATAATTAGTCCGATCCAGCCGTCCTTTTCTTCCCGGTAATTTCTCTGCCCCTCTTCTTAAATCAGTTGCTTTCGATCCGGTGGTAACAAGTAAAATATCTTTTAATTTTCCTTGGTCAGCTAATCTTTTTAAAGCGAATTCCCAGTGTAGAACTGCTGTAATTTCATCTATAAAAATACGCTTAACAGGAATATCATCCCTGAAGTTAATAGCCAGATCTAAAATTTCTTTTTCTAATATATGCTGATCTGGAATATTATCACCGTTAAGATAAAAAGCCGTACCGTTACCAAATTCTTTGATCGTTTTATAGATTTCTTGTTCTAACCAGGTGCTTTTTCCATATTGACGTGGGCCGCGGATAATTAAAATACCAGGCTCTTTTGGTAAGCAGGGCAGACCAAAATCGTTTTTAAAAATGTATTGAGATCCTTTTAAGACATCTAATCGAGGAAATAGCCCATCTCGATCTATATCGCCACGCTCTAAAGTGATATTAAATTCTTTTAAATCCATAAGTTAAAATCCTAACGCCATTAACGTTAGATTACCTAACGTCATCAACGTTAGATTATATCATTCCCAGTTCTACTATTGCAATTCGTTCTGCACATTCGAAAAAACTCAGCAAGTATCGGTTAAAAAAACCAAAAATGTAGCTATGATAAATAAGAAACTAAACGTAACAAATCAGCAAACACCCCCGCTGCTGTCACTTCCGCACCAGCGCCGGGCCCTTGAATAATAAGAGGTTGTTTATTGTAACGTCGCGTTGTAAAAATCAGCATATTATCCGAGGACTTTAATGCTGTGAATGGATGTGATCCAGATAAAGACTCAATAGCAACACTTAATTTTCCATTTGCGTGTACGGTGCCCACATAAAATAATTTTTGTTGTTTAGTCATGGCCTCTTTTATACGCAATTCCATCACTTCATCGTACCGAGGTAACTGCTTAAGGAATTCATCTACACTACAGGTCTTTAATACTTGGGGAACTAAATCAAATATTTCTACATCCTCTAAAGACACGTCATGACCTATTTCACGCGCCAAACAAACCAACTTACGCGCGACATCTCTGCCAGATAAATCCTCACGAGGATCAGGTTCTGTATAACCTGCTTTTTTTGCCGCAAAAACAGCATTTGAAAATGAAACGCCGTTTACCATTTCACTAAAAATATAACTTAAAGTCCCTGAAAGAATCCCTGAAACAGTCAATACTTCATCACCTGTTTTTATTATATCTTGCAATGTAGAGATCACTGGTAACCCAGCACATACTGTTGCCTCATATAAATAGTGACAGTTACTTATTTCAGTTAACGCTTTCAATGCTTTGTAATATGATAAATCCCCAGCATTTGCATGTTTATTCGGTGTTATGACATGAATGCCACGTTTCATATAATGAATATATTCTTCAGCAATCACTTTATTTGCAGTGCAATCAATAATGACTGCATGCGGCATATCATCAGAATAAACATGTTGAATAAAATCAGCGATATTAGATTGCAAAGGACTTTTCTCTAAATGTTGCTCCCATTCCATTAGATGAATAGGCTCATGTTGTAATAACATTTTTTTACTATTCATTATTCCACGCACACACAAATTGACATGGTACTTTTGCCTGAGATGCTCTAATTCAGCATTAATTTGCTGCAACAATGTACTTCCAATTTGTCCGCAGCCAATTAAACCAATAGAAATGGTTTTATTAGACAGATAAAACCCCGCATGCACCGCTTGCAATGCGCGATTCGCTTCGTCATTTTTTATCACGATAGAAATATTTCGCTCAGAAGATCCTTGAGCAATCGCCCGGATGTTGACGTTTGCTTTTGCTAGCGTATCGCATAATTTTCCTAGCACACCAATTGAACCCACCATTCCATCGCCAACCGCGGCTAAAATAGCACACGACGTATCGACAGTAATTTTTTCAATGTGTTTCCTTTCTATTTCAAATTGCAACTGTTCGCTTAACGCATTTTTTGCAGCTTGTGCATGATGCGCAATAACAGCAAAACAAATAGAATGCTCTGAACTGGCTTGAGAAATTAATATGACAGAAATATTAGCCTGATGCATGACTTCAAACACACGCGCTGCAATTCCTGATACACCAATCATTCCACTGCCTTCAATGTTAATCAGAGCAACATTGTCGACACAACTTAATCCGCGGACAGGATGAATTGATCTTTCAGGTGTTTCAGAAATATAAGTGCCTTTTGCTAATGGATTATTCGTATTTTTTATCGTTATGGGAATATGATCTTCTAATGCAGGTGCGATGGTCATTGGATGTAATACTTTCGCCCCAAAATAGGCCAGCTCTAATGCTTCATTATAGGACATCGATTCTACGGCAAATGCAGAACGTACCCGGCGCGGATCAGCAGAAAAAATCCCATCAACATCTGTCCAAATAATCAAAGAAGCAGCATGAAATAATTTTGCAAAAATAGCCGCTGAAAAATCACTGCCATTTCGCCCTAATGTTGTCCTCTGACCCTGTATGGTTGATGCGATATAGCCAGTAACGACCATTTGAGTGAATGTTTTATTTTCTAAAAATGCGTCGAGCGCTTTCTGACTTTTTTCCCAATCAATGCAGAGCGTGCCATTCTTTTCATAGGTAAATAAAACAGTCGCCGCATCCAAATAAATAGCATGATCCAAGTACGCTGTTAATATTTTCGCTGACCATTGCTCGCCGTAACCTAATATAAGATCTTGTGTTTCTTTTGAAGAGGAGCGAATAAGCTCAACAGCATGCAAAATATCTTTGATAATATGACAATCCGCTTGAATAGTAGTGATTAATTCATTACTTTTATCTGCAGAAAAAATGAGTGAATGAATTAATGTGATGTGTTGTTTTTCTAAATGAGTTAATTGCAACTGAAAAGGCTTTTTTTCCTGAGCAGCATCTAACAATGCTTTTAAAGTAGATGTAACATCTTTTACTGCAGAAACAACAATAACTTCATCTTTTCCCTTTAGTAAAGATTTTACTGTTTTAAAATGACCTGCATCTGAAAGACTGGAACCTCCAAATTTTTGGACAATATATTTTTTTTCTGCATCCTGCATAATTTGCTATCCGTTTTAGCCGAACTTACCGTGAAAATCACCGTAACATCATGAAAAATAATGATTTTCACGGTAAATTATCCAATATATTCAATTTCTCACGGCATTTTTTAAATTCAGTAATTTTCTTCCAATGAGGCATATGTGATAATGGAATCCACGTTCTGTAGAGACTAATGCCTACATACAAAATCATATAACCCATAGAAATAGACACTAACACGTTATTCAATGCAGGATAAATCCATAATAACCCTGCGGTAGCCAAACCCCAGCCAATCGTTGCAACCAGCATAGCAATACGTAATAGAGAACTTTTTGTTAAATAATCTAAACGAGAAGGATAAACATATTTTATAGGCACGAAACTCAACACAGCCAACAATAAAATAATCCACAAATTCGTTATTTTATCCATTTGCCAAAAAAATAAATAAAAAACAGCAATATTCCAATAACTAGGAAATCCTTTAAAAAAATGATCCGATGTTTTAGCATCCTCTTGCGTAAATTGATAAGCAGAGGAAAGCACAACAATCATCACACAAGGTAATCCCCACCCTTCAGGAATTAATTGAGTCACTAATAAAAAGAACGCAGGAACAATCGTGTAATTAAAGAAATCCACAATATTATCTAATAATTCCCCATTAATTTTAGGCACTGCCGTTTTAATACTAATCATTCGAGCGAATAAGCCATCAACGGAATCAATACAGATGGCAATCAACATCAGCCATAATGCACTTAAAAATTTTTGTTGATAGATTGCATAAAGTGCTAAAACACCAACATATGCTCCACTTGCCGTAAATGCATGTACGAGCCAGCCAGCAAACTGTTGACGAAAAGTGATCATACGCAGATTATTTTGTTTCAAGCAGATAACCTCCATTTAGGGCCGTTGACATTCACTCACTTCAATATGCGCGCAAAATTTCTTAATCAAGATTTCCATTCACTCTTGTGAGAGGTCAAAAGCCTTTGTTTTTCTTGCTAATGCTACATGCAATATCATGGCACCTATTACACCGGATATCGTCGATCCTAACAATACACCCAAGCGTACTTCAACAAGATATTTAGGTAGCTCATCTTGAAAAGCTAGGGTACCAAGAAACAAACTCATAGTAAAACCAATCCCACACAACAACGCGACACCATATAATGCTAATCGATTCACCTCTTCTGGATAGGTTGCAAAGCCCATACGAACAATCAACCAGGAAAAACTAAAAACCCCTAGCTGTTTTCCAATAACTAAACCTGTGATGACACCCAAAGCCACAGGATCTAATAAAATATGCCATGTTAAACCCTGAAACGATACACCAGAATTTGCAAAAGCAAATAATGGCATGACAAAAAAAGCAACCCAAGGATGTAATTTATCCTCTAAATAAGAAAGTGGTTGTATATCATTTTCATTTTTTCCTTTTAGAGGAATGATCAACCCCAAGACAACACCTGCAATAGTTGCATGCACACCTGATGATAAAATACACATCCATAATAAAAACCCTAATAACAAATAAGGCATTAACCGCTTTACTTTTATTTTGTTTAAGCAACACATTCCAACAATAATAATGAATGCTGCCGTTAAATAAACATAAGATAGGTGATGAGAATAAACAACGGCAATAATGATAATGGCTCCCACATCATCAAAAATAGCCAACGCCATTAAAAATAGTTTTAATCCTACAGGCACACGTTTACCAAACAGCGACAAAACACCCAAAGCAAATGCAATATCTGTTGCAACTGGCACAGCCCACCCTTTTACTGCCGCACCATGTTGCCATGTGATTGTTAAATAAATAAGCGCAGGTATTATCATTCCTCCACAGGCTGCAACCCCAGGTAAAATAATTTTATTCGCGCCTGATAATTCTCCCTCTAAAAACTCCCGCTTTAATTCCAGACTCACTAAAAGAAAAAAAATAGTCATTAATCCTTCATTAATCCAAAAAAGTAGAGGTTTAGCCATCCTCCCTTGCTCTCCATCAAAGCTGATAGGAACATTTAAAATGTGCTGATAAATAGCAGCGAATGGAGAGTTATCAAGCACAATCGCCAGTATCGCAAAGAAAAACAACACTACTCCACTGGTTGCTTCTAAACGTAAATACTTTGTTATCATTTTAATTGCCATGCTTAAATTCCGATCTATTTAATATTGCTATGCTATACGAAGATGATACTCGTTTTAAACAGACAAGCGACCTGGATTTCATTATTATTAGAACAAACTGCAACCAATATTGTTGATAATGCGCAAAATATATTGAATAGATTTAATATGTTACGCTAAGCGTTCATTTAACCTAAACAAACATGATTAAACCAAGATGATTAGGCTTAAAAACGCATATAAAATACTCTCTTTTTATCTTTTATTTTTTATCTTGTATTTCAACTGATTATGAAATAGATTCAGCATCGGTATACACCGTATTGGGAGATGCATTCATGTCAATGATTAAGATGTCTGACCTTAAACTGAAAAATAAATATGTCCTCATTCGCGAAGACCTAAATGTTCCCATTAAAAATGGCGAAGTCACGAGTGATTTGCGTATTCGTGCGGCTATTCCCACTATTCAATCCGCACTAAAAAGTGGTGCAAAAGTGATGATCATGTCTCACTTAGGTAGACCCGCGGAAGGATCCATTGACGAACACTACTCCCTCGCCCCCGTCGCTCGCGTACTCAGTAAATTATTAAAAAAAGAAGTTCCACTCATTCAGCATTGGGTGAATGGTTTTTCTATGGAAAATCATTCGGTTGTTTTACTTGAAAACGTGCGTTTTAACACGGGAGAAGTCAATAACACCCAAGAATTGGCTAAAAAAATGGCACATTTATGCGATGTATTTGTAATGGATGCCTTTGCCACATCGCACCGCATGGAGGCTTCGACCTATGGTATTATTCAATACGCTCCCATTGCGTGCGCAGGCCCATTACTTATCCAAGAGTTAGACGCATTACGCAATATGATGCAAGCACCCAAAAAACCTGTTGTTGCCATTGTTGGAGGCTCAAAAGTATCGACCAAGCTTGCTTTATTAGATTCACTTTCACAAAAAGTAGACACTTTAATTATTGGTGGTGGAATTGCCAATACGTTTATTGCTGCAGAAGGTTATACGGTAGGCAAATCACTTTATGAACCTGACTTAATCGATGAAGCAGAACGATTAACACTCAATGCAAAAAAACATGGTGGCGACATCCCCGTTCCAACTGATGTTGTAGTCGCTGATAAATTAATGGAAGATGCGGAAGCCTCCATTCGTCTTGTTTCTCAAGTCGATGATAGTGAAAAAATATTAGACATAGGCCCTGATACCATTAAAAAATTAGTAGGCATTATTAAAAAAGCCAAAACGATTTTGTGGAATGGGCCCGTTGGCGCATTTGAAATAGAACAATTTGCTGCAGGCACTGAAGCAATAGCCCATGCTATTGCCTCAAGCAAAGGATTCTCCATTGCGGGCGGTGGTGACACATTGGCCGCGATTGAAAAGTATCATATTGCTGATAAAATCGATTATATATCAACTGGTGGTGGCGCTTTTTTAACCTTCCTAGAAGGAAAACCCTTACCCGCTATTACTGCATTAGAAGCACACGCTAAAAACAAAAATGAGAAAGTTCATGAATAATAAATTACGTCGCACCAAAATTGTTGTTACTTTAGGCCCGTCTTTAGATGACGATGACATGTTAAAACGCGTTTTATTAGCTGGAGCAGATGTTTTCCGCGCTAATTTTTCGCACGGCACCATTGAAACACACGAAAATCGTATTAATCGTGTTCGTCAATTTGCTGCTGAACAAGGCAAAACCGTTGCCATTTTAGTCGATCTACAAGGCCCTAAAATTCGCATTGGCCGTTTTAAAAATAAAAAAGTCACCTTACAAGAAAATCAAACATTTATTTTCGACACTAAACTACCAGATGATGAAGGTACTGAAGACATTGTCAGTTTAGATTATAAAAATTTGACACAAGATGTTCATCCAGGCGATACCTTATTACTCGATGATGGCCGCTTAGTGATGGAAGTTAAAAAAATTGAGCAACACCGAATCTATTGCCAAGTAACCGTAGGAGGCGACTTATCCAATAATAAAGGCATTAACCGTTTAGGTGGCGGATTATCAGCCGAAGCATTGACCGAAAAAGACCGACTGGACATTAAAGAAGCTGTCCGTCTTCAAGCAGACTATCTTGCCATTTCTTTTCCACGCAATGCGGATGATGTCAAAGAAGCTCGTACATTATTAAAAGCAGCAGGAGGAACCGCAGGCATTATTGCAAAAATAGAACGAGCCGAAGCCGTCACTCATATCACTGAAATTATCACCGCAGCCGATGGAATTATGGTCGCCCGTGGTGATTTAGGTGTTGAATTAGGTGATGCAGAATTACCCGGGGTACAAAAACATTTAATACATGCCGCTCGCTCTCTCAATAAACCCGTCATCACTGCAACACAAATGCTAGAAACAATGACCTATAATACAATCCCTACACGAGCAGAAGTCTCTGACGTTGCAAACGCAGTTCTGGATGGTACAGATGCCGTCATGCTTTCCCAAGAAACCGCTGTCGGTAAATATCCTGATAAAGCGGTTGCAGCAATGGATCGTATTTGTATCAGTGCCGAGAAAAATCCACGTGTCAAAAAATCTCGTCATCGCATGGAATCTCACTTTAAATTTGTTGATGAAGCCATTGCAATGGCGACGATGTATACGGCTAATCATTTAGATATTAAAGCGATTATTTCTTTAACAGAATCTGGCACGACTCCTCTTTGGATGTCGCGCGTCAAATCAGGCATCCCTATTTATGGCTTAAGCCGTCACGAAAATACACAACGCCGAATGGCCCTCTATCGCGGCGTTTATCCAATCCCTTTTGATGCTACGCATATTGACCGACGTGTTATGAATCATGCGGCTGTTGAAGAACTACAAAAACGTGGCATTATTAAAGAAGGCGATTTAGTTATTATTACCAAAGGCGATTTAATTGGTATTCATGGACGCACTAATTCTATGAAAATTGTCACTGTAGGACACTTACCTCATATTCACTTAGGAGAATCTCAAAAAGGAGTTTAAATGAAAACAAACATTCAAGTCATTTTTTATAGTATGTATGGACACATTTTTAAAATGGCAGAAGCGATTGCTGAAGGTATTCGCGAAGTAGCCGATGTTGACATTGAAATGTATCGTGTAACTGAATTAATACCTGACGATATTTTAGAAAAAAGTGGAGCAAAGGCAGCACAGCAGGCATTCTCTCATATTCCTATTGCTAAACCGGAACAATTGGCGAATGCCGATGGCATCATTTTTGGTACACCCACGCGATATGGAAACATGTGCGCACAGATGCGTAATTTTCTAGATCAAACAGGCGGTCTCTGGATGAAAAACACCTTAGTGGGAAAAGTAGGTAGCGTTTTCGCAAGCACTGGCACACAGCATGGCGGGCAAGAAACCACTATTACCAGTTTTCACACTACTTTATTTCATCTGGGGATGGTTGTCGTTGGCGTTCCTTATTCAGAACCTAAATTAACAAATATGGCAGAAATAACCGGTGGAACCCCGTATGGCGCGACTACTTTAGCCGGTGCTGCAGGCGACCGAACACCCACTACAAATGAATTAGCAATTGCGCGCTTTCAAGGAAAACATGTCGCAGAGCTCACTAAAGCTCTAAAAGCAGGAAGAGAAAAATTAAAATAACATTTACGTATTCTGTCACAATCACCAGATAATTTTACATTGTTATTCTGTAACCCATGAACATAACACGCTTCGCGCGAGCTTGTCCTAATCTTCGCTCAATTGAGTCCTTAAAAATGGAAATTCCTATATATTTGAATTAATTACGTGTAGCCGTCTCAATTGATGAATTTACCCAGCGATTGTGACAGGACACACATTCACGGTTAAAAAAAAGACCACACGGAGGTGGTCTTCGAAGAGAGACAAACAATGAGTTAAAATGTGGAACGAGAAGAAGAATATTCTTGCTCTAAGTCCATAGCACCCCATGTCATAACAGGCGTTACTTGCATAAACATTGCAATAGGAGCTACATGTTACTATAACTAGCTTAAAAAAATCTTAAATCAATCTATTTTTGCGTTTTTAGTCATTGACTATAATTTACATAGACAAAATATATTCATATTGTTAATTTTTCCTTAATATTTTCCACTTACCATATGGCCACTAGAAAATTTATTAAGCAGGAATAGATATGTTGTCTACTAATTCTCCAAAATCTGATTCATTGAAAAACCCTTTGCGCATAACTAAATCTTTATCTAAAACAGAATACAAATACACTGATGCTAAAGCCATAGATTCTTTTATAAAAAAATATTCTGATATTTTCCCCTTACTAAAAGCATACTCCCCTAACAATTTCCTTGACTATCATACTCAAGATAAACTTATCCAAGAAATAACTCATTTTTTACTGCGTCCATTCTTATCAATTAAAGAATTGCGCTATTTTTTAGACCTTTTAGTTTTAAAGAATTTAGATACACACATTCTTCAAAATAAATCGTTACAAAAAACCATTTTTTTTAATGTAGCCAATTTACTGGATGTTGAAGAGAATGAAAAAGATAAGAATTTTAACGAACATCGCATTGAAATTTTCTGGTCACTGCAAAAATTACAATTTTGTTATGACAACTTTAGAGCAATTTATCCTGACATTATCCAGTCTTTTATTACTTTTTTAAAAGAAAATCCTCCTCTTTCTTTCTTACATTTATCGACAAAACTCGATATTACGGCCTATGAATTAAAACAATACTCATTTAACCCTTTTCCTGCTTTGATTGATGAAATAAAAAAAACACACAAATATCTTGCTGCAAGAAAATTATTGCGATCTTATAGCTTATTGGGATATCAGAAAAATGATATGAGCGAAAGAGAAAAAAATGATTTATTAAACGCCATTTCACCTCTTTTGACAACCATTAATTCACAGCTTAATAATCGAGAAGAACAGAAAGAATATCTTACATCATTCATTTGGTTTTTTGCTCGATTAAATTTTAATTTTAATGATCTAGAAAAACATACATTTAATAATAAATCTATTCTTGATTACATTCATGAATTTTATATAAATTGCCAAGATAGCTTTGATATTAATGGCATTGCTAATTTTTTATGGAGCATGGCTGTTATTAATGTTCCGAATGATCATAACTTATATAAATCTTTTATGAATAACTCTCTTAAAATTATTCAAAGGAATTCAAAAAATATCCACTATTCCCATGCTTCACAAATTTTGCAAAGTCAAATTATTTATCGATTTGACTTAAACACAACCTGTCTTAAACATTTAGAAATTGGCCTTAGCAAAGAACCCCTCATGAAGAACTATTCTTCTTCACTATTTCATTTAAACTGTGAAAAAATGATTGTTGAGTTATTAAATAAGGAAAGAAAAAAAGATCCAACCATCCCATTCCCTCCAAAAAAAATGACTGAGTATACAGTACCCGGCTCCCACGGCACTGTAGTAACTGACACAGCCCTGACTCCACATAACTTGGTTGAATTTGATGGGGTTCTACATACTAATAGAAAATCAAAGGATAATTTTAAAGATCGACTATATAAAGCATTAGGTGTTCGTGTGATTCGCATAGCTGATAGTAAAATCTTAAGAACAATGACAAATGAAGAATTGCGAGATTACTTAAAAGAAGCTGTTATTACACCTTATCTCAAATATCACAATAAAAAAATGCAAAAAAAAGTGTTCATTGAAGAAAAATCAAGCCCTTTTCAAATAAAAGAGCCTAAGAAAAAATTACAACAGGACGAAAACAAAACTGTAAAAAAAATCACTCGAGAACACTTAAAAGAAACTGCAAAAAAAGTCATTCAAAAAGACTCTAAAGAAACAATAAAAGAAGTCGAACAAGAAAGATTCAAAGAAGTTTCAGAAAAAGTCGAGCAAGAAAACTTTCAAGAAACAACAAAAGAAGTCGAACAAGAAAACTTCAAAGAAATTGCAGAAAAAGTCGAGCAAGAAAACTTTCAAGAAACAACAAAAAAAGTCGAACAAGAAAACTTCAAAGAAATTGCAGAAGAAGTCGAGCAAAAAAACTTTAAAGAAATATCAAAAGAACTCGAACAAGATAGTTTCAAAGAAATTGCAGAAGAAGTCGAGCAAAAAAACTTTAAAGAAATATCAAAAGAAGTCGAACAAGAAAACTTCAAAGAAATTGCAGAAGAAGTCGAGCAAAAAAACTTTCAAGAAACAACAAAAGATATCACGCAAGAAAACCTAAAAGAAGCTGAAAAAAAACATACTCCATTAACTTACAGCCAAATATTAAGACAAGATAAACGCAGTATTCCTAAACTAAGTAATAAACAGCCAAAAATATCCAATCAAGAACCGCCATTTGCAGAAGAAAAGAACGCTTCTTTATCTCAACCTTTTGCTTTATTTCAAACCGTTACTCTATCTCAAACGGCTACTTCACCTAAAATTTCTGATCTATCTAAAACCGCTGATCTATCTAAAACCGCTGCTTTATCTAAAACCTTGGCTTTATCTCAATTGTCTACCCTATCTCAAACCACTACTTTATCTAAAACCACTACTTTATCTAAAACAACTATTCTCCCAAAACAACCAAACCACTCTAAAAATAAACCCCATAAAATGGAGCAAGTTGCAGGGAAAATTGTTCTACCTACTATTTTAGTAGCAAAACAAGCATTACAGAACCCTAAAAATAAAAAAAACGCCCCCCATCAAAACCCAACCAGTAGGGTCATTGATAAAAAAGAAGAATTAATATCCGGCAAAAAAATCAAAACCTACATTAATCAATATGTGGATGATTTTCTAAATGGTAAAGACGCAGAGAATGCAGGGACTATTAAAAATCAATTATTTATCATTACAACAGGCCATCCTATTTCTAAAAAAGCGTTAGAAATGGCACTAAGAAATAATCTTTTTACACTGACACAAACAAGATGCTGCCTATTCTTCAAACAAACTTATTTTGTATTGGATTTTTCTGAAGCTGACTTTAGGGAAAATTTAAAAATAAAAAAACTCCAAAAATCCAAGGGGCAGTAACATCAAAAAACTCTGTACATTTCACAAATGAGATGCGTTTTAGGTCTTGAAACCTTCATAAAAAACCTAAAACGCATATATAAACGCGAACTCCGGATAAGCCCCATTCGTATCTTGAGGTGTAAGGAACATAGTTATTTTTCTATTCTGATCTTAATGCTTTGATAGGATCTAACTGTGACGCTTTATAAGCTGGATAAAACCCAAAAAATATCCCTGTCGCTACCGATACTGAAAAACCCACCACAGCAGGCCAAATAAAAAAAACAAATTCCCAATGAGAAAAATAAGCAATAGCGTAAGCAATGCAAATCCCCACTATAATTCCTAGCACTCCACCCAATACAGATAACATAATTGCTTCCACTAAAAATAACGTGCGTATATGAGCTCTTTCTGCTCCTATTGCCAAACGAATCCCTATTTCACGCTTTCGTTCTATCACCGACACCAACATAATATTCATTACTCCAATACCGCCCACAATAAGAGAAATTCCGCCAATTAACCCTAAAAATATTGTTAAAATATGACTTTGTTTGACCATGCGCGAAATGAGCTCTTTTGCACTTCGATAAAATAAATGCTTATTAACCACTTCAGATGTTACATATTGAGTAATGTCGGACTGTACTTTATCAATATGAGCATCGGGCGATAAACGTAAAATAATATTATTTATAGCAACATATTGACTCAGGACGGTCGACGTTAAGAGAGGAACCAACACAGTATAATCAATATTCGCATAGACAAAACTATTCTCAGGCCATGGTCTTGCAATGCCAACAATCGTAAAATAATTATTACCAATTTGTAATTGCTGACCTATTGGATCGACAAAGAGTATTTTTTTAAGTTGTTCATATATTTTATCGCCAATCACGCAAAATAAAGCATACCCATCCAAAGATGAAATAAAACGGCCTTTTTGCATGCCTATGTGTATGACGCGTGAAAAGCTTGAAGTAACACCGAGAATGCTGCCATTTATTTCATGTCCATTCATTTGCAGAGAAGTAAATACTTGTGTGTAAGGTGCACTTTCTAAAATAGAAGTGTTAATGGCCGTTAAATGATTTACTTGCGTCAATGTTACATTTGATACTGATGCGCCACTACTATTTCCAGTCGATGCTTCATTAATAGCAACTGCCAATAAATCTGTGCCTAATGTTTTAAATTGCTTTAATGCTTCGTTAGTTGCTATTTCTCCTCCAGATATCATAGCGACAACAGAGGCTGTCCCTACTAAAATTCCTAATAAGGCCAGTAATGTGCGTAACTTAGAAGAAAATAAGTTAGAGTAGGCTTCTTTTATATATCGTGTTATTTTCACGCTATTTTTCCATCTTTTATAGTGACCACGCGCTGACATAATGAACTTATTTCATTATCATGGGTGACTAAAATAATCGTTCGTTTTTCCTCTTTATTTAATTTAAGCAATATATTTATGACTTCCTTTCCAGTACCTGAATCTAATGATCCTGTCGGTTCATCCGCTAAGATAATATCTGGATTTGTCACTAACGCACGGGCAATAGCAACTCGTTGCTGCTGTCCTCCGGACAATTGATTCGGCTTACGTTGTGCATAAGCTAGCATTCCTACTTTTTCTAGCATGAATAATGCTTTCTTTTCAGAAACATTTTCATCTTCTTCCCGGTAAAATAACGGCAGCATTACATTTTGCAAAACAGTCATACGCGGTAATAAAAAAAAAGATTGAAAAACAAATCCTATTTTTTGATTTCTAATTCTCGAGAGCGTTTTATCAGATAACCGTGATACATCTTCTTCAGAAAAAAAATAGTTCCCCTCAGTACATCGATCTAAGAAACCAATGATATTCATTAACGTTGATTTCCCAGAACCTGACGCACCGACGATTGCTATCAATTCGCCTGAGTCAGCTGTGAAATCAATGTTTCTTAGTACGGCCTGAGCAGAATCACCGATCGTATATACTTTTGATATATTTTTTAAATTAATGAGTAATGACAATTTGATCACCTGATTTCAAATAAGATGCAATGATCACAGAATCTTGCGTTGTTTTCCCTGTTTTCACGGGAATTTCTTTTATTTTACCGTTTTCTATGACATGTAAATAGGGAACTCCATTTTTATCATTAACAGCGGATAGAGGAACAGTGATAACTGTTTCATCTTTTGTTTGAATTTCAACTTTTGCACTCATGCCAATATGAATGATATTTTGCTGCGCTTCTGTTAGCTTAGGAACAATAATATCTACGGGAAAAAGAGGCATGCTTCCCTGAGTGACTTCACCTTGACGATCAATACTTAAAATATTTCCTTGTAATTCCATATCAGGAAAACCAGGCCCTGTTATTTTTACTGCTTGCCCTATTTTTAATTGATTCACATTTAGTTCATTAACGTTAATATGAATCATTAATCCTGACATATCACCTATCATCGCTAATACATCACCTTGCTTCACGGAATCCCCTTTTGCTATTTTTTTCAATTGACCCTCGGTATTATTATCGGTTGGCAATAAAATAATTCCATTAGCAGGAGAAATAACGTGCAATACTCGTAATACATTTTGCGTATGTAATACTTGATTAATTTTATCAATATTTTCTATTGATAAAGAAAAAAGATCCATCCCTTGCAAGTCCATCTGTTTTAAATAAATAGATAAAGCATCTTTTGCTTGAATGAGGCCCAGTTGAGAATTAAAAAAATTAGTCTGTTTTGATTTAAAATCATCATCAGAAATCAATTGATTTTTATGTAAAAATTCACTCGCTCTCAGTTGTGTTTGATTATTGATAAAATCTGTTTTGGCTTTAATATAGGCCATTAATGCATTTTTATAGTCTGTCTGGAATTTATCAGAAGAAATAATAAAAAGAGGCCGGTCTTTATAAACCGTATCACCATAATGGAATGTCATATCAGTCACAACACCTTCTGCAGGTGTTGTCACAACAACTGTTTTTAATGGTTGTATAATGCCTGAATAATATAATGGAGTTGTCAGTGAATGCGATTGCACGGTAATAATTTCATTTTTTGCATTATAGCCTTGACCACAAGCGGTCAGAAAACATAATAAACATAAAAGAATAAAAAATTTCATAATTTCTCTATTAGTCATACGTGAGTTTTTTTAGAAACGTACACGAAATAACTCGTACAATTTAGTGGAATTGATTAACATATAAAGTGCAAAATGTCCGACTTATTTCGTGCACGTTCCAGTTAGCGATTTCTACAGTACTAAACCATGAAACAGTGCTGCTTCTAATCAGTGTAACCATTCAGTTTACTCGGCTTTCACTTGTACATCCCATGTTTTTAACGTACTGCCAATTAACTTATCCATGTTGACTAACGCTTTTAAATAATTAATTCGAGCCATAATCAATGCTTGCTGGCTTGAAACTAATTGCTGCATAGCCGTTTGTAATTCAATACTATCCATCAAGCCATACGTATATTTTTGAAATCCGACATGATATGACTGCTGTTGCAATCGCTCAGCATTTTCAGCAAATTGTAATGATTTTTTTGCGCTATAAATGCTATTCCATCCATTGATCACATTGGTTTCTTTGGACCATTTTTCTTGTTGTAAAGCAAGGCTCGCTTCTCGCTCCGCTATTTTTGCATTGGCTAATGCTATTTTTGCTGACTTATCATCAATAGGAATCGATAAATCTAACATAATGCTGTCTGTGCGATTAATACCATTGACTAAGCTATTAATTCCTGCGTTTTCACCCCCGCCAGCTCCATTTCCTGTCGCAGCATTTGCTGTAAGATTTAACTTCCAACGTGTATTATCTTCTGCTATTTGTATATTACGTTTTGTGAGGCCATTCAACGTCATTTGATCTGTTTGATATTGAAGATCATTCGCTAAAATTAATTCTTTCGCTTCATTAAGACGAGGGACATGATATTTTTTTGTTAATGTTAATAAATTAATGGTAGAAAATGTCACTGCAGTGTTTGGATCAATACCTATATCTGTCAAGAGTGCATATCGAGCTTGATCTAAAGCATTTTTATCGTTTTCTATGCGAGCTTCTGCGCTGGCTTCATCCGCTTGTACTGTCACTAATTCAACACCAGCTTTATGACCTGCTTTAATAAATAATTGAGTTTGTGTTACTGTTTGTCGTGCACGTTGTAAAGCTTGCTGGTCGACTTCTAATGTATTTTCTGCGGCTACTACATCGAGGTAAGCATTGATGACTGCTGTGACCGTGGTCTGTAAACTCTCCTCGATAGACAACCGACTGATTTTTTCGCTATCTCTCGCATTATATAAAGCTGCTTCAACAATAGGCCGGCCAAATCCCCTCATTAAGGGTTGTTCAATAGATAACGAAAGCCCAGGATTATAATTACCCGATATATTATTTGCTAACTTTAATTGCACATCTGAACCAATAGGGGAAAGCCAGGACATACCTGCGTCAATACCTGTTTTATTTTCTGTTACCATCCCGTTACTATCGACTGAATAGGTTTGGGTCGTATTTTTTTTAGCATCTAAAGTGAAATGGGGATGAAATTGCCATTCCTCTATTTCTAAAGCAAATTTTTGCATCACATGATTCAACTGTGCCGTTTGTACGTTGGGATTTTCACGAATAGCGAGTTGAATGGTTTCATTTAATGATAATGTACGAGGGATGGTTGTTTCAGCAGAGGAAAATCCTGCTAATAAACTTAATATAACTGCTGTGAGATAATGACAGCGGTGAACGATATTTCTAATCAGCAATGTATTCACAACTCAATTGACTTTTCCTAGCATGCCGTTCCGTTGCCAATGTAATAAGATGTGTTAATAATTCAGAATAAGGCATACCGGAAGCACCCATTAATTTGGGATACATACTGATTTTTGTAAAACCAGGAATAGAATTAATTTCATTAAAATAAATGTGATTCGTACCGCGTTCCACAAAAAGATCTACTCGCGCCATACCTTCGCATTCTAAAGCAAGAAATATTTCTTTTGCTACTTGGCGTACTTTCGTTTGTAATTCTTCTGGAAGGGGAGCAGGAATAAGTAATTCCGCACCATTTTCATCCAAGTATTTTGACGCATAAGAATAGAATTCATGATTTTTCGTAGGACGTACTTCGCCTGGAATACTTACAATAGGATCACTACCATTCTCTAGTGATTCTAAAACGGCTACTTCAATTTCAAGCGCATTAATTCCTTGTTCCACTACGATTTTATTATCATATTTAAAAGCCGTTTGAATAGCTGGAATTAAGTCATCAGGGTGTTTCACTTTTGTAATACCCACACTAGAACCTGTATTTGATGGCTTAACAAATAGGGGATAACTCAACTGTTTTTCAACTAATGTACAGAAATGAGTTGGATTTTTTTCAAAAGTGCCCCGTTTAATAGTGAGATAAGGTGCAATTGAAATGCCCGCCGCTTTCGCTAAGCGTTTAGAAACATCTTTGTCCATGCCTATCGCCGATGACAGAACACCACAACCAACATAAGGAACATCAGCAAGTTCCAATAATCCTTGAACAGTGCCATCTTCACAAAGAGGACCATGTATAACAGGAAAAACGACGTCGAAAATACGGTCGGTTAAAAAACCGATCTGGCCATTTTTACCAGTTGAAGCGAGATGATTAAATTCAGGGGAGCTGGAGAACGTTGAACAATAGTCGGATTCCCGTTCGTGAGCTGTCTTACCAATCAATGTTGGAGCAAATAATTTTCGCTCTTCTTCCCGTTGTAATTGTAATAGGGGGGTATCATCTCCCAAGAACCAACCTCCATGCTTGTCAATTCCAATCGGTACAACTTCAAACTGAGAACGATCTAAATGTTGTATGACATTTGCCGCTGAAACAAGTGAAACATCATGTTCACCTGAACGTCCGCCATATAAAACAGCTACCCGAATTTTTTTTGTCTTACCCATGCGTATTTCGCCTGCTATGGTATCAATAATATTAGGTGGGCTAATGCCCACCTTAGAGCCTATCTCAATATCTGCAGGGTGACCATCATTCGTTTATTTTTGTACTCCGCTGCTCATTTACTCACATGTAAACTGTGTTGCGGCGCTCGAAAATCAACAGATTCTGGCCCACCCTCGGAGATATGTTGGGTTGACTCTTAGTCATTCTTTAGCGTTCACCTTTGTAATCATGGTGGTGGTGAGACGTTTGAACCGTTGTTGTATCAACAGAGGCAGGAGGTTGTGTTTTTGTAGCGCAACTTGATAATACGAATACAGACGCGAAAACACTTAATAACATTGCTATTTTTTTCATTCAAGCGACTCCAAATTTTATCATTGTATTAAGAAATAAATCATTATATTATTTTGCAAGGGGACAACTATACCGCGTTCTTGTTTACAAAAAAAGTGTTTCCAGCAATTCCCGATAAACTCAGTTTTATTTGACAAACGATTTAAAAATGTTTAATAATCCTGCATCCGTTGAGTATTCTTTACTTTCTATAGGCAATTTATTGAGCTTATTTGATTTTTTTGTTTTATTTTAACACAAACACTATGAAGATAAATAAAATATTGCTTTCATTGCTCATCATCTTTTGCCTCGGAGGCTGGGGACCGTTTTCATTTTTTTTCCATACTAACAATCTGCCTATAGGTTCAGATGAATGGTTAACAGATGAAATACAAGCTGTTAATAGACAAGCCTCTAACATTGATCAAAATGTTCTACGATTAAGCTTAATTGCCTACATTCGCGCACATAAGCAGGGAATGGATAACAAACAATTATTAACTATCGTTGATTATTCTAAGCCGTCTACAGAACGCCGATTATGGGTCGTCGACTTAAAACATGAAAAAGTTTTATTTAACACATGGGTCACTCATGCAAAAAATAGTGGAAATAATAATGCTACCTCTTTCTCAAACCAATTAGGCAGTTTAAAATCCAGCATAGGTCTCTTCATGACAACAGATGAGCCCTACGTTGGTAGCAATGGATATTCACTTCGTCTCATTGGTCTTGAGCAAGGATTTAATGATAATGCGTATCAAAGAAATATCCTTGTACATGGCGCTTGGTATGCTGACCCGACTGTTGCTCAAAAATACGGCGAACTTGGGCGAAGCTGGGGTTGCCTGGCTGTCAGCGACAAATTAGCACATCGATTGATTAATACTATTAAAGATAGAACACTCATTTTTGTTTACTATCCGGATCGAAAATGGCTAAATAGATCGGCCTTTTTGGTTGGTTAGAAGGAATAATAATAACTATGACATTACCTCACAAAACATTTCATATACTTTTACTAATGCTAACAGCATTATTTGCTGTTTTTTCTCATTCTGTTTTTGCCACAGAATTCCCATTGCCTTCTCCTGAAAACGCTTTATTGGGTGACATTCAGTATATTCCTGTTACGCGGGAATCACCTGCGCTCATTGCTCAACGTTATAGCTTGGGTTTAAATTCTATTGTTAATGCGAATCCTGGGAGTACTGAACGTGTCGTTTACAATGCAACTGGTACAGTGAAATTAGCGACTGAATTTCTTTTACCTCCTGTCGCCCGAAAAGGAATTGTTATTAATTTACCTGAAATGCGTATGTATTATTTCCCAGAAAATAGCAATCAAATGATGACTTTTCCCGTTGGTATCGGCAAAATTGGAAAAACTATCCCTATCAGAAATACAACCATCACTCGAAAAAAAGTGAACCCCGTTTGGATACCTCCCGCTGATATTCGCGCATATGATGAAGATCAAGGAATTCATTTACCGGCTGTGATGCCTGCAGGGCCAGACAATCCATTAGGACCTTATGCTCTTTATTTAGGGATTCCAACGTACCTTATTCATAGTACTATTTTTCCTGAAAGTATCGGAAGACGCGCCAGCTTTGGATGTATTCGTATGAATGAAACTGACATTAAAGAATTTTTTCCTTTAGTAGCAGCAGGAACACCTGTTATTATTTTAAACATGCCCAATAAGATTGCATGGAATGGTGATCAACTTTATTTAGAGGCACATCCACCATTAGAGGAGCATACCGACACAGCGAATATTCATCAGCTCATCGATACGATAACAAATGCTTTACCACACCACGGCGTAACGTTAGTTAATTGGCAGTTAGTCGCTTATTTAACAGAACAACCGGATGGTATCCCCCATGAAATTGGGATTAAGATAATCCAATAACATTCTGTTTTTATCACTTTAAAAAAACACAACCGGATAAGGGCTGCTTGCTCCGTCTTTTATTAAAAAAAATACAAAATGAGGCATTTATGAATAGTACTAATTTAAGTAAAACCGATTATATCACTCAGTTTATTGATCGACTTTCTACAGAAATATCTAGAATAAAACAAAACCCAACTGATTATAAATCACTATTTGATCGCGTTAGTCCAACGGACATTCATGCCATTTATACTTGGATTATTACAAATCGTACGATCTTAGATAACATATCTTTTGATAACCCTATCCGTCTAGGTGCTTCCCAAGATAACTATCCTTTTCCTATTACTATTCAAATGACATTGGGCCCCAAAGGAATTATTTTACATTTTGATCCGAATAGTAAATTAGCACGCAATAAAAAGAGTCCTTCTGTTTTAAAAAAAGAGCCAGAAGTCAAATCGCCTAATCGTCCTACAAAAATTCTTGGTCAAGGACTCCAAAAAACAGTCCGCAAAGCTTGGTGGTTAGAAGCAGAAGAATGTTATCTTTTTAAAGATAAACCGATGACGGGGCTCCCTCTTCCTTATAATGCATACATACGGAGTTCTAAATATCTGTACTATCATCACGCGGCTTCAGGTAAAACAAACCGTCTTAAATTATCCCCGGCAACACTTAAGGCTTTTGATCAAGCTCTCAAAATAGAAGAAATGCCTTCGTCAGAGAAACGAAAATTAACACCAAGTGAATTAACATCCATTTCTCAATTGACCAAACATGTGTTTCCTACTAGCCAGATTAAGGAAACAGCTTCGAGCATTGTAAAAGATAAAAAGGATCTTAAATACTTTAATAGGGGAAAGCGTATTTATGAAAAAATTAAACATAACCCCTTTATTTTACCCCTGCATTATGGCGCTATTTATCAAGGCCATGGAAAAGATCGAGGTAAGATAAAGAGTGCTTTTTATGCTCCTCGAGCTACAGCTGAATTGTTTGATCTTCTTAATGATATGGATCAATTTAAACCTGATCTTGCGGATATTCTTTGGATCACTTTTTCTCTGGCCTATGCTCTTAAAATAACTCATGAGAGTGGTGTTCTTTTACGCGATATCAAACCTGAAAATATCTTAATACTAAGAAACGTGAATGGTATATGTGCTTATATTAATGATTTAGATTTAGGAACTCAATTAGAAAAAGCTTCCACTAAGCCAGAAGGAGGAAGTCCAATGTATGTCGCTTTTGATCGATGGGTAATATATGGCAATGTTTTAGAGGCACATAATACTGCTATAAGTGACCTTGAAACCTTTAATATGCCTCAGTTTTCTCTCGAAAAATGCACTAATACACTCCAAATGGCTCGTTTTAATCAATATAAATCTATACTAAAATCGAAGTCAGAAAAGGTTAAGCGGGATTATATAAAATGGTGTTGTAGCCATTTTACAGAACAATTACAAAACCGTTTTATTGGACAAAACCTGGATATTGCTCTAAACAATCTACTCACTACATACGAGCCTATTCCCTGTAATAATACGCCTAATCATCCAAAAGATGACGTTTGGTCTTTGGCTGTTGTCTTACACTATTTGTTGGAATATTTTAATTATTACGATCGACAACTACTCACCCCAATTGTTTTAGCTGATTTAAGAACTCTTGTCTCAGATACGCTCAGGCAGCAACGCGCTGTACGTCCTGATGCAAATGAATTATTTATTAAAGTAAAAAAATTGATTGAAGAGAATATCAATCGCTATGCTAAAGGCAGTAAAAGGGAGCAATTGATTGCTGAAAAGTTTTATAAGCAACTTAGCTTTTTTGAAATCTCTTTAAAAGAAGAGAAAATTCATGCGCCAAAAACAATGATTGAATCAATTTCACCATTATCTAAAGAAGAGAAAACTCATCCCTCGAAAACAATGATTGCATCAGCTCCATCATTATCTAAAGAAGAGAAAACCTATCCCTCGAAAACAGTGATTGCATTAGCTCCATCATTATCTAAAAAATCCTTTTTTACTCCTATGGAATTAACTCCGCCATTATCTAAAAAATCCTCTTTTACCTTTGCTGAACCAACGTCGCCATTATCTAAAAAATCGTTTTTTACTACTATCGATATGAATACTCTAGAATCAAACGCGTCGCAGACAAAAAAACTATTACCTCCTTCTCCTCAGCATAGGTCTTCTTTGAAATACCCACCTGCTTAACGCAAATGTCGGGTAAGCCTGATTCTGCCATGCCAGCCTGTTTTTAGCTGGCATCAGATCTTAGAGTCTGTTCACAATTTTCCAGGGTGGCCAGAATGTATTGATTTTCGAGCACTTCAGCGTAGTTTACATGCGAGTAAATGAATAGCGGAGCATAGAAAATCAACGAATTATGACCATCTAGGAGACTTTGAATAGGAGACTATGAAAAAATAGAGGCTTCTTACCAGCACGCTTCTCCATGAGCTAGTGGCGCTATTCTTAAATGCTTTGCTATCGTTTGTCCAATATCTGAAAATGTTTTACGTTTACCTAAAGAACCGGATTTAACCTCTGATCCAAATATCAATAGTGGAATATGCTCGCGAGTATGATCGGAACCTGTCCATGTAGGGTCGCAACCATGATCTGCTGTAATAACCGCAATATCGCCTGGTAACATAAGTTTTTTTAATTCTGGAATACGCTGGTCTAACATTTCCAACGCATTAGCATATCCAGCCACATCTCGACGATGGCCATATAACATATCAAAATCAACTAAATTAACAAAGACTAAGCTACCGTCTGGCGCTGTTTTAATCGCTTCCAAGAAAGTATCAAACAGAGCCATATTTCCATCTGCTTTCAAGGTTTGAGTAATGCCACGATGCGCATAAATATCAGCTACCTTTCCTATTGAAATCACTTCCCGGCCTGCTGCGACTAAATGATCTAATAACGTTAATGCCGGAGGAGGAACAGCATAATCACTGCGATGGCCCGTACGATAATAATGACCGGGTACACCCAAAAAAGGTCGGGCAATAACACGGCCTACATTGTATTCATTCACCAATTCCCGAGCAATCACGCACAAATCATAAAGACGTTGTAATCCAAATGATTCTTCATGGGCAGCAATTTGAAATACACTATCTCCCGATGTATAAACAATCGGTTTGCCTGTCTCTTGATGTTCTTGTCCTAATTCAGTAATAATTTCCGTTCCCGATGCATGCCGATTGCCCAATACACCGGGTAATTTTCCTCGTTCAATGAGTTTTTCTAATAACTCTTTTGGGAAACTCGGATAGTTTGGAGGGAAATAGCCCCAGTCAAATAGAACAGGTACCCCTGCAATTTCCCAATGCCCACTTGGCGTATCCTTGCCCAAACTTTGCTCAACACAACACCCGTACGCACCTTCAATGACTTGTGGCATATCTAAACAGGAAATAGCTTGGCCAACACTGATTTCAGCCGCTTTATTTAAACCTAAATGCACAAGATGCGGAATTTGCAAAAAACCTTTACGCACACCTTCTTTATCTGCTTTCCCAGCAGCGCAATGTTCTGCAATATGACGCAATGTATCTGCCCCTACATCGCCATACTGAATGGCATCTTCAGCAGATCCTATTCCGAATGAATCCATTAAAATAATAAATGCTCTAGTCATTAGTTACGCCTGAGATTTACAGTATGTTTCTTTAATAAAAAACGAAATGAGCAAACTAATAATAAATGCAATAGGCATAATTAGCATAGCAAAAGAAAAGTCAGAAGCGGCATAGACACGCACTCCATTAACGATAGTATGATCCCAATTTAGCTCCATGAACCAGCCAAATAAAGGTTGAAACACAACACCGCCTACCATAATTGTAATGGAATCAATACTAATAGCAGACCCCGTCAAAGCAATCGGATTTAATTCTGCAATCACGGGATAACTTAACACTTGTGAACTGGTTGTAAATCCAATCAAGAAAAACAATCCGATTAATTGGATTAACGAAAGGCCAGGCACATACATTAAGGCTAGAATCACAGCTAACGATAAAATAGCCCCTACTATCATTGGCATCACCCGGCGCCCAATATAATCAGAAAACCAACCAAAGACAGGCGCACCTATCATCACTCCGACAAAAAAGAGCGTAGTTGCATAAGATCCTTGGACAATACTTAATTGATGCACCTCTACCAAATAATGAATGCCCCAAAGAGCACCTAATAAAAATACAGGTAAATTCATTAAAGAAGTATATAAACCACATAACCAGTTATAGGGATTTTTCATCACTAAACCAATGCTATGCCAAAAACCGAGAGATTGTAGACAGGCTTTATCGGCCTGAATATGTTCGTTGCTATGAGGAGGTCTATCCTGCACCCAATAATAAATGGCAAAGAAAATAATAATACCTAATGCAGCATCTAGAGTAACCGCCTGACGCCAACCTACTGCATTTGTTAACAAGGCAAAAGGCGTTTGAGCAACCAACCCACCAACCATTGCCATGGTCACTGCAACACCTGTCACAAATGCCATTTTTTTAGGAGGAAACCAGCGTGAGGCAATACGAATACACCCTAAAAAACAAAAAGCAGCTCCCGTTCCCACGATAAATCGACTCAATGCAGCAACCCAATAATCATGAGCCAAACCAAACGCAAGAGTACCTAATGTTGACAAAATAACTGCCGTTAATAATAATTTTTTCGGAGAAAACCGATCTAATAAAACGCCCGCAGGAAACACAAACAAGGCATTAGCATAAAAATACATAGAGGCTAAACGACCTAGTTCAGGCGCATTCAAATGAAATGCTTGCATTAATTGGCTATCAATGGAGGCAAATAAATTCATTTGTATAAATTCGTAGAAAAAATATAAACTTGCAGATAATACGACAACCCAAGCTAACACATTGCTATGCTGTTTTGTTATATCAATAGATGGCAAAGTAGAGTGCTCCGAAAGATTTGAAAGTGTTGTTTGCATAAAAACTTCTCATTTTGGATACTAATTCACAGGACGCAGTATAACGTTCAAATGCGTTTTGGGCAATTTGATTGATTTACCCAGATGAATCAATAATAGGTTTTGGCGCTGGATAATAACTCATTAGTACTAATCCCAAAAATTATCATTTTTCCAATCATTAATAAATCCCATTTCTGAAAAATCTATTTTCGAATTTAATTCAAAATGGAAATATAATTTTTTCTTCCAATGATTATCAGGAGATATTTTTTTTAAAAGTTGGCAAATAATATAGGCTTGCAAATAAAAAGGACTATTATTTTCACAAGATAATATCTTAATATCTACTTGGGGCCTATTAACAAAAAATCTATTCCATAATCTAGAATGATGCGCGCACAAATTGCGAGTATATGTTAATGCTTTCATCCAAGATTTTATTATTTCGCTGAATTGACCTAATACATCGCCAACTTGTTTTCTTGCTGATCTGTCCTTTATGATAGAAAAAATTTTTGATATTGTTCCGAATGAAATACATTCGATAACCATCCAGCTAGGGGGATGTTCAGGCAATTGATACTTATTATAGTAACTTTTTATAAAATCTTCATGAGATCGTTTCAAATGAATAGAAACTTCTTCCAAAAATTTTTTATGTAAATCAATTCTTGAAAAGAGGTTAGAATCAAGGTACCAATGGGAACCATATTTAATGCTCATAGTATTCGATATCGCGGTACGAAATGTAACTTCTATTCGCTCTATAGCATCTGTTACTAGTAATCTAAGCTCACGATCAAAAATATATAATTGTAAAATATCAGCAAATGAAGTATTTGGCTTGAATCCATATTCAGAATTATATGGATTTATTAAAAATGGCTTAAAATAAATCATAAGCCGATAATAGCCAATTGTCGTTAAATAGAGATTAATGCTATTAGTATCACCAATAATGAGTTTTCTTTGCTTTAGAAGGGAAATTTGATCTTCTATAGAAAGTGCTGGTTTATCAAAAATAACTTTTTCAGACATAAAAAATAACCCGCCCTGGTCCGCATTGTTAAGAGGCGTGGCGGGTATGGTTAAGGTCATTATAACCCAATCACGCTTAAAATCAAATTTAATGTTATTAAAATTTCTATTTATTACTAAGTAAGAATCAACCTATTTTTTACAAGATAGAATATTAATACTTAATAATCAATATAATAATTTTAGCCTAATAGTAAAGACTATTGGGCTTTTAAGGTGTATTGATTGATCAAATTCCGAATTCTGTCAGTCAGCGGAACTAGCACTTGTTTGTTCCTGCTTCTTTCGCCCCTTTGCAAAATAACCAACAATTATAATTGAGAAGATCGCTTACAAAAAAAGTAATGAATATTAAAATCACGACATCGCGCACCGGCTTCTGCAAATAACCTCTATCTAAGAGATCATTTGCTTCGATTGAAGCAAGGTTTGTGATTGCTGTTGAAAATTTTCTGGCTTTTTATAGCTCAACATTAGATTATAATAACCTAAATGGTGATTTCGCTCCCTTTTTATCGAGACCTCACTAAGAGACTGAAACCCTTTAGTCATCCGTTGTGGTGGCATCTCTTAAAAGGGGCTTGAAATTAATTATAAGTCTTTTCTTAGGCTCAATATTAAGCAAAAAGATACCCACAATAATTTTATGCTCCCCTAGTTTGAGCCTTAGTCATAAAATTAAGAACTTTTAAACAATCCTCATTTTTATCTATTTCCCCAGCTTTATTTAGTACATTACAAGAATATATTAATGATGTTTTTGCAAAAATATGTATTCTAAATTTAATTGCTTTAGTGATGATATATGTATCGTTGGCGTCTTTTCGTTTTGCTGAAGCTATTGAATTTTTTCCGCTCTGGTCTGTATTTTTGAGTCTATTTTCTGCTATTTTACAATATAGAACACTTTTTTGATCTAATACTTGGGCTTGCTCAACCTGTAATGATAACAGAGAATAAAATTCACATTTGATATAATGTAGCTGTGATTCCAGTGATTGTATTGTAGAAATTTTTAATGTTTTTTTCTTTATAACATCTTCGTTTTTATCAATCTGTGTTTTATATATTAATCTTAAGGTTTCAAACCTTTCCATACTTAACTCTGCTTCTTCTTCATCTATCTGTGCTATTTTTGTAATTGTAGTACTAGGCATTTTTTTAATGTTCATTAAAATATCATTTGCTTGATGGGTAGTTTTTTTAATAAGTTCCTTTATACTAAAAGGCGCTAAATAATCCCTTACTATCTTCCAACAATTCGGAAGCAAAATTTGATTATAGGTTATTATCTCGCGTATTACTTTAATAATTTTTTTAGCTGAACTAATGTCTGTATAAGCATTTAAATGATATTGTTTTAAAAAAATGATCTCATCTGGACTTAGGTAATCTTTTAAGTAATATCCGTTAATACAACGACGGGTATTTATTTTTTCCCATATTAATGTTAATTTTTCACTAAAATTATTCTTTATGGATTTTAATGTTAACCCTACTAAGTTAGTAGAGGAAATATCTATGTCTGAAGATATCTTTTCCAAACTAACCACAGGGGGTTTTTCTTTATCAGATTGAATAATACTATTATCTTTTATTTGTATTCTTACTTCCAAGTCATCAGAAGGAATTTTTTGATAATCTGAGTGAACGGTTGTAAACAATCTAAATCTATTTAACATCATAGTGCCTTTATCTACTTTTTTTGCTGGAATTATTACTCTAATACTGACTTATTTTCTAATCTCGGAAAATCTGCTTAAATTTTACATGATTCCAAATAAACTACAAATTTTTTTACTAAAAAATAATTTAACTATCGATAATCGTTGCGGGCATAAATTGAGGTTTTCATAAAAAGAAAAAAATGATAATCTTTGCCGCATGACTAAATATGCATGGGTATATGATCCGCATTCAGGCGGATCAACAATTCCACCAACGATACAAGAAGAAACGCGTAAGCGAATACTTTCGCACGCTAAGAAAATGGGCTTATTGAATCGTTGTCAGCTTGAAATTCGATTTAAATCTCAGTTTTGCTATATTGATGCGCTTGAGAATAGCGACACTACCGTTTTGCGAATTCTTCCACTAACCGGCACCTTTGATAACGTGCGTTGTCTAGTATGAGTGTGATAGGAATATTAAAGTGTTGTTCAGCAATTTTTTGTAAAAGCTCACAAACACTCTGAGCATTAATATAAGAATCATTAGTCACAGTAATTAATTGATGAGTTATTGCATTCAATGCGCCAAGTACGTTGAAACGTTGACGACCGGGTGCTGCTTTAATGAATATCCTTGCAAAACACCATAAAAATCCGAGAAATGGCGCAAGTACAAAATGTGCTGCATCAACAAAATAAACAGCTCTTTTATTTTCTTTTGCTTCTTGTAAACGCGGCTCAATCTGCTCATCAATAAATTTTTTTTGTTTTTCTATGTCGGCTTTAGCAGGAATGCTTCCTACTTTACGTCGATTCATTCCATTATCCAGAAGAAATTTTCTAACTTGGGAAAGGCTGCGCTTTATGCCAGTCAATTTTTCAATGATAGCTGATGCTTGCTTGAGAGTAGCAGGGGGTTCTTTTTAAAAATGTGCTTTTATTATATCTTTTTTGCTATCAAGGTCACTATGCGGTTTATTAAAATTTAACTGCTGTAATTTCTGTATGCCACCTTCTTTAAATTCCATAAAATACGATCTGATGGTGTTTTCACATTTTCCTGTAATGGTTGCAATAAGATAATGCGGTATATTGTGCGCTTTTAATAATAGCGCTTCCATTTTTGTTTGGACATGTGGATGGGGATGATTAAAACGCAGGTAACGTAACTCTTCCATTGTTGCAGCAGTAAATGTTAAATCGATCACAGTAGCGCGGTTCCATCGCTGTTATTAGAGGATGCATAATACTATGCAATTGAATAAAATAAAAACCTCAATTTATGCCCGCAACGAGTATATCTAATGGAAAATTTACTGCTATCGTTCAACATCAAGATAATTTAGGTCAGTAATGTCTAATATTTCTTTAGGCAAATACAAGCTTAAAATATCTTTAGCCGCCCCTGGGTTGGATAACAATTTTTTAACCAACTTGTCATGTGGTTGATGTATGGAAGTATTTTTCGGGTTCTTCTTCACTGGGACTGCTCCTAACGTGTAACAACCTGTCAATTATTTTTGTTTTTTTGTGGGTTTCTTTTTAACAACAAGTTGTACTAAACCAAAATGATTAGTTTTGCGCCAGATTGCTCTGCGTCAGCCTTGAGGCGAGGTTACAAAGAAAACATGTAAAAATAACAGATCAGTGCATTACGCTACACTATCTATATTCTTAATAAATTCTGGAAGCAACTTAGTAAGCTTACGTGCCGCCATTTCAATAAACCGTAACGTCCCTTCATGTGTTACTTTTTCACTGCTTAGCCCTACTGCGAGATTGGTAATCAATGCAAGTCCTAATACTTTTAAACCGCAATGACGAGCAATTATCACTTCAGGGACAACTGACATGCCAACAGCATCTGCGCCTAACATAGCAAAAGCACGTATCTCCGCTGGCGTTTCAAAAGACGGGCCTAATAATGATAAATAAATACCTTCTGATATACTGATGTCCAAACGACGTGCCGCATTCAAAAATATATCTCGTAATCCTTCATCATAAGCATTTTCTAAACTCACAAAACGGGGACCAATAGATTCATCATTGGGACCTGCTAAAGGATTATTGGGTTGAAAATTTAAATGATCATAAATCATCATGATTTCACCGACCCCAATTTCAGGTCTTAAAGATCCTGCAGCACCCGTGATAACAACAGATGAAGCGCCTAACTGTTTTATTATTCTAACGAACGTACGAAGTGAATCATATGTAGCACCTTCATAAAGATGCAAACGCCCTTTCATGCAAACAACTGGCACGCCTTGCAAATGTCCCATAACCATTAAAGAAGCATGCCCTGCAACAGTGCCCGAATGCATTCCTGGAATCGCTTGATAAGGAATGGTAATAGGATTGGTCAACAAATCTGTTATTTCACCTAGTCCTGATCCTAATATAATCCCTACTTTAGGAACAAAATGAGGAGCAAATTTACGGATAGCAGCCATTGTTTCTTGCATAGTAGGGTGCATAAATAATTCCTAAATAAAAATCTGTTTTAAAATATAAAAAAACAAAGTAGCTAATCCTGCCGCAGCAGGAATAGTTACAATCCAAGACATAAAAATATTTCGAATAACATTTAAATTCAACGCATCAATCCCTCGCGCAAGACCAACGCCAAATACAGCGCCTACCAATGTTTGCGTTGCAGAAACGGGGATGCCTGTTCCTGTTGAGACAACGACAGTACTTGCAGCCGCAAGTGTTGCAGCAAATGCCCGACTAGGAGTCAAGATGGTAATGGCCGTACCGACTGTTTCAATTACCTTGCGTCCATACATAAATAAACCCAATACCACTCCTAAACATCCAAACAACATAATGCTACTTAACATCCAATGTCCCTGCGAAAAAGTGTCTTTATGAACTAAACTTAATACTCCTGCAACCGGCCCAACCGCAATGGCAACATCATTTGAACCATGAGCAAATACCATTGCACAAGCCGTAAAGGCCATCAAAACACTGAACATTCCTTCAATATAAACAAATTGCGTATGGCGATTCAACTGGGTACGAATGCCTAATTGTTTCATCGCCAATAGGCCTAGAATAACAACAATCGTTGCGGTACCCAAAACAACCCAGATTTTTTGCATAAGACCCAATTGAATATGAAAATGATTTAATCCTTTTAGTATAGTCATCATCGCCAGAATAATACCGACTAAACACAGATAAATAGGAACATATAACTTGGCAGCACGTAAGGGATTATCAGCACCTAAAATAAAACGCCTAATAGAATGAAATAAAAGAAACCCAATAACACCCGCAATAGTCGGTGAACTAACCCAGCTAATAGCAATATAACCTACTGTTTGCCAATGAATAGCATGAATACCTAACATGATTGCGCCAACACCTACTAACGCTCCTACGATGGCATTCGTAATAGAAACAGGCATACCTAAAAAACTGGCCAATGTAATCCACACAGCCCCTGCCATCAAAACGGATAACATAGCAAAAATAAATAATTGCGCAGACGCAATCGCACTGGAATCAATAATTCCCCCACGAATGGTTTCTGATACTTCATTTCCTCCTAGAAAAGCGCCTGCAATTTCAAACACAATTGCAATAATCATGGCTTGTTTTACTGAAATAGCTCTTGATCCCATCGCCGTGCTCATAATGTTGGCGAGATCATTAGCACCAATTCCCCAAGTCATCCATAACCCAACGGTACAGGCTAATAACGTGTAAATAATAGTATAGTCCATCGCAATTCGTTATCTCATCTTGCTAATAATATTTGTAATCGATCACCAATTTCACGGGCTCGATCGGCTAAATCACCAGTCCATTCAATAATTTTATAAAGAAAGATAACTTCAATAGGAGGTAAATCGTTTTCCAAATCGAATAGAATACGTCGTAGTTGAATTTGCTGATCATCAGTATCATGTTCAATGCCTGACAATAGGGCAATCATACTTTCAACAACCTTGATCTCACTTCCGCTAAAACCTGTTTCCAACAATTCATCAAGCTCATGAATCGCTTTGTTGGCTTGTTCCGATGCCTGAATAGAACGAACTAAAAAATCCATAAATAAAGAAGCGGTCGCAGCGGGGAAAACCATTTTCCGTCCTAACACTATGCCTGCAATATCTTTTGCTTTATTGGCCAAACGATCTTGTACATTTAATAATTCCAAGATATCGCTACGTGACACAGGCATAAATAAACTTTTGGGCAAATGCAAGCGCAATTCACGCTTTATATCATCTGCATCCTTTTCTAAATGCGCAATACGTTGCTGTAAACTAGTTGCAGTTGACCAATCTTCCGCAAACACACTAACAAAAAATGGATTTAATTCTTTAACGCACGCGTGGACTTTTGCCATATGTTCTTCTAATGGCCTAATAGGTGAACGCGCAAACATATTTAAAAAAGGAGTGGTTGGCATATGTCATTTATTTCCTCATCAAAAGCTATGCTTTCATATATGCAACAGCCGTATCTAACATTCGATTAGAAAATCCCCATTCATTGTCATACCAAGACATGACTTTAACTAAATTACCGATGACTTTAGTATATGAGACGTCAAACGTAGAAGAAGCCGAATTATGATTAAAATCAACGGATACTAACGGTGCTTCGTTAATTTCTAATATGCCTTTCCAAGATTCTTTCGCTGCAGCATGACTCATTATTTTATTCACTTCATCTACTGTGGTGTCGCGTTTTGCAGTAAACGTGAAATCAATCACTGACACATTAATAGTAGGAACGCGAACGGCAAACCCATCTAATTTACCATTCAATTCCGGGATGACTAAACCAACAGCCGCTGCGGCACCCGTTTTTGTAGGAATCATGGAATGCGCAGCCGCTCTAGCACGACGTAAATCAGTATGATAAACATCTAACAAGGCTTGATCGTTGGTGTATGAATGCACGGTATTCATCAATCCTTTTTCTATGCCAATACTTTCATTTAATACTTTAACTAAAGGCGCTAAACAGTTTGTCGTACAAGAGGCATTTGAAATCACTGTGTCGCTTGCTTTTAATATATGATGATTTACGCCATAGACAATCGTCGCATCGACATCGGTACCGGGGGCTGAAATCAATACCTTCTTAGCGCCGGCTTCGAGATGCATGGCTGCTTTTTCTTTCGAAGTAAAAAAACCGGTGCACTCAAGCACGAGGTCAATTCCAAATTCTTTCCAAGGAAGCTTTCGAGGATCCCGCTCTGCAACGACTTTGATGGTATCGCCATTCACAATTAAATGATTGCCAGACACCATTACTTCACCTGGAAATTTTCCATGCGTGGTGTCATAACGGGTTAAGTGAGCATTCGTTTCCACATCCCCTAAGTCATTGATCGCCACCATTTCAATTTCTGGATAACGCTTACTTTCATAATGCGCGCGTAAAATATTGCGGCCAATACGACCATAGCCATTAATTGCCACACGAATAGTCATGCATTTTTCTCCTCTCAAACCATACAATAAAATGTTGAACGTAATCACTCAGAACCTTAACGGGCCCGGCCATCTTGGGGTCGAGCTTGCAAGAAAAATTTGCTCACACACTGCTCTAACACAGTGTTTGGTGCAACATATCTTTTGCTGCAGTAACAATATGATCCACTGTAAAACCATGCTTTTTAAATACTTCTTTTGCTGGAGCGGAATCACCATAACAATTAATCCCGATAACCTTCCCCTGACGGCCAACAAAAGGATACCAACTATCGCTTGTCGCAGCTTCAATTGCAATACGATTTAATACTGCTTTAGGTAATACATCTTCTTGATATTTTTTATCTTGTGTTAAGAAAACATCAATAGAAGGCATAGAAACGACACGAACATTTATTCTTTCTTTAGTTAATTGTTGCGCTGCTTCTTGCGCCAACGCCACTTCTGAACCTGTAGCAATCATAATAACCTCAGGGATTCCAAGACAATCATGCAACACATATCCCCCCCGTGATATATTTGCGATGGTTGCCATCTCCCGTTCAATAAAAGGTACTTGTTGTCGAGAGAATAATAAACAGGTAGGGCCTTGTCGCTCAATCGCTTTTTGCCAAGCAATAGCCGATTCAATAGTATCACAAGGCCGCCATACAGAAAGCTGTGGAATCAAACGCAAACTAGACACATGTTCAATAGGTTGATGCGTTGGCCCATCTTCACCTAGCCCAATAGAATCATGAGTATAAACAAAAATAACCCGTTGGCGCATTAAAGCAGCTAATCGCACAGCATTACGCGCATAATCAGAAAATGTTAAAAACGTTCCACCAAAAGGTAAGATCCCTTTGTACAATGCCAACCCATTCATAATAGCAGACATTCCGAATTCACGGACGCCGTAATGAATATATTGCCCTTCCGGTTTTGTTCTAGAAAATACTTGCACACCTTTCCAATCAGTCAAATTAGATGCCGTGAGATCTGCAGAACCACCCATTAATTCCGGCAAAATATGTGCAAAATGTTGAATAGATACTTGTGATGCTTTACGCGTCGCCATCGCTTCTTTTTTACTTTGCATTTCCTCAATGAGTTTATTCGAATGCATTGTCCATTGCTCGGGCAAATGATGGCTAATACGTCTTTGTAACTCTTGCGCTAAATCAGGAAATTGTTTTATATATTCTGCAAATAATGTTTGCCATTGTTTTTCTTTTTCATATCCTTTTTTCTTGGCATCCCATGCTTGATAAACAGCATCAGGAATGTGAAAAGGTTGATGATCCCAATTCAATTTGGCACGCGTGGCTACAATTTCTTTTTCCCCTAATGCTGAGCCATGGGTTTCTGCACTGCCTGCGAGATTAGGAGAACCATATCCAATAATGGTTTTACAACAGATGATACTGGGCCGGTCTTTTTCGGTTTGAGCAGCCACAATTGCCGCGTGAATTGCTTCACTATTATGCCCATCGACCTCCGGCACAACATGCCAGCCATAGCTTTGAAAACGTAAAGGGGTATTATCTGTAAACCATCCTGATACATCGCCATCGATAGAAATTTGATTATCATCATAAAAAACAATTAATTTCCCCAAGCCCAAAGTGCCTGCTAAGGAACAGACTTCATGAGAAATACCTTCCATTAAACAACCATCCCCTACGAAAACATAGGTGTAATGATCAATGATAGGAAATCCATCTTTATTAAAAAGCGCGGCCAAATGCTTTTCGCCAATCGCCATTCCTACTGCATTTGCTAATCCTTGGCCTAAAGGGCCTGTTGTGGTTTCTACGCCGGGTGTTTCACCGAATTCAGGGTGGCCAGGTGTTTTAGAATGTAATTGACGAAACTGTTTCAAATCGTCAATCGTTAAATCATATCCCGAAAGATGAAGAAGGGAATAGAGCAGCATACACCCGTGCCCATTAGACACAATAAACCGGTCCCGGTTAAGCCATTGAGGATTTTGGGGATTGAATGTTAAAAAATCATTCCAAAGAACTTCCGCAATATCAGCCATTCCCATTGGCATCCCTGGATGCCCTGAATTAGCCTGTTGCACCGCATCCATACTTAACACACGGATTGCATTCGCAATCTCACGACGAGTTGGCATGTTTCACTCCAAGTTAGAGGCTAAAAACACGAAATTATGCCCGCACTTAGCCTAAGAAGTCAAAAATTGCGTGAATCTTACCAAAAAAATAAGTATCATGCGTGTTCCAGCGTAGGGCTTTTTGACAATTCGCTTGGGTGAATTGGTAGAATTCTCAACAGCCCCATGAATGACTCAGCAAACACAGGACTGTTATGACAAGAGATTACTTATTTACTTCTGAATCTGTCTCAGAAGGCCATCCCGATAAAATTGCCGACCAAATTTCGGATGGCATATTAGATGCTATCATCAAGCAAGATCGCAATGCCCGCGTTGCTTGTGAAACACTAGTAAAGACAGGCATGGTATTAGTGGGCGGTGAGGTAACAACCTCTGCTTGGGTAGACATTGAACAAATCGCACGCCATATTATTCGCGAAATCGGCTATAACAGCTCTGAAATGGGCTTTGATTGGGAATCCTGTGCCATCATGTCGGCCATTGGAAAACAATCCATTGATATTGCGCAAGGTGTTGATAGACAAACATCAGAATCACAAGGTGCCGGCGACCAAGGCTTAATGTTTGGTTATGCAACGAATGAAACCAGTGTACTCATGCCTGCCCCTATTTTTTATGCCCATGAGCTAATGAAACGCCAAGCCGAATTGCGTAAGGAAGATATTTTAGCTTGGTTGCGGCCCGATGCGAAAAGTCAAATTACCTTTCGTTACGCAGATGGTCGCCCGGTTGGAATTACTGCTGTTGTTTTATCAACCCAACATCATCCTGATGTTAGCTATTCTCATTTAGTAGAAGCAGTGATTGAACAAATTATCAAACCCACCTTACCAGAAGAATGGATAGATAAAGACACTAAATTCTACGTCAATCCAACCGGACGCTTTGTTATTGGCGGCCCGTTAGGTGACTGTGGTTTGACCGGACGAAAGATTATAGTTGATACTTATGGCGGTATGGCAAGACACGGTGGCGGTTGTTTCTCAGGGAAAGATCCTTCCAAAGTAGATCGTTCTGCGGCTTACGCAGCTCGTTATGTCGCAAAAAACATTGTCGCTGCAGGCATTGCTGACCGTTGTGAAATTCAAATATCCTATGCGATTGGAGTTGCTGAGCCTATCTCCATTTATGTTGATACATTCGGCACAGGTAAAATATCCGACCAAGAAATTACTCGCCTAATTCGGGAACATTTTGATTTGCGTCCTTATGGCATTGTAAAAATGCTAGATTTACTGAACCCTATTTATCGTCCAACGGCCAGTTACGGTCATTTTGGCCGTGAAGACTTAAACGTTAGCTGGGAAAAAACCGATAAAGCCGATAGTTTACGTAAAGCCGCCAACCTTTAGGAGAAAAATACCATGCAAGCACAAGCTAAACCGATTGTGACAGATTATAAAGTAGCAGATATGAGTCTTGCTAACTGGGGGCGTAAAGAAATTTGCATCGCTGAAACGGAGATGCCTGGACTGATGGCACTTCGTGAAATGTATAAAAATACAAAACCATTGAAAGGTGCGCGCATTTTAGGTTGCTTACATATGACGGTACAAACAGCCGTCTTAATTGAAACACTAGTTGATTTAGGCGCCGAAGTGCGATGGTCTTCTTGCAATATTTTTTCTACACAAGACCATGCTGCTGCCGCCATTGCTTCAGCAGGCATTCCAGTATTTGCCTGGAAAGGTGAAACAGAAGAAGAATATTGGTGGTGTGTCGAACAAACCATTATTGGTGCGAAAGAACCTTTCAATTTAATATTAGATGACGGTGGCGATTTAACGTTAGTCATGCATCAAAAATATCCTGAATTATTAAAACACATTAAAGGAATTTCTGAAGAAACGACGACAGGTGTTCACCGTTTATATGAAATGTTTAAACAAGGTACTCTTAAAGTTCCCGCAATCAACGTCAATGACTCTGTGACCAAATCTAAATTTGATAACTTATATGGTTGTCGCGAATCGTTAGTCGATGGGATCAAACGCGCAACGGATGTCATGATTGCTGGAAAAATTGCAGTTGTATGTGGTTACGGTGATGTCGGCAAAGGATGCGCACAATCACTGCGTGCGTTAGGCGCAACGGTTTGGATTACTGAAATTGATCCTATTTGTGCACTACAAGCCGCAATGGAAGGTTATCGTGTAGTCACCCTGGATAATGCAGCGGCACAGGCCGATATTTTCATTACCGCCACAGGCAATTGCAATGTCATCACTGAAAAACATATGCTTAAAATGAAAAATCAAAGTATTGTCTGCAACATCGGACATTTTGATTCGGAAATTGATGTTGCTTCTTTACGTAAATATTCTTGGGAAAACATTAAACCGCAAGTCGATCATGTTATTTTCCCTGACGGTAAACGTATTATTTTATTAGCAGAAGGACGCTTAGTGAATTTAGGCTGTGCCACAGGGCATCCTAGTTTCGTCATGTCATCTTCATTCACAAATCAAGTATTGGCGCAAATTGAATTATGGCAAAACACAGAAAAATATCCTTTAGGCGTTTATGTATTGCCAAAACATTTGGACGAACTCGTTGCTCGTTTACATTTAGATAAATTAGGTGTGCAATTAACACAGTTAACGGAAGAACAAGC